>Ga0065721_10003615_pt1 | contig 152815 bp, 129 predicted proteins | sample Mesricmetagenome_FD_59108 | JGI IMG/M metagenome (GOLD analysis project Ga0065721, IMG submission 59108) | Mesophilic microbial community from rice straw/compost enrichment Sample: eDNA_1 v2 (version 2) | ecosystem: Engineered > Solid waste > Grass > Composting > Bioreactor | place: USA...
CGCCTGGATACAATACAAGCGACGACTCCTCGTGCGATGGGAGTTCCATCCCGCCAATTTCCTTGGCTTTGTGCAACTTGCGTCAATCTGCATACTCCTTAATCGATTTTGAGATAGCTTCTAGTCTTCAAGAGAGATGCCATCCTTGTTCATGTAGGCGCACTATTGGAACTTCACACGATCCGGAATGTTCAGCTTCGGAGGATAGGTCGGATACATCCAGTCCGAGGACATGCTGGAGTGACTCTGATGCCGAAACGTATTCTTTGGAGATGGGGATGGCGTGGCCCAGGGTGCCGGCGATCCGTTTTCTGAGGTCTGGCATCCGAAGTCCGTTGAACGTTTCCCGCTGACCGGAAGTGAACAAAGCCGCCATGCTGCTAAGGGTGAGCTGTAGCCCCTTGTTCGACTGTATCTGGAACTTTCAACGGATAGCTGGTGTTCTCCATCATTTCCGATTTCAAAATCAATAGCCGGTCATCTCTAAATCTATATTCACTGCGGATCTTGGAAAATCCAGCGACCTGCTTTCCTTCCACAAGGCTGACTTCAATCATTTCGGCGTGAACGGTAATGTGCTCTCCGTCGACCTCTATCGATTTCGGAAGCGTGACTGAATGAAGCTTTCCGCTTCGAAGCAGGTCGGTAACCGCGGTCGTTTGATGCTGAAGTGCATTCTCTTTGGATACATGGATTTCCTTCGCATCTGGATGTGTGTGATCAACCAGTATAAATCCCTCAGCGGGAATGAAGTCTCGTATAAGCTCTGCATTTCCTTCGGCGCATGCACGTGCGCTTAAATAGAAGAATTCCAGGACAGCATCCTCTGCGCTTTTGCAGAAGCCAGTGGCCATACAAACAAGAAAGAATAGCGTGAAGGTTTTCATATAAAGCCAGACGGCAGGTTCAGCTGCCCCCGTGTGGGTGGAACTGGTGGGAGGGGCATTCGGATGTGAGCACCCCACGATCCTACCCATGGTATCAACCGGCCGGGGATGACCGTGCGAAGTCGGCTCGATTCCTGAAATCCCTGAACGGTTCCAAGGACGCTGCCGCCCTTGGTCGCGACTCTCGACGAGGGGACTGGGGAGTGCTGATTCCGATTGTAACGTTCACGAGAACCGAGTCAAGACGTGGTGAACAGTTCGCCATTGGTGAACCTTCGAGGACGAAGAAGACCTTCAGAGTGTGTCCAAGTTCTTGGTCGGGCGATCGACCCTGCGAATGGATTCCAATCGGAACGAAGGACACTGCTGTTTTCAAGACGCTCCCATTGTGGGCAATCGAACGGCCGTTCGCTGAAACCTTCCGATGGAAGGCCGGCGGAGCTTGAAATCGCGATGGCCCTGGCCCCTGCGAGGAGTCCAAGTGATCCGGACTTCGGATTTGCGCATGGACGTGTCCCGTTTGCCTCGCAGGTTCGGGTGATTGCGACGTCACGCGTTGTCTGCGATGCAGAGGCGCTTTTCCGGGCTTCCCGATATTTGCCCGAAATGGGTAGTGATCGAACGGAGAAACATCGGACGCTTTATCCGCGACAAGACCGACAGGCTAATTCCTGTGGACTTCAAATTCGGCGCGCCCTCTGCGAGGGTGGTCGGATGATCGTTCGTCTTTTTTCCGGTGCTCTCGCGATGGTGTGTCTGGGAGTGTTGTGTGGTTGTTCCAGCTTCGGCGGGGGGACGCCGGCGGGGCAGGCGCAGGTCATTGTGACGAATGTGATTCAGCCGGAGATCGAGGCGAAGGCGGAGGAGGTGTTCTTCCGGCACGGGTTCCAGTTTCGCGGGTCCGGTCCGGATCACATGGAATTCGAGCGCAAGGGCGGATTCACCGACAATCTGCTCTACGGGAACTGGGAGGGACAGGACACGACGACCCGCGTCACGCTGTTCATCATTCCGAAGGGGGCGACCACCTATGCGCTCCGCACCCGGTCCATCGTGGAGCGGAACACGTTTGGCGGCGACGAAGACACGAAGCTCTTTGACATCCAGGGAGGGCGCTACAAGGCGATCCTGAACAAGATTGCGAAGGAGCTGCGCGAGGAGCGCGCCACATCGCAGGGGTGACGGTCGGAGGCGCGCCCGGAGAGGATTAACGCAATTCCTCGGGGAGGTGCGCGTGGAGGTTCTTGATGCGTTGCACCGAGTTGCGGTGGCAGACAAGGACGGCGTCCGCCGTTTCCACGACCACGAGGTCGCTGACGCCGCAGAGCGCCACGTGGCGGGAATTCGCGATGACGATGTTGTTGTGCGAATCGATCACGGAGTGGCCGCCCTTTAGCGTGTTTTCGCTGTCATCCCTGCCAAGATGCGTGGGCAGAGCGGTCCATGTGCCAACGTCGTCCCAATCGAACTCCGCCTTCACGGCCATGACGGATTGCGCCTGTTCCATGATTGCGAAATCGACGGAAATTTTGGGCAGATGTTCGAATTTCTCCGCAACGTAGCCTGAGAAATCCCCCGACGGAAACTCGCGGATGAACGTCCCGAGCGGTGGCGAGAGCCGGTCGCATTCCGCGAGGAATGCTTCTGCGCGCCAGATGAACATGCCCGCGTTCCAGCCATACTGGCCGCTGGCAACATATTCCTCGGCGGTATCGGGATCGGGTTTTTCAACGAAGCGTTCGACGCGAAAGATGGTGCTCGAGCCTTTCGCGGAATCCACCACGCCGTCGAGTTTCAGGTAGCCGTAGCCGGTGGCGGCAAAGGTCGGTGGAATCGAGAATGTGAAGAGCGCGTTCGAGGCCGAGGCATTGAGCGCGGCGTCGCTGAGCTGGCGCTGGTAGGTCGCGGAATCGTGAATCATCGCGTCGGCGGGGAGCAGCGCGACGACCGCATCTACTCGGCGTGCGCGGGCGATGGCTGTCGCAAACGCCGCAGCGGGGGCGGTGTCGCGCTTGGCGGGCTCGGCGATGAACTGCTCCTTCGGCAGGGACGGCACCGCCTCGATGCAGGCGTCGAGCTGCTGGTGATTTGTCAGGACGAAGACGCGTTCGGCGGGCACGACGGCCAGCGCGCGGTTGACGGCCTCCTCTAGCAGGGTGCGCTCGCTGAGCAGGCGGAGCAGGTGCTTCGGCGTGGCGATGCGGCTCATCGGCCAGAACCGTTCGCCGGATCCGCCGGCCATGATGAAGACGAACAGATTTTCCATAACGATGAGTTGAAAAAGGGTTTCTAGCCGAGGGCGGCGCGGGCGGCATTGACGGCGGCCAGGCGCTCCTCCCACGTGCGCTGGCGCTCGCGGTGCTCCTCGACGACTGCGGCGGGGGCGTTGTTCACGAAGGTTTCGCTCGAGAGCTTGGCCTTCACCTTGGCGATCTCGCCTTCGACTTTCTTGACCTCGCCGTCGAGGCGCTTCTTCTCGGCCTCGGCGTCGATGATGCCTTCGAGCGGGAGGTAGATTTCACCGATCGGCGTCACCGACACGGCGGCGCCGGCGGGGGCCGATGCGCAGAAGTCGAGCGACTCGGCGTTGAGGAGGATCTTCAGGACGGCGGCCTCGTCCTTCACCCAGTCGGCGGACGCACGGATTGCCCACGCGAGTTTGCGGTTGGACGGGAGATTGTAGGTCGCGCGGAGGTTGCGCGCCTGCGAGACGGCCGCGTGGAAAGCGTCCGCACGGGTGTCGCCGGAGAAACCGGCGGTCTTTGGCCATTCCGCGAACTGGATCGTCGATGTGCCGAGCACGAGCCCGTTCCAGAGCTCCTCGGTGACGAAGGGGGCGTAAGGGTGCAGCAGGCGCAGCACGCGGCCGATCGTGAAGTCGATGGTCGCGAGGGTGCCGGCCCTGCGTGCGGCGTCGTCGCCGTGGAAGTCGGACTTCGCGGTCTCGATGAACTTGTCGCAGAATTCGCCCCAGACGAAGTCATAGAGCGCCTGCGCGATGTCGTTGAACCGGTAGGCGGCATAGCCTTCCTCGATGCGCGTGATGGTGGCGTCGAGCTTGGCGAGGAGGTCCTGCGCGAAGATGGAGAGCGTGTGCGCGGAGGGATCCGCAGCCGGATCGATCGGGCCCTGCATCGCGCGGAAGCGACAGGCATTCCACAGCTTGTTGCAGAAGTTGCGTCCCTCGACGATCTGCTGCTCGTCGAATTTGATGTCCTGGCCCTGCGGCGCAATGCGCATGAGGCCGAAGCGCAGGCCGTCGGCGCCGTATTTCGCGATGATGTCGAGCGGGTCGGGGGAGTTGCCGAGGGACTTCGACATCTTGCGGCCGCTCTTGTCGCGGATGATGCCGGTAAAGAAGACGTCGCGGAACGGAATCTCGCCGGTGTATTCGAATCCGGCCATGATCATGCGCGCGACCCAGAAGAAAAGGATGTCCGGGCCGGTGACGAGCACGCTGGTCGGGTAGAACTTCGCGCGCGTCGCTTCGTCCATCGTTTCGTGCGCCCAGAGCCACGAGGAGAACCATGTGTCGAGCACGTCGGGATCCTGTGTCCATCCTTCACCGGGAGAGTCGATCTGGCAGCGGACTTCGTCGCCTCGATACCACACGGGAATGCGATGGCCCCACCAGAGCTGGCGGCTGATGCACCAGTCCTGAATGTTTTCCAGCCAGTGGTCGTAGACCTTTTCCCAGCGGTCGGGGAAGAAGCGGATGAGGTGCTCGCGCACGGCCGCGCGTGATTCGGCGACCTTCGGATATTTGAGAAACCACTGCTCGCTGAGGCGCGGCTCGATGGGCACGTCGGCGCGTTCGCTGAAGCCGACGTTGTTCTCGTAGGGCTCCTCCTTCACGAGGAAACCGAGTTCCCGCAGCTTCTCGACGGCTTCCACACGGGCCTCGAAGCGGTCGAGGCCCGCGAAGTCGGCGCCGGCCAGCGCGTTGAGCGTGCCGTTCGGTTCGAGGACATCGATGATCTCCAGTCCGTGGCGCAGGCCGATCTCGTAGTCGACCTTGTCGTGCGCGGGCGTGACTTTCAGCACGCCGGTGCCGAACTTGAAATCGACGGATTCGTCGCCGACGATGGGAATCTCGACCTGGTTCTCGATGGGCAGGGGGCGGCGCACCTTCTTGCCGATGAGGTGGGCGTAACGCGGGTCCTTCGGATTGACCGCCACGGCGGTGTCGCCGGGGATCGTCTCCGGACGCGTGGTGGCGATCTCGAGCCAGGTGCCGGAACCGTCGGTGACCTCGACCTTGAAGTGGTAGAGATAACCCTTCTGCTTCTTCGGGATGACCTCCTCGTCGCTGAGCGCGGTGAGCGAGACCGGGCACCAGTTTACCATGCGCTTGCCGCGATAGATGAGGCCCTTGTTGTAGAGGTCGACGAAGACCTCCTGCACCTTTCGCGCGTAGGCCTCGTCCATCGTGAAGCGCTCGCGGGTCCAGTCGCACGAGCAGCCGAGTTTCTTGAGCTGCTGGATGATGATGCCGCCGTATTTCTCCTTCCATTCCCAGATGCTGGCAACAAGCGCATCGCGGCCCAGTTCGTCGCGATGTTTCATCACGCCTTCCTTGCGGAGCATCTTTTCCACGACGTTCTGTGTGGCGATGCCGGCGTGGTCGGTGCCGGGCAGCCAGAGCACCTCGTGACCGGTCATGCGGGCGCGGCGGGCGAGGATGTCCTGGATCGTGTTGTTGAGAACGTGGCCGAGGGTGAGAACGCCGGTGACGTTTGGCGGCGGAATGACGATGGAAAACGCGGGTTTGGAGGACGCGGCGTCCGCGGTGAAAACGCCGCTGTCCAGCCACGCGGCATACCATTTGTCCTCGACGGACTGCGGTTCGTAACTCTTCGAAATCTCGACCATGGGAACGGAGACTTTGGGCAAGCGGCGCGGGGCGCGCAAGCCTGCGCAAGGGCGGGTGGTCAGGGATTCACGATTCGCGAACCCGTGACTCCCCATGCGCGGCGCTCGAACTTACAGATCCTCGGGGGCCACGCGATCGAGATGGATGCGAAGGAACGTCGCCGGAATGTCGTCGACGATCGGCACGCCAAAGGTGGCCCATTCGTAACCGCCCGGAGCGGGAGGGAGACCCGCGGGGTTCGGCAGCTCCGTTGGGCGCACGTTCCAGTCGCCGAGGTCGCCGGTGGCCTGCGGGCGGTAGATCATGTCGGCAGTGCGGTAGGCGCCGTTTTTCCAATGACCGCCCCGAAGTCGGAGGTAGGAATAGGCGAGCCATTCGCCGTCGTCGTCGGATGCGACGTGGCTGACGAATTGCGGGACACTGTCGGCGAGGGTCGGATTGGTCCTGCCGTGGGCATACTCGAGGAGCGTGACGACGGAATCGCCATCGAGGTCGGCGGTCTCCGAGGCATCCGAGCCTTCGAGGTGGAAGTCTGCGAGATAGCGGTCAAACAGCGGGGAGCCCTGGCCGGATGGAGGATTCGCCGCGGGCTCGGAGCCGTCGATCTGCTGGAGGTAGGCGACGAGCTGGTCGATTTCCGTCGGGGAGAGCTGGCTTGTGACGCCATGGCGGTCGCCGGGATTGGCAGTAGTGAGCACGTCGCGAAGGGTCGACGCCGATCCGTCGTGGAGATACGGAGCGCCGGACCACACGCTGCGCAGGGTGGGGGTGTCGAGGCCGGTGAGAAATGCCTCGGCGCGGTAGCCCGAGCTTTCCTTGATCGTGCCGACGTCGTGGAGGATGCCGAGCCGGCTGTCGGTGAAGTTGCGGCCGCCGTGGCAGTCGAAGCAGCGCAGGTCGTTGAAGATCCGCCGTCCGGCAACGGCATCGGCGGTGAGCGTGCCGTCGGGATTGCGGAACGGACTGGGATCGTATTCGTGGAGCGATTCCACGTAGGCGGCAAGGGCGTCGAGATCCTCGCTGATGCCCGCCTTCGCATTGCCGAACGGCTCGGAACGCGTGCCGTGGAGGAACTGGGCCTCGGTCATGAGCCCCGAGCCGCGGCCGAGGAAGCGAATCTGGTTCTCGAAATCGTGAACTTCATCGAAATTGCCCGTCCAGTGGAGACGGCCGTGTCCCATGCCCGCACGACCGCGCAGATCGATCGTGTTGCGGAGGCCTTCGCCCATGCTCGTCATGTCCCACACGCGGCCGTCGTGGCCGCCGTCGAGGTGACACGAGGCGCAGCTCATGTAGTGCTCGGAGTTCAGCTGCGTCGAGGTGGCGTCGTAGAACAGCTGCTTGCCGCGGAGGACGTGAGGGGCGAGCGGCTCGACGGCGACGAGGGGAACCATCGCAAGCGGTTCAAACGCGGTGCCGCCGTCGAGGAGCGGCCGGACATCGTGGACTGAAAGAGTGCGCGAGAGGAAATCGAGCGTGAAGAGACGTCGGGTTTGGGAGTCGATGAGCGTGGCGGTTGGCGCGATGCCGCAGGGGATGCGGGCGACCTCCCGGCCGTTGTAGGCGTCGTGGACGGACACGTGGTTGTTTCCCGGCATGGTGACGAACACGAGATCGCCGAGCGGGCTGAAGGTGACGGAATGGGCGCGGTCGCGGTCGTCGAAATCGAGCCGGCTGCCGGGAACCTCCGCGCCCGATTCTAGGTCGATCTGCGAGGCCACGGCGCGCACGGTGTTGTCGTGGGTGAGAGCCTGGCCGTCGCGGAAGGTGCCACGAAAGATGTTGTCCTGCTTCGAAGGCAGCCATGCGCGTTTTCCGTCGGGTGCAATGCCGATGGAAAGGAGGTAGTTGGGAATGCCGCGCGCGCTGGTGGGCGTGTCGGGTTCGTCGGACGGAGCGAGCGCCATCGTGCGTCGCAGAGTCATCGTGGCGGCATCGATTTCGTAAACCTGTCCGCCCTCGTCGGGAGAGATGAAGCGCGTGACAAGGACCATGGCGCTGTCGGCGGTCACACCCACGCCGCGCACCTGCGGGCGGATGCCGTCGGGATCGGAGGGAAGATCGAGGGAGGCGACAATCTGGCGCGTGGCGCGATCGAGTTTCACGACACGGCCAAGAGCCTGAAGGGCGACATACGCGGCGGACCCGTCCGGTGCAAAGGCGAGTCCGTAGGGTTGCGAGGCGTAGGGGAGGGCGAAACGGCTCGTTTGTCCGGTGGTGGGATTCACGACGGAGATGTCGTGGCTCGAGCGGTTCGCGACCCAGATCGCGCCGTCGGGAGCGAGTGCGAGGGTTTCGGGTTTGTGACCGACCGGGACTTCACGAACTTTTTCCAGCGAGTCGAGATCGACTGCAGTGATCGTGTCTGCGTCCGGGTTGACGGCCCAGACGAGGCGGTTTTCCGGATCAAGGCAGAGCGCCTGACTCGTTGAGGGGGGCAACGGCGTGAGGGCGCGATAGACCAGATGCATGAACGAACTCACACGCGTCTCGCCATCCTCGGGAGTGATCGTCATTACGAAGTAGTCGATGTTTGGTCCCGCGGAGCCGGCACTGGCGCGAAGCTCGAGGTTGTTCAGGCCGGCGACTAGCGGCACGGTGGGGACGACGATCTCCTGGTAGGTGGGCCAGTCGCCCGTGGAGGGGAAATTCACAACGATGGGAGAGCCGCCGTTGACGACGAGGTGAAGGGGACGGTTCGTGGTGCCGCCATTCGCGTAACGAATCGTGAGCGGGTATACCCCGGGTGCAGGGGAGAGCAGGCTCCAGCGGATGGCGACGTTTGATCCCGTTCCTGCGGGATAGTCGGCATAACCCCCGCCGGAATAGCCGGGGTGTTCCCTGGCGATGGTGACGCCGCCGGCGAGGGTCGCATTTTCCGCCTCGATCTTCGATTCGGGATTCGGTTTGGACTCCATCGTCACGACATGACGGCCCGGCAAGGAGTAGGTGTGCGTGACGGCGGCCCCGTTGAGGACCGTTCCATCATCGAGGCGCCATTCGTATTCGCGGGTCGGGTCGGGGGTCTTGACCGAGAAGGCGGTTGGTTCCCCGAGCTCGTGAGGCGGCACGGGATTGACCTCGTCGTTTCCCGGGAAACCGCCCTGCGCGACCGTGGTGAAGGTGGAGCGAAACTCCGCGGCGATCGGATTGCCGACAAGGTCCGTGATTCCGCCGGCCGGAAGAATGATCTCGTAGGTCGTTGCGGGTTCCAACGGTTCGTCGGGGGCAAAGGACAGCGTGGTCGTGGTGGTGCTCCATGTGCCGGACAGCGGCTCTCCTCCGACGGGACGAACGATGAGCGTGGTCGCGTCGACGGAGGTCAGTTCCGGCCAATCGGAAAGGGACAACCCGATGCGGGTGGTCAGCGCCTGGTTTCGCGCGCCATCGGGCGGGTTCACATATTTCACCCGCGGTGGTGCGGTGTCGGGTTGGGCGGAGTGCACGACGACAATTCCGCCAACGTAGCGGTTGTTGACGAGCTGGTCGTCGGCGACGAGGAGGAGGTTTCCCACCGGGCAGCTGAACTGGTCGTCCCAGCGGTTGTCCCGGCCGACGTAGCGCCCTTCCAGGCTGATCTGGCTGGGATTGGAGATGTCGTATTTCCAGATACCGTGGGTTCCGGGATTGCCGCGCAGGCCACCGAGGAAAAATTTGTCGTCGCCGAAGCTCATGTATTCGCTGTCCGGCACGGTCATCTGGCCGGTGCGCTGGATGTTACGCGGATCGGTGGTGACGTCGTAGGCGCGGAACGGGGTGATGAGGTAGGCATGCGTGCCGTAGAACCCGCCGATGTAGCTCAGGGCGCCTTCGATCTCCACGTCGAGCAGGCGGGGATTACGCGGGTCGCTGATGTCGATCGTGGCGACTCCAACGGCTTCCTTGGGCGGAGTGATCACCAGCAGATTTCCAATCGCAAAGAGCGGCCCGGCGAGCATGCCTCCCATGGCGGAGGACGGCAGGGTGGCCACGTGCACCGGTGCGGTCGGGTCGCTGACATCGAGGACGTAGACGCCGTTGGTCGTTGCTCCGGCGAAGAGGTAATCGCCCTGCCACGAGACCCCCCAGATCGCGCCGGCGACGTCGCCGTAGTTGATGCCGGGGAGGATGATTTCGCCGACCAGCTCGGGGTTTGGGGTATCGGTCATGTCCCAGATGTCGATGCCCCGGCCGGAGATCGTGGCCATGTAGAGGGCGTCGCCCCGGCGTGCATAGGTGACCTGGTGGGATTCGGCCTCTCCGTTGCGGTGGTTGCTGACCATGTCGGCGAGGTGAACGGGTGCGTAGGGATCTGAAATATCCCAGACTTCGTGAACCGCGTTGCCGGCGAACACCGCATAACCGTTGATCACCGACGGCTGGTTCATGTGCCGGTTGCTCAACTGGGGGCTGATTCGCTTGAAGACCTCCGTCTCCGGATAGGAGCGGTTGGGAATTTTCCCCTCCGCGGCCGTTGCGGACAAAGGAAGGGCGACGACGGACAGGGCCGTGACGAGGGAGGACCGGAGGGACAACGGAAAGGACATGTTTGGGGGGCTCGGGGGGCGGCAACCGCGGGGGAAAGGCGGCTTCCCAATTTATAGCGATTTTTTGGAAGGAAAACCGACAACAGGTTTTTCTTCGCAGTGGGCTGCGATGACCGGGAGGAGTTCCGTGGAGCTAGCGCCACCCGGCGGTGCGATTCAGCCAGTGAGCCGTGCCTTCGATTTCGGCGGTGGCCTCCGCTTCGAGAAAACGGGCGATCGACCACGAGATCCAGCTGCCCCGCGGCGGCGCGCCCGGAGGTGGCTCGCCCTTGGGAGGGTCGACGAGCAGCAGTCGCGCGGCGCGCAAATCCTGCGCCGCCTTTTCCAGATTTCCGGCCCGATGATGCGCCATGGCGAGCATGCAGAGGGCGGCTGCGGCGCGCGGCCCGGCGGGGTCGGGATACGCGAGGCATTTCGACCCCCAGACGAGCGTCTGCGCTGGATCCCCCGAGCGATGGTGGAAAAAGGTCATCGAAAGTGTCTCCCAGATGGGAGGAGGCACCCCATCGGCGCGCTCCTCGGCCCCTTGGGCACACACCTCCGCCGAACTGCGAAGGCGCTCGAGAATCTCGGGACCGGCGGGAGTCAGCAGGGAGGCTTTGATGATGTGCTCGGCCTGCAGCGGGTTTTGGGCGGGAAGGTGCCGGTCGAGGAATTCCAGGCGGATCCGTTCGTAGCCCTCGCGGTCGCCGGCTTCGAGCAGGGCAGGGCCGATCGTGAGCAGGTCGGATCCCTCGGCGATGCGGACCGGGTTGTCCAGCTGGTTCGCCTGGTTGAGCAGAATGTAGCATTGCCTGGCCTCCGGCCAGCGGCCGTAGGTGGCGTTCCAATGTCCGAGGGCGCGAAAAACGCCCGCAGCCTCGAGCGAGGGGTCGACAGCATCCACCGGACTCTTCTTCAACAGCGCGTCGGCCTCCTCGATCCTGCCTTCGGCGAGGGCGGCGGCGGCCTCGGCGACGTTTGCCCGCGCCTGCGCCTGCGCGCGGAGTCGCGCTTCGTTTGCCCGTGCCGCCTCGGCTTCCACGCTGAGCCGCTCCTGTTCGGCACGCGCTTCCCGTTCCTCGAAGTAGAGCCAGGTGGAGGCACCCAGGCCAGCCACGAGCGAAATGGCGACCGCGGCGCCGGAGATGCAGGCGGCGCGGTTGCGACGAACGAATTTCCCGAGCAGATAGAGCCGGCCGGAGGGGCGCGCGGTGACGGGCTCGTTGGCGAGGTAACGGTGGAGATCCACCGCGAGCGCGTTTGCCGTCTGGTAGCGGCGGTTGCGATCCTTCTCCATCGCCTTTGCGACGATGCGGTCAAGGTCCCCGCGCAGACGGGCAATCAGCCGCCCCGGTTCCTCACGCCGGGCCTCGGCGATCTCGGCGAGTTCGCCGGGCGGGAGGCCGGCCAGCATTCTGGACGGAAGCGGCGGCTCGCATTCGAGCAGCGTGCGTCGCATTCGGGAAATTCCCGCGCTGGCGAGTGCCTCCCCGTCGAATGGCGGCCGTCCCGCGAGCAGTTCGTGCAGGAGGGCGCCGAGGCTGTAGATGTCGCTGCGGGTGTCGACGTCGAGCCCGCCCATCTCGACCTGCTCGGGGCTCATGTAGGCGGGAGTGCCGATCCATTCGTCACGGGAGGTTCGCAGGGTGCGGGTGGGACTTTCCCCCGGAGAGCCTCCGGACACTGCCTTGGCGATTCCAAAATCGATCACCTTGGGGGTGGGGATGCCGTTGTGGAAGGCGACGAGAATGTTCGAGGGCTTGATGTCGCGGTGGATGATGCCCTTCTGGTGCGCGTGCTGGATGGCGTGGCAGACCTGGATGAACAGACGAATGCGCGCGACGATGTCGAGTCGCTCGTGATCGCAGCAGGCGGTGATGCGCTCTCCGCTCACGCGTTCCATGACGAAATACGGCCGACCGCTGGCGGTCGCCCCGGCGTCGAACACACGGGCGATGTTCGGGTGATCCATCAATGCGAGCGCCTGCCGCTCGGCCTTGAACCGCGCGACGACGCTCTCGGTATCCATGCCGAGACGGATGATCTTTAGTGCGACCCGGCGGCAGACGGGCTCCTCCTGCTCGGCCTCGTAGATCACGCCGCAACCGCCCTCGCCGATGCGCGAAAGGAGCCGATACGGTCCGATGAGCGTTCCAGGTTCTTCGACGACCTGCGGGATCCCGTCATCGGGCAGGGATTCGGGCGGAATTTTCTCGAGAAGATCGCCGGCGAGGAAACTGCGGTGCTCGCGGGCCTCCAGGAAGAAGGTCGAGGAGTCCCCGGTTTTTTCGAGCATCTCCCGCATGGCCGCGAGGCCGTCGGGATCGCCTTGAAAGGTCCGCTCGAGAAAGGCCTCCCGCTCCTCACCGGTGAGGCCGAGCGCGGTCTCGTAGATCGCGCCTTCGATCCGAATCGAAAGCGGCGGAGGGTTCTGTGTGCTCATGGCCGGGGGAGACGGCGGCTGTTCTCCAGGAGGGACGATAACGGAACGTTCGCAAGGAGGGAAGGGGTGCGGCGCATGTATCCGCCGGCGTCCCGACGGGGATGCTTGAAACGCCGGGACCGGGAAGGGGTCCGGCGGTTTTGCGTCGGACCCCATCGCTTGCGAGATCAAGCGAGCGCGCGCTTCCGCCGCAGGACCACGGTGAAAACGAGCATTCCGAGCATCGCCGCCGCGTAGTGGGCGGGTTCCGGAACGACGGTAATGGATCCGTCCCCGAAGAACTGGGTGCCGGTGCCGTAGTTCGCATTGAGCCATGCGGCGTCGTAGGTGCCCGGGCTGAGGAAGGAGTCGCCAATCTGCACCGCTCCGAAGAGGGTGTCGGCGCCTGCGAGGTTGTAGCGGAAGTTGTGGGTGTTGATGTCGAGGATCAGCGTCGCCGAGGTCGCGCTGGACTGGACGCTGTAGAAGCTGGCGACATTCGTGCCACTAACTGAAGTGCCAACCCAGATCGACCCGGAGAAGTTGCTGAGATCGCCGGCGAAAATCAGGTGTCCGAGGCGGTTGCCGGTTCCAGGGCTGGAGCCCTCACTGAGCAACGTGAGTTGCAGGGTGTCGTCCGTGCCGCCATAGACCGTGGAGTTGATCGTCAGGACCATCGGATTAACCGTGCCGTTGGGGTTCAGCGCGAGGGCTCCGAGGTGGGTTCCATTCGCGAAACGAATCGTCCCGGCGAGGGTGGCGGATCCCGGAGTGTTGCCGCCGTGGAAGAAGAAGCCACCGCCGAAGACGAGGTTGACCGTGCTCGTGCTGCCGTTGATGACCTTTCCGAGAAGGCGTGTGTTCGTCACCAGTGTCAGGCTGTCGCCCGCGAACGTGCTGTTCGACCCCGGATCGGTGTTGTCACGAACCGTTCCGATCGTCTGGGCAAGCGCCCAGGCGGTGCCGTTGGCCGTAAACTGGTCGACGACCGTGCCCGATGCCGCGGAAAAGTAGTTGTTACCAGCGGACGGGGGCGTTCCGTTCCAATAAGCACCGTTGTTCCATCCGTTGGTGGAATTGGCGGTCTGGGTGATGTCGGCCGCCTGCGTGGAGGCAAATGAGCCGAGCGTCGCGCACGCGAGTGCGAGGGTTCGAATGGGGGTTTTCATGGAGTCCGGGGATTGGTTGATTGGGGCGAGGAAAGGTTCCTTCACCTGCCTTCGCGACGGTTCGGAAACAAAGCCGACAAATTTTTTGAAAAATTTTCAGGCGCCTCCGGAATGCTTGATCACGGTCCGGGCCGGAGCGGGATCAAACGCAGATCCCGGAGTGCCACAGGATGGCAACTCCGGGATCGGAGGGGGGGACGGATGGGGATTTTTGTCAGCCGATCAGGCGCGCGCCCGGCGGCGCAATGCGGCGGTGCCTGCGAGGATGCCCGCCACGCCAAACAATGCGAATGTCGACGGTTCCGGAACGACGGTGATCGATCCTTCGCCAAAGAACTGCTCCCCGGTGCCGAATGTAGCGTTCAAATCTTCGGCGGAATACGTGCCGGGGTCGAGGATGGTGTCGCCAATGACGAGAGATCCGAAGGTCTCGTCCGTGGCCAGCTCGTATCGGAAGTTGTGGGTGGCCGGATCGAGTGCAAGGGTGGCGAGGACCGAGCTGGACCGGACGCTGTAAAAGCTGGACGCGCCCGTGCCGGAGTCAGAGGTGCCGACCCAGATTGTGCCCGCGAACCCGCTAAGGTCGCCGGCGAAGATCAGGTGACCGATGCGGTTACCGGTTCCCGGGCTGGAGCCCTCACTCATCAGCGTAAGCTGCAGGGTGTCAGCCGAACCGCCAATAACCGCGGAATTGATGGTCAGGACCAACGGATTGACCGTGCCATTGGGGTTCAAGACAATGGCGCCAAGGTTGATTCCGTCCGCAAAGCGGATCGTTCCGGCGAGGGTGGCGGATCCGGGAGTGTTGCCGCCGTGGAAGAAGAAGCCGCCACCGAAGACGAGGTTGACCGTGCTCGTGCTGCCGTTGACGACCTTGCCGAGAAGGCGGGTATTGGACACCAGAGTCAGGCTGTCTCCGGCGAATGTGCTGTTCGAGCCCGGATCCGTATTGTCGCGAACGGTCGAGTTGTAGGTCCAGAGATAGCCGTTGGTTTCGGCGGCGGTGGTTTGTTGTCCAAAACCCGGCAACGAGAAGTAATCATTCCCGGCTGTGGCTGGCGCGCCCCAGTAATCGGCGCTGTTCCAGCCCTGGGTTGAGTTCGCGATTTGAAAGACGTCTTCGGCATGGAGCGGAGCGAATCCGATGGAGCCGGCGATGAGGCAGGCGGCCGCGAGCGTGCGGGTTGAGCGTTGCATGGGGTGGGTTCGGGGTTGTGAGGTTTTTGGGTTCGAGGGACGGACGTCCCCATGGCTTTCGCGATGCACGGGTCGCAAACCCGACAAAAATTTTCGCAAAAAATGCGGCAGACTCTGCGGCTCAGTCCTTCTTCTCGATTTTCCGGAAGAGCCAGGCCTTCGCATGAGCCCAGTAGCGCTCCACGGTGCGTTCCGTGAGCGACATCTCCGCGGCGATTTCGCGGTTCGACAGACCGCCGAAGAATTTGAGCACCACGACGCGGGCACGCTCGGGATCCTCCTGCTCGAGACGGGTGATCGCCTCGTGAATAAGGATGAGCTTTTCATCCGGCGAAATGGGGACCGAGTCCGTGACGTCCGTGGTCACGCGAACCCAATCTCCGCCGCGCTTCAACCGTGCCCGCTGGCGGGCGTGGTCCACGAGAATCCGGCGCATCGTCTCGGAGGCCGCGGCAAAGAACTGCGTCGGACTCCCCCACGAGGCTGCCTGCTGGGCGGAAAGTCGAATCCAGGCCTCGTGAACGAGCGCCGTGGGCTGGAGGGTGTGGCCCGGGGTTTCCTGCGCCATTCGCGCCGCGGCGATTCGGCGCAACTGCGGATAAAGGCTGGTGAGCAACTCGTCGGTGTGGCCGGCTTTCTCCGGAGGCGACATGGGAGGCGGTGCGCGAGCCGTCGCGCTGGGGGTTGGCCAGCTCTATGCCATTGGGACCGGGATTGTCAACGTGTCGAAAGCCCTTGCACCGATGGCGGACCGCCGACACCTTGTTTGCCCATGCGATCCCGAGCGCTTCTGATCCTGCTCGCACTCGCGCCCGGATTGCTGGGCGCCGCCGAGGCGTGGAAATGGAACGTCGTGCAGATCGACAAGCGCCGCTATGTGCCGGTGTCCGATGTGGCGGCATTCTACCGGATGAACCGCCCGGTCTCGACGGCCAAGAATTTCAAACTCACCTCGGCAAACCGCGTGCTCGAGGGACGCGCCGGCAGTCGCGAGGTGCTGGTCAACGGAGTGAAATACATCACCTGCTTTCCGATGCGATCGAAAGGCTCGGAGGTCTATGTCTCCGCCATGGACGTATCGAAGATCCTCGAGCCGATCTTGCGTCCCGGGAAGATCAAGAGCGCAACACCGATCCGCACCATTGTGCTCGACGCCGGGCATGGAGGACACGACAGCGGCGCGGTCGGCTCGCTGGGAAGGGAAAAGCAGTTTGCGCTGGATGTGGTGCTTCGCGCTCGTGCGCTGCTGACCAAGGCGGGCTATCAGGTGAAACTGACGCGGGCGAACGACACGTTCATCCCTCTCGAGCAGCGCGCCGCATTTGCGAACCGCTTTCCGGACGCACTGTTCGTGAGCGTGCATTTCAACAAGAGCAAGGGCGGCGGCACCGGCATCGAGACCTACGCGCTTGCGCCGCGGGGCGTGCCGTCGATGGACGAGGAAAGTGCAAGTTACAGCGACTTCAAGCAGAACCCCGGCAACGCCCGCGATTCGGAGAATATTGCCCTCGCCGCGGCCATTCATTCTTCGATGGTGCGCAATCTCCGGATGCCGGATCGCGGCATCAAGCGGGCCCGGTTCGTGGTGATCAAAAACATCCGGATTCCCGGCGTGCTGCTGGAGGGGGGATTTGTGGACAACTCCGCCGATGCACGGAAGATTGCCTCCGGCGACTACCGGCAGCGGATGGCGCAGTCCATCCTCGAAGGCGTTCAGGCCTACACACGGGCGGTCACGGGCGCCGGACCAAAGCCGACGCTCGTCGTCAGTGGCGACGCGCCGTCGTCGATTCCAAATCTGGACGAAGCGCTGGGCGAGTCCGGCTGGAAGGTTCAGCGGCATCTGGATGCGAATTGATTTCCCGCGACCGCGCGGCCACGCTCGCAGCCATGAACGTCCTTGATCCGTCGATTCCGGCCACTGAGGAGATTGTGGAGCCGGGTGCAGGACCGATCGGTGTTTTCGATTCGGGCATCGGCGGACTCACCGTGGTTGCCGCGCTGCAACGGTTGCTGCCGGCGGAGAACATTTTCTACATCGGCGACACCGCGCGCGTGCCCTACGGCGGCAAGAGCAAGCGCACGATCGAACGCTACAGCACGGAAATCAGCGGACTGCTTCTCGCCGAGGGCGCGAAGATGATTGTCGTCGCCTGCAACACCGCGTCCGCGCTCGCCGTGCCGAAACTTGCCAAACTTTTCCAGCCCCCGGTGCAGGGCGTGATCGATCCCGGCGCCGCCGCGGCGGTGCGGGCCTCGCGAAACGGTCGCATCGGCGTGATTGGAACGCGCGCCACGATCGCGAGCCGAGCGTATGAACTGGCGATTCGCGCCCTTGCGCCGGACGCCACGGTTTTTGCCGAGCCGTGTCCGCTGCTCGTGCCATTGATCGAGGAGGCGCTCTTCGACGATCCGATTACCGACCAGGTGCTGCATCGCTATCTCGATCCGCTCGTTGGCGAGGGAATCGACACGCTTGTGCTTGGCTGCACGCACTATCCGTTGTTGCGCGCGGCGATTCAGCGCGCAGTCGGGGAGTGCGTCACGCTTGTGGACTCCGCGCAAAACTGCGCGCTCGCCGTCAAACAGCTTCTCGACGCCCGCGGATTGAACGCGCCGTCGCGCCAGCTCGGCGCCCTCAAGGTCGCGCTCACCGACGCCACCGAGGGCTTTCTGCGCGTTGCCGAGGAGGCGTTGGAGCTGACGATCGGCGACGTTCAGGTGCGTGCCGTCCAGCAGGCGGGCTGAAACGCCCGTCCGAAAGGGCCTTGCGGTCCGATTCTCCCGAGGATGTCAAAGCGAGCAAAAGGCACGAACCCCCTGTGGTTCAAGGACGCCGTCATCTACGAGACCCACATCAAGGCTTTCGCCGACAGCGACGGCGATGGAGTGGGGGACTTCCGGGGAATGATCGGCAAACTCGATTACCTGCAGGACCTCGGCGTGACGGCGATCTGGCTGCTGCCCTTTTATCCATCTCCGCTGCGGGACGACGGCTACGACATCGCCGATTATTTCAACATCAATCCCGCCTACGGGACGTTGAAGGATTTTCGCGATCTTCTGCGCGAGGCGCACAAGCGCGGACTGCGCGTGATCACGGAACTCGTGCTTAACCATACGTCGGACATGAACCCGTGGTTCCAGGCATCGCGACGCGCAGCTCCCGGAACGCCGGAGCGCGAGATGTATGTGTGGAGTGACACGCCCGACCGCTACCGCGACGCGCGTATCATCTTCCAGGACTTCGAGACGTCGAACTGGTCATGGGATCCCGTGGCGCGAGGCTACTACTGGCACCGGTTTTACTCGCATCAGCCGGATCTCAATTTCGAGAACCCGCGTGTTCATGAGCTTCTCCTCGAGGTGATCGATTTCTGGCTCGGGATGGGCGTGGACGGCCTGCGACTCGATGCCGTGCCGTATCTCTACGAAGAGGAGGGGACAAATTGCGAAAACCTCCCGCGCACTCACGAATTCCTCCGGAAGGTGCGCGCGCACATCGACGCGAATTTCCCTGACCGCATGCTTCTCGCGGAGGCAAACCAGTGGCCCGAGGACGCCGTCGCCTATTTCGGAAAGGACGGCGACGAGTGCCAGATGTGTTTCCACTTCCCGGTGATGCCGCGGATGTTCATGGCCCTGCAGATGGAGGATCGGTTTCCGATCATCGACATCCTCGACCAGACGCCGGCGATTCCCGAGACGTGCCAGTGGGGAATGTTTCTCCGCAACCACGATGAGCTCACGCTCGAGATGGTGACCGACGAGGAGCGCGACTACATGTATCGCGTCTACGCAACCGACCCGCGGGCCCGGATCAACCTCGGCATCCGCCGCCGGCTGGCGCCGTTGTTGAACAACAACCGCCGCAAGATCGAGCTCATCAATATTCTGCTCTTCTCGCTGCCGGGCACGCCGATCCTCTACTACGGCGATGAGATCGGGATGGGGGACAACATCTTCCTCGGGGATCGAAACGGCGTGCGCACGCCGATGCAATGGAGCCCGGATCGCAATGCGGGATTCTCGAGCGCGAATCCACAGCAGCTCTTTCTGCCCGTCACGATTGACCCGGAATACCACTACGAAGCCGTCAATGTGGACAACCAGGAGGGCAACGTTTCCTCGCTGCTCTGGTGGATGCGGCGCACGATCGCAATGCGTCAGCGGTTTCAGGCGTTTGGTCGCGGAAGCATCGAGTTTCTGTATCCAGACAATGCGAAGGTGCTCGCGTTCGTGCGCCGCTACAGCGATGCCGAACGCGGCGTGGATGAGATGATTCTCGTGGTCGTGAACCTCTCGCGCTATTCGCAGGTCGCCGAGCTCGACCTCGCAGCCTACGCTGGCCACACGCCGGTGGAGGTGTTCAGTCAGAACCGGTTTCCGAACATCAAGGATTCGCCGTATTTGCTGACGCTCGGTCCGCACGGACACTACTGGTTTCTTCTCGAACGCCAGGCCGCCGTTGAACACCTGCCGCAGGAGAGGGCCACGCCGGAGTTCGTCGGGCGCATGACGTGGAAGGACCTGCTCGGCGTCCGTGGTCGGAAGCTTTTGGAGAAGGAACTTCTTCCGGGCTATCTCGCAAACTGCCGCTGGTTCGGCGGCAAGGCCCGCGTGCAACGCAGCGTCCAGTTGAGGGACGTCATTCCTTTCCGGAGCGACGGCTACGAGGCGCACGTCCTGCTGGTCGGCGTCGATTATGTGGAGGGAAATCCTGAGACGTATGTGCTGCCGATCCAGATCGCCTCGGGGGAGGCCGCACACGCGGTCCGGCAGGATCATCCGCAGGCGGTGATCGCGCAGTTCGTGCACGAGAGCGAGCAGACGATCCTGTTCGATGCGCTCTTCGACCCGCAATTCCGCGCGGCGTTGCTCGCGCTCATGACCGGACGGGACGTTTTTCGCGGACGTGGCGGTGTGCTGCGCGGCGAGGCCTCGCAGGCTCTGAGAGACCGTGTCGCAGGCGGGGAATCCTTGTCCTCGATGGTCATGCGCACCGAGCAGAGCAACACCTCCGCCGTCTACGGTGGCGAGTGGTTTCTCAAACTTTACCGGCGACTCGACGAGGGATTGAATCCAGACGTCGAACTGACACGCTTCCTCAGCGAGCAGGCGGGATTTGGGAACGTCCCGCCGTTTGCCGGCGCGATCTCCTACGAATCCCCCCGCGAGGCGCCGCGGATGCTCTGCATGGCGCAGGGGCTGGTGCAGAATCAGGGGGACGCATGGTCGCTGACGCTCGACGTGGTCGGGCAGTTCTTCGAACGCGTTCTGACCGAAAAACCGCCGCTGCCTTCGACCGATCTGCCACCGCTCACCGACGTCGGCGCTCCACAGCTCCTGTCGCCGGAGTTTCTTCATGTGGTTGGCGCGGCTTATCCCGAGCGCGTCCGCCTGCTGGCCCAGCGCACGGCGGAGATGCACCTCGCCCTTGCCGGCGACCGGTCGGATCCCGCCTTTGCGCCCGACCCGTTCACGTTGCTCTATCAGCGGTCGATTTACCAATCCATGCGCAACGGCCTGCGCCGGACGTTTCTTCTGCTTTCGAAGCGACGGAATTTGTTGTCGGCCGAAGCTGCCGACGAGGCCGGGAAGATGCTTGCGCGGGAGAAGGAAATTCTCGACCGCATGGCGCGCGTCATGGGGCGCAAGATCGACGTCGAGAAGATCCGGATCCACGGCGACTATCACCTCGGGCAGGTCCTCGACACGGGCCGGGACTTTGCAATCATCGACTTTGAGGGGGAGCCCGCGCGGCCAATCAGCGAACGCCGGCTCAAACGTTGCGCGCTGCGTGATGTCGCCGGGATGCTTCGCTCGTTCCACTACGCGGCCTTCACCGCACTCCGGCAGCAGGTCGCGGTGCGCGACGTGGACATTCCGACCGCCGTGCCGTGGGCGGATCTCTGGTATGAATATATCGCGCGAACCTTCCTCGAGAGCTACCTCGCGGCGGTCGGTGAAGCGAAGTTTCTGCCGCGCGATCCCGCGGACGTCGGGCTCCTGCTGGACGCCTATCTGCTGGACAAGGCGGTCTACGAAGTCGCCTACGAACTCAACAACCGCCCCGAATGGCTGCGCGTGCCCCTCAGAGGCATCGCACAGATTCTGGACGACGAGTGAACTGTTGAAAGCGTTTGCGGGGCCGCATCCGCGGGAAGCTCTAGAGGAGCTGACCGAGCACTTCCGCAGCTGTCTTGAAGTGCGTTTTTGCGACTTTGGAGAGGATTTCCGGTCCGCGTCCGGTGACGAGTGTGCGCGTCACGGCTTTTACCTGCGCCGAGGCTCCGCGGGGGATTTTCACGCCCAGTTCCTCGCTCGTCTTGTCCATCCAATCGATGAATTTCTCCCGTGCGAGGATGGAGGCAGCGGCGACGGCGTAATCGCTTTCGGCCTTGGTCCGCTGTTCGAGCACGAGACCGCGGCCTTTTTCCATGAGAGCGCGCTGAATGACATGCTCGTTGGCGAATTTGTCTGACAGCGCGCGTGGGCAATCGGGCTGCAGTTCGCAGAGGTTTTCTATCGCGCGGGCATGGCCCCAGGCAAGGAGCTTGTTGAGGTTGCCAAACTTCGCGAAGAGCTGGTTGTAGCGCTCCGGGCCGATGAGGATCACCGTCTGCGGCGTCTTCGAACGCCGGATCACGGTCGCAAGTTCGCGCACCTTTTTATCGGAGCCGATGTTCTTGCTGTCCTGCACTCCCGCGGCCTTGAACTCACGAGCGATCCGTTCGTCCGTGTAGACCCCCGCGACGACGAGAGGACCGAAGAAATCGCCCTTGCCGCTTTCGTCGATGCCGAAGTGGGGCGCGAACTTTTCCGGTTCGAACACTTCGTCATAGCCAAACTTCGCCTCGCCGAGCACCTGCGGCTCGAGTGTGAAGGTGATGAAGTCCTCCAGTCCCCTGCCTTGCACGACGACCTTCGGACCTTTTTCGTAGACGGCAACGTTCAGCCGGTCCTTCCGCGCAGTGAAGATTGTGTAGGGTTTCTCCTCGAACTCGAATTGCTGCGCGACAAGTGCCTCACGCAGAAGCTGGACCTGGTCGCCCGTAAGCGGCGACGTGTAAACGGAGGGTGCGGGCATGGGTCCGGGAAGGGTAGCGGATCGCTGCGCCGAAGGACATGAAGAACGAAGACTCAAACCGTTCGCGCCGACGAGGGTGCTTCGCAAACTCCAAACCCTGCGTTGCTCCGTCCAGGTTCCCTCGAACAGTCCCTGACCGCTCGGGCATGCCTGAGCAGGAGATCGCAGAGAATCCCGCGGTGATCGCCTATTTTCCGGTGGCGGTAAAGCGGTAGGCGGCAAACTCCACCCCATCGAAAAACACCGCGATCGTCCCAGTCAGTTCCTTCCGCCGGCCCTTCGGTTTGACGTCCATCGACACCTTCTGCTCCATCACAGGTGTCGTCCCTCTCGTCACCGCGGTGCTCTCCAGCTTCGATTTTCTGCGCACTTTGTATTTGCCGGCGGCCGGGAAAATGCCCGGCCCGAAATCGATTCCGCTGACGTTGTTCGTTTTCATCTTCCGCTTCTTCTTGAGACGAAGCGTGGTTTCCCAAGGCGTGGCTCCCTCGGCGATGATTCCCGATATGGTAACCTTGGACCTGCGCCCGTTCCTCGCGACATCGAATTTCACCTCCGCCGTCAGAGGATTGGAGAACTCCTGGATCGTCAGGCTGCCATTGCCGGTGTAGTTTCCATCAAACGCAGAGAGATCGACTTTCTTGACCGCCCACACATTCGTGAGCGCCATCATTGCTGCCAGCACCACTGGTAATGCTTTCATCGTAACAAAGGATGGCTCCTTAGCTGTCTTTCAGCCAGCGGAATATCGGTTTGCGTCTTTCAAGGACGAAGGCGCTGTTCCCCCAACAAGGATTGCTGCTCGTGACTGGAGAGCGCCTCGACCTCTCATTCCAAATGCGTATGGTCTCGATGCCGCACACCATGCCTCCGCCGAATTCCGCCCCCCAGATGGCTCCGCTGCTTGCGTGGTATCGGCGGAATGCCCGGGATCTCCCGTGGCGACGAACGTCGGATCCTTATGCGGTCCTGATCTCCGAGTTCATGGCGCAGCAAACGCAGATTTCGACCGTGATCGGGGCCTACGAGCGGTGGATGAAACGATTCCCGACGGTGCAGGCGCTCGCGTCAGCCGATGAGACCGAGGTGCTCGCGATGTGGCAGGGGCTTGGCTACTACTCGAGGGCGCGAAACCTCCATCGCGCGGCGAAGGCGGTCGTCGAGCGCCATGGTGGGAAGATTCCTGCCGATTTGGACGCACTGATGGCGCTGCCGGGCATTGGCGCCTACACGGCGGGGGCGGTGATGGCATTCGCCTTCGATCGACCGGCGGCGGTGGTCGATACGAACGTCGCCCGGGTGTTGACCCGTTTGCGCGCGATCACGGAACCGATCGACTCGACTGTCGGGCGCAGGCTTGTGCAGGAAGCTGCGATGGATTTGCAGCCGCAGGGAGGCGGTGCGCGGGAGCTGAACTCGGCGTTGATGGAGCTGGGAGCGCTCGTTTGCAAACCGCGCAGACCCGATTGTCCGGGTTGCCCGATTCGAGGGGGCTGCGCGGCGCCGAATCCGGAGTTGCTCCCGGTGAAGCGCGAGCGCGCGGCAACGACGAGTGTCGTGGAGCGCCGGGCGTTTGTCGTGAAAAGTGGCAGCCTGTATCTCGCGCAGTCGGACAAGCGCTGGCGGGGAATGTGGATCCTGCCCGAGGTCGATCTCGACGGCGAGCCGGCGCATGTGGAGACGTATCCGATCACGCGCTATCGCGTGCGGATGGAGGTTGTTCGTGCAGAGCCCGGTGGAATAGCCGGTCTTCGCGCGTTTCCGCTGGACGCACTGGAGGACGTGCCGATTCCCTCGCCGCATCGTCGTGCGATCCGCGCGCTTGCGGGCGCAGATGCGAAGAGGCATCGTGAGTGACATGACACGATTCGACTCGGTTCCAGACGCAAAGGGGCACTTCGGCCCGTATGGCGGCGTCTTTGTGCCGGAGACCCTTATGACCGCGTTGCAGGAACTCGAGCGTGAGTATGCCGCGGCCCGGCAGGATCCGGAGTTTCGGCGCGAGTTGAATGACCTTCTGGCGAACTACGTGGGCCGGCCGACTCCGCTGTATTTCGCCGAGCGGCTGACCGAGCGACTTGGCGGTGCGAAGGTTTATCTCAAGCGCGAAGACCTGCTTCACACCGGGGCGCACAAGATCAACAACGCGATCGGCCAGATCCTGCTCGCAAAGCGCATGGGCAAACGGCGGATCATTGCCGAGACGGGCGCGGGTCAGCACGGTGTCGCTACCGCGACGGTGGCGGCGCGATTCGGCTGCGAATGCGTGATTTACATGGGCGCGGTGGACATGGAGCGGCAGGCGCTCAACGTCGCGCGGATGCGATTCCTCGGCGCAAAGGTGGTGGCAGTGACCGCGGGTCAGGCCACGCTCAAGGAGGCGGTGAACGAGGCGATGCGCGACTGGGTGACGAACGTGCGCGACACGCACTACATCCTCGGCACGGCCTACGGCGCGCATCCGTATCCGATGATGGTTCGCGATTTTCACCGGGTGATCGGCGAGGAGGCCCGGCGTCAGATTCTCGAACGCGAGGAGCGGCTGCCGGATCTGCTCGTGGCATGCGTGGGCGGCGGCAGCAATGCGATCGGGCTGTTCCATGCGTTCTTGAATGACGAAGCCGTTCGAATGGTCGGCGTCGAAGCCGGTGGACGCGGGATTCGTCCGGGCGAGCATGCGGCGCGGTTTCAGGGAGGGCGTCTTGGCGTGTTGCAAGGCGCAAGGACGTGGCTGCTGGCGAACGAGGACGGCCAGATCGAAGGCACGCATTCCGTGTCGGCGGGCCTCGATTACGCGGCGGTGGGGCCGGAGCATTGCTGGCTCAAGGACATCGGACGTGCGGAATACGATTACGCCACGGACGACGAGGCGTTGAATGCGTTCCGCACCCTCGCGGAGATCGAAGGAATCATTCCGGCGCTCGAGTCGTCACACGCCATCGCACATGTGATCAAGGTCGCGCCGCAGATGGATCGCGATCGCATCGTGATCGCGAACCTCTCTGGACGCGGTGACAAGGACGTGAACCAGGCCGCGCGAATTTTGCTCGGGGTCGAGGCGGAGTAGAGAGATTGACCGGGATTGCAACGAATCCCAAGCCGGATGCGGCTTTTATGCCCGCGGGTTTAAGCGACGGCTCGGCGGGAGCCTCGCCCTCCCGTTTCGATGGATCCTTCGATCCGGAGGTCATCGCCGATGCGGGTGTAGGTCGGATTCTCCAAACGAAGTCCCTCTTCATTCGATCCAGCGCCGCGACCGCCCACGGCGGGAATTGGACCGCCGAGCATCTGCGGAGCCACGTAGAAGACGACGCGATGGACGAGGTGCCTGTCGAAGGCTTCGCCCAGCGTTGCTCCGCCTCCTTCAATGAGGACGGACGTCACATCCATCGCGCCCAGCGCGGCAAGGGTGGCCTCGAGTGATTCCTTCTCAAAGACGAGCGTGCGGTCGCGAAACCGGTCTGTGAGCAAATGGCAGTCCGTGGGGAGTTTGCCCGACCGCGTCCAGACGACACGCCACGGCTGGCGGCCCTCCACATCGCGCAGGGTGAGCTTCGGGTTGTCGGCGCGCACGGTGCCTCCGCCGACGAGGATTGCATCCACCGACGCGCGAAGGCGCATCGCATCGGCGCGGGAGGCTTCGCTCGTGATCCAGCGTGATTCCGGATGGGAGCTGATGCGGCCGTCGAGCGACATGCCGCATTTGGCGATGACGAACGGCCGCCTGGTGACGATCCAGTGATTCCAGGCTTCGTTCAGCGCCGCGCATTCCTGCGCGAGGACGCCGGAGGTGACTTCGATCCCTGCCGCGCGGAGCAGCTTCGCGGCACGGCCGGCATGAGCGGGATTGGGATCGGTTGCCCCGTAGACCACGCGGGCGAAGCCATGATCGAAGATTGCGTCCGTGCATGGCGGCGTGCGGCCGTGAGTCGAGCAGGGTTCGAGGGTGACGTAGAGCGTGGCGCCGTGGGCGAGGGCGGGACTTTTCAACGCGCGGATCGCCTCGATCTCGGCGTGGGGTTTGCCGGCGCCGCGATGATGACCGACGGCCAGCACACGGCCGCCCTTGACGATCACCGCGCCTACGGCCGGGTTCGGACTTGTGAAGCCGAGGCCTTTTCGCGCTTCGACAATTGCCCGGCGAATGAACTTTTCGTCGAGTGTTCCGCGTGCTATCATTCTGGCAACCAAGCCAGACATGAAACTCTCCCTCCAGCAGAAAGAGCAATTCTTCCACGAACTGCGGGAATACGTAAAAAGCGGGCGGTCGATTCCGGATGCGCTCGAGCTCAAGGCTAAGATGCGTTCCGGCCCGCTGCAGCGCGTTGCGGAACGGATGTGCAGGGAGGGGACGGGGGACACGGCGGTGTCCTATTTCGCGGCGGTCCCGGAGGTTTTCAATTCGCTGGATCGCGAAATCATCAGCGCCGGTGAGAAGGGCGGACTGCCGGAACGTGCGTTCGAATTTTTGCGTGGTTATTACGAGACACTTGCCCGGATGCGGCGTGGAACGATCATGCGCTGCATCTATCCATTGCTGCTGCTCCACGTCGGCGCATTCCTGCTTTCCGTGCCGGCGCTTTTCTCATCCGGGGTTGGTTCGTTTCTGGTCCAGATGCTGACCTTCCTCGGAATGTTTTATCTGGTGGGCTTTCTTGTCTGGCTGGTGGCCCGCACGGCGGTCAAGGCGGCCCGGGTGAATCCGGATTTTGATGGAATGCTGCAGACGCTGCCCGCGATCGGGGGGACGCGGATCGCTCTCGTGGGATCGAGGTTCTGCGCGACCATGGGAATGTTCGTGCATGCCGGTGCGGGCATCCTCGGCTCGATCGACCGTTCCGCTGACGCGAGTGGCAGTGCGCGTTTTCGCCGTGGGGCGGATCGGGCGATCGACGAGGTCCGCAACGGCGGCGGCGTGTTGAGCGAGGCGATCGCGAAAACGCGGGCGTTTCCCGAGGAGATCGACCGGGCCTTTGCCGTCGGAGAGAATTCCGGCCGGCTCGACGACGAAATGGAACGTCTCGCCAGCCGCTACACCGAGCAATTCCAGGAGCGCGCCGATGCTTCCGCCCGATGGATCTCCGGAGCCATCTACGCCTGCATCGCAATCGCCCTAGCGGTGCAGATCCTTCGCTGGTGGTTTAACTATTTCGGGATGATTCGCTCTTTGCTCTGAGAGTGACCGAATTCGCATCGGAACGCCGGGACTGGTGCGTGCGTGTTTGAGGCAAATTGGCTCAAAATGGGAAACGAAATTTCGCATGGTGTAGCGACATTATGTCTCATACCTCTTTGTGTGGGTTTGTAGTAATTCCGTTTAAAATTCTATCGATAAACAACTTATAAAGTAACAGCTATTTCCGGCACGGGTGAAGCTGAATAGGGAAGTTGAGAGCAACCAACTTCCAAAGGAGGAAACAACCATGAGACTTATCAGCTACAAACCCCAACTTTCCCCGTGGTCGTCATTCGACCGCCTGTCGTCCCTGCGGGACCTGCTCGACTCGGCATTTGAACTCGCCGGGACCTTCTCGCCGACAGTTGATCGCGGCTGGGCGCCTGCCCTCGATATTTACGAGGACGACGACAAGGTCACGGTGAAAGTCGAAGCGGCGGGCATGAAGAAGGAGGACTTCGACGTCTCGCTGCACGACGACAACCTCACCGTGAGCGGCGAGCGGCGTTCGGAGAAGAAGGAGGGCGAAGGCGAAAGCTTCCGCAGCGAGCGGTTTTTCGGCCGGTTCAGCCGGACGATCACCCTGCCTGCGGCGGTGAAGGCCGACGAGGTGAAGGCGACCTACGAGGACGGAGTGCTGACCGTGATCCTGCCCAAGGCCGAGGAAGCGAAGCCCCGCAAGATCGAAGTCAGCGTGAACTGAGTCGAAACCCGCGGCCGGCGAAAAGCTTCGGCCGGCCGCAAAACCCACTTTCGAAGGAGGACAAATTCCATGAGCCAGCTAGTGACCAGACCGAACGAGGCACCCGTCGTGCGCCGCGAGAGCAATGAGTTTATTGCGCCTGCGGTGAACATTCACCAGGACGCCGACGGCTATTCGCTGGAGGTTGAGATGCCCGGTGTGCCGAAGGGAAGCGTCGAGGTGACGTTTGAGGACGGCAAGCTGACGTTGGTCGGCCGCCGGAAACGCGAGGAGCCCGATGAGCATCGGGTCTATCGCGAATCGAGCGATGCGGATTACCGCCGCGTCTTCGATCTCGACCCGACCATCGATTCCTCGCGAATTGAGGCATCGATTGAGCAGGGCGTGCTGACCGTGCGTCTGCCGAAGGCCGAGGCGGCGAAACCTCGCAGGATTGCCGTGGCCTGAGTGCGAAGGTGCTGTTGTCTGAAATCCCGCGGATGGTAAACCACCGCGGGATTTTTCTTTGAGACCTGTGCGCGGTGTGGAGGAGATCGGTGATGCGATCTTCACCCGGCTTGTGCCGCAGGGGATTGCCGATAGGCTGGACGGAATGTCGGAAGTGATCGAGATCGGGGATGTGGCCTTCGGCGGGAAAGCCGTTGGCCGGCTTGCGGATGGGCGCGTGTGTTTCGTGCGCGACGCAATTCCCGGCGAGCGGGTCGAGGTGCGCGTCGCTCGCGAAACGAAGCGCTTCGTCGAGGCGGATCTCGAGCGAATCGTCGAAGGATCTCCTTCGCGGGTGAAGCCGCCGTGTCCGTATTTCGGAACCTGCGGCGGGTGCAGCTATCAGCACATTTCCTACGAGCAGCAGGTGGCGTTGAAGACGTCGCAGGTGCGGGAAAGTTTGCGACGGCTTGGCGGAATCGTGGATCCTGCGGTTCTCGAGGGGGTGCCCGCCCCCGAGCCTTACAACTATCGAAATCGGATTACGGTGCACCGCCATGGCGGGCGCATCGGGTTTCACCGGCGGGACGGCCGTGGAATCGTGGACATCGAAGGCTGCCTCATCGCGTCCTCGGAAGTGAACCGGAAACTTCACGAGCTGCGTGCCGAGCCGTATCGCGAGGGCCCCCGGGTGCTGCGCGAACACGTGACGCGGATGGGGTTTCATCAAACCAGCGACGCCGTCGCGGCACTGCTCCTCGACGAGGTTGCGGATATTTGTAGCGATGGGGGCGCGCTGCTCATCGATGCGTATTGCGGAGATGGTTTTTTTGCGCGACGGCTGGCCGGCCGCTTCGAGCGGGTTGTCGGAATCGAGTGGAATGAACGCAGCATCGCGCGGGCACGAGACCTTGCCGGCGCCAACGAGTCCTATCTCGAGGGCGACGTGGCGGACCATCTCTTCGCGGTGCTGGAGGGGAAACCCGGGAGCGGGGTGACGGTGATTCTGGATCCGCCGTCGCAGGGTGTGGATGCCCGTGTGTGTGATGCGCTTTCGGGCGGAGCGGTGGACCGGATCGTCTATGTTTCCTGCAATCCGGGAACCCTTTCCCGCGATGTGAAGGCGCTGTCGTCCGGCTACGAGCTTGTGAACGCGCGACCATTCGACATGTTCCCGCAGACGGCGGAGGTTGAGGTTGTAGCGGTGCTGCGCCGTCGCGCCTGACGACCGATCGTTCGATGAAATTCGATCCTCCCACGTGAGATGGGGAGGATTGGTAATGGCTGCATGGCTCGTCGCGAGCGCCGTTGCGGAGGAGAAAATGCCGCCGCCGGTCGTGGCATCGATCGAAACCGGCGAGCTTGAGGATTTCGATGCGAACCCGCCGGAGGTGCGTGCGTTGATCGAAAAGGCGCTCGCACTGACAAAACGGAATCTCGGCTACAAATACGGTTCGTCGGAACCTGAAAGTGGAGGAATGGACTGCTCGGGGACGATTTTCCACGTGCTGGAGGAGATGGGCGTCGACGATGTGCCGCGCACTGCCAGCGACCAGTATGTGTGGGCTCGAAAAACGGGGGACTTCCAGGCGGTCGTCAGTCGGAGCGAGGACAGCTTCGAGCTGGATGCGTTGAGGCCCGGCGATCTGCTGTTCTGGACCGGCACCTATGAGATCGACCGCGATCCCCCGGTGACGCACACGATGATCTATCTCGGCGAATTGAAGTCAGACGGCAGGCCCGTGATGTTCGGAGCCAGCGACGGTCGGACTTTCGACGGGCGAAAAATGTCCGGGGTGAGCGTGTTCGATTTCCGGATTCCGAAGGCACCGTCGGAGGGCGGCCCGGGTAGCGTGTTCGTCGGCTACGCTCCGATCCCGGGCCTTGGCAGATCCACGGAGTAGCCAGGGGAGGATCTATCCCGGAATGTCAGGATGCGCCAGACGGATTCGGTGGTCTGCATCACATGTGTTCCTCGAGTGGTGTCGACCACCGGATGGGACTTGCAAATCCGTCCGATCGGCGGGAGGTATGATTCATGAAGTTCCTCCCGGGATTGCTGGCGGCGGGCTTGTTCATCGGATGGCTCCAACCGGAGGCCGTGGGCTCAACCCATCGTCTCACGAAGGACGAGGAGAAGCTTTTCAAGATCATCAAGAACAACGGGCTTCAGAAGCGGAAGGTCATGAAGCTCGATCCGATCCTCTGCAAGGTTGCGCGCGCCCGAGCACAGGACATGGGGAAGCGAAAATATTTCGCGCACGTGAATCCGAGCGGGCAGGGGCCCAATTTCCTTGTCACGAAAGCCGGATACCGGCTCCCGTCTTTTTACGATTCCGTTCGTTCGGCAAACAACATCGAGTCGATTGCAGCGCGATCACCGACCGGCAAGCCCCGTGACGCACTGAAGCAGTGGCTGAATTCCCCTCCGCACCGCTCGCACACAATGGCGCTTACGACTTTCAGTCAGGAGCAGGTGCGGATTGGCGTGGGCATCGCGCAGTTCAAGAACGCGCCGTTCGCGACCTACTACGTGTTCATCTCCGCGCCGCCAAACGAGAACCCGAAACCGCCAAAGGTAAAGCTCGTGAACGCGAAAGGGCGGGTGATTTCGCGGACACGTTGAGACATCCGGAACAGGAGATTTCTGCGATCTCCGTTCGTGATGGATGACTTCAACTCCCGCAGGGTCGGAAGGTCGCAAGGCCTGCATGAGGCGCGCTTGCGAGTTGAGAACTCGAAAATCCGCAGCCATATTCTGATATGACGCAGGTGATTCTCCCTCTCATCGCCGGTCTCGTGGGCACCGCTGTCATGACGGTTTTTCTTCTTCTGCCCCGATGGATGAACGTCGCACACGTCGATGTGGTTCGCGCGGTCGGTGCCTTGGTGACTGGCCGCATTGAGGGCGCCTACATGCCGGGGCTGGCCGTCCACGTGGGCTCGGGTGTGTTGTTCGCTTATGTCTATCAGGCGGTGCTGCATTTCTCGCAAATTCCGTTCACGTTCATGTCGGGTCTTTTTCTGGGAGGCGTGCATGGAGCGATCGTGATGCTCCTCGTCTGCATCACGGTGATGGAGCACCACCCCATGGCGAAATATCACCGGCGCGGTCCGATGACCGCGGTCATGCAGCTCGTCGCCCACCTCGTTTACGGTGGCACCGTCGGCCTCGTGATGCAGGCGCTCGCCCCGCGCGGGGTCTGAACGATTTGGGTTGAGCGGGGGTAAGGATTGGTATGCTCTGCGTGCAATACCCGTGATCAACCAACTGCGCTCAGCCGTCGAGTTCGCGACGCATCTTCCGCGATACAACGAGATCCTGCACGTCCTCTTCAAATACGGATTCGGGGATGTGCTGAAACTGGTCGCGCTCCAGCGTGTCGTTGGCATGGAGGACGCGGAGCTCAAGGTTCACGAAACAGGGTTGCTCGCGAAGCCTCCGGCGGAGCGGCTGCGTCTCGCCCTGGAGGAACTTGGACCGACGTTTATCAAGTTTGGCCAGATCCTGAGCGCCCGGCGTGACCTCGTGAACGATGAATACTACGCCGAGCTGTGCAAGCTGCATGACGATGTGCCGACGTTCCCGGGAAAGCTGGCGAAGAAAATTTTCAGCGACGAGATCGGAATCACGGTGTCGCAGGCATTCGCGGAGTTCGACGAGGAGCCGCTGGCCGGTGCGTCGATCGCGCAGGTGCATCGTGCGGTGACCGTCGAGGGCGCCGTCGTCGCGGTGAAGGTGCAGCGGCCCGACATTCAGAAGCTCATCGAGCGCGACCTCGCGATCATCCTCGACCTGGCGAAATTCGTGGACAAGCACGTCCCGGAGATCGCGGTGCTCAATCCGGTTGGAGTCGTGCAGGAGTTCTCCGCGACGCTGCGCAAGGAACTCGATTTCACGAACGAGGCCGCGAACGCGGAGCGGTTCGCCAAGCAGTTTGAGGATTCGGAGGACATTCACGTGCCCGCGGTCTTGCGGGAGTTTTCCGGGGAACGCGTGCTGACCATGGAATTCATGGAAGGCATACCGGTGAACGATCCGGACAAACTGCAGGCGGCGGGCATTGATCCCATCGAGCTTTCCGAACGGATTTCGAAGCTCATCTACCAGCAGATTTTCGACTTTGGGTTCTTCCATGCCGATCCGCACCCGGGGAACATGACGGTGCTGAAGGGTGGTGTCGTCGGTCTCTACGACTACGGGATGATGGGATCCTTTTCACCGGGCTTTCGTTCCAGCGTCGCCCATCTCATTGCGGGCCTTGCGGAAAAGGATCACCAGCAGGTGATGCGGTCGATTCTCGAGATGTCGGACGAGGGCATTGTCGAGGACTCCGACCGCATGCTGCGAGACGTCGAGGATTTCAGTGACCAGCATCTCAACCAGCCGCTGCGCGACATCAATCTCGGCTACGTTCTCAACAAGCTGCTCGAGCTGCTTCGCAAGAACCGCCTGCGCATGAAGGGCAGTTTCTACCTAGGCATCAAGGCGCTGTCACAGGTTGAGGCGATCGGACGCGCACTGAATCCCGACCTCAACTTCGTCATTCAGGGCGAGCCCTACGCGTCGAAACTCATCGAGGGAAAATATCACCCGCTGCATCTCTTCGGTCTCGTCAAGCGGCTGCTCACGGAGTCGGTGGATTTTCTCGAGGACTTTCCACACGACTTCCGGACGCTCTGGAATCGGATTCGGAGGGGGCAGTTCAACATTCCCCTCAAGCACAACATCGATCCCGAGGGTTTCGAACCGCTGCGCAAGACTCTGGATTCAATCGCGAACCGGCTCACGAACGCCATTCTCGCGGCCTCGGTGCTGATCTGCTCATCAATCCTCGTTCTGGCGAACCTTCCACCAAGAATCATGGAAGTCCCCGTGATCGGGCTGATCGGCTTGATCTGGGGAGGTTACATGTGCCTGCGACTCGTGCTTTCCATTTGGAAGCACGGCGGCTTGTAGGCAGCAAAAAGCGGCGCACATGGCGCCGCTTCTGCGTTTTGGTTTTTGGGAATCTTAGAATTTGCCGAGGAGCCCCTGCAGCGTCGAAGCCCCGCTTTCGATCGCCTGGGAAAGATTGGTCGAGGCCTTGCTGAGCAGGGCGCTCGCTTTTCTCTTTGCGGCAATGCGCGACTTCGCGGTGGTTTCCGCGCCGGAGCGAATGCCGCTGCGCAGCACACTTGCCGCCTCGTCCACGAGTTTCAGTGCCTGCTCGGCCAGCTTCTGCTCACGGCCCGACGGGACATGGGTGGACTTGGTGTTCACCTTCTTTGCAGCAGGCTTCTTTGTCGCCGTTTTCTTTTTCGCAGCGGGCTTTGCGGCCTTTGCTTTTGAGGTGGTGGATTTGCGGGGGGCGGGCTTCTTTTTTGCAGTGGCCATGCGCGCATTATACGCACCCTCTTATCGGGAAACCACCTGATTTACGGGTTTCCTGACGAGTCTGCGGATGGAGACAGGCGGTAGAGTTTCACGCTCGGCTGGAGGTATTGCAGCGTGCCGGCTTCGCTCTGGAACACGAGTTCGCCCTCCGCGAAGAGTTGCTCGTAAAACGCGCGCCGCCGTGCGTAGTCGGCTGCGCCATCGTCGGTGGATTTGAAATCCTTGCGGAAGAAGCGGCCATAGTCTCCCTCGGCGACCGCGACGAACTCCACACCGGAGGCGCGGAGTTCGTCGAGAGTTCCTTCGTCCGCGGCGAAAAGTTTTCCGCGAAATTCGAAGGGGAGTTTCTGCGAGTCGAGGTCCGCGCGCTTGTCCTGCACGATGACCGTTCCGGGTCGTGCGTGCTCGCGGAGATACGCGGCCATTGCGGCGCGGCCGTCGTGGCGGAAGCCGCGGAAATAGGTGAGGAATTTCGGAGTCTGCACCGCGAGCGTCGCTGCAATGAGAATCGCGGAGATTCCACATGTGACGGATCGTGCGAGCCCCTTGTCGCGCCATCGAACGAGTGCCGGAGTGACAACGCCAATCGCCGCAAGCGTGAGGAGCAATCCGGTTGCCGGCAGGAAATAGCGGTGATGGGTCTTGGGCGAGAACGAAAGCATCAGCGCAAACGCAGGTGGGAACAGCGCCAGCATCCACTCGGAGAGACGTGCCGTTTTCGCTCGGAACGCAAGCCCCGAGGCATAGATGCCGAGAAGGATCCACACGACGGGATTCGTGGCCGTGCGAAAAACCGCGCCGTAAACTCCGTGCGGGATATCCCGGGTGATTCCCTTGTGACCGGAGACGGCAAAACCGATCTCGCGCTCGAATCCCGCGGCGAATCCTTCCGGGTTCGTCAGGACGGGAAGGTTCACGGCGGAAAAAAGCGCGGCGGCACACGCCACGAAGATTGCGGAGTGGATCCACTTTCGGTCCGCGCGGACGAGAATGATCACCGCGGCCAGCGGGATCATGACTGCACCGACGTATTTTCCGGAGACGGCGAGGCCTGTCGCAACGCCAAGCCACGCAGCGCGGAGGGCCGTCGGGCCGCGGTCATAGAGAGTGATGGCGAGGAATGTGGCGCTGACTCCGAGGAGCACGGCGGGGTCCTCCTTGAAGTAATGCGCCAGTTCGAAGAGTTGATGGTTGGCGACAAGTAATGCGCCGGCGGCAGCGCCGCTCAGGAGGCCGGCGTGCAGGCACGCGAGCAGGACGAGGCATGCAATGGCAGCCGCGGTGAATGCGGCGGATGCTGTTCGACCGGCGATCGTGACGCTCTGCTCGTCGAGTGGTGCGCCGGTCATTGCCACGATGGTGCGCGTGGTCGTGAGCAGCAGCATCGGGTGATGGAAATTGAATTCGCCTTCGATGACCTGCCGGGCCTTTGACGGCTCGTCGGGGTGATAGGACGAGGGAAAGGTGTTGTCGCGTGTGTCGAGGACGAGCGACAGCAGCGCGAAGAGGATCGCGAGAATCCAGGCGCGGAGGTTCAGTCCTGAAAGACTTTGCAGTGGAGCGATGGAAAGATTCATCGCGAGATCCACGCCTCCCGAAGTTCGAGATCGGGCTGAATCGTTGCGAGCCGGATATCCACCTTCGTTCCCGCGAGATCGCCGGCGGGCAGGATGATGCCATTGCCCGCAAGCAGCACGCCCTGGGTGAGATCCGGCTTCTCTTCGCCTGTCGTCATCTGCACGAGCAGATCCCGGTGAACAATCGGACGGTTCAGCAGGAGAACGAGGGCTTTGGCACTCTTTGGAATCTGCACCGAAAATACCGCGTCGTGGTCGGGAGCGATCTTTTGACCCGTGGAAAAGTCACCGTCTGCAATCGGGGAACTTTCGTTGATCGACCAATCCGCCGGCAGGGTGAAGGAAAGGACAACATCGCGGATCCTTCCCGGAACGATCCATTCCATCACGCGCTGCGAGTCATCGGGCGCGGCGAACCGGCGGCCTTCCGCCCACTTGTTTCCCGCGTCCGCCACGATGAGTTGCCCGGCGGCGAAGTCCGAGGCGTTGAAATCGGCGTTGCGCGCACTGGAATCCGCGAGCGTGTGCTTGAGGTATTTCGCGTAACGCTGGAAGTCGACCTTCATCCGTTCTGGAAACGCGGAGTCGACGGCGCGACCCGCCTGCAGCCAGTCCTCCGCAGGAAGAAACCGCGACCACAGAATCTCTCTCGAGACTCCGACAATGAGGATGGCGCAGAGTGCGGCGAAGGGAAGTGCCCGAGCAGGCAGCGGCCAGATACGCATCCATGCGCCGATGGAAAGAATTCCCGCGAGCGCTAGCGGCGCGAAGACAAATGCCGAGATGCGCACCGGCGGCGATTGCAGGGCGAGAAGAATGGCAAAAAATGTGGCGCACGCTGCGACGACGACGCGGCGTCCATTGCGCCCCCCGGAGTCGTCGGGCGCCGGGAGGACGAAGGGCGCGACGGTCATTGTCGCGAGAAACAGCCAGCCTTCCCAGTCGTCACACGAAAGGAGGTGGAGCTTCAACGAGCGCAGGATGCCGGCAGGTGTCCGAAAATCGTTTTCGGCAGCCTCATGAAAGGCGCGCAAGGCGGTGATCACCTGGCCGAGGACCGGGAGATAGAGCAGGAGGATTGTCGCTGCCGCGCCGGCACCGAACAGGAATGTCCTTCGAGTGCGGTCGACGGCGAAGATCAGCAGCATCAGCGGTGCCGCAAAGAAAAGGTAGGCGGGAATCGTGTGAGCGCCGAGCACCGTGGAGACGGAGACAATCCAGAGCCACGCCGGGTTGCGAAATCGGAGAAACTCGATCGCGGCGATGGATCCCGCGATGGCGAAAAGTCCCAGAAATCCGTATCCGCGCGCCTCCATCGAGAGATCGAGCAGATTGGGCGCGGTGCTCCACAGCGCGAGTAATACTGCCCCCTCGACGAGCTGCCGCCGGTAGGTCGCATAGGCGATGATGCATCCGGCGGTGAGGACGGTGGCGAGGATCGCCAGCGCCCTGGCCCGGGCGGGGTGGAACGAATCCCGGCCAGGCAGCAGGGAATTCGCGAGATTGAAGAGAATGTGATTCTTCGGGGCGCGGTAGTCCGTGAGCACCCGGACCGGACCTTTCGAGCTGAATGTGCCGATCGTTCCGAATTCGTCCGTGCTCAGGGACGTGGTCAGCATTCCACCCATTGTCTGGCCTGCATGAATCAGCGCGAGCCCGATCAGCAAGGCTGCGAGCCCGGTTTCGAGGCGGTTCCAGAGCTTCGCGAGGGATTCCATCGGCAAATCGTGCGCGGACGGCCGCGCGAAAAACGGGCAAAGGTTACTCGACTATCCGGGCGCTGCGAGGAATTCTTTTCGGTCCACCGGCGTCGGCCTGCGGCGGGGGTGGGATTTGCCCATATGAAGCTGATCATCCAGATACCGTGCTACAACGAGGAGGAAACCCTCGGGGTTGCGATCGCAGACCTGCCCCGGGAAGTGGCCGGTTTCGATACCGTCGAATGGCTCGTCGTGAACGATGGCAGCAGCGACCGAACCTCGGAAGTCGCCCGCAAACTCGGGGTGGACCATGTGATTGACCGGCCGCATCAGGGCCTGGCCCGCACCTTCATGGCGGGCATCGAGGCCTGTCTGGCGGCGGGTGCGGATGTGATCGTCAATACCGACGCTGACAATCAATACCAGGCTGCGGACATCCCCAATCTCGTTGCACCCATTCTCGCAGGCGAGGCGGACATGGTGATCGGGGAACGCCCGATTCTCGAGATCGAGCATTTCTCGCCGGTCAAGAAGGTCCTGCAACGCATCGGAAGCTGGGTGGTTCGCAAGGCAAGCCAGACGACGATCGCGGATGCGCCGAGCGGGTTTCGCGCGATCAGCCGCGAGGCGGCGATGCAAATGAACGTGTTCAACGAATACACCTACACGCTCGAGACGATCATTCAGGGCGGGCAGGGGAGCCTGCGGGTGATCTCCGTTCCCATTCGCACGAACGGCTTTCTTCGTCCGTCACGGCTCTTCAAAAGCATTCCCGCCTACATTCAGCGGTCGATTCTCACGATCTTCCGGATCTTCGTTGTCTACAAGCCGCTGCGATTTTTTTCCTATGTGGGGGCGATTCCGTTTCTGCTGGGAACGGCGCTCATGATTCGCTGGCTGTGGCTCTGGCTGGTCGTCGATACCACCCGGACGCACGTGCCTAGCCTGATTGCGGCGGCGGTGCTCGTGTTGACGGGCGTGCAGATTTTTGCGCTCGGCTTCGTCGCGGATGTCATTGCCGTCAATCGCCGGCTGCTCGAGGACATCCAGCTGCGACTGCGACGGGCCGAGTTCGACAGGAAGTAACCCAATGGCTGATCGAAACCTTTTTGCGCGCGAGGCGCTGCGCTGGATTCCCAAAATTCTCACCCTGCAGGACCGAAACCGTCACAGCCCAACCTACGGCTGCTTCGATCGGAACTACTGGCAATACAAGATCATCGATTTCCCGAGCGGGATGTCCCAGGAGTTCGTGTATCCGCTGGCGCTTGCATGGAATTGCGAACTCGAGGGGAACCCGTTTTACCGGCAGGATGCCCTGCGCGAATGGGCGGAGGCGGGGATGGTCTTCGCCGCGCGGAGCGCACACGCCGACGGATCGTGCGACGATTATTTTCCATTCGAGAAAGCGGGCGGCGCGGCGGCGTTTTCGCTGCTCGCATGTGCGGAGAGCTACAAGCTGCTCGGACTGGACAACAAGGAGGTGCTGCGCTTCTTCGAACGACGTGCCGACTGGCTGGCGCACCATCACGAGAGCGGCCAGCTGACGAACCACCAGGCGCTCATCGTGCTTTGCCTCGACCGGGTGTCCGCCCTGATCGGTTCACAAAAATGGGCGGACGCGCGCGCAGAGCGGCTCGCACGGGTTCTCTCCTGGCAGAATGAGGAGGGGTGGTTTCAGGAATATGAGGGATGCGATCCGGGATATCACACCCTGACAATTTCGCTCCTCGCGCAGATCCACGAGGAAACGCCGACACCGGAGCTGCGCGCGGCGCTGACGAAGGCGGTCGCGCTTGCTGCGGAGTTCGTGCACCCGGACGGGTCCTTCTCCGGCGAATACTCGAGTCGCAACACCTACAACTTTTTCCCTCACGGATTCGAACTGTTCGGTCGTCATGAGCCGTCGGCGCTTGCGGTGAACGACCGCTTTCTCGCAGGCATCGAGGCCGGAAGGAACCCTTGCTACGCGGACGACCACATCGTCGGCCATCATACATGGAATTACCTGCTCGCGTGGCGCGACTTCGTCGCGGAGCGTCCGGTTCTGCAGCCGAGGCCGACCGGGCGCGTGTTTTTCCGCAACGCCGGCCTGCTCATTGACCGGAGGGACAACACGGAACTCTACGTCGCCCTGAACAAGGGAGGGGTGTTCAAGTTTTTCCGCGACGGCGCCCTTGTCGCCTCGGACACACAGGTGTCCCTCGTCGTTGAGGAAGGAGCGAAGACCCGCAACGCCGTCGCGCACCTCGTGGCGGATTATCCTGCAGAAGTGACCGGGGACCGCATCTCGGTCCGCGGTGAATTTGGCTGGGCGAAGCAGAAGAAAATGACGCCGTTCAACCTCATCGTGCTTCGGCTTATCATGCTGTTTGGAGGAAGATTCTTCCCGGACCTCGTTCGCAAGTTGCTTCAAAAGCTGCTCATTACTGGAAAAACGGCCGCGCCGTTCCGCTTCCGGAGGGAGCTTTCATGGATGAACGGGCGGCTGAGGGTTTCGGATCTTGTCGAGTCCGATGACTGGAAACGCGTGAAGCGCGCGGCGATCGGCTGTGACCAGACATCGATCTATGTCGTGATGAGCCGCACGTTCCAGACAGGGCAGATGCTGCCATGGACGGATCTTACGGAACGCGTCGCGAAGCTGGAGGCGGGCGAGCCGCTGGAAATCCATCGCGAGTTTTGAGCCGGCTTCGTCCATTTCTCGAACGCAGGCCCGCCCTGCGGGACGCGATCCTGTGGGCGATCCCGGCGATCGCTTTCGGGTTCGTGCTGCGCGCGATTCTCACCGCCTATCAGCCGCTGGCGTATTGGGGATCGGATTCGGAATCGTATTTCAGCTTTGCGTATCGCCTGCTGAATGAGGGCGCCGTCTCCATTCCGGCAAAGCGCCGCATCTTCTACCCGATCCTCCTCCTGCCGGTCGCGATGCTGCCCGGGTCTCCTCTCCAGTGGCTGCTGCTGTTCCAGCATGTCATGGGGTTGCTGACGCTGATTCCGCTCGCGTATTGCGTGAGGAAGGCGTTCGCGGGCTGGAGGTGTTGGGTGATTCCAGTCACCGCCATTTACGCCGGAATGCCGATGATCATCTGGTATGAGCACGAACTGCTCGCTGAGGCATTTTTCTACGCCTCGTTCATCTGGGCGGCGGCTGCGTGGTTTGCATGGATCGGTCGTGCAAGAATCGGACTGCCTTCCGCGGGAATGTGGTGGTTCTTCCTGGCAATGCTGGCGCTTTGTGCCTGGACGAAACCGGCCGGGCGTTTCTTCTGGCCCGGGATCGTCATTGGTCTCGTCTATGTGCGCGCATGGCGCTTTTTGAAGTGGCCGCACTGGATCGGGATTGCGGTGGTGGCCGCCGTCTCATGGTCGCTGGGCGAGGGCAACCAGGCCTCGCGTCTGCTTTACACCTCGGCCTTTCCGCTCACGAATCTCGACTCTCCGTTGCACGCGGACCTGAAGGCCGAGATCGCACCGCTCGTGCGGGAGTCCCGCGAGAGGCTGGATTACTACTACCTGGAAGACAGCGGGCCGAAACAGTTTCTCGCCGGTGGATTCCGCAATGGGGATTACCCCGTGTGGCAGGCGCTCGACGAGAGCGATGATTCGCATTTTGATGCGATGCGCGAACTCGCGCTGGAGGGGATCAAGGAGAATCCGCACCTGTTCCTCTACATCGGAATCCAACGCACCGTTGGCTCGATGAACTGGACCGCGTTCAAGTTGCGACGGTTCAATGCGAACTATTTCCAGGAACGCTTCGAACCGCTTTACGAGGAAATGATCAACAAGAAGGCGGGCAAGGCGCGGATGCTTCAAGTCGTCCTCGGCCTGCCGCCGAGCGAAAAGGCGCCGGCATTTGCGGAGGTCCTGGAGGTTCTGGAGACGGACCACCCGGAGCCGTATGCGAGCTGGATGCAGGCATACACGGGCGCTGTGACGGGCGCCGGAGTCTTTACTGCGGAACCGGTCGAGAATGGATACCGCCGGACGCTCTGGGAGCTCACGCCGACCGTGCTGGGATGGTGGCTGCTTGTGGGAGTCGTCACGTCGTTTTGTGTGAACCAGCGCCTGCGCGCGACGGTCGGGGTGTGGCTGTTGATTGCCTGCGGATATGCGCTCGGCGTGCACCTTGTGGGCAGTTCCAATCCGCGTTTCTTCGCGACTGCATGGCCCATCCTGTTTCTTGCGATGGCCACGCCCCTCGAGGCGTTGTATCTCGCGCTCGCCGGCAGGAAATCCCGCTCTTCCGATTCATGAAGCGTATCCTCTCCATCATCGTCAGTCTCGCGATCCTCGCGGTGCTCTACTGGCGAATCGACTTTGCCAAAGCGATACCGATCTTCGCGAATTCCTCCATTCCCTGGCTCGTGGCGAGCCTGTTGATGGTGGTTCCGCTCACGCTGCTCACGTCGTTCCGGCTTTGCCAGCTCATGCCCGCGGCCCACCCACTGAAGTTCCTCGAAGCAAACCGGCTCATCCTGCTCGCGAGTGTGCTGAATCTCGTGCTGCCCTCGAAGATGGGCGACATGGCGAAGTCCGTTTTCATGGCCGATCGCGGGCATCTCCGAGGTTCTCTGGCGCTTGCGCTCGTGGTTTTCGAAAAGGCCTGCGACATGCTCTCCCTGCTGGTCTGGTGCGTCTTCGGCCTCCTGCTCTACCCGCGCAAGGATGCGTTTTTCTGGGTGATGACGGCAGCAATCATCGCCGGCTTCATCGCGCTTGCCTTGCTGCTCGGTTCCACGCGTTTTGCGCGATTCTGTTTTGGAATGGGAGAGCGTTTCGCCCCCGGAAAAATGCGTGCGAAGATCGCCACGCTTCACGCGTCGTGGATCGAAATGCACGGCTACTTCTGGCAGGACAAGGCGAAGCTCGCGAGGATCGCGGCGAACTCGATTTTCATCTGGTTTCTCCATCTCGTGCAGATCTGGATGTTCACCGTGGCACTGCGTGAAGCGGTGCCGTTCCTGAGCAACCTCGCGCTGTCACCCCTGGCGATTCTCGCAGGACTGCTGCCCCTGACATTCGCGGGCGTGGGAACGCGCGATGCCGCGCTGGTCTTCCTCTACGCGCCCTACATGCCGGAAGCAGCGGGAGCCGCGCTCGGCGTGCTCTGCACGCTAAGGTATGTCCTGCCGGCAGTGCTCGGACTCCCATTCCTCGGACCTGCAGTCGCCGAGATGGGCGGGCTGCAGCGATTGCGGCAGATGAAAGGTCGCGAGCCGGTTTCCACCGGAAGTTGACGGGCTCAGCCCTTCGGCTGCTGCTGCGTGAGGCAGTGGAAGGCACCGAGCCCCCAGATCAGCTCGCGGCAGTCGATCGGAACGATCTTCCGGGTCGGGAAGGAACCTTCCAGAACGGACTTCGCCCAGGCGTCGTTGCGTTCGCCAAAAACGGGAAGAAGCACCACCTCGTTCGCGATGTAGAAGTTGGCGTAGCTCGCCGGCAGTCGCTGGCCGTCGCGGACGACCTTCGTCGGCATCGGCAGCGTGAGCACCTCCAGCGGCTCGTCCTTCTTCAACTCCACCGCGCGCAGGCGGCTGAGGTTTTCCTGAAGCGCCTCGTAGTTTGAATCGCTCTCGTCCTCTTCGACGACGGTGACCACAGTGTTCGGACCTACGAAACGGGTGAGATCATCGACATGACCGTCCGTGTCGTCGCCCTCGATGCCGTCGCCAAGCCAGATGATGGTCTTTATGCCTAGGAAATCGCGGAGGCGTTGCTCGATTTCCTCGCGTGTCAAGTCCGGATTCCGGTTCGGATTCAGCAGGCAGCTCTCCGTCGTGAGAAGCGCCCCTTCACCGTTCACGTCGATGGATCCGCCCTCGAGGATGAAATCACTGCAGTCGAACACCTCGATCCCGAGTTTGTTTCCGACGTGGACGGGCACCTCGTCGTCGTCATCACACGGCGGGTATTTCCAACCCCACGCATTGTAGCCGAAGTCGACGATCGCCACGCGCGGCGATTCCTTGCGCGTCACGAAGATCGGGCCATGGTCGCGGCACCATGGCTCGTTTGTGGGAATGTGGTGAAATTCAATGCGCTCGGGGGGTGCTCCGTTCAACGCACGCCGCACTTCAGCTTCCTGCGAGGCGTCCTTCACGTTGATGCGGACGATTTCCGATTCGGCGAGCGCGGTCGCCATTTTCACGAATGTCGGAATCACACGGTCGTAGCAACCGGGAAAGCTGATGCCCGACCGGTGGGGCCACGAAAGCCAGGTTGCCTCGTGCGGAGTCCATTCCGCGGGCATGGCGTAACCGAGTTGGGCGGGTGTCTTCAAAGGCATCTGATCGATATGTCTGGCCGCGCCGCGGACGAAAACAAGCGGTTTTTTGGGATTCGGATGAGCGCTGGAAATCGGCCGTGCCGCGGTGTAGCGTTCGCCGTTTTCCATGCGCAGCGTTTTCATCAAGACCTACGGCTGTCAGATGAATGAACGCGATTCCGGCCAGGTTGCAAAGATGCTGGCGGATCGCGGCTACCGCCTTGCCAGCGACGAGGAGGACGCCGACGTGATTCTTCTGAACACGTGCAGCGTGCGCGACATGGCGGAGCAGAAGGCGATCGGGAAGATGGGGATGCTTCGCAAGTTGCGCGAGCGTCGGCCGCATCTTGTTTTCGGATATCTGGGGTGCATGGCGCAGAGCCGTGGTGCGGAGCTCGTCGAATCCTCCGGTCACGTCGATCTCGTTGTCGGGACGCAGAAATTTCACCGCGTGGCCGACTACGTCGACGAGCTTTTGCGCAGAAAACTCGAGGCGCGAATCGACGACGAGCGGATCTCAATCGTCGACGTGGACGAGGAGGACGGCTCGCAAAACGCGATTCGCGAACAGCCGGTGCGGGATGGGCAGGTGACGGCGTTTGTTTCGATCATGCAGGGCTGCAACATGCACTGCACGTTCTGCATCGTTCCATCCACCCGTGGTGCGGAACGGTCGCGACCCATTGCCGACATCGTCGAGGAGGTTCGCGGTCTTGCCGCGCGAGGGGTGAAGGAGGTCACGCTGCTTGGGCAGATCGTGAATCTTTATGGACGCCATGAATTCGAGAAGCGCGACGGGCTCAGTCCGTTCGTGCAGCTGCTCGAGGCGGTCCATGATGTGGATGGAATCGAGCGTGTCCGTTTCACCTCGCCGCATCCGATCGGTTACAAACAGGATCTCATCGACGCCCTCGGCAGACTGCCAAAGTTGATGGAGCATGTGCATCTACCTCTGCAATCCGGGTCGAACGCAATTCTCAAGCGCATGCGACGCGCCTACACTCGCGAGCGCTTTTTGGATCTCGTCGCGGCCCTGCGAAAGGCCCGCCCGGGCATCGCAATCACGACGGACATCATTGTGGGGTTTCCCGGCGAGACCGACGCCGATTTCGAAGCCACCAGCTCGCTCGTCCGGGAGGCCGATTTCGACAATGCCTTTGTCTTCCGCTATTCCCCCCGCCGCGACACACCGGCGGCGTCCATGGAGGATCAGATTCCGGAGCGGGTGAAGGAGGAGCGAAATCAGAGGCTTCTCGACGTCGTCAACGAAATCGCCGCACGCAAGCTTCGCGAATGCGTCGGACAGCGCATGGAAATCCTTTGCGAGGGCACGAGCCGCTACAATCCGGAGCGCTATTCCGGCCGCACACGAACCAACAAGATCGTTGTCTTCGAAGGGGCTCCGCGCCATGTCGGCCAGGTGATGGACGTGCGGATCACCCGCGCGACCGTGTCCACATTGTATGGGGATGCGGCGATCGCATGAGCCTGTGCGGGAAGCGCGGATTTGACAGCTCTGCGAAAACATTGCTCCTTTTCACAATTTGATGAAAGAGTCCGTCCCTCGCAAAGCCGTCTATCGCCTGTCGCTCTACAAACGTTGCCTCGACCGGCTGAGCAATGGCGAGGCGACGACGGTGTCCTCCGAGGCGCTTGCGAAGGTCGCCGGAGTGAAGCCCACGCAGTTGCGGAAGGACCTCGGTTATTGCGGGCAGTTCGGCAAGCGCGGACTCGGTTACGATGTGGCGACCTTGCGGCGGAGGCTTTCAGATGCGCTTGGCCGGACCAGCCTGCAGCCGGTGGTGCTCGTGGGCGCCGGCAATCTCGGCTCGGCCCTGCTTCAATATGGGGACGGCTTTGCGCGCGAGGGATTCGAGATCGCGGCGGCATTCGACATGAATCCGCGCAAGCGAAAGGCGGCGGCAGGGGAGGTGACGGTTTATCCGATGAGTCGGATGGCGAAGTTCATCGAGGAGCATCACATCCGGATCGCGATCCTGTGCGTGCCGGGGACGGTTGCCCAGGAGGTTTGCAACGCGCTTGTGGAGGCGGGGATCCAGGCGATTTTGAATTTCGCGCCGATTGTTCTCCAGGTGCCCTCGAAGGTGATGGTGAATAACGTGAACCTTGCGATCGAACTCGAGAATCTGAGCTACTTCATCAAATGACGCCTGTCGCCATCGAGGCGCCGGAGTTTGATCTGCGGCTCACGCTCGAAAGCGGCCAGGTGTTCCATTGGGAGCCGGCCGGTCGGGGATGGAACGGATTGATCGACCGATATCCGGTGCAGGTTGAGCAGGTCGGAGAGCGCCTGCTGGTTCCCGCCGGCACGGAGATTCTCGTGAGCCGATACTTTTCACTGGATCATCCGATGCGAAAAATTCTTCGCACCTTTCCACGCGATCGATTCACGAGCGAGGCGGTGAAGGCATGTCGTGGAATCCGGATCATCCGTCAGCCGAAGTGGGAGTGTCTCGCAACGTTTCTCACGAGTGCGATGAAGCAGGTGTCGCACATTCGTGCCATGTCACGGGCGCTTCGGAACCGGTTTGGGGACGCCGTGGAAGGGAGCAGCATTCGTGCGTATCCGTCGCCGGAGGCCATTGCCACGGCTTCGGAGGCGGAGTTGCGGGCCTGCGGACTGGGCTTTCGCGCGCCGAATCTCCAGGCGACCGCCCGGTGGATTGCGGAGGGCCGGCTGGATCTCGATGCGATTGACGCGATGGATTCGTCCGAAGCGCTTGAAGAGCTGTGTCGTCTGCCGGGCGTCGGACGGAAGATCGCAAATTGTGTCCTGCTTTTCGCCTATGAGCGACTGGATGCGGTGCCGGTGGATGTGTGGATCGGCCGCGTCCTTCGTGCGATGCAGGCGGAGGGGGCCTCCGCGGACCTCGAAGCATTTTCCCGCGCGCGGTTCGGCCCGTATGCCGGCTACGTCCAGCAATATCTCTTCCACCACGCGCGCGTTTCGAAGACGCTTCCCACCTCATGATCGAGACCGTGCGCGAGCAGCGGATACGGGAACGCCGGCGAATCCTCATTGCGCTGGCGATCTCGGTGCTCGTGCATCTGCTGCTGATTGGCATCGCACTGCTCGCGCTCATCGTCATGGCGATTCTCAATCCTCCGCGCGCGCTGGAGCCGGAATCCGGGCCTGTGGAGCTGATCCTTCTGCCATCCCCCAGTCCGAAGGAGGAGGAACGCCCATTTATCGACAGTGCGCAGACCGAGCCGGCAGAGGAGGCTCCCGAGAAGGCGCAGTTCGAGTCGGACGAGAATTCACGGGCGGCGAGCGAGCTGCCACCAACGTCCGACGAAAGAATGCCCTCCGTCGACGGGGATAGCGAAGATGGTCTGACTCTGCGGAATCAGCAACTCGCCCTGGGACCCAGTAACCGGCCGTCGCCTCCTTCTCCGCCGCAGCAGGAGCAGTCCCCCGCGGTTGAACAGCAGCCACCGCAACCTCGTGAGGAGCAGAAGGAGGAACCGACGCCAACGCCCGCTCCCACGCCATCGAAGGACGATCTGGCCGTGCCAGCGCGACCGACGCCGCGCGAGGAGCCTGAGGTGAGGAAACCCGAACCTCCCACGCCACCGACGGTTCCGCGGGCGCCGGGCTTCCAGCCACAGACGCGCACCACGCGACTGACGGGCGGGGTTTCGAACCGTGGCAGGGCGTCCGTGGATGCGGTAGGGACGCCGTTGGGACGCTACCGGAAAATGCTCAACGATGCGATCGGCTCCCGCTGGTATTACTACGTCAGCGACATGATCGGCATGGTGAACATTGGAACGGTTCACATCACCTTCGTCGTGCGCGCGGACGGGAAGGTGGAAAAGTGGCGTGTGACGAAAAACACCTCGAACGAAACCCTGGCGAGCTGCAGCACCCGGGCGATCCTGGAGGCGGAAATTCCGCCCATCCCACGGGAGATTGCCGACGCCCTCGAGGGTGGACAGCTCGAGGTCGATTTTTCCTTCACGATTTTGCCGTAGGCCGAAGGAGTTTCTACAGCATCGGCTCCAGCCGACGCTTTACCTCGCGAAGCGCGGCGTGTCCGAAATGTCCCTGGCGCACTTCGATGAACCGCGATCCGGTCCACACGTCGGACAGCGATCGCAGTCCGGCGCTCGGAGTGACGGTGTCGTAGACTCCACCCACGATCAATATTCGGTCGGCCGGGGCGTGGGGTCGCCCGTGCATTGGCGAACTCAGATGCGAGTGACGAAGCGACGCACCGCGCTCGATGCCCTGCATCGCGAGGATGCGCCGGATCGAGACCGCCACGGGGTTGTCCCAGATCGCGTGCTCGATATCGACGATCGGCTGGATCAATGCGATGAAGCGGAATTCGGGTTCGACGAAGCTCAGCAGCGAGGCCGTCCAACCCCCATAGCTGGTGCCCATGAGGCCAAACTCGGAGCATCCATTGGCGCGAAGGAATGCCATGGCCTGCCGAAGTTCGACGACACCCTGCCGAAGTGTCTCGGCATTGCGTGGAAGGTTGGCGGAGATGGCCAGCGCGCCGTTGCGATAACCGCGCGGCACGCGGCTGTAGTGGAAGGGAAGATGCGGAAAGAGCATGTTCCAGCCGCGGGAGTGAAACCAGGTCGCGAGCCGGCGGTAGCCGATGTCGCTGGCGGACATCAACGCATGCAGGACGATGGCCGTTGGGGCCTGGGGACCCTTCGGTCCGATGAACCACCGCATCCGTGCGACATCGTTTTCCGCAAATCCGGACGACACGGGAGATTCCCAGTGAAGAATGCGGGAGTGGTCGGAAGTTACGGATGCCGGCGGAGCGGCGTAGAATGCCTCGCGGACGATGGGTTCACACGCGGAGAGATACGCATCCAGCTCCGCTGCAGTGCATGCATGATGGCGGAGATTCCACTGTATGCGGTTCATCATCGCGCACATGGCGGCATCCATCGCGCCGGCAATCGAGCGTTCGAGGAGCGTTCTCATGCGTAGGGATCCTCGCCCTTGCGTGCCTGCGGCGTTTTTGGGAGGTCTGCGACGGTGACGCCGCAGCTGGAAAGAAGATGTTCCTTCAATTCGACGAAGGCGTTTGCCAGCGCGGTTTGAAATTCATTTCGGGGGCTGTCGCGATCGTCCGGAGCAGGGGGTGCGATCGGATGTCCCGTGAGAATCCACACCGGCGGACGACGGAGGGGGCGCCAGTTCGCGCGGAGATACAGACGGTCCGAGCCGACGATGACAGCGGGGATGACCGGTGCCTGCGAAATCCTCGCGAGCGCGCCCACGCCCGGGCGCATTGGCGCGCGTTCGAGGATGGAGGTTTCGCCCGCACGGATGCCGCCTTCGGGGAAGATTCCCACGACGCGTCCGGCTTTCAACCGCCTGGCCGCAGTGCGCAATGCGGTGCGGTCCGCGCCGCTGCGGTCGACGCGGAATGCGCCCGTTCGTTCGAGCCATTTCGCGAAGCGGGCGTTGCGAAAGAGTTCCTCCATGGCCATCCAGTCCACATGGCGTGGAAACATGGAGCCGATCAATGGCGGGTCGAAATGACTGATGTGATTGCAGGCGAGGATGAATGCGCCGCGTTGCGGAACCGGCTGGATATGATCCATGCGAACCCGTGCCGCGGCGCGGAAGATCACACGGAAAGCCAGTCGCGCTGCAGAGTTGAATGTCCGCTGCGAGGAACTCCCGATCTCGAACATATCAGACCTGCACGACCGTGACGTCCACGTTCATGCCTGCAAAGGCCCCGGGTTCTCCGATCCACGATCCGCTCAGCGGCGCGGCACGCTCAGGATCCCGCACGACCGCGACGGACACATGCTGCGCGCCGGCGATGGTGTTGTTCGTGGGATCAAATCCGCGCCAGCCGGCTCCCGGAATGTAGATCTCCGTCCAGGCATGCGTCGCGCCGTGCTGGTCGGCGGTGGGCGGGACCTGAAGGTAGCCGCTGACAAACCTGGCGCCGAATCCCCAGTGACGTGCGGCTTCCATCATGAGCGTGGCGAAATCGCGGCACGAGCCCGTGCCTCTGGCGAGGGTTTCCGCGGGTGACTGGATCCCCGGTTCCTCCCGGCGAACATAGGTGAACGACTCGAAGATCGCGGTGTTCAATCGCGAGAGCAGTTCGAAGGTCCCGATGAGCTGGCCGGGCTTGTAGAGCTGCAGCAGCCAGTCGCGCAATCCCGCCGCACCGCGCGGATAGGCGGACAGCCGGTAGGGGATGAGCTCCGCCTGTTCGTCCATTTGATACTGGAAGGGATACGAGACGGCGTCGGGTTCGATGACGAAATCGAGCGGCGCCTCGTCGTAGTGTGCGACGACAACCTCACTCAACAGGCGCAGCCGCGAGGCGGATTCCTGGAACTCGAGAATCGCGATGGAGTTTCCATACATGTCGCGGATCCAGCGCACCTTTGCGACGGGGAAAATTTCAAGACGCGAGCTTTCGATATGCACGTCGTGTCCCTCCCGCGGCCGGACGAGCGCGCGATGCGGCGCAAACGTCACGGGCGACTGGTAGGTGTATTCGGTGAGGTGCGTGATCTGGAGACGCTTCATGCGGGGCCACTGTATCTACAGGAGGACACGCGCCGAGCGCAGCGGGAAAAACAACTTTATCCTCCCGCACGCCGGATTCCTCCTGTGAAATCCGGGGCATGTCCACCGTCACGAAAGCCGTCATTCTCGCCGCCGGCCGCGGCACCCGCATGCGCGAACTCACCGACGACCTTCCGAAACCGATGATTGCGGTGCGGGGAAAGCCGATCCTGCAGCACATCATCGAGGGAATGCGTGGTGCGGGAATCACGGATGTCCTGCTTGTGGTCGGTTACCGCGAGGACGTCGTGCGGGATTTCTTCGGCGACGGCGCGGCATTCGGAGTGCGCGTCGATTACGAGCGGCAGGTCGTGCAGGATGGCACCGGGCGTGTGGTCGAGCTGGCGAAGCCCTTCACGGCCGACGACCCTTTCCTGCTGAGCTACGGCGACATCCTTCTCGATCCGCGAAACTACGCGGTGATGGTGAGGCCGGGCGGGGAGGAGGCGATCGTCTCCGTGAAACGCAGCGACGATGTGAGCAAGGGAGGCGCGGTCTTCGTGGACGACGATTTTTACCTGACGGATTTGAGGGAGAAGCCGAAGCCCGGCGAGCCCACGAGCCCCTGGTATAACGCCGGCGTCTACATGTTCCGGCCGTCGATTTACGAGTTCACCGCAACCCTCGAACGCTCACCCCGCGGCGAATACGAACTTACCGATGCGATTCGCAATCTGGCCCACAGCGGCCGCCGTGTCCGCGTCTTCGAACTTCAGGGCGATTGGGCGGATGTGAGGGATCCGGAAGTGCTCGCCGAGTTGAACCGCGATTGACGGATGCCAAATCGCCCGCAGAATGACGGACCGTGAGTGATGCGCGTCCAGTCATCGATCCGCCGCCGGTTCCCGGCCGCGTGCTGCTGCACTCGTGCTGTGCACCGTGTTCCGGCGAGGTGATGGAGGCGATGACCCACGCGGGCATCGACTACACGATCTTTTTTTACAATCCGAACATCCACCCGCGGAAAGAATACGAGCTGCGGAAGGAGGAGAACATCCGCTTCGCGCAGAAGTCCGGTGTGGAGTTCGTTGACGCCGACTACGACACCGACAACTGGTTCGCCCGCGCGAAGGGGCTGGAGTGGGAGCCCGAGCGTGGAGCACGGTGCACGATGTGTTTCGACATGCGCTTTGAGCGAACCGCGCTCTACGCGCATGAACATGGGTTTCCCGTGATCACGAGCTGCCTCGGCATCTCGCGGTGGAAAAACATGGACCAGATCAACGACTGCGGGGCGCGTGCAGCATCGAAGTATCCCGGCATGGCCTACTGGACGTTCAACTGGCGGAAGAAGGGCGGGGCGCAGCGGATGCTCGAAATCTCGAAGCGCGAGCAGTTTTACCAGCAGGAATACTGCGGCTGCATCTACTCGCTGCGCGACACGAACGCATGGCGCCTCCAGACCGGGCGCCCGAAGATCAAGCATGGCGTGAAGTTCTACGGACGCGACGAGTCCGACATCCCCGCGACATCCCGCGCCGGGGACGCCGCCGGCTGACGTCGTCTGCGAAATTTCCAGCTGGGCCGACTGCAGGTAGGTGGTTTCCCTCGGAGCGATTGGTCAGCGCGGAGAAAGCGCTCGCGCGGCAACTACTCCCATCCAGACCGCGATGAGACAGAGCGTGGTCGAAAGCAGGACGTTCAGCCCGGCGTAGAGCCATTTGCCATCACGGGCGAGTTCCAGGGTGTAGAGACTGAACGACGAGAAGGTCGTGTATCCGCCGAGCACGCCGATCGTCACGCCCTGTCGGACGATGGGATTCACGAGCAGGGGGCCGTCGGGAGCCGTGAGACCGGTGAAGATTCCGATCGCGAAGCTGCCGGTGACGTTCACAAACAAGGTTCCGAGCGGGAAGGCGGTCGTCAAATGCGTGAAAATCCACTTCGACATGAACAACCGCAGTGCGCTGCCAATCGCCCCTCCGAGCATCACCGCGAGATAGATCTGAACCGGCATTTTGAAGGTTGTCGAGCGGACGCTGGCAAATCGGGAGGCCCGGGTCAATGCCGGCGGGATTGACAATCCGACCATGCGTGTGCATGTCCGGGAATGCACGGACTCTCGCGAACCTGGATGGCCGCACTTGCGGTGATGGTAATGGCAGGAGGCGCGGATGTCGCGCACGCTGCGAAGCCGAAGGGTCTCGCGATATTCAAAGGCAGCCGCAAGGGAGCGTTTCTGATCGCGCAGGGGCAGGATACCCGCGTTGTCGGGATCGCGGAGATCAAGGTTCTGTCCGACAAGTCGGGTCGGAATGGGACGATTCGAATCAACGGCACGCTGGGTCAGGAAAAATTTCCGACCCAGACATTCAAGCTCCGACGCGGAAAGGCCTCCGTAAACGTCCTGCTTCCCGGCATCGAGAGCTTCGCGATCCCCGCGAAAGGCGCTTACAAGGTGCGGGGCAGGCGGGTTCAGATCGACGTCGAGAGCGCCGCACCGGACAGTCGGGAGATGGCGGTGACCCTCCAGTTTCAGCCGGGCGGGGAAACGATCTCGCTGTCCGGCCTCATCGATGTCGGCGGCTCCAGCGCGCCCGTTTACCTGTCGATTTTCGGAACGTAGCTGCGGGCGAATCCGCCGTTACATCGCCGCACGCAAGGTCGCGACGATGCGATCCATCTCCTCGCGCGTGTTGTAGAAGTGGGGGCTGAAACGCAGCCATGCACGGCCATCGCGGGTGTTGCGCAGAGACGCGGTGATTTTTGCGGATTCGAGTGCGCGGAAGAGATGTTCGGATTCGCGGGACTCGTGACGCACCGTGAGAATACCGGAGCGCAGCGGTTCCTCCGGTCCGGGTGAGATCGTTTCGAACCCAAGATCCGCGAGACGCGCGTGCAGATGGTCGCGCACGTCGAGAATGCGACGGGAAACCTCGTCGATTCCGCAGCCGAGCAGCAGGTCGATCGCGGCGAGCATCCCATACATTCCCGTGATATTCAGCACGCCCGGCTCGTAGCGCTGGGCGGTCTCGGGGAACGCGATCTCCCGCTGTGTGATGAACTGCGGCGACTGGACATTCCACGCGCCAAGCAGGGTGGGATGACATCGTGCAAAGTTGCGCTTTGCCACGAAGACGATGCCGATCGCGAGTGGACCGAGCAGCCACTTGTGGGCATCGGCGCTCAGAAAATCGACATGGCGCGCCGAGGTGCGGAACGCCCCCAGCGTCTGGATGGCGTCGAGGGAGAACAATACGCCGCGCTCCTGCAGCAACACACCGATGGCGTCCACGTCGATCCGCCATCCGGTAAGGAAGTGGCAGGATGCGAGGGCGACCATCTTTGTGCGCGGGCTCAGGGCCTCCGCAACGACTTCCGGAGTGATCCGTCCGGGCTGGTCCGGTTCAAGAAATCTCACCTCGACTCCCTGCCGGCGCAGATTCGTCCACGGGTAGACATTGGCGGGGTAGTCGTCGAGGTAGCACAGGATCTCGTCGCCAGGCTTCCAGTCGAGGCCGTTTGCAAACAGGCTCAGCCCGAGCGATGTCGGGCCGAGAAGCGCGATCTCGTCGGCGTTTGCATCGATGAGTTCCGCCGACCTGGCGCGTGCGCGGGCGATGTCGCGAATGACGCTGCCAAACTCCTGATGCTGCTCGCAGCTTCGCGTGATGTGGTCGCGCATCGCATCGGCGACGCAACGGGGCAGGGCGGTGACGCCGGCGTGGCCGGTGAAGATCTGTGCCTTCGCGACCGGAAATTCTTCAAGGCGCGTGGCTTCGTCGGAAAATGGAATCATTTTTGTGCGCGGGCCTCGTCGATGAGTTCCCAGAACCCACCGGCCTCTCCGAGTGCCTCGTCCTCCTCGGCCATCGGAAGATTCGAACGGAAAAGGAAGTCGCGGATCGTGTTTTTGTGCAACACGCGGTGCACCTCGATGCCCTGCGGATGAGGGCTGAAGTAAATCCGGTAGTCGGTGGCACGGTAGCGGTAGAGCTGCTTGCCATCGCGCTTGACCCGGCCGAAGCGTTCCTTGTCGAGTTGGTCGAGGTCCTCGGGCAGAAAATGGAATTCCGAGAGCAGCTCCAGCTGCAGCTCCTTCGGCAACGCCGCCATTTCGTGGGCGCTGATCTTGTTGAAGATGACCTGAAACACGTTGCAAAACCCTAGCGTTCACGCCGCGGAGGGTGCAATAGCCAAGCGCCGTGTGGCTTGCGGAGGCGGTTCGGGGGAACTAGGGTGTCCGTTCCTCGAAATGCAAAAAACCGTCACACTTTACGACACCACGCTGCGTGATGGCACGCAGGGCACCGGCATCTCCTTTTCGGTGCAGGACAAGATTCGTGTCGCGGAGCGACTGGACGAGTTTGGGATCGACTACATCGAGGGCGGTTTTCCGGGTTCGAATCCGAAGGACGCCGAGTTTTTCAAGGAGGCGCGGAAGCGTGGCTGGAAGCATGCGAAGGTTGCGGCGTTCGGCGCCACGCGGCGCGGGCGAATGAAGGTCGAGGAGGATCCGCAGGTGCGCATCCTGCTCGATGCGGAGACTCCGGTTGTGACGATCGTCGGCAAGACGTGGCCGATCCAGGTCACCGAAGTGCTCGGTGTAACGCTCGAGGAAAACCTCGCCATGATCGCGGAGACCGTCGGGTATTTGAAGAAGCATGGACGCGAGGTCTTTTACGACGCGGAGCACTTTTTTGACAGCTGGCGGCAGGATCCCGGATATTCGCTCGCGACCCTGAAGGCCGCGCACGAGGCGGGCGCGGACCTCTGCGTGCTGTGCGATACGAACGGCGGGTCGATGCCGGATTTTGTGAAGAACGCGGTGGCCGAGGCGGTTTCCACGCTTGGCTCGCCGGTGGGCATCCACACGCACAACGACTGCGGTCTCGGCGTGGCCAACGCGCTGGCCGCGGTGCTGGCGGGCGCCACCCAGGTGCAGGGCACGATCAACGGCTACGGCGAGCGGGTTGGAAACTGCGATCTCATTACCATTGCGGCGAACCTTCAGCTCAAGATGGACACGCCGGTCGTTCCGGATCTCACGAAGCTGCGTGACCTCGCGCTTTTCCTGGACGAGGTGGCGAACGTTCCGCACAACATCCGCGCACCGTTCGTCGGCAGCGCGGCGTTCACGCACAAGGGCGGCCAGCACGTTCATGCGGTGCAGAAGCTCTCCAGCAGTTACGAGCACATCGATCCCGCGCTCGTGGGCAATCGCCAGACGATTGTCGTCTCCGATCTTTCCGGGCAGAGCAACGTGCTCGCGAAGGCGAAGGAACTTGGATTCGATCTCGAAAAGGGGGCGCCCGAGGCGGCAAAGACACTCGCCGAGGTGAAGCGTCTCGAGAACGAAGGCTACGAGTTCGAGGCCGCGGATGCGTCGTTCGACCTGCTCGTGCGCAAGATGCTCGGGGCGTCGAAGCCATTGTTCGATCTCAAGGAATATCACTGCACCTACCGGCGCTCGCCCAACGGGGACGTGAACACCTGCGAGGCGACGGTGAAGCTGATCGTGAAAGGAACGCCGGAATACACCGTCGCCGAGGGTGACGGACCGGTGAACGCCCTGGACGCCGCGCTCCGCAAGGCGCTTCGGCCGTTCTATCCGTGGATCGAGCGCCTCTCGCTGGCCGATTACAAGGTGCGTATCGTCGATGGAAAATCCGGCACTGCGGCGCGGACGCGGGTGCTGATCGAGTCGACCGACGGACACCGGTCGTGGGGCACGGTCGGCGTTTCCGACAACATTATCGAAGCCAGCTGGCAGGCTTTGGTGGACAGTTTCGAATATTACGGGCATCAACAGTCCTGATGGACACGCTCGGCTGGCTCGAAGTCGCAAATCTCGTTCTGCTCGCGCTGCTGCTGGGCGGCGAGGCAGGGCTTCTGCTGGGGACTCATCCTGCGATCGTCCGATTGCCCGTGGCTGAACGCGAGCGGGCGATGGCGTTCGTTTGCCGCCGCTACGGGATTGCCCTGTCGGTGGTTGCGGTCGCGGGCTTTGCAACCTCGACCGCTTCGACCATCGGCATGATGCTTGTGAACCGGCCATTCTGGTTCGGCGCAATCGGCTGGCTCTGCCTCGGCGTGGCGCTGGCCATCGGATTCCGGTTCATTCGTCCGGTGAACACGCAGCTCGCGAAGTTTCCCGAAAACGGACAGGGCTGGATTGCCATTGGGCGCACCTGGCAGCTCTGGCACGCTGCAGCCGCCGTGCTGGTAAGTGCGACTTTCGTGCTGTTTGTCGTTGCGGTCGTGGTGAACTGAACCGTTCCCACCGGGCAAGTGCTCGGGGAGGGACTTGAACCCACACTCCTTGCGGAACCAGATCCTAAGTCTGGCGCGTCTGCCAATTTCGCCACCCGAGCTTTCGATTTCGAGCGGCACGCGACCAGCGAGCCTCGAAATCATGCGGGAGATTCCGCGCCGGTCCGCTTTCTAGCAAGGGCAAAGTTTGAAATTCCCGAAGACGATGCGGCTGCCGGATCCGGTATGAGGGGTTCGTGGGGTTGCCTTTTTGAGCAGGTGGGTTAAATTGGTCGCGATGAAAACCCTGGCGCCCCAATTCGCTTTTGCTCGCGAAGCCGGTCCGGCGTTTTTCGGTTTTCCGTCAATGGGTCGCCGGTGTCCGGCGTGCCGCCTCTTTATGACGATGGCGGACGCTGGTTGCCGCGCGGGTTGACGACCCGCTCCCGATAACCGCGTCCGCGCTCCCCGTTTACGGACGATTCCGTCCGTTTGTGCATCCGTCTGGATGCCCTTTTCACGCCCGTTCTCCGGCCATGCACCGGATTTCAACACCTCTCGAGAGCATGACGATTTTGCTGACCAACGACCTCAACGGAAACCGCCAGTGGTATGACTGGCTTCTCCACATGGCAACCCGTGTGGACGCAGTGTGCATTGCGGGCGACCTCGTGTCCCCGCTTTGTGGCGATCTCATGGAGCAGCGCCGGGTCGTCGAGTTTGTCGCGTGGCGTCTGGGGGGGCGCTCCGTCGGGCTCTTTGTGTGCGCGGGAGATCGGGATCTGTGGGGACCTCCATGGCAGTGGCTGGAATCCCAGGCTGGCACGCGACGGATGGGAGGGCTGACTGTGACGTCCATTCCCTGGAAGAGCCGGGATCGCGCGTGGTTCGAAAACCCGCATCGCTGGAATCACGAGCAAGACGGCGTTTGGATTGTCCTCGAACACGAGCCCCCGAAGGGAAGTCGCGTGGCCACCGGCCCCGCAGGCGGACTTCTCGAGGAGTCCGTCGGACTGGAGTTTCATCCGGACTATCTGGTCTGCGGACACATGCGGGATGCGCCGTGGCGGAAGGAGGGCGGTTGGTGGGAGCGCATCGACCGCACGATCGTGTTCAACGCGGGGAGCGATTCCTTGGGAGCCTTTCCCGCGCACATCATCCTCGACCTCGCACGTCGCGAAGCGACCTGGCGTCACTCCCGCGGATTCGAGTGCATCCGGTTCGATGCGTTCGGACCCCGTCCGATTTTCCCCAAATCCACAAACCAAAAACCAAACCATGAACACCATTCAAATCACCCAGTCCGACTATAACCGTCTGCAGGATCTCCTTCGGGACGCACGTCCCGAAACCGCCGAAGACCAGCGTTGCCGTGAGGCATTGTTTCAGGAGTTGATGCGCGCGAAGATCAAGCCTCCGGACGAGATCCCGACCGATGTCATCACGCTGGGAAGCCGTGCGCGGCTTCGTGATCTCGAGAGCGGCGACGTCCTCGAATACACGCTGGTCCTTCCCGTCGATGCCGATGTGGAGGCAGGTCGCATCTCCATTCTGGCGCCGCTGGGCACGGCGATGCTGGGATTCCGTCGCGGTGACGAAATCGAATGGATGATGCCGGGTGGGAAAGTGAAGCTCCGCGTCGAGGAGGTTTTCCAACCCGAGACCGCAGGCAACATAGGCTGACGATCATCCGCGGGATGGCCGGTTCCGGCTTCCAGCGCGGCGGCGGGATCGCACGAACCGTGATGGTTTTTGTGCGATCCCGTCTCGCGTCTGCGCAGGGGGAGCGTCAGGTGTATTTCAGCACTTCTTCGATGGTGGTGTCTCCATCGTAGATCGAGCGCAGACCGTCTTCGCGCAGGGTGGTCATGCCCAGCTCGATGGCCTTTTCGCGCAGGATGACACCGGGAGCCCGCTTGTTGATGAGTTCCCGGATCGGGTCGCTCATCTTGAGGAGTTCGTAGATGCCCTTGCGGCCCTTGTAGCCGGTGTGGTTGCAATCGGGACAGCCTTTGCCGAAGTAAAAATTCTTGTCGCCAATGTCGTAGGCGGAAAGTCCGAGCTGGCCGAGGACGGCTTCGCTGGGCTCGTAGGACTCGCGGCACCGCGGACAGATGCGGCGGATGAGGCGTTGCGCCAGAACGCACTCCAGCGACGCGGAGATGAGGAAGGGCTCGACGCCCATGTCCATGAGACGCGTGACTGCGCCCGTTGCATCGTTCGTGTGGAGCGTGGTGAACACAAGGTGACCGGTTAGGGACGCCTGGATCGCGATCTGCGCCGTCTCCATGTCACGGGTTTCTCCCACGAGGATGCGGTCGGGGTCCTGACGCAGGAAGGCGCGCAGGACGCGGGCAAACGTGAGTCCGATGCCCTCGTGGATCGGCACCTGCATGATGCCTTCGATCTCGTATTCGACAGGGTCCTCGGCGGTGAGGATCTTCACGTCGATCGTGTTGATCTTGCGCAGGCAGGCGTAGAGCGTGGTCGTCTTTCCCGAGCCGGTGGGACCGGTGACGATGAAGATGCCGTTGGGCTTCTCGATCGTCTCGTTGATGTGCTCCTTGATGTATTCGGGCATGCCGAGGGCATCGAGGTCGAGATTGACGGACGAGCGGTCGAGCACGCGAAGCACGACACTCTCACCGAACTGCGTCGGGAGTGTGGAGACGCGAAGGTCGATCTGCTTGCCATTGACCATGCGCTGGATGCGGCCGTCCTGCGGAAGGCGGCGCTCGGCGATGTTGAGGTTTGACAGAACCTTGACGCGGGAAATGACGGGGTTCGCGAGATGCCGGGGAGGGGGATCCATTTCGTAGAGGGCGCCGTCGACGCGATAGCGGACCTTGAATTCCGTCTCGAAGGGCTCGAAATGGATGTCCGAGGCGCGCGCCTGCACCGCCTTGTCGAGAATGAGATCGACGTAGCGGATGATGGGGGCGGCGTTCGCCTCAGCGGCGGCCTCGGCGGCGTTGAAGCTGTCGAGATCCCCCTCGGCGAGTTCGAGTTTCGTGTCGCCGAGTTGCGCGAGGATTTCCTCCATGCTGGAGTCCTCGGTGCCGTAATTGCCGCTGATCAGCGCCTCGATCTTTGCGATCGTCTGGCCCACACAGGGCTGGATCTCGCGGCCCAGGGCAAAACGCAGATCCTCGACGGCCTGGCCGTTGAGCGGATCGGTGAGTGCGACGAAGATCGTGTTTTCGTTCGCTCCGATCGGAAGCGCACCGTGAAGGCGGGCGAGACCACCCGGGATCAGCGCAAGCACTTCCGGCGAGGGTTCAAACTCGGACAGATCGTAGCGCTCGGCGCCGATGGCGTCCGCGAGGGCCTGGTAGAAGGTTTCCTCGGCCACGTAGCCGGTGTTCACGGCGACCTCTTCGACGGGGCGGCCGGTTTCAGAGCATTCGCGCTCGATTTCCTCGGCCTCGGCGGCGCCGATGACGTTGGCTTCCTTGAGCAGTTCGAGAACTTGAGAGGTGTTCATGAGGAGAGAGGGATCAGGCGGCGTCGGCCATCGTGCTGGTGATGACTTCCTCGGCAGTCGTCATGCCGGCGAGGACCTTGCGAACGCCGTCTTCGCGCAGGGTGCGCATCCCGAGTTCGCGTGCGCGCTGGCGCAGCTGAATGGTCGAGGCGTTGTTGTTGATCATGTGGCGGACTTCGTCATCGATGACGAAGATCTCGAAGATGCCCATTCGGCCCTTGTAGCCCTTTCCGCGACAGGCATCGCAGCCCACGGGCTTCATCGGGGTGGCGTTTGCGAGCTGGGACGGCTCGAGGCCGAGCGTGTGGAGCTCGTATTCCGAGAGCTCCGCGGGTGCTTTGCATTTCGGGCACAACCGCCGGACGAGGCGCTGGGCCATGGCCGCGCGCATCGAGCTGGAAACGAGGAAGGGCTGGACGCCGATGTCGACGAGACGGGGAATGGCGCTGGGCGCGTCGTTCGTGTGCAGCGTGGAGAGCACGAGGTGACCGGTGAGCGCGGCGTTGATCGCGATGCTCGCGGTCTCCGGGTCACGAATTTCACCAATCATGATGATGTTCGGCGCCTGGCGGAGCATGGAGCGCAGCGCCGCAGGGAACGTCATGCCGATCTCGGAGTTCACCTGCACCTGGTTGATGCCGGACATCTGGTATTCGACCGGATCCTCGACGGTGATGAGCTTGCGGTCGGGTTTGTTGATGACGTTCAGGCAGGCGTAGAGCGTCGTCGTCTTGCCGGATCCCGTGGGGCCGGTGACGAGGACGATGCCGTCCGGCAGGGTGATGAGCTGCTCGAACTTCTGCTGGTCGTCGCTCAGGAAGCCGAGGTCCGGCAGACCGAGCACGAGCGACGATTTGTCGAGAATACGCATGACCACGCTCTCGCCGTGAACCGTCGGAACCGTGGAAACGCGCAGGTCGAGCGCCGTCTTTCCGAGCCTCACCTGGATGCGGCCGTCCTGCGGGAGCCGCTTCTCGGCGATGCTCATCGTGCCCGTCATGATCTTGAGACGGCTGAGGATGGCGGCCTGAAGTTTCTTCGGCGGGCTCTGCATTTCCTGCAGGACACCGTCGATGCGGAAGCGGACACGGAAGCTTTTCTCGAGCGGTTCGAGGTGAATGTCGGACGCGCGGTTCTTGTAGGCGTCGACAAGGAGGGTGGTGACCATCTTGATGATGGGGGCGTCACCCTCGCCGGTTTCCTCGCCAACCTCGAAGCCCTCACCGGCGGAGACGTCGCCCTCCGGCGGGCCGTAATATTGCGTGAGCGCCTGGTCGAGCTGTTCGGGCGTGGCGCAGACAAATTCCACTTCGCGCTTGAGCAGGAAGCTGAGGCTGTCGAAGGCCTCGAAATCCATTGGATCGCTGATCGCGATCGTCACCGAGTCGCCCTGCTCGGCGATGGGGATGGCGCGGTAGCGGCGCGCGTCGGTGGGGCTGAGGATGCCGGTGATGTTCGGCGGGACTGTGATCTGCGACAGATTCACAAATTCCATGCCGCTGTTTGCGGCAAGGGTCCTGGAGATGTCCTCGTGGGTGACGAGACCCATGGCCACCAAAGCGTCGGAGGCGCTGCCTTCTCCCGCGTTGTTTCGGGCCTCCTGAATCTGGTCCCGGGTCACAAGGCCTGCTTCGAGCAGGACATCCACTACGTAGTCGTCGTTTAAAGGCACTGGGAGAAAAATCGGTTTTGGATGTCTGTAAGGATGGCGCGGGGCGATGTCAAACCCCACTGCGGAGAGGAGGCTGATTGCCGCCTTGCGGCGCAACGATTCATCGTCGAGCATCCACGACTTCTCTCCATGAGCAAATACCGGACTTATCTCATTTTTGGCGCGCCCGGCTCGGGCAAAGGAACCCAGGGCAAGACGTTGGGCAGCATCCCGCGATTTTTCCACTGTGCCTGTGGCGATGTGTTTCGCTCGATCGACACCCGCACGCCGCTCGGGCGGAAGTTCGTCGAATATTCGAGCCGGGGCGAGCTTGTGCCCGACGAGGTCACGGTGGAACTGTGGAGCGTGCGCATCGAGCAGTGCGTCGAGGCGCATGAGTTCAAGCCCGACATCGATCACCTCGTGCTCGATGGAATCCCGCGCAACGTCCGCCAGGCGGAACTCATGCAGGAGTTCATCGACGTGAAGAGGATCTTTCATCTCTCGTGCCCCGATCGGGCGAAGCTCGCCGAACGCCTTCGCAAGCGCGCGATCAAGGACAACCGCCTCGACGATGCCAGCGAGGCGGTGATTCAGCACCGGATCGAGACCTACGAGAACGAGTCGCGGCCGTTGCTCGAATTCTACCCGAAGGAGTTGATCTGCCAGATCGACGCGACGCAGCCGCCGGTGATCGTGCTGTCGAAGATCATCCAGCAGCTGGCTGCGGACGAGCAGGCGCAGGTCGATGCCGGCACCCGCGCTCTAGCGGACGAAGCCTGAGCAGGGAATGCGCGCGATTTTCATGGGAACCGGCGACATCGGGTTGCCAAGCCTGAGGGCGCTGCTGGCGCGGCCCGGCTGCGAAGTCGCGGCGGTCGTCACCCAGCCGGACCGTCCGGCTGGCCGTGGACGGAAATTGCGTCCGCCGGAGGTCAAGCGCGTCGCGGCGGTGGCGGACGTTCCCGTTTTGCAACCGGCAAGACTTCGGGATCCGGCGGCCGTCGCCGAGCTGGCGGCAATCGCGCCGGATGTGATCGTCGTGATGGCCTACGGGCAGATTCTGCCAAAGGCGGTCCTCGACCTGCCGCGGCTCGCGTGTCTGAACCTCCATGCCTCCCTCCTGCCGCGACATCGGGGGGCATCGCCGATTCAGGCCGCCCTGCTTGCCGGCGACCGGCAGACGGGAATCACCGTGATGCACATGGCCGAGGGGCTCGATACCGGTGACATGCTCCTTTCACGACCCATCGACATTGCGGAACGCGAGACTGCGGGTTCGCTTCATGACCGCCTTGCGGAGCTGGCGGCACCCGCAATGATGGAAGCCCTCGACCTGCTGGAGCGTGGAGAGGCTCCACGCACCCCGCAGGATGAATCCCGGGCGACGTATGCGGGCAGGTTGACCCGGGAAAGCGGGCGCATCGACTGGTCGCGTGCCGCGGACGAGATCGACCGTCATATCCGGGCGATGAATCCATGGCCTGCGGCGTCCACGGAGGTTCCCCTTGCCGATGGCGGAATGGGGCGGTTGAAGGTTTTCGACGCGCCTCCTGCGGAGGGCGGCGGAGAGCCGGGCGAGATCCTGGCTGCGAACAACGACGGAATTCTGGTCGGCACCGGGAGCGGCGCCGTGCTCCTGCGCGAGGTGCAGGGCGAGGGGGGACGACGGATGGCCGCTGGCGACTGGCTGCGGGGACACTCCGTTTTGGTCGGTGGTCGGTGCGTCTGACCGGAATTTCCTTCCCAACGGAGAAGGGTTCCGGTTTCCTTTCCGCGCGACGATGACCGAATCCGCGACACCGAAGTTCAAGCGCATTGTTCTCAAAATCAGCGGGGAGGCCCTGCGGGAGCCCGGCAGCCGGGACAACATTTCTCCGCAGATCGTGAATGCGATCGCGGCGCAGATTGCCGAAGTTCGCCGGCTGGGTGTGGAGGTTGCGGTGGTCGTCGGCGGTGGAAACATCTGGCGTGGCCTCGCGGCCAGTCATCGCGGCATGAACCGCACAACCGCCGACTACATGGGCATGCTGGCCACGGTCATCAACGGCATGGCCTTGATGAGTGCGCTCGAGGAGGTCGGCGTCACGACCCGTGTGCAGACTGCGATCGAGATGAACAACGTCGCCGAGCCGTTCATTCTGCGCCGTGCGATGCAGCATCTCGAGAACGGCCACGTCGTCATTTTTGTTGCGGGCACGGGGAACCCGTTCTTTTCGACGGACACGACTGCGGCGCTCCGCGCAAACGAAATCGGAGCGCAGGTCATCCTCAAGGCGACGAAGGTCGATGGCATCTACGACAGCGATCCGATGAAGAATCCCGACGCGAAGAAGTTCGAGCGCATCACCTACAGCGAGGCGCTCTCGCGGCGGCTGCAGGTCATGGATTCCACGGCATTCAGTCTTTGCATGGACAATCGCATGCCCATTATCGTCTTCGACATGTCCGACATGTCGAACATCCGCCGCGCCGTGATGGGTGAGCCGGTGGGGTCGCTCGTGACGGAGACGCTGGACGCAGCCTGAAGATTTATGAATTTGGATGAAGTAATGCTCGAGGCCGAGATGGCCATGGACAAGGCGGTGGAATTCCTGACGCATGAATTCGCGTCGATCCGCACCGGCAAGGCGTCGCCCGCGCTTGTCGAGAACATGGACGTCGAGGCCTACGGATCGAATATGAAGCTCAAGCAGCTCGCGTTGATTTCGACCCCTGAGCCGCGACTGCTGGTCATCCAACCCTTCGATGCATCCACCACGCGCGACATCGAGCGTGCGATCAACGAATCCCGCCTCGGCATCGCCCCCGCGGTGGACGGCAAGATCATTCGCATTCCGATTCCGGAACTTTCCGAGGAGCGCCGTCGCGAACTCGTGAAGACCGTCAAACAGCTGGCCGAGGAGGCGAAGGTGCGTGTGCGTGCCTGCCGCCGGGAGGCCATGGATTCGGTGAAGAAGATGCAGAAGGAGGGCGAACTGACCGAGGACGATCTTCGCGTTGCAGAGGACGACATCCAGAAGCTTACCGACAAATTCGTCGCGTCCATCGACGAGCATGTGGTCTCCAAGGAAGCGGAGATCATGAAAATCTGATGAGGCGTTCGCTCCCCTGCTTGGCCGCCTGTCTCGCGCTTGGGTGCACGATGGTTGCCGACGCCCGTGTCGTGCGGCCTGCGCCGGATTTTACGTGGACCGATTACAACGGAAAGGCGATGTCGCTTGCCTCGTTGAAGGGCCAGCCGGTTGTGCTGATCATTGCGCCGTCACCAACGGACCGCACGTTCCGGGCGCAGATTGGCCAGCTTCAAAAGGCGTATCAACGATTCGCCGCTGCGAAACTCGTCTGCTTTGCGGCATTCACCTCCGAGGGAGGGACCGTCAAATCGAACATCCCGTTCATCGTCGCACCGGACGGACCGCGTGTCGCGTTTCTCTATGATGTGCCGGCAGGATTTGCGATCGCCGTGATCGGTCCCGACGGAAACCTCGACTGTCTGTGGAGAAAGGTCCTTCCGGCGCAACGCATCCTCGACATCATGGACAACAACTACGAGGTCCAGCGGGGATTCCGAAGCGAGCACCTGGGTTCGATCCCTATCGACTAGAGACGCTTCTTCAGCTGCCCAGCGAAGGGCGGCGGGCAACGAGATTCAGCACCGCGGCGGCCACTTCCTCGGCCTTCACCGCTTCCATGCAGCGAAAATCGAGCGGGCACTCCCGCTGGAAACACGGGCTGCACTCCACCTGATGGCGCAGGATGACATGGTCCGGGCCCAGCGGACGCGTGAGCAGCGGTTCCGTGGATCCGAAGATGGCGACCGTGGGAACGCCAAGTGAGGCGGCGAGGTGCATGGTGCCGGTGTCGTTCGTGACGAGCGTCTGCATTCCGCGGAGTTCCTCGATCAGCCGCGCGAGCGAGGTGCGCCCGACGAGGTCCTCCACCTTGCCGTCGAACCCGGAGAGAATGTCCTTGGCGATCGGCCGGTCGCGATCGACTCCGACGATCACCCATGTGCAGTCGATCTTCTCCGAGACGAGCTGCATCATTTTCCGGAACCGGGACGGATACCAGCGCTTCGCTCCGCCGTATTCCGCACCCGGACAGACGCCGATGCGGATCGGACCCTCCGGGCACGGTGCGGTCGGGAAGGAAAGCGGGATCGATGGTGCACCCATTTTCTCGGCAATGCGCAGGTATCGTGCGGCATGGTGCCTGGGCCGTGGGCTCGGCTTCGGCTCGCGGATCACCTGATTGAGCATCCACTCGCGGTTGTGACCGCGGTATCCCACGCGCCGCCGGATGCCTCCGAGCCAGACCTCGAGCGCAGAGCGCGCGGAATTTGGAAAAAGAACCGCGACGTCGAAGCGGCCCCGGATTCGCATGGCGATTCTGAAAACACCCGCCTCCTCGGGAACGCTGATCACGTCGTCCACCTCCGGCACCGAGCGCCAGAAATCGGCGAGCTTGTCGCGGGTGAGAACGGTCACGCGAGCATCCGGCCGGCCTTGCTTGATCGCACGCACGGCGAGCGAACTCATGACGGCGTCGCCAAGCCAGTTGCTGGAGCGGATCAGGATGCGGAACGGTCGGAGTCTCATCGGGTCGGTGCCTTCGGGTAGATAGAGCCCGCGCTTTGTCCGTGCGAGCAGGAACTGAGGGTGCGGAATCTTCCAGCGATTGTGAACCCAGAACCAATCCGCCGGAGAATGGCGGATCTGCGCCTCGAGCGCGGCATTGATATCCGCGGTCAGTCGGTCGGGATCCCTGGGGTCGTAGGAAATTTCATTGTCCACGACGACCCGCCAGCGTGCGAACCCGTCGGTGAACACCGCGCATGGCACCACGGCCGCACCGGTGCGCGTCGCCAGGGACGCCGCCAGGGGCGAAGTGGATGCGAGCGATCCGAAGAATGGCGTCCAGACACCGGCGTCGCCTGCATGCTGGTCGACGAGCACGCCAACGAGGCCGCCCTCGCGGATCAGCGAAACGGCCTTGGTCACGCCGCGTTTGCGATCGAAGGTCGCGACTCCGTTGCGCCGGCGGTCACGGTTGACCAGATCGTCGATATGTTTGTTGCGGATCGACTGGTAGACGGTCCCGGTTTTGATGCCAGGCAGCAGGAAGTTGATCTGGGCGAACAGCTCCCAGTTGCCGATGTGGCTGATGATGAAAACGATTCCCTTGCCGCGCTTCCCGGCCTCGACCAGCACGTCGAGGTTTTCCACTGTCGCGCATGCCAGGATCTGCTCCTTGGACATCGCAGCCATGCGGAAGGCGCAGCACGTATTCGCGCCGAGCGTGGTGAAATGGCGGAAGGTGAGCCGGCGGATCTCGCGCGGGGTTTTCTCGCCGCCGAAGGCCCGTTCGAGATTTTCCCTTGCGAGCCGGCGGTAGCCGGGCAGGATCGCCCACAGCAGTGCCCCGAGGCTCTGGCCCAGCGCGAAACATATGCGCAGAGGCAGCGCCCGGATTACCGAGACAACCACCAGCGCAATGACGTAAACCACGCGGTCCATGGAAAAAGACGGAGAGCCTAAGCCGCACGACCACACAACGCGACGCAATTTCCTGCCGCCCGGCGGCACCATCGGACTTCTGGGAGGAGGCCAGCTCGGGCGCATGTTTGCGCTCGAGGCGCGCAAGCTGGGCTGGCGGATCGTCGTTCTCGATCCGGAACCGGGCTGCCCGGCGGCGGCCGTTTGTGATGAGGCGATCGCCGCTGCGTGGACGGACAAGGAAGCGGTGCGTCGATTCGCGGGATGCGTGGATGTCGTGACCTACGAATTCGAGAATATTCCGGTCGAAACCCTCGAGCAGGTCGAGCGGGTCGCACCGGTGTATCCGCCACCGCGTGCGCTGCACATCTGCCAGAACCGCGAGCGCGAGAAGCTGTTTCTCCGCGAGCACGGCATTCCGTGCGCGCCATTCTGGATCGTGGATTCCGCCGAATCCCTGGATTCCGCGCTGCAGGAGCTTGGTGGTGCCGGTGTGTTGAAAACGGCGAGCTTCGGCTACGACGGACGGGGCCAGTTGCGGGTGAAGACCGGCGACGATGCCGCGGAGATCTGGAGTCGCTTTGGAGCGGACCGTGCCGTGCTCGAAGGCTGGGTGGATTTCACCGATGAACTGTCCGTCGTCTGCGCGCGCGGTCTCGCTGGATCGATCACCACGTTTCCCGTCGCGGAGAATCGCCACACGAATCACATTCTCGACTTCACGATCGTTCCCGCCCGCATTCCCGCTGCCGCGCAGCAGGAGGCGGAGCGAATTGCCCGCCGGATCACCGAGACGCTCGGGATTGTCGGCCTGCTTGCCACGGAGTTTTTCCTGTGCCGGGACGGTCGCGTGATCGTCAACGAACTCGCCCCACGTCCGCACAATTCCGGGCACTTCTCGCTCGATGCGTGCGTCACGAGCCAGTTCGAACAACAGGCGCGTGCGATCTGCGGAGCGCCGCTTGGTTCGACGGAACTGCTGCGGCCGGTCGCGATGTGGAATCTGCTTGGCGACCTCTGGCACGATGGCGAGCCCGACTGGTGCGCCGTGCTGTCGCGGCCGGACGCAAAGCTGCATCTCTACGGGAAGACGGAGGCACGGCGTGGACGGAAGATGGGGCACGTGTGCGTTCTCGGAGAGACAGCGGATGCTGCGCTGGCCGGCGCGGAATCCATCCGCGCGACGTTGACGCGGTCGTAAAAAGCTCGCGCGAAAAATGAACGCGCGCCCGTCCAGGCTGTCAGAATCAACATCCGCGGCTGTTCGCGGTAAATTTTTGCAACCAACTCGATATGTCCGCATCCACCCAGGAGCTCAATCAACAAGTCCAGCAAGCCAGTCAGTGGGTTCAGCCGCTGCTTCAGGAGGTCAGCAAGGTCGTCGTCGGCCAGAAATCCCTCGTCGAGCGTCTCGTGATGGGATTGCTTACGAACGGTCACGTTTTGCTCGAGGGTGTCCCGGGACTTGCGAAGACGCTCACCGTTCGCACGCTTGCCTCGGCGATTCAGACCGGTTTCCAGCGCCTCCAGTTCACGCCGGACCTGCTGCCGGCTGATTTGGTCGGCACGCTCATCTACAATCCGCGCGACAGCGAGTTTACGACGAAGCTCGGCCCGATTTTCTCGAATCTGATCCTTGCCGATGAAATCAACCGCGCGCCGGCCAAGGTGCAGAGCGCGCTGCTCGAGGCGATGCAGGAACGTCAGATCACGATCAGCGACCAGACCTTTCCGCTGCCCGATCCGTTTCTCGTGCTCGCGACCCAGAACCCGATCGAGCAGGAGGGCACCTACCAGCTGCCCGAGGCGCAGCTTGACCGTTTCATGTTCAAAGTGAATGTCGGTTACCCGACGCGCACGGAGGAGCGCTCGATCCTCGATGCGATGGCCACCTCCGCGCCGAAGCTGGGCGTCCATGCCGTTGTCTCGCCCGACCAGATCATCGCAAGCCGCGCGATCGTGAACGAAGTTTACGTGGACGACCGGGTGAAGGACTACATCGTCGACATTGTCTGGGCGACGCGCGATCCACGCTCGTTCAATTTGAAGCTCGACGGGCTCATCCGTTACGGCGCCTCGCCGCGCGCGACGATCTATCTCACCCTTGCCGCGAAGGCGAAGGCGTTCCTGTCTGGACGGGGTTACGTCACGCCGCAGGATGTGAAGGACGTCGGTGTCGATGTGCTGCGCCACCGCGTGGCGGTCAGCTATGAGGCGGAGGCGGAATCCGTAACGAGCGAGCAGATCGTCGAGCGCATCTTCGCCGGGCTGCAGGTGCCGTGAGAAGTTCCGCTGCCGGGTTGATGATCCAGAGACGTTGACGGGCTTCGCGTCATGCAAGAGCCAGGAGAGATTCTCAAAAAGATCCGCCGCATCGAGCTGCGCACGCGCCGGCTGGTGGATACGGCGTTTGCCGGCGCCTACCAGAGCGTGTTCAAGGGCCGCGGAATGAACTTCGAGGAGGTGCGCGAGTATCTCCCGGGCGACGAGATTCGCACGATCGACTGGAACGTCACCGCGCGGATGAACACCCCCTACGTAAAGAAGTTCACCGAGGAGCGGGAGATGACGGTGATGCTCGTCGTGGACGTAAGCGCCTCGGGCAGCTACGGGAGCGTCGAGAGCAGCAAGCGAGAGCTGGCGGCTGAAGTCGCATCGATCCTTGCGTTCAGCGCGATCCAGAACAACGACAAGGTCGGCCTCATCCTTTTCACCGACGAGATCGAACTCTTCATCCCGCCGAAGAAGGGCCGTCTCCACACGCTGCGGCTCATTCGCGAGATGCTGTATTTCGAGCCGCGTCGGAAGGGGACCGACATCGCGCAGGCGATCGACTACCTCAACAAGGTGGTGTCCCGCAGGGCGGTGGTTTTCCTGGTTTCCGATTTTCTTGCCGGAGACTTCGTGAAACCGCTCACCGTCGCTGCCAAGCGGCACGATGTGGTGGCGATGCCGGTGATCGATCCCGGCGAGGAGGAACTCCCGCAGGTCGGTATTGTCACGCTCGAGGACGCGGAAACCGGCGAACAGATCGACATCAACACCTCAAACCGCGCGGTCGCGAACGCGTTTGCCGTGCTGGAAGAGAAGCGGCATGCCGAGCTGTCGCGGGTGTTCCGTCAGCGCCGGATCGATGTGATCGCTCTTCGCACCGACCGGGACTACCTGGTTCCGCTCCGGTCGTTCTTCGAAACGCGTGAGAGGAGGCAGGCGGCATGAACCCACAGGCCACGCCGGCTCCCATTCACGATATCACCGGTCCAGTCGCCTTCTCCCCGCAGTCCGCGCTGCTTGTGGTGGGCATCGTCGCCGGGATCGCGGTGCTCTCCTTCCTGATCTGGTTCTTTTTCCTGCGTGACCGTCGGAAATTCGTGCCGTCGCCATTCCAGGTGGCGTGCGCCGAGCTGGAAAAACTCCGCCCGCAGATCGGTTCCGTGGAACCCTACGCCTTCGCTGTGAAGGTGTCGGATGTGCTGCGAACCTATCTCCAGGCGGGACGGGGGCTGCCGGCCGGCAGTCAGACATCGATGGAGTTTCTCGAGACGGTCCGGGCGAGAAATGCCTTCAATGACGACGAGCGCGCCGCACTGGCCGCGTTCCTTGAAAAGGCGGACCTCATCAAGTTTGCACGGTGGCATGCGACGTCGGCGGATTGCTCCGGGTTGCTCGATGCCGCGGACCGGCTTGTCCGCAGCCAGCCTCAACCCGAGGAGGTGACGCGATGAGTGGTCTGGAGATTTTCGGCGTGACCTTTGCGTCGCCATGGATGCTGCTCGGTCTGCTGCTGATTCCTCTGCTCGCCTGGTTGAAGGGGAAATTCGGAGGCACGCCAGGGGTCGTGTTCTCGTCCACGCAAACGCTTCGAGCGATCGGCGTGCGGCGGCGTTCGCGTGCGGGCGATCTGCTCACCGCGCTGTCGCTCCTCGCATTCGCCGCCATGGTGATTGCGATGGCGCGTCCACAGCTTGGACGGACCATCACCCGCACCGAGGCAAGCGGCGTGGACATCATGCTCGTGCTCGACGTTTCGTCGTCGATGCTCGCGGAGGATTTTTCGATCGGCGCGCAGCGCGCGAACCGCCTCGAGGCCGTGAAGCGCGTGACCGAGGAGTTCGTGAACCAGCGACCGAATGACCGTATTGGCATCGTCGCCTTCGCAGGTCAGCCATACCTCGTCAGTCCGCTCACCCTCGATCACCAGTGGCTGATTCAAAATCTCGATCGCGTGCAGATCGGCCTTGTCGAGGATGGCACGGCGATCGGCTCGGCCATCGCGTCGGCCGCGAACCGGCTCAAGGACAAGGAGGCGAAGACGAAGCTCATCGTTCTGCTTACCGATGGTGACAACAACGCCGGAAAGGTGATGCCGCTGACCGCGGCCGAGGCGGCGAAGGCGCTGGGCATCCGGATCTATACGATCGGTGCCGGCACGCGCGGATACGCTCCGTATCCCATGACCGATCGGCTGGGACGTGTGATGGGATATCAGCAGATGCCGGTGAAGTTCGACGAAGAGACGCTCAAACAGATTGCATCAATCTCCGGCGGTGAATACTTCCGCGCAACGGACACGCGTTCGCTTGAGGAAATCTTCTCGGAGATCGACAAGCTCGAGAAATCGAAGATCGAGGTGGAGAAGATCGCCCAATACACCGACCTTTTTTCATGGTTCCTCATTGCCGGCGTGTCTCTGCTGGCGGTGGAAATTCTGTGCTCTCAGACGATATGGAGACGACTACCCTGAATACCGGCCTGACGTTCGGCGAGCCGCTTTGGTTGCTGGCACTCCTGCTGACGCCGGCGCTGGGTCTAGTGTTTCTTTGGGCGCAGCGCATGCGTTCCCAGGCGATCGGTCGTGTGGTCGCGCCGAGGCTGCGCAATCAACTGGCGGCCGGGGTAAGCATCCCAATGCGCGTGACCCGTGCGGTGCTCGTGCTGCTCGCATTTTCCCTCTCGATCATCGCGCTAGCGAAGCCGCGGATGGGCGAGATTCGGCGGGAGATCAAAACGAAGGGACGCGACGTCATTCTCGCGATCGACACTTCCCGCAGCATGCTCGCGACCGATGTGTCACCAACGCGTCTCATGCGCGCCAAGCTGGCGTCGGAGGATTTGATCCGCCTGCTCGCCGGGGACCGGATCGGGGTGATTGCGTTTGCCGGATCGGCCTTTCTGCAGGCGCCGCTCACGCTCGATTACAATGCCGTCCGGACCACGCTTGATGAGCTGGACACCGATTTGATTCCGCGTGGAGGAACCAATATTGCGGCGGCGATCCGGCTTGCGATCGAGGCGTTTGGCAAGGCGGAGGGGGTTTCGCGGGCGCTTGTGATCCTGACCGATGGCGAGGAACTCGACGCGGATGGTATCGCGGCGGCAAAGCTCGCGAAGGAGCAGGGGATCCGCATCTTCACGATCGGTATTGGATCCACCGAGGGGTCGCTGATTCCGATTCGCACGCTGGATGGCCGGCAGGACTACGTGCGGGATCCAAGCGGCAAGGAGGTTGTGTCGCGTCTCGATGCGAACCGCCTCACGGAGATTGCCGAAGCCACCGGGGGGTTCTATGAGGCCTTGGGACCGAATACCGCGCAGGATATTTTCAGCAAGGGGATCGAGCCGCTGGAGGCTGGAGACATGGGCGTGACGTCGGCGCGGCAGCCGATCGAGCAATACCAGATTCCGCTGGGTGCGGCGTTGCTTTGCCTGATTGCGTTCCTGCTGCTCGGCGAAGGGCGGCGACGCATCGTGTCGCGCCGGCCGTCCCTCCAGCGCTCTGCGACGTTCGCTCTGACTTTGATCGCCGCGACCGCATTTGCGAACGCGCAGAACGGGTTGGAACAATACGAGCACGAGGACTACGCGGGGGCGTTGAAGGCGTTCGAGTCGAGGGCGGCGGTTCATGACCCGGGAACCCCCGGTCGCGGACTGTCGGGACTGGTCCGCGGTGTGACCGAGGCTTTGAAACAGCGGTCCGAGCAGGAGAAGGCCACATTCAATGCCGGAGCCGCCGCATACAAGATGGGGGACTACGCCAAGGCGGTGGACTATTTCTCGAATTCGCTTCTGGCCAACGAACCCTCGGTTCGGGATCAGGCGAGTTACAACCTCGGCAACGCGTTGGTTCGCAGAGGCGAGGGCGCGATGTCGGATGAGGCGAAGGAGAAGGACTGGACCAGCGCCATCGAGCACTATGAGGCCGCGCTGGCACAAAATCCGGAGAACAAGCTCGCCGCCGAAAACCTGGAAATCGTCCGCAAGCTGCTGGAGGACTTGAAGAAGAAAAAGGAAGAGCAGCAGCAGCAGCAGAACGACCAGCAGCAGCAGAACGACCAGCAGCAGCAGAACGATCAGCAGCAGCAGAACGACCAGCAGCAGCAGAACGACCAGCAGCAGCAGAACGACCAGCAGCAGCAGAACGACCAGCAGCAGCAGAACGACCAGCAGCAGCAGAACGACCAGCAGCAGCAGACCGACCAGCAGCAGCAGAACGACCAGCAGCAGCAGAACGATCAGCAGCAGCAGAACGATCAGCAGCAGCAGAACGATCAGCAGCAGCAGAACGATCAGCAGCAGCCCACTCCGCAGCCGACTCCGGGTGAGCGGAAGGAAGGGGAATTGAGCGCCCAGGGGCAGCAGGATCAACCGCAGAACGGGGAGGAACCCCCCGGGGAAATCGAGGAAGAGATCGAGGGCGAAATGTCAGAGGCGCAGGCGCGTGCCCTGCTCCGGGCAATGGAGGGGGAGGAGGAAAAGGTGCGCTTGCGTGAACGCGCCCGCAATCCGGGTGTCACGAGAGATTGGTAGGATTTTCATGAAACGGACGTGTCTCATTCTCGCGGCGTTGTGGCCGGTGCTCGTGTTCGGCGCCACCGTGGAGTCGCGATTGTCGGCGGAGGAAACCACGGTGGGGGTGCCCGTTGTCCTCGAGTTGAGGGTGGACGGAACGACGAGCGCGATCGTGCCCCGCGAACTGGAGATCGATGGACTTCAGACGATCCAGACGAACCGTTCGACGCAGGTTCAGATCATCAACGGTCAGATCTCCACCAACGCGCTATATCGTTACACGTTGGTGCCGACGAGGGAGGGTGAGTTCGAGATCCCCGCCCTCGAAGTGACCGTCGGCGGGAAAAAGGAATCGACGAAGCCTCTGCGATTGATCGTAAAGCCGGGGACAGGTGCCACTCCGCGCGTTGTCCCGCCCGGAGTCGCGCAGCCTCAGTCGCCGCAGCAGCGTCCGCAGTCGCCATCCGCAGACAACTCGTCCAGCCGGATTGCGTATGCCGAAGTGATCATTCCCAAGAAGACGGTGTATGCGGGCGAACTCGTGCCAGTGGAGATCCGCTTCTACTTCAATGTCGAACGTTACCAGTTTCAGCTGACGCCCCGGGATCCGCGATTCAGCGGGGAGGGCTTTACCGTTGCAAAGCTGGTTCGCGGCGAGGTGTCCGACCAGGTCATTGATGAGGAACACTACCGGGTGCTGACCTACAAGACGGCGATCACGGCCGTGAAGAGCGGGGAGCTCGAGATACCGGCGGTATCCTATCCCGTCTATGTGGACATGCCCTCGGATGCGCCCGGCGGCTTTGATGACATGCTCAGCCAGTTTTTTGGAGGCCGGCCTCCCGGAATGTTCCGCGAAACGCGGGAGATGGACGTCACGAGCGAGCCGTTCACGATCCAGGTGAAGCCGCTTCCTCGCGAGGGCCGGCCTGCCGGATTCTCGGGCGCGATTGGGGAATTCACGATGACCTCGTCGGCGGACCCGACAAAAGCGGGGACCGGGGAGCCCATCACGCTTCGACTGGCAATTTCGGGACAGGGAAATTTTGACTCTCTCACGGAGCCGAAACTGCTCAACACCGACGGCTGGCGCGTCTACCCGGCGACCGAGCGGTTCGAGATGTCGGATGCGGTGGGCTTTTCCGGAACAAAGTTGTTCGACCAGCCGATCGTGGCTCAGACGGCACAAACGCAGACACCGGTCGGAGAGTTTACGTTCTTCAATCCTGCGAAGGAGGAATACGTCACGTTGCGGTCTGAACCGGTGCCGGTGGAGGCGGAGGCCTCAGGCAGCGCTCCTGCAGCCACTGCGCAGGTGGAGGGGGAAACCACGCCGACGCCGCAGCCGACGCCCGGGGAAACCGGACGATGGATCGCCGACATGCGGCGGCGGGAGTTTCGGCCGTTGCTGACGGCTCCGGCATTCTGGATCGCAAACGGCGCAGCGGCCCTGCTGTTGGTCACGGTGATCGGCGTCGCAGTGGCACGCAAGGCGGGATCCGATCCCGCCGCGCACCGCCGCGCGCTCGTTCGGCGCAGGGATCAGCTGCTGCGCGGGATCGAGTCGCAGACGGATGAGGTGTTTCACGAACGCGCCGTGCACGTGATGGAGATCCAGGCGGAACTCGACGGCGTCGGCGGTGCCGTGGAATGGGTGCGGCGTGGAAGAGGGCGCCGAAGCGACGAGTGCACCCGGCAACTGGAGTCGATTCTCGACCGCGCGGATGCCGCGAAATTCGGCGGCGGAGTCGCGGTGGCGGTCGACGCCGAAACCCGCCGTCTCGCGGCGGCGGCTTTGAAGGAGGCATGCAAATGAGATTCAATGTGATTGCAGCCGGAATTGCGATGATGGCGACGGCTTGGGCTGCGACCCCGCAGGAGCATTTTGACGCCGGGCGTTACACGGAGGCCGCGGAGCAGCTCGAGGGCGAACTCCGCGAGGCTCCGAGTGCGGAGGGCTATCTCAATGTTGCGCTTGCGCTCCAGAAGGCCGGCAAAACGGCGGAGGCCGTCGTCAACTACGAGCGTGCGCTGCTGCTGGATCCGGGCCTGTCTGCTGCGAAGAACTCCCTGGCCGAACTTGCCGCGGAGAAGGGCATCCAGCTGCCACCGCGGCGGTGGACGGACGATGTCGTGGCCATCGCCCATCCGGACACGCTCGTGGCACTGGGTTCCACGATCTCCTGGGTGGCGATGTTCGCGTTGCTGTTCCTTGTGCTGGGCCCTCGCCGGCCCGTGTGGATGACCGCGGCTGCGGTCTGTTCGCTCGCGCTGGGGTCGATGCTTTTTGCCCTTGGGTGGGTGGCGGATCCCCGGCTCGCAGAAGCCTCGCTTGCCGTCGTCACCTCAGAGAATGGCGCGGATGTGCTCACGCAGCCTGCCGGCAATTCCGACCGCATCGCGGAGCTTCCGCCGGGAACGCCGGTCGGAGTGCTGTCTCCGCGGGGCGCATGGACGTATGTGGACCTTGCCCGGGGCGCCAGGGGGTGGGTGCAGACTTCCCGCCTCACTCCGGTGGTTCCCGGTGAAACTCTCTAGCTCCATTCTTCTCGTCGCGCTGTGCGTCTTCACCACGCAGGCGGCGACGACCGATGGGGGATGGAGGAGGCGGATAACACCGCCGGCACCTGGCAACTTCCCGGCGCTGCCCTCGATCCGGATGGATTTTTCCTTCGGCTGGTCCGATCTCGTGCGCGCCGCCGAAGCGCAGGCCGAACTCGTCGAGCAGGATGGAGTCTGGGTGGCAAAGGTGAATGGAAGATCGCTCGGTCCGGCGCGGGCGTTGTGGAAGATGGATGCCAGGCATGAAGCGCGGGTCGCCGCTGGAAGTCTGCTCCCGATCGAGGCCTTCCAGGACGAAACGTATCGCAGACGGACCGTGAAGACCCGGTTGCGGTTTGATCGGGATGGCGTGCACCGGTTCCGCGAGGTGTCGAATTCCAAAACGCCCGCAAAGTGGAAACGGGTGAGCTTTCCCTCCATCCGAGATGTGATCAGCGGCGTCCTGTTCGTGCGAAGTCTGCCGTTGAAGGACGGGGACCGCGTTGCACTGGTCTGCTTTCCCGGCGACTCGCCTTATTTCGTGGTGGCCCAGGTCGAGGGACGCGAACGGATCCGCAGCATGGGACGGGAAAGGCCGGCGATTCGAATCGGGCTTCAAATTCGGAAGCTCGAGGTCGAGGACAACGAGCCGACGAGGGCTGTGGATTACGCGAAATTCCGAAATGGCACGGTCTGGGTGTCCGACGACGAACTGCGGCTTCCGCTCCGCGCGGAGGTGCGCATTTTCATCGGCTTCGTCTATGGGGAATTGACTGGCTACGAACTGCTCGGCGTGCCATCGAGCACCCGGTAGCGGCGCTCCGTGGTCCGGTCGGTCCACGTGAACAGACGTGGACGCTCCAGGTGGAATGGCACGCGGCGAGGGCTGGTATTGACCTGTTCCAGCCATTCCAGGGTGGCATCGCGATCCTCCGCACCAATGCGGCGGTCCGGACGTGCGATCGTAAGATGCGGAAGCTTTGCGCGGGTGTCGATGGGGGCGCCCGCCTCCCGGCAGATTCTCGCCTGCCATTTGGTCATCTGCGCATTCACCTCGGCGAGTCCGGCGCGGAGGGTGAAGGCGATGGCGGAGAAGCGGCGGGGCTGGGGGAGGGCAACCAGCTGATCGGTCCCCGCTTCGATGGCTGAAAGTGGAAGCGTTTCGAGGAGGCGCACCATTTTCCCTTCGATGACAGGGTCGTGGCGTCCAAGAAACGTGAATGTCACGTGAATGTCGGCGGGATCGAGAAAATGCAGCCCGCCGGGTGCCTCGTGCTTCAGGTCGGCGAGCAAATCGTCCAGCCCGGTGACGGGCCACGCGACGAACCAGTTTGGAGTCATGGATTTCAATAGGCAGGACGGCCGGGATCCGTGAAGCGCGAAGAACGAGCCGCCGCTTGCAATGCCCGACCGGGAACTGCATCATCTGCGGCCCCGATGGATGCCCTGATCGACCTGCTCAAGCACAACCCGCTCATGCCTCGCGAGGATCTTGCGAGGCTGCTCGGACTTTCGGTCGATGAGGTGAACACCCGCATTGCCGAACTCGAGCGGGATGGCGTCATCATCGGCTACCAGACGGTCATCAACCGTGAGGTGTGGAATCCCGACACGGTCACTGCCGTGATCGAGGTGAAGATCACGCCGGAGCGCGACGGAGGGTTCGACCGCATCGCATCGCGCATCTCGAAGTTCGAAGAGGTCCAGAGCTGTTACCTGATGAGCGGGGGATACGATCTGCTCGTGCTCGTCGAGGCGGAAAACCTCCGGCAGGTCGCCTCATTCGTCGCCGAGAAGCTCAGCACGATCGACGCCGTCGTTTCCACGGCCACGCGCTTTCGATTGAAGACCTACAAGGAAAACGGCGCCTTCCACCATTTCGAGTCCGCGCCCGAGCGCCTGTCCGTTTCCCCGTGAACAAGCGCATCGCAGACCACGTTCGCGACATTCCAAAATCGGGAATTCGCGACTTCTTCGAAATCGTCCAGTCGATGACTGACGTGATTTCGCTCGGCATTGGCGAGCCGGATTTTGTCACTCCGTGGCACATTCGCGAAGCCGCGATCTATTCCCTCGAGAAGGGACGGACCGGATACACGTCGAACCTCGGTCTGCCGAGATTGCGCCGCGCGATCTCCGACACGGTGCATCGCGCGACGGGGGTCCGCTACGATCCGGCGCGGGAGATTCTGGTCTCCGTCGGTGTTTCCGAGGCGATCGATCTCGCGCTTCGGGCCATCCTCAACCCGGGCGACGAGGTGCTTTATCACGAGCCCTGCTACGTTTCCTACAATCCGAGCGTCGCGCTTGCATTCGGCATCGCGAAGGCGATTCCGACCCGCGCGGAGGACGAGTTTTCACTGCGTGCCGAGGCGCTTGAGGCTGCGATCGGACCGCGCACGAAGGCGGTCATGCTGAACTTTCCGACGAACCCCTCCGGCGCGACCATGACGCGCGAGCAGCTCGAGGAAATTGCCGAGGTCTGCATCCGCCGCGACCTGCTCGTCCTTTCCGACGAGATTTACAGCGAGCTCACCTACGACGGTCGTGAGCATTTCAGCATCGTCTCCGTGCCCGGGATGCGCGAACGCACGATCTATCTGCACGGCCTTTCCAAGGCGTATGCGATGACCGGATTCCGCGTGGGATACGCGTGCGGACCGCAGGAGATCATCGATGCGATGATGAAAATCCACCAGTATTCGATCCTCTGCACCTCGATCATGAGTCAGGATGCGGCGATCGAAGCACTGGAGCGCGGCGCGCCGGCGATGCAGCGGATGCGTCGCGAATACGAGCTTCGGCGAAATTACATCGTTTCCGCGCTCAACGACATGGGGCTGGACTGCTTCATGCCGCGCGGCGCGTTCTACGTGTTCCCCAGGATTTCCTCGACGGGGCTGACGAGCCAGGAATTTTCGATGCGGCTGCTGCGCGAGAAGCGGGTGGCGGTGGTTCCTGGCACGGCATTTGGTCCGTCCGGCGAGGGGCATGTTCGATGCAGCTACGCAACCGGACTCGACCAGATCAAGGTCGCGATGGAACGGGTTGCCGAATTCTGCGCGGAGGTGCGTGCCGAGGGGCGCAAGTCCGCGGCCTAGCGTCTTCGCACTTGATCTCCGGCGTCGAATCGCTGATGATCCAAGGCTCGTCTCGGGGGTATAGCTCAGTTGGTAGAGCGTCTCGTTCGCAATGAGAAGGCCTGGGGTTCGAATCCCCATACCTCCACCACTTCGGTCTTTCCGATGTGTTTTTCGATCCGGTTCCTGATTCGAAGAGGTCACTTTTTCGCCTTCAAGGATGGACCGTCGGCAACGAGGGGAGAGATTCTTTGATAAGGATTGGCGTCGGCGGGTCATGAAGTTGCGTGCAGCGTGAATTCGAAACGGGGAGGCCATCCCCAAACCGGTTGATTTACCTTCGGGTGGAGCGGGCGGTTTTGGACGGTCCCTCGGAGCCGTTTTCCCTGCCCCCAGAGCAGTAACCTCCGCAGCGTCCGCGGATTTCGAGGCACGGCCTCGGAGTCGCGGTCCCGGCGCCTAAATCCATTTCATGATACCTCCAAATCCCCTCCGTGTTCTCTCCGCACTGGTTTGCGTCTATCTTCTCTCCGCGGGATGCGGCTTTTCCGCCGCGGCTCCGGACGTGATTTCCCTGCGATCGCCGCAGGTCGACAACGGTTCCCAGAAGTGGGTGATGCAGCAGGTGGAAAAGGTGAAGGCGGATGGCGCGGAGATCTCCAAGCCGACCTGGAGGCCGCAGGGCTGGATTCCGGCGATTGTTCCGGGCACGGTGCTGAACAGCCTCGTCGCCAATGGCGTGTTCCCAGAACCCTATTACGGACTGAACAACGCAAATGAGCTCGGAAAGATTCCGGACCTCTCGAAGACGGGCCCGGATTTCTACACCTACTGGTTCCGGACCACGTTCACGCTGCCTGAGTCGTTCGATGATCGACGCGTGATCCTGCAGTTCGATGGAATCAACTACCGGGCAGAGATCTGGCTGAACGGCTCGAAGGTTGGAGACATGGCCGGCATGTTCAATCGCGGATATTTCGACGTCACCGATCTCGTGAACCGGCAGGGGGAGAACGCGCTTGCGGTGCTGGTGAAGCCGGTCGATGTGCCCGGAGGGTTTCGCACGAACAAGGCGAAGGCGAAGGCGATCGGAGAGAACGCGAACGGTGGTGACGGGCGGATCGGAAGGAACACGACCATGCTCATGAGCGTGGGATGGGATTTCACGTTCATGGATGGCATTCGCGACCGGAACACCGGCATCTGGCGTGACGTGAAGCTCTATGCCGTCGGCGATGTTGCGCTGCGCAATCCATTCGTGAAGACGAAGCTTCCGCTGCCGGACACGTCGTCCGCATCGGAAACCATCCTCGTCGAGGCGGTGAATCTCACGGATCAGCCGAAGAAGGCGACCGTGAAGGTCCGTGTGCCGGAAGCCGGCATCGATGTGAAGCAGGAGGTCGAGCTTGGTCCGAAGCAGACGAAGGAGGTCGTCTTCACGCCGGAACAGTATCCGAGTCTGGTTGTGAAGAATCCGAAGCTGTGGTGGCCGTTCAACAAGGGGGAACCGCATCTCTACGACATGGTCGTTGAGGCCGACGTCGATGGCGCGGTTTCGGACAAGATCTCGGATCGCTTCGGCATTCGTGAGATCACTTCAGACCGCAACACGCCGGACGGAAGCCGCATGTTCTACGTGAATGGTCACCGGTTCTTCATTCGCGGCAGCAACTGGATTCCCGAGGCGATGCTGCGGATGTCGGACGCGCGCACCGAGGCCGAGCTGCGCTACACCAAGCAGTCCGGCATCAACTTCCTTCGTCTGTGGGGTGGCGGCATTGCGGAGTCGGACCGCTTCTACGAGATGTGCGATGAGCTCGGCATCATCGTCTGGACGGAATTCTGGATTACGGGGAACACCGAGAAACCGCAGGACGAGGAGTTGTATCGGGCGAATGTCGCCGACACGATCAAGCGTCTTCGCAATCACGCGAGTCAGGGTTACTGGGTTTCGGCCAACGAGAAGGACGATGTGATTCCGATCAAGGATCTCGTGGAGCAGCTTGACGGCACCCGCGGCTATCAAATCCAGTCGGAGCGGGACGGCATTCACGATGGAAGCCCCTACCTCTACGTGAATCCGATGTTCTATTACGACGACACTGCCTCGCCGCGCGGCAGCCGCATCAATGGCTTCTGCCCGGAATATGGTGCGCCGTGTCTGCCAACGATCGACGGCCTGCGGGAGATGATGGACGAGAAGGATCTCTGGCCGATCAACAAGGAGGTCTGGATCTATCTCGACGGCAACGGCTTTCACAAGGTCGCCACCGATCTCGTCGAGGCGGTCAACCAATACGGCGAATCGAAGAGCATCGAGGAGTTTGCGAAGAAGGCGCAGATGGTCGGAGCGGTCTCCTATCGCGGAGTGTGGGAAAACTGGAACTACAACCGCTACGAACACGGGGACCGTTTCACGTCGGGAGTCCTGTTCTGGTATCACAACAGCCCCGCGCGCCAGGTCGCCGGCCGGATGTGGGACTGGTCGCTGGAGCCGACCGCGGCGTTGTATTTCACCCAGGATGCGCTCGAGCCGGTCCACGCCCAGTTCGACTTCATCAAGAACACGGTGTCGGTGAACAACGAGCTGATGAAGCTGATCGAGGGTGCGACGGTGCGGGCGCGGGTGTTCGACAGCAACATGAAGCTGCGACTCGACGAGAAGAAGGAGTTCAGCGTGGGGGCGGACGCCGTTGCGAACGATCTGCTAACGCTGGATCTGCCGAAGGATCTGTCACCGGTGCATTTCATCCGCCTCGACGTCACGGACAAATCGGGCGCCCCGATTTCCGACACGTTCTACTGGCGCTCGAACGATGCCTATCAGGGACCGAAGACGAAGTCCGGTCCGTTGTATGGCGGATTCGAGGCAATCAAGGATTTGCCCAAGGCGAAGCTGAAGGTCGATGCCCGGCGGTCAGTGATTGACGGACGTCCCGCGCTGAAAGTGCGGCTCCGCAACCCGGACAAGGGACTCGCGTTCATGGTGCAGCTCAAGTTGCTCGAGAAGAAGAATGGCAAGCCGATCCGGCCGACGTTCTATTCGGACAACTTCGTGAGCCTGCTTCCGGGCGAGGAGAAAACGATCGTCATCGATACCCCGCAGACGGTGCCGCCCACTGCCGAACTCTCGCTCGAGGGGTGGAACGTCGACGCCGTGTCGGCGCCGGTCTCGGCATTCCCTGCGGAGTCGGGAACGTAGCGGTTTTCGATCGGCCGTCCTGTTGGAGGACGGCCGATGACGGCTATCGCTTCAGAGTTTCCGCGAGGAAGGGCGCGGTGCGACTGGTCCGGCTCTTCGCGACCTGCTCGGGCGTTCCCTGGACGACAATCCCGCCGCCCTTCGCGCCTGCCTCGGGGCCGATGTCGATCACATAGTCGGCCTCGGCGACGACGTCGAGGTGGTGCTCGATGACGACGACCGTGCCACCTTCATCCACAAGGCGGTGAAGGACGGCAATGAGGTTTGCCACGTCGGCGGTGTGAAGACCGATCGTAGGTTCCTCGAGCACGTAGAGTGTGGATTTTCCGATGCGTGTCGTGCGAATGGCCTCCGCCTTCGCCGTGGAACGGCGCGCAAGCTGGGTGACGAGTTTGATGCGCTGGGCCTCGCCGCCGCTGAGCGTCGGACTGGGCTGGCCGAGCTGGAGATAACCGAGGCCGGTCTCGCACAGCAGATCGAGTGAGCGCTTGATCTTCGGATGCGATGCGAAGAATTCCGCGGCCTGCTCCACCGTCATTTCCATCACGTCGCCGATCGATCGCTCGTTGTATTTCACCTCGAGCGTGGCGTCGTTGTAGCGCTTTCCGTGGCACTCCTCGCAGGGCATGTAGGTCGTGGGGAGGAAGTTCATCTCGAGCTTGATGACTCCCTGGCCCGTGCAGTTTTCACAGCGACCACCCTCGTTGTTGAAGGAGAAGCGGCTCGACGTGTAGCCGCGGAGGCGCGCCTCGGGGAGCTGGGCGAAGACATTGCGAATCTCGTCGAGCACCTTGATGTAGGTCGCGGGCGTGGAGCGCGAGGTCTTGCCGATGGGTGACTGGTCAACCTCGAGAACGGCGCCGATGCCGTCGAGTCCGCTGATAGAGCGCCAGTTTGATGGCGGGTTCGTGCGCTTTCCCTTCCGCGCAAGCGTGTCGCGGACGGCCGGCACGAGGACGCCGCGGACGAGACTGCTCTTGCCGGAACCGGAGATGCCCGTGACGACGGTGAGCCGGTTCACGGGGATGCGGACATCGATGTCCTTCAGATTGTGCAGAGTTGCACCGTTCAGCTCGATCCAGCCCGGCGCCGTGTGGACGGAACGCCGGCTGCCGGAGAGAGGATGACGCATTGGCTCGCGGAGGTATTTTGCGGTGAGCGATTCCTCGCGGGTCATCACCTCCGAGACCGGACCGCAGGCAATCACCTGGCCGCCATTGCGACCGGCACGCGGGCCGAGGTCGATGAGGTGATCCGCGCGGCGCATCGTGTCCTCATCGTGTTCGACGATGACGAGGGAGTTCCCATTGCGTGAGAGCTTCACGAGCGCGTCGAGCAGGCGGTCGTTGTCGCGCGGATGAAGACCGATGGTTGGCTCGTCGAGGACGTAGAGCACGCCGCGAAGATTCGAGCCGAGCTGAGCCGCGAGCCGGATGCGCTGCGACTCTCCGCCGGAGAGCGTCTTTGCGGCACGATCGAGGCTGAGGTAGTCGAGCCCGACGACCTCGAGAAACTCGAGGCGCTGGGAAATCTCGGCGAGAATTTCGCTCGCGATCGGCTTTTCGGCCGCGGTGAACCGGAGCTTGCGAAGCAGGGAAAGCGCCGCCGCGGCGGGGGCCGAGATGAAATCGGTGACGGGGTGACCCTTCACTCGCACGGCGCGGGCGGTCGCGTTGATTCGCGATCCGTGGCATTCCGGACAGGGTTCGGATTCGTCCGACTCCAGGGATTCAAACGCGCGCTCCTCGGCGAGGTCGGCTTCGAGTTGGGACTCGAACTCCTTTGCCGGCGGGCGGTGGTTCCAGACTTCGCCGAAACCCCGGCAGTGTTCGCACCACCCATGCGGGGAATTGAACGAAAACATCCGCGGATCGAGTTCCTCGAACGCCCTGCCGCACGACGGGCAGTTCATCTCCGTGCTGAGAATGTGGGAGACCCGTTTCGAGTCGAGAACCCGCGCGGTGCCCTTGCCGACGGCGAGCGCCTGCCGGACGAGTTTGGGGGCGTCCTTCAGTGTGCCTGGACGAAGTTCGCCGATGAGAACGTCGATCGAATGCTCGCGGAAGCGCTCGAGCTTCTGGAATTTTTCGACGGGAGTGATCTCGCCGTCCACGAGCAGCGTCCGGAATCCGTGGCGCTCCGCCCAGCGGGCGACTTCGGTGTGAAAGCCTTTGCGCGCCTTGACCAGTGGGGCGAAGAGCTGGACGCGACCGCGCTTCGCAAGCGCCTGAACCTGTGCCGTGATTGCGGCGGTGGTCTGGGTTTCGACGGGCTCGTCGCAGTCGGGGCAGTATTGCACACCGAGCTTGGAGAAGAGGAGACGCAGGAAATGATAGACCTCGGTGACGGTGGCCACGGTCGACTTTCCGCCGCCGCGCGTGACGCGCTGCTCGATGGCGACACTCGGCGGCAGACCGTCGATCGAATCGACCTCGGGCTTCTCGAGTTGCTCGACGAACTGGCGCGCATACGGCGACATGCTGTCGAGAAAGCGCCGCTGGCCTTCCGCGAACAGGATGTCGAACGCGAGGGTCGATTTGCCCGAGCCGCTGAGACCGGTGATGACCACGACCTTGTCCCGTGGAATTTCGAGGTCCACGTTCTTCAGGTTGTGTTCGCGGGCACCGCGGATCGTGATGGCCCCTTCGGTGTCGTTGAGAACCGGCGGACGGGAAAGGCGGGGAGCTTCGCGAACCCTGGATGTGGATCCGGATAGCACGTCGCGGAGGAAGCGACCGGTGTGGGATTGTTCGACCTCCGCAACCTGCTCGGGTGTTCCTTCGGCGACGAGTTTGCCCCCTTCATCACCCGCCTCGGGGCCAAGATCCACGAGCCAGTCGGCGGACTTGATGACTTCGAGATTGTGCTCGATGACGACGAGGCTGTTTCCCTCCTCCACGAGGCGCTGGAACACCCGGAGGAGCTGCGCGACATCGTCGATATGCAGGCCGGTGGTGGGCTCGTCGAAGATGAGAAGCGCGCCCGCACCGTCGCGCTTTTCCACGAGATGGTTGACCAGTTTGAGCCGCTGGGACTCACCGCCGGAGAGGACGTTGAGCGGCTGACCGAGGCGGAGATAGCCAAGACCGACCTCAGACATGAGCTGGAGCGGGCGGGTGATTTCGCCCTTGCGTTCCTTGTCGGTGAAGAAGGCGATGGCCTCGTCGACGGTCATCTCGAGCACATCGTGGATCGATTTGCCGTCGATGCGGATTGCGAGAAGAGGCGCTTGATACCGGCGGCCTTCGCATTCGGGACAGCGGATGAACAGGTCGCTGAGGAATTGCATCTCAATCTTCTCGAAGCCGAGGCCTGCGCAGCGCTCGCAGCGACCGTTGCCGGAATTGAATGAGAACGATCCGGCCGTGAAGCCGGCCTGCGTGGCGTCGTCCGTGGCCGCGAACATGGCCCGGATGTGGTCGAATGCGCCGACGTAAACCGCCGGGGTCGATCGGGGGCTGCGGGCGAGCGGGGACTGATCGACCATCACGATGTCCTCGAACTCCTCCGCACCATCGATGGATTTCACCGTGCCTGCCGCCTCGAAGTCATCGCCCGCTTCCCCAACCAGATTTCGATACAGGACGTTGTGAACCAGCGTGGATTTTCCGGAACCGGAGACGCCGGTCACGCAGCAAAAGACTCCGAGCGGAATGCGGACGTCGAGGTTGCGGAGGTTGTGGTGGTCTATGCCGCAAATTTCGATGAACGAGCGGGGTGCGCGACGCTTCGCCGGAACGGGGATGGCGCGTTCGCCGCGGAGATAGGAGGCGGTGAGCGAGTTTGGAACGGGAAATCCGGAGTCGGAAATCCGGTCCATCGGGCCGGAAAACGTCACCTCTCCGCCGGTGGCGCCGCGACCCGGGCCGATGTCGACGAGGTGGTCTGCCGCGCGAATGATCGCCTCCTCGTGTTCGACCACGAGGAGCGTGTTGCCCTTGTCACGCAGGGCGTGCATCACTTCGAGCAGTCGTGCCGTGTCTCGCGGATGAAGACCCACGCTGGGCTCGTCCATGACGAAGAGCGTGTTCACCAGCGAGGCGCCAAGGCAGGTGGTGAGGTTCACGCGCTCGATCTCGCCGCCGGAAAGCGTGCGGGTGGGGCGGTCGAGCGAGAGGTAGCCAAGGCCGACCTGCAGGAGGTAACGAAGGCGGGAGCGGATCTGTTCGCGGAGAAGCTCGGCGCTCGGGTCGTTTGGGGGGAGTTCGACGCGGTCGAACACATCGACCAGTTTCGAGACAGGAAGCGTTGCGAGCTGTGGAAGCGTCAGACGGCCAGGCTCGAGACGGTAATTCAACGTTGCGGGCTGAAACCGGCCGCCATTGCACTCCGGGCACGGTTGATAGCTCCGGTAGCGCGAAAGGAGCACACGGATGTGCATCTTGTAGGTCCGCGCCTCAAGCCACTCGAAGTAGCCTTTCACGCCATACCAGCCGCCGCTTTCGTAAAGCTCGTCCGCGGAGACATCCACCCTCGTGTCACCTTCGATGACCCATTTCTGATCACGCTCCGGGAGGCTGGAGAACGGCGCGTAGATGTCGATGTCCTGATGCCGCGCGGCGCGGATCAAATCGTCCTGGCACTCGCGCGAGTGACCGGACTGAAACGGTTTGATCGCACCATCCGCAAGACTCACGGACCGGTCCGGAATCACCCGGTTCATGTCGATGCCAATCGTGCGTCCGAATCCGCGGCATGCGGGGCATGCCCCCAGCGGGTTGTTGAAGGTGAAGAGTCCGGGCGAAGGCGGACGAATCCCCAGATCGCAGTGCGCGCAATGCCATCCGCTCGAGTAGGGGTGACTGCGACCGGAAGAGGGCTCATGAATCGAAACCTTGCCCTGCCCGAGGCGGAGGGCGGTTTCGATGGCCTCGGCGAGACGGCTGCGATTGTCCGGACTGACCGTGACGCGGTCCTGAATGACGGGGACCACGGCAGGCAATGCCTTGCGCGTCGGCGCTTCGTCGGTGCGAACGATGTCGCCGTAGAGAAGGATGCGAAGAAACCCCTGCTGCTGGAGAAATGCGAAGAAGTCCTTTGGGTCGGTCTTCGCGGGAACCGTGACATGAAACGTCACGAGCACCTGCTCCCCGGCAAAGTCGTGAAGGACGTGCTCCAGGATCGAGTGGGCGGTTTCCGGCCGGACCGGCTGGGCGCATTCCGGGCAGAACGCCTTCGCTGCGCGGGTGTAGAAGAGTTTCAGGTAGTCGTTGATCTCGGTGATCGTGCCGACCGTCGAGCGTGTTGAGCGGACATGATTCGCCTGCTCGATCGCAATTGCGGGGGGAATTCCCTCGATGGAATCGGCCTGCGGCTTGTCCATCCGGTCGAGGAACTGCCGCGTGTAGGGACTGAACGTCTCGACGTAGCGGCGCTGGCCCTCCGCGTAGATCGTGTCAAAGGCGAGGCTCGACTTCCCGCTGCCGCTGGGCCCGGTGACGACGATGAACCGGCCCAGGGGCAGGTCCAGATTGATTCCCTTGAGGTTGTTTTGACGGGCGCCGCGAATGCGGATGAACTTCGACACGCCCTAATCTACGCGGCGGGTCAAGTCGGGCCGCCTCAATCCTTCATTGCCTCCGTGCGGAGGAGGACGCGCTGGCGCATGACCTTGCCGGCCTTGAATTTTACCGTCGCCCGTGCGGGGATGACGACATCGGTCTCGGGTTTGTTGGGATTGCGTCCGACCCGTGACTTGGTCAGCCGGACTTCGAAGACTCCGAAATTGCGGAGCTCGACATTCCGTCCATCCGCCAGCGCATCGGTGATGTAGTCCAGAGTTTTCTGGATCACGTCGAACACGCTTTGCTGGACGAGCCCGGTTTCATTGCTGATCCGGACCACCAAATCCCTCTTCGTCAGATTGCCCATGCCTTTTTCCTTCCTGATCGTTTGCAATTTGGAAAGCAAAAATCGGACCGGGTTTGGGAATTAACGTGAGATACGGGCTGTTTGCACAAGAATTTGATGGAGAACCTTCAACTCTCGTCGAAATTCGCGATTGAGCCGGGCGGTAGGAACTCCGAGTCGGGCCGTCCAGTTGGCATCGCCGATTTCCCCCGGGACGTTGAAGCGATCCTCCGCTCCCAGAATATCGGTGATCATTGGGACGGCGAGCCACGAGTTCGCAGCCATGAGGCCGCGCATGGTGGCCTCGTGAATTGACGCATTGAACTCCACGGGCGCGTCCAGAGGCGCTGCACCGGCGAAAATCAGAAGTTCGTTCATTCGGCTCAGGGATTCCGCAGCCGCCCCGGAGTCGCCGGCTTGTGCGGCCGCGAACCATGCGTTCCAAAATGTTTTCACCGGCGGGTGGTCGTGCGTCGCGTAGGTGGCGAGCGAGAGGCGCTGGTATTGCGCGCCGGGAATCATTCGATCTTCCTCGTCGCGTTCCCATTGGGGGATCTTGAATCCGGGGATCTCCAGCCGTTCAAGGGCGGGACGCACATAGGGAGGAACCGTGCCCAGGTCCTCGGCGACGATGCGGTGCGGGCCGGTTTCCTCGAGGAAAATCCGGAAAAGCACCTCGCCATGCCGGCAGTTTGCAGCCTCGTTTTCCGGCGTCGAGTCGTCACGGGGAACGAATCCCGGGAGCCGACCGCCGGTTTTCTCGCGTGCCTGCTCCTCGTCGAGATCGAGGAATTCCATGTTCTGCTCCGGGCGCCACGGGAAGCTGTAGATGCGGAAGAATCCGAGTGCATGATCGACGCGGAGCAGGTCGAACAGGTTGCGCATCGCTTCCAGCCGGCGGCGCCACCAACGGAAGTTGTCGTGCGACATCGCGAACCAGTCGTAGAGCGGGAAGCCCCAGTTTTGACCCCATTTTTCGGTGAACGGATCGGCCGCGAAGACCTTTTCCGGAGGCGCGCCGCACGAGCGCGAGAGGTCGAAAATCTGTGGTTCACTCCAGACGTCGCAACTGTAGACGCTCACCCCCACCGGCACATCACCCATGAGCGCAACGCCGAGGTGGTGGCAATGGTCGCGGGTGGCGGCCCACTGCTCGTGGGCGATCCACTGGACGTAGCGATGGAAATCGGCGAGGCCGTCGACGGACTCCCGTTCGTCGGCGGGCAGGGTGTCGCGCCATGAGGTGGCCGCTTCGAGTGAGCGGTGTTCGGGCGGCCATTCGGAGAAAACCTCCGACTCGCCGTGAAGCGTGACCAGCGCACGATAAAGTGCGTAGGCCTCGAGCCATTCGGACTGTGCGTCGCAGAAATCGACAAATCCGGCACGCCGGGCGGCGGAGGCGCTTGTCCGGAAGCGCTCGTAGGCGGCGGTGAGCAGTTCGCGTTTGAGCGACTTCACGCCGGCGTATTTGACCGGGCCGGCCCGCAGATCTTCGAGGTCGTGCCTGCTGCAGATGAGATCAAAGTCCTTTTTCCGCAGGTCGGGAAGTTCGGAGGGAAGCGTGGCGATCGTCAACGGATCGAGCGCCATCGAGCTGATGATGTTGTAAGGGCTGTTGTCGGAGCCGGGCTCGTTGACCGGGAGGATCTGGACAAGGCGCAGGCCGAGGGCCGCGGCCCATTTTGCAAACTCCCTCAACGCAAGCGTGTCGCCAATGCCGAGATCGTTGGGGCCCCGCAATGCGAACAGGGGGGCCAGCACGCCGGCGATTCGTTGGTCGGGATTCAGCTCCAGCACGAGGCGTTGACTAGCCTGCGACCGTTGCGCCCGCAAGCGGAAGCGGTCAGCGGATGGAGGAATCCGGCAAATCCCGGAGGTCGTAGATGATGAAGCCTTCCCCGCGCGCGGCGACCGGGAGCGACCGCCACGACCGGGAGGATGTGGGATAGCGCTGACGTTCGGGTCGCCCCCAGTAGAGATAATCGACGCCCAGCGCCTGTGCGCTTTCCTTCCAGCGTGGGCCGCCAAGCATCAGGCGTTCGAGTTGGGTCATTGCGTCCGCGTAGTCGATGCCGTGGCTCCACAAATGTCCTTCGTAGCCGACCGCGATTTTCCGGCCGAGAAGGACGAGGGGATGCGAGTATTCCGGCGCGCAGGCAAAGGTCGCGGACGGATCGAGGGTTGCGATGCCGCCCTCGGTCGCGTCAACAACGGAACGTTTCGCGAGGTCGTAGCCGTGGCGTTTGTCGAGGCCGCCGACGAGGGAGATTGCCCCCGTGAAAAAAAGGACGAAGCAAACGATCGCGCGGCTCGGGAACGGCATGGGACGAAGCACGTTGCTCCAAAGCGCGGGAGCGACGGCGAGCCATGCCCAGATGAGGATCTTCGTGTTGTCCCATGGCCACTTCGCGAAGGACCACAACGTGCACGCGACGAAAAGCAGTGTGGCCGGAAGGACGAACGCGCGGGTTTCCCGGCCGCCGCGGAAGACGGTCCATACCGCAAGACCGGCCCAGAGGACGAGGTAGAGACCAAAGTTGTTCAACCAGAACCACGCAGGATGCGACGGGTTTTCTCCTGCCGGCGTTTCATCCTGCAGCCATCCAGGGTGCCAGTGAATGCCGCCGGTCGTTCCGAAGCCTCCGGTGACGAGCGCCACGCAGAGCGTCGCCGGGAGCAGGGCGGCACATCCGAAGCGGATGCACCCGATTCGTGTGGTTCGTGACGACGCGAAGGCAAATACCCCGACGAGCACGGCGCTCAGGCAAAGGAAGCTGTGGAGACTGAAGAGCGGCAGCGATGCGTAGAGCAGAAGCGCGGCCCACCATGGAAGGAACGGGCGCTCGTCGCGGAGGAATCGCGAACGCCAGTCGTCCAGCAACAGCAGCCCGATCGGCAGTGCGAAGAGGAGGCCCCGTTGCGTGACGAAGAGGGCGAGGAAAAGGTTCTTCCAGGCCATGCGTGCCTGGTAGTCGTCGATCGGCAGGCTGCCGCTTTCCACGAGCGAGCGTAGAGCGACGAAACCTGCGAGACCCCCGCCAAACAGAAACACAGCGATTGCGAATCCGCGGCCCCATTTCCAGAGCGCGGCAGCGGTGAGGACGCACCCGCCGACTCCCACCCAGATGAGTCCCTGTTCGACGGGGACGCCGACCGCGAGAAGCAGGGAGTTGAAGAAATCGGCCCCGATCGGATACCGCAGCGGCTCGCCTGCGAAGATGGGATTCTCCGGCCAGAACGGAACGTCGCTGGCAAAATTGCGGATGAAATTCAGGTGCAGCGCAAGGTCGCCGAGGTTGTTCGGCGAAAGGACGGTGAGGTTGTTGCCGCGTGTGTAAAGCAGCCAGAAAAACGCGCGGAATCCCGCCAGCGCAAAAGCGCCAAACAGCGCCCACTCGACCGGATGAAAGCGTGCGGAGACCGGCGTTGTCTGACGAAATGCCAGGGCACCCACGCCTGCACCGATTGCGAGTGCCAGCCACGCCGTAATGGCGAGGAGGCCGCCGCCGGCGAATGCGAAGGCAATGCCTGCGACGACCGCCGTGACGGCGCCGATGAGAACCGCTGCGAAGGCTCTCACTGCGATTCCTCCTTGTCGGGTGGTCCCACAATCGGCTCGCCGGGCATCTGGTCGGCGAAGATTCGTGCGCGAAACCACGCCACGCAGTCCTCCTGAGCATCCCGCAGCCGGAACTCACGGCGCACGTAGCGTCCATTGAGGTGCCGCTCCACGTCGCGCGCCTTGCTCCGTTCGGCGGCGATCACATCGGCGAGGATCGTGCTTTGCGGCGGATAACCTGGATAGCTCGCATTCGGGAAATCCCCGAAGATCCATGGCAGCGGGTAGTAGCTGTCGAGGTGGAAGGCCATGAACATGTGCCGCGCGCCGGGATCCTTCCGCGCCCGTTCGAGCACGGGATCGACGAGCTTTGCGACACTGCGGTGGGTCTGCACGTAGACGTAAGGCTGCAGGGGGTTGTCGTAGTCGACGAAGTTCAGTTTTACGGACATCACGATGGACACCGCGATCACCGTGGCTCCGGCAAAGGCGACCGCGGGCAGTCTGCGGAACTCCTCCATCAGCGCGCCGAACGTGAACCAGAACGGCCACACCATCGCGAGCAGCAGCCATGGCGTCTTGTAGGGGATGATTGAATACGCCAGTAGCGCACCGGTTCCGTAGATCGCGAGATACCGGATCTGCGCCGGTGCCGGCCACAGCAGGCGCACGCAGGCGGCGAGACCGAGGAGCGCAGGCCATTCGTAGAGCCGCATCAGGTCGAGGAAATAGCCGTTTATGATCACCTTTTTCCCCGACCCGAGCGGAATCGTCAGCCAGTCGAAGGCGACCTTGGTGTGGCCATGCTCGTCCATTCCTGTCCTGGACCACGCCGCGTAGGTCTCATAAAGGCCCTTCACACCGGACCAGTTCATGAAGGTGCCGGAATAGAAAAGCACGATTGCAAAAACAGCCAGCCCCGTGGCAGTCAGGAAGTCCGTCGTCTGCCATTGTCTTCGGGCAAGTCGAAGTGCGGGACGCGAAGGAGAAATCGCCTGCCACGCCAGCAACGGAGGGACTGCCAGCGCGAAGCAGCCGAGGTGAATGAAATACGTCTCCTTGGTCAGGATCATTCCAGCCACGCCACCCGCCAGTGCGAAGACTCCTGGGCGCGAACCGTTTTTCCAAAGCTCGAGGATTCCCCACGCCGTGAGCAGAAGGAACGCCAGGAGCCACGTCTCGTGGATCGAGTATCTCCCGTAGAACGTCGCGCAGGGGGACACCGCCATGGCGAGGGCCGCCCAGCGGGCTGCGTGGGTGCCGAGGAAACGGCCGAAGCGCAGCGTCAGCCAGACGCAGGCCAGACTGACGAGCACCACGGGCAGTCGGATCGCCCACGCCTCGCGGCCCAGCAGCTTCTGCGCGGCGAAGACCGCATACATGTGAAGTGGGCCGTGATAGTTCGTCGGATCGTATTTGTAGAAACCCGTCTCCGACATGCGGTCGGCAAACCAGCCGTTCACACCCTCGTCGAAGTGAGGAGGCTTCAGGTCCAGTGCCGCGAAACGCAGCACGGCGGCGAGGAGGAGGATCAGGATTTCCGGCCAGGGAAGGCGGCGAAACAGAGGCTGCACGCCGTTGGGAATACGAGGCGGGAAAGCCGGGTGCAAGTCGCGACCGGGGACGCGGGAGCGGTTCCCGCGCCGTGTCGTGTCCGGGGCGAAATGGCGCCAAAACTTCGCACTTACAAATGGAAAACTTCTTGGGCAGACTCCCGCACATGATTCGCACGATGATATTCGTCCTCGCCGGATGTGCGGTGGCGCTGTCCGCATCCGCCCAGCAGGCGACGCAGGCCGTGCAGGCCGCCGAACAGGCGACGATGACGCAGCAGGTAGAGGGCGGGATCGTCACCAGCTCGATGACGTCGTCGGAATCGTTTGCCCCGGCGAGCGAATCGGACCCTGACATTGGGGAGCAGATTCTTTTGCAGCCGGAGCAGAAGTATCAGCCGTTCAGTGCGTGGACGAACTGGAACGTGTTCTGGACGAGCAACGCCCAGCTGCTCGACGACACGAATGGCGGCTCGGACACGTTCATGACCGGCGTCGTCGGTGGCAGTTATCTTCCATATCTCGGCGGGAATCTCTTTGCGGAGTTCAGCGCCGAGCAGAGCATGTTTCGCTACGCCCGGAACAGCAGCCTCGACTTCAACGGGCTGAATCTTTCCGCGGGGTTGATCTACGTGATCCGCGAACTCCAGGACCTCACGGTGTTTGCGAATTACAACTACGATTTGCTGACCGTGCGCGGGTTCAACAAGGAGATCTACCACGACCACGCGATCACGGCCGGCCTGCGGAAGACGTTCGTCCTGAACCGCGCGAATCTGGTTTACACCTCGCTCGGCGCGGATTTCACCCTCGGTGGCTGGCCCGATTACGCGTTGCGGCACGAGTTCGCATGGCTGGCCGGATACCAGCTCAGCCTCACGCGAATGGTGAAGCTCGACCTCTATTACCGCCTGGCCGCGCAGCCGTATCGTTACGCGGATCGCACGGATTTGAACCAGCTTATCGGGGGTGGCGTGACCGTTGGCGTGACCCCCTGGTTGAGCGTGCAGGCATTGAGCACTCTCGGAATCAACAACTCCACCGAGAGTCAGTTCAGCTATTTCGCTGCAAATTTAGGTGGCGGAATCGGAATTATGGTCAATTTTTAGGCTAATGAAAATGGTGCGCTGGATGTCGTTGGCCGGGCTCGTGGTGCTCGGCGTATCCGTTGCCCGTGCCGCCGGTCCGCTGCAAAGCGCGGAGGTCACGCGGGTATTCAACAAGGTCGAACTCCTTCCGGGGGAAACACCGCCGGTGCCGGCGAAGGTTGGCGACGAGGTGAGCGGCCGGACGGCTGTGCAGACCGGCACGAAGTCACGCGCGGAACTGGCGTTCAACGATTCCACGATTGCCCGGCTGGGTGCGAACTCGCTGTTCAGCTTCGACCGGGGAACGCGCGATCTGAATCTCAACGAAGGCGTGATCCTGCTGGAGGTGCCGAAGAATGCGGGCGGGGCGACGATCAATACCGCGGCCGTGACTGCGGCGGTGACCGGCACGACGATCATGATCGAGTTCCGCAAGGCGGCGAACGCCGGGAGGGGGCTGATCAAGTTCATCGTCCTCGAAGGCACGATGCGGCTGAATTTGAAGGGCACTCTTGGAGAATCGATCCTGTTGAAGGCCGGCCAGATGCTGACGATTCCCGCGGGCGCGAAGAAGTTTCCGGATGCTCCCATGGTGGTCGATGTCGGCCGCCTTGCGAAGACCTCGGGGCTGATGGGCAGTCAGTTCGGGCCGCTGAAAAACGAACCGTTCATTATGCAGACGGTGAACGAACAGCGCGTTCTCAAGGCTAGGGGCAAGCTCATCAACGTGAACTATTCGCTCAAGGGCAAGCGGAAGAATCCCGTGTTGCAGTCGACGAACATCGCGTCCCAGGCGACGCTGCGCACGGACGCCGAGGTGCGCGGAAATCCCCAAAAGCCCTCTCCGGCACGCCCGGCGGCGCGTCCAAATCCTCCCAAACCGCGTCCGGAGCCACCGACTCCTCCCAAGCCGCCGAAACCGCCGAAGCCGGATAATCGCCCGCCGAAGCCGCCGCCGGCTCCCAACAAGCCGAAGCCGCCGAAGCCGGTGCCTCCTCCTCCGGTGCCGCCGCCGCCCGACGTGAATTATTGAGGACGTCGCTCGAGAAACCGGCGTTGGAGGGATGAACGGCTTGCACGGAATGTGTGCGCTCCGGCAGAGTGCCATGTCATTCCGCGCAAGCGGGTGACTTTCCGCAACTTTCACCCTCAACGTTCTTCATGCGCCTGCTGCTCGTCGACGGTCACTATTTTCTCTACCGCTCGTTTTTCGCGATCCGCGGGCTGACGAACTCCAAAGGGGAGCCCACGAACGCGATTTACGGCTTCACGAAGGCGCTGCGTCGCATGATCGCCGACGTGAAGCCGGATCGCGGAGCGGTGGTGTGGGATCGCGGGATTCCGGAGCGGCGGACGGCATTGCAGCCGGCATACAAACAAAACCGGCCGTCGATGCCGGACGAGATGCGCGCGCAGGAAGGGTTCATGCAGGAACTCGTGCCGCTGCTCGGGATGGCCAGCCTCTCACTTCCGGACACCGAGGCCGATGATCTGATTGGCTCGTATGCCGTGCAGCATCCCGGCGAGACGGTGATCGCGACGAACGACAAGGACATCCTCCAGCTCGTGAACGGGCGTGTCCGAATCTACTCGACGAACAAGGTGGATCTCGCGCCCGGGGAAACGTTCGCATTGCTTGGCGAGGACGCCGTTCGCGCGAAGTGGGGGGTGGATCCGGGGCAGATCGGCGATGTGCTCGCGCTCACCGGCGACAGTTCGGACAACATCCCCGGGGTGGACGGCGTGGGACTGAAGACCGCAGCGGCCTTGATCCGCGAGTTTGGATCCGTCGAGGCGCTGCTCGAGAATGTCGACCGCGTTTCCAGCGCGCGCACCCGCGAGAAGTTGATTGCCCAGCGGCAGCAGGTGATCGACAACCGCCGGATGGTCGCACTCGATCTGGATCTCGTGCTGCCCGTCGCGGTGGAGGATCTGCGGATCGAACCGAGGTATCCGGAACTGATCGAGGCGCTGCGGAGATGCGAGTTCAAGGGACTGCTCGCGGAGATCGAGCGCGAGGCTGCAGGAGCGGGCTCTGCGACTGCGCCGCAATCACCGGTTGCACCTCCTTCGCCGCCGGCGTCGCAAGCGGAGTTGTTTTAGCCGGTCGGCCTCAATCTGAATTTTTTCGCCGAGTCGCGTGACCATTGCCGTTCGGCGGGGTTTCATTGACGGGCCGCACGCGCGGCGCCTTCCCCAATGAACCAATACCTTTCCATTCTCGTCACGCTTGGATGCGTCGCTGCTACACCACTTGCCGCTGCGGACGTCGCCGCGAAACCCGCCCCTCTCGAGAAATCCGCCAGCCGGAAGGTCGTCACCCGCGATCCCTCGACGATCGTCGAATGCAACGGGGAATACTGGATTTTCTACACGGGGAAGGGGACGCCATCGATGCGATCGAAGGACCTTGTGACATGGAAACCGGGCCCGCCGGTCTTCAAGCAAAGTCCCGATTGGGTGGCGACGGAGGTCCCGAACAACAAGAACGGCGTTTTCTGGGCGCCGGATGTCATGAAGGTCGGCAACGAGTATCGGCTTTATTATTCCGTCTCCTCGATGGGGGCGATGGATTCCGCGATCGGACTGGCCACCAACCGGACGCTTGATCCGAAAGACCCGCGATACGAGTGGAAGGATCAGGGAGTCGTCGTGCGATCGCGTGCGGGCGGGAACTGGAATGCGATCGATCCCGCGATTTTTCAGGATGACGACGGCAGACTGTGGATGGCGTTCGGCTCGCATTGGAGCGGGTTGAAGCTGCTCGAGCTGGATCCGAAGACCGGAAGGCGCCTTGATCCGGATGCTCCGTTGATTCCGATCGCGTCCGCGGAGGTCGGGCTCGAGGCGGCCTATCTCTGCAAGCGGGATGGCTATTACTATTTGTTCTTCAACCGGGGCACCTGCTGCCAGGGGGCGGACAGCACCTACGAAATTCGCGTCGGCCGGAGCCGGTCGATCGAGGGACCGTATGTGGACAAGGAAGGAAAATCGCTGATGGAAGGCGGCGGCAGCATCTTCCTCGAAAACCGCAATGATCCGCTCGTGGCGCCGGGACACGCCGGCATCCTCCTCAAGGATGGCACGGAATGGTTGAGCTGCCACTTTGAGGGCGACCTCCAAATGGATGGCAAGGCGACGCTGGGGGTGATGCCGGTCCGCTGGGTGGACGGCTGGCCGGTGGCGGACCTGCCGGAAAGCAAGGCCGCAAGGTAGCGGGGGCTGCTTTTGGCAGGAAGCGGCTGACTGCCTGCGCAACGCAAGCGGGTCAGGGAGCGGCCTTGTCGAGATTGCTCAAGGCCGGCAGGCCGTAGGCGCGCTGGAGGTCATCTGCGGTTTCCTCGACCTGTTTCGCGTCGAGGAAAATGACGCCGGGATCGGACTCCAGCTCGATCTTGTGAAACCTGCCGTCCGGTGATTTCACAGCCTCGGCAACGTCCTCCAGGCTCTTGATCTCGCGACCGTTGATCTTCTCGACGACGATCGTTGCGAGGCCGTCGTAGCCGACGGTGGTGTCCGCAGGCAGAACCTGGCTGATGAAGACGATGCGGCCACGGTCGGCGGGAAGTTCGTCCTGAAACTCGTCGAGGTAAACGAGACGCGGCGGCGCGCTGGAACGCCAGTCGCCGCCCCATTCGCGCAGATAGCTGCGGGAGAGTTCCTGGAGCACGAGTCCACCGAGAATGTAGTAACGCGGTGGTTCGTCGGTGATGGATGGACTGCTGATGACGGTGGCGGGGTCGCGAGGCTCGAGGGGCAGCGCGAGATCGATCTCATTGCCCTCGCGAAGGACGCGCATCTTCAGGGAGCCTCCGGGGAGGTTTGCGGTCGAGACAAGGTGGCTGAACGGGATCTTTCCGAGGACGGGATCGTTGTAATAGCCGTCCTCGTCGATGTCGAAATTCTCGACCTGGAGAATGACATCGCCCTTCTTCAAGCCGGCTTTCTCTGCGGCTCCTCCGTGGGTAACGGACACGACGTAGACGCCGGATTTTCCGTTCATACCGAGATAGCGGCGGAACTGGGGATCGCGTGTCGGGGCAAACATCAGCCCCGCGCGGGCGAAGCCCTGATAGGGTTCCTTCGCAACGCGGGCGAGGAAATTCCGGATGACGGCGTCTGGCACGAGGTCGGCGCTTTGTGAGCGCGTGTCGTAGCGCATGAGCAGGCCGGCCAGACGGTCGCCGAGAAACACGGGGAGTGTGAAGCTGTTGTCCCGATACTGCATCGGCACGCTGAGCCGGTAGCTGAGCAGGACGGCTTCATCGCCCGGGTAGGGGGCGACCGTGACCGTGGTCACCACTGCGGGCGTGAGTGCGGCGGCCCCGGTGTTTTCGAGTTGAATGACATTGAGCCGGCTGCCGACGTGGACTCCCTCGGCGAGGGACACGGGACGCGTGCCGTCGAGGAATTTCGGGTCCTGCGGGACGAGCAGGGCGAGATTCGACGCGTAGTCGATGTGCACGACATCGGCCGCGACCTTCTCGGAGCTGCCGGCGCGTTCGAGTTCGACGTAGCTGTGGTTGGCCACCAGTTCGGCGGTGACGAGCACCCGTCCGCCTTCGATGACGACGCCAATGCCGCGGCGCGAATAGGGCGGGCGCTTCGTCCACGGACGCGAGTGCTGCCATGGCTGGTTCGTGGAATTCACCCGAACCACGGAGTCGGCCACGGGCAGGGACTCCGCGATGGTTTCCGCCGAGGCGGGAACGGGCTCCACGGGCGGGGCGTCCTGCGCGAAGAGAGCGGCCGCGGGAAACGCGACGAGAGCGGCGAGGAGATGGCGTGTCATTGCTCGAGATTGGATTCCTTCGTCACGCCGTAGCGGGTGCGAATGCGATCGCGTGCGGCGGCAACGGCGCCGGCCTCGAGAACGAGCGGACGGCTGGCGCCGAGAAACTCGATCACGTAATACTCGGCGGGCTTTTCGAAGGCCGCGGCAACGTCGTTGAGGTTGCGCATTTTTTCGCCGTTGATCGTGTCGACGATCGCCTGCCGGAACTCGGTGGCGTAGGTGTTGACCGGGTCGGACAGGATGTTGCTGAGAATGACCAGTTCGGGGCGCTCCTTGTAAACGGCGTCGGCGATGAAGTGGTCGAAGTAGTAGTTCGTCCGGAAGTTGAAGATCCGGGTTGAGGAGCGGAAGTTCTGATCGAGCGGCTGGAAAAGGAGGCCGCCGAACAATACGAACCGCGGCTGCACGTCGTAGGAAAAGGCGTAGAGATTGAAGGGGAAGGGCTCGCTGAGCGGGATCGTGAGCTTCAGCGGCTTGCCGTCGCGAATCACGTCGAGATCCACGCTGTCGCCCTTGAGTTTGCGTTCCACCAGCTCGGCCATCTCGACGTAACTGTCGTCGAGTTCCACGGAGCCGTCGCTCGCGACGGGGTGACCGTCGATGGCCACGATGACGTCTCCGCGTTGCACGATGCCATCGGAGGCTCCCCGCCCGAACACGTCGCCGACCATCACGCCGATGCCGTCGTCCTCGAGGCCGAGCGCGGCGCGGGCGGCCTTGTTGTAGAGAGGGAAGTAGGAAAGGGCGAGATCGACGTAGTGGTCGTATTTGCCGTCCTCGATGTCGGCGAGGAAGCGTTCGATCACCGGGGTGGGGATCATATAGCCGGTGTTCTGCGCGACATCGCCGCTGTATCCCTGGAAGGCAACGCCAACGACCTTGCCGTCCTGCATCACGGGGCCGCCGCTGTTTCCCGGGTTGATCGCGGCGTCGATCTGGATGACGAGATGCATGTCGGCGCCGGAGTGGCTGTATTCCTGGAAGTCGATGCGCGAGACGATGCCCCGGGTGACGGAGGGGCGGTCGCCGCCGATCGGGTAGCCGTAGGCCATGACCGTGGACTCAATCTCGGGGATTCCGCCGATTTCCAGCGGGGTCATGCGGTCGAAGAACTTCGGATCAGCGGGCTCGAGGATCGCGAGGTCGCAGTCGTGGGCGACGTGTTTGACGGTTGCCGGGTAGCGGTTCGGATCGCCGTAGCGCGTGATCCAGATCATGCGCGCGTTGCTGACGACGTGGGCGTTCGTCATGATGCGGTTGCCCTTGATGACGAATCCCGCGCCGACTCCCCGGCCGATGGAGCCCGTGTTCCATGGCACGTTGTAGTCCGGATCCTGGGAGACGGTCTCGATGCGGACGAGGCTGCGGCGAAGAATATCCTGCGTGGCCGGCGGGGCTGCGACTGCCTGGGTGCAGAAGACAACGGATGCGACGATGGCGCAAAGAATCCCGGAATGTGTCATGCGGTGTGTAAAGGTTCGGCCGCCGTTCACTCGGGAAACCAGCGGATGCTTACAGCGATTCCAGATCGCCGTAACGATTCACCCGGAAGCTGTTGCTCGATTTGTTTTTGCTGGTCGAGGGTTGCTGCCGGGTGTCCGTGCGCTCCAGCTTGGTAACAGCGGAGCCCTGGCTCGGAGGGCCGAAGGTGCGCGGATCCTTGAAGGTGTTGATGGCGACCATCGCGCTGCGACCGGCGCCGGGGAGCTTGCGACGGGGATTGATGAAATCCGTGGGGGAGTAGTAGTTCGAGAAATCGCCCTTGAAGGCGGTGCGGTTCACTCCGATGAAGAGATTCTTGCGCATCTCGAAGTGGAGATGGGCGGGATACATGCCGCGATTTGTGCCGATCGTGCCAACAAGCTGTCCGCGCAGGACCTGCTGGTTCTCCTTCACCGTGATCTTGTCGAGATGGCCGTAGAGACTGTCCACGGTTTTGAGTTCGCCCTTCTCAAGGTAAATGTGTCGGATAATGACCACATTGCCCCAGCCGAGCTTCACATCACGGGCAAAAACGACAATGCCGTGGGCGACGGAGTAGACCGGGTCACCCAAATCCGTGTTGCCACCGCCGACGCCGTTCCAATCTTCGCCAAGGTGACCGTTGGGACGAAAACCCCGCGCTTTGTAATATCCCTCGGCGTTCGGTTTTCCGACCGGGAAGTCGAAGCCATCTGCAACGCGGGTGCGGGCGACATCGCCGGTCGGGTTGCCCTGGGCCACCCAGATCAGGATGGGGAGGGCGAGCCAGGGCCAGAGTTTACGCATCGTGGCGGAGAAAATAGAGGTCAATGACGGGAAGTGCAAGCGTTGCGGCTGCCGCACGATCCGATTGCTCTGGAAGGGAAGGGGTCATCAGACGTTCCTTTGGACCTGAATCAATGGCAGCGGGAAGCGGAGGCGGAGCTGTCCGTTGAGGTGCACTTCAATATGATAAATCCCGAAATGCTCGAACTTCACGCCGCCGAAGACGTGAACATTTGTGGCGTGGGAATCGAGCTCGCGAAGCTGAAACTCGACGTTGGCCTCGGCGAGCACATGTTCGTCGTCTCGGCAGGAAAGGATGCGGGATCGCTGGGTGAAGCGGCCCTCGCCACCGCACCAGCGCGTCCAGAGGCACAGCTTGAAGAAGGCGACCGGAAGTGCGGGAGCCGGAATGGCGGCGACGATGCCGACCAGGGTTTGCTGACCGCTGATTTCGGCGCGGACATCCTCGCAAAGGAGGCAGGCCTGAAGATCGGGAAGGATGGATTCTGGCATGGGACCGTCAGGGGGCGGGCGGAGCCGCGGAAAAGACTCCGGCAAGGATAAGTGCGACGACGACGATGGCGAGCGCGATCCGGTAGAATCCGAAGATCGCCAGCCCGCGGCGTTGCAGATAGCTGACCATCCATTTCACGGCGATGACCGCACTGATCCATGCGGCGACGAGTCCGATGATCAACGAAACGGGACCGTAGGCCTCGAGCATTTGCTGGCCGTGTTTCAACCCGTCGTAGGCGGTGGCGGCGCTCAGGGTGACAACCCCGAGCAGGAAGCTGAACTCCACGGCCGCCGGGAGACCGAGTCCGACGAGCAGACCCCCGACGATCGTGACCAGACTGCGGCTCACCCCGGGCCACATCGCGATGCACTGAATGAACCCAATGATCACCGCGGAGCGAATGGTGAGATTGTCGATGCCCAGCGGCTTTCGGAAAACGACGGCCTTGCTCTTGCGGTAAAGGATCACGGCCAGGATGGCCACGCCGCCGACGAACCATGCGCCTACGATGGGCCAGAGGCCGAATTCCTCACCACCGAACAGGAACTGCTTGATGGGTTTCTCGAGCAGAAGTCCGACGACCGCTGCGGGCAGGAAGGCGGCGATGATCCGGATGGCGAGTTGAAGTCCGGCGGGATCCTGACCGACCACACCCCGCGTCATTTGCCAGACACGGTTTCGGTAAAGGCCAAGCACGGCGAGGATTGCCCCCACCTGAATGCAAATCGCAAATGCGTCCGAGGCTTCGTCGGATGGAATGCCCATCAAACGCTGGGCGAGTAAAAGGTGCCCCGTCGAGCTGACGGGCAGATATTCAGTGAGACCCTCGACAATGCCGAGGATGAGGGCTTGCCACCACTCCATGAGACTTCGAGGTGATGAGGCTGCGCACCGGGCGACCCGGTGCCGGGACCGCGGAGGCGCGAGGGAGTTTCCTAGATGGCGTTTTCGTCGGTTTCCTCAGTGCGGATACGAACCGCACTTTCGACCGGGAGGACGAAAATCTTGCCGTCACCGATCTTGCCGGTCTTCGCGGAGGAGGAAATTGCCGCGACCGCCTTTTCCACAGCGCTGTCCGAAACGACAATCTCGAATTTTACTTTCGGCAGAAAATCGACCGTGTATTCGCTGCCGCGATAGATTTCCGTGTGACCCTTCTGGCGACCGAATCCCTTGACCTCGCTGACCGTCATCCCTTCGATGCCGACCTCAGCCAAAGCCTCCTTCACATCCTCCATTTTGAACGGCTTGATGATCGCCTCTATTTTTTTCATGTTGCCAGTTGGTTATCGGAAAGGCTCCGCAGAGGCAAGCGGACATCGCCGGCACCGTTGATTGAAGTCGTTCCCTAGATCCCCCGAGTCGTGAAACCCCATCAGTGGCGGCGGTCCTCCGTCGGCAAGTATCTTCGTCATCTCCCGCGGGTGAAACACCTGCGCGGATCGTGGCTGCACCGCACGTTCGGGGACCGGTTGCTCGACCCGCATCTCTGGCATTTTGACCGTGAAGGTGTGGCGATGGGCCTCGCGGTGGGCGGATTTTTTTCCCAAATTCCGATGCCGTTGCAGTCTCTGCCGTCCGTGCTCATCGCGATGATGCTGCGCGCAAACCTGCCGGTGGCGATCGCGGGCTGCTGGATCTCGAATCCAGTGACGATGGCGCCGTTCATCTATCTGCAGTTCAAGATCGGATCCATCCTGCTCGGGAAGCCGATGATCGCATGGCCCTACGACGGAGGATTGGTGGAGCTTCTAAAGACCGCGCCGGTGCAATTGATCGTCGGGGGCACGGTGATGGGCGCGGGAGTCGCTGCCGCCTGCCATTTTCTCGGCGGCATGCTCTACGACTTTGTGGTGCGGAGGATTTCCGCCCATCAGGCCCGGCGGAAGACGGAAAAGGACTAGGGGCCCTTGCGCTCGACGAGGGCGTGGAATTTCCGGCCCGCGTCGGTTTCCATGTCCGCCATCAGCCACAGCGCGCGCGCGATGGAGGCCGTGTCGAGCAGGTTGTCGGGCGGGTCGTTTTTCCAGCGCTCGTAAAGGGCGTCGGCGTTCCGGCGGGCGCGCTCGAAGTAGTGGCGGTCCTTCGTCTGTCGGTAGAGTTCGAGATCGGCCTCGAGCATGAGGTGCGAGAACCTCGGGGGATCGCGATAGACCTTCGTTTCCCTGCCGAGCAGGCTGTCGGCGGCCTTGCCGATGCGTTCGGCTTCGCGCAGGTAGTTTCGATTGCCGGTCGCGCGGTAGAGGCCGAGGTGGGCGCGAAGCATGAGGCCGGCGTTGTAGGTAAGCTGGGCGTGGTTCTTTTCCTTGGTCTCGACGTTGATTGCGTCGGCGTAGAGGCCGTTGTCCGCCTGAAGGGTTTTGTTGGTCCACTCGACGATGCGGCGGGCCCAGTCGACCCACTTTTCCTTCTTCGATCCGGTCTCGAACTGCGCCAGTGCAAGTGCGCCGACGGCGGTGGGACCGTTCGCGCAGGTGTTCTTGCCATTGCCCTTGTGCTGCTCGTGCCACCAGATGCCGCCACCAAGCACGTCATCCCATCCGCTCAACGTGAAGAGGAGGGTCTCCTCGGCGCGCTTCTTGAAACGCGTCTGGTTCGTCATCGCGTAGGCTTCCATGAACGTGATGACCATCCATGCGTTGTCGTCGTAGTATTTGTCGTTTCCTCCGCCGCCGGTCTTCGCGGGCTCGTAGCCGGGGATCTTCACCTTCGAATCCCAATACGCATCCATTGATTCGAAGAACTTCAGCATCACGTTGCGGTATTTTGCCGGATCGTGTCGCGCGGCGCCGGCGACCGCCGAGAACGCAACACCGTTGCCCCACATCATGTCGTGGTCCTTCGAGTCCGGCTTTGCGTAGTAGAGCCCGGCCGTGCGGTCCCAATAGCGGTCCTGAATGTCCGCCATCACCTCGCGCGCCATTTCGAGATAGCGGCCTTTTTCCGGTGCGGGTTCAGGCGTCGGAGCCGGTGTTGCAGCGACCCGTGGAGCGGTCGGCTGGGTGGGCGTGGGAGCGGGGCTTGAAGCCCTGGCTTCGCCCTGCTTTCTCGCGCGTTCCACGAGGTCCGTCGAGGCTGCCGGGATCCGGGTCCGGGAACCCTGGAATACGATTTCCACCTCCTCGCCGGTGACCGCGGCGAGGGGGAATGTTGCTCCGGGTGCATGGCTCGCTTCACCGATGGTCTGCCCATCCGCGACGATCGGCAGTTTCACCGCCGACGTGAGTGTGATCTCGCGAGGCCACAGGGCCCGGTTTGTGGAGATGTCGCGAACGGAGAGCTCCGGTTCCGGAGTTGGGGTCGGTTCCGGAGTCGGTGTCGGAGTGGGTTCGGGTGTTGGAGTCGGTGTCGGAGTGGGCTCCGGTGTCGGTTCCGGAGTGGGAACGGGGGTGGGCGCCGGAGTCGAAGCGGGAGTGGGGGTGGGAGGTGGAGCGAGCGCCTGCTCGATTTCGGCGCGGAACAGCCATGCGCCCGACGCTGCCAACCCGAGAACGACAACCACCGCCGCAACGATGGGCGTGGCGGATTTTTTCTGGCGCTGCTGGCGGAAACGGGGCTTGCGCATTGGGGATCGAAGAAAGCCGAACTCCCATAGGGTGGGACGCGCCGGCGTTCAAGTTACAACCCGGGGCGTGTGCCGAAGTTCCGACGGAATACGGGCGGGATTTTGGCGTGACAACCCCGCGCGCGGGGAGGGAAGTTGGGCGCACGTATGAGTGAAGGAATCCTCTCGGGCAAAACCGGCGTCGTATTTGGTGTGGCCAACAAGCGCAGCATCGCGTGGGCGATTGCGAAGGCATGGCACAAGGCGGGTGCAAGACTGATCTTCAACTACCAGGGAGAGCGTCTGCGCGAGAACGTTGAGGAACTCGTCGCCGAGTTTGGTCCCGATACGATTCTTCACCCCTGTGATGTCACCATTGATTCGGACATCGAGAACTTCTTCGCGAAGGTGAAGGAGGTCACTCCGAAGCTCGATCTCCTGCTGCACTCCGTGGCGTTCGCGCCGAAGGAGGCGCTCGAGGGCGACTTCCTTTCCACGTCGCGCGAGGCCTTCCGCATTGCGCACGACGTTTCGGCCTACTCGCTTGTTGCGCTCTCGCGCGCAGCCGCGCCGTTCATGACCGATGGCGGCAGCGTCCTCGCCATGAGCTACTACGGGGCGGTGAAGGTGGTCCCCCACTACAATGTCATGGGCGTCGCCAAGGCGGCCCTCGAAGCGAGCGCGCGCTATCTCGCCGCGGACCTCGGACCGAAGAAAATCCGGGTCAACTGTATCAGCGCCGGCCCCGTGCAGACGCTGGCTGCCCGCGGCATTTCGGGCTTCACCACGATGATCAAACACTACGAGGCGCACGCTCCGCTCGGTCGCAGCTGCACGCCCGACGAACTCGGTCACACCGGGGTGTTTCTCGCGAGCGATGGTGCGTCCGGCATCACCGGACAGGTGATCTACGTCGACGGCGGTTACGAGATCATGGGAATGTGACCGCGGCCAAGGGCGCGGTCGTTCCATTTCGCTAAGCAGTAACCGATGACCTCTCCTTCGTTCCTGCGCAAACTCCGCCGGGAACTCGGCGAGGCAGCGGTGAAGACCGCGCCTGCCGAGCTTGACGCGGTGGCTGGTGACAAGTGGTTCGCCGCGCGCCGGCCGGACGTCGCTGTTTTTCCCACGACGACGGAGCAGGTGAGCTTCGTGCTCGCCGCGGCCCATGCCGCCGGCGTTCCCGTAACGACGCGCGGCGCGGGCTACGGTTATGTCGGCGGCTGTGTGCCCGAGCGGGGCGGAGTCGTCGTCAGCACAAAGCGAATGAACCGGCTCATCGAAATTCACGCCGGGGATTTCGTCGCGCGCACGCAACCAGGCGTAATCACCGGAGTGATCCAGGAACGGGCGAAACGCAAAGGCCTCTTCTACCCGCCGGATCCCGCGAGTTTGAAGGACTGCAGCATCGGCGGAAACATCGCCACCAATGCCGGAGGCCCGCGATGCCTGAAATATGGCGTCACCCGAAACTACGTTCTCGGTCTCGAGGTTGTGCTTGCCGATGGAACCGTGGTCCGCACCGGTGGTCGCACCCACAAGAACAAGACGGGGTTTGATCTCACCGGCCTGTTTGTCGGATCCGAGGGACTTCTTGGCGTGGTGACCGAGGCGACGCTGCGCCTGCTGCCCCTGCCGCCCGCAAGGACGGTGCTGTCCGCGGGGTTTCCCTCGATGCGTGCCGCCGCCGCCGCGGTGCAGGCCGTGTTTCGAAGTGGATTTCTTCCCGCCGTGGTCGAAGTTGCGGATCGCTTTACGCTGGAGGCGGGGCGCGCCTGTTTCCCCGATGCGGATATTCCACCGGGCGACGCGCATGTTCTCATCGAACTCGACGGACAGCCTGCCAGCGTGCGGTCCGAGACCCGCGAGTTGAGGCGGGTGCTTGCCGCCAGCGGTGCAACGAAGATCGATGCCGGTCTCGACGAGGCGGCGTGTGACCGCCTGTGGCAGTTGCGGCGGAATTTCTCGAATTCGCTGCGGGCCACGGGGCTCACGAAGTTGAACGAGGACATCGTCGTGCCGCGCAGCAGACTGGTCGATCTCGTGCGATTCGCGGGACGTCTCGAGAAGGAGTCCGGATTTCCCATTGCGTGCTTCGGCCACGCGGGCGACGGAAACATTCACGTCAACGTCATGGCGGCGCACTACGACGACCCGTCCGTTCATGCATCCGTCGAACGCGTGCTCGACCGCCTGTTCGGGCAGGTGCTTGCGTGGGGCGGAGCCATCACGGGCGAGCACGGCATCGGCCTCGCAAAGATGCGCTGGTGGAATCAGGCCGTGTCCGCGGAGAGCCGTGCATTGCACGCGGCAATCAAACGCGCGCTCGATCCGGACGGCACGCTGAACCCCGGGAAGTTCGTCGATCTCGGCTGATGCGTGACGAGCTCGCGCGAAGGAAGCGGCATCAACTGCGCGTGGCCGCAAGGCGTTCGCATCTCGCGCGTGAATGTCGTCCCGCTTTGTCGGTTGCGAGATTCATTTCAACGCGGCGGCGACATGATTTTGGTTTTCTACGGAACCGGGCCTTGTTAATCGAAGGCGCGTGATCCCAGGAACTTCCCCCGCCGGCCGTAAACGTCTTGGATTGCCGGCGATCGGATTGGCTGTGCTCGCAGTCGTGTCGGGCGGTTGCGAAAAACCCAAACCCGAGGCACCGCCTCCACCCGTCGTCAAATTCATCGAAGTCCAGCCGCGCAATGCGCCGGTCACTCAAACGTGGGTGGCAACGCTCACCGGCGATGTGAATGCGGAAATCCGCGCGCAGGTCACGGGCTACCTCCAGTCGCAGAACTACCCCAACGGCGCCTATGTGAAGGCGGGGGATCTTCTCTTCCAGATTGATCCCCGGCCGTTCGAGGCGGCGCTTGCGCAGGCGCAGGCAAACCTCGCGCAGGCGCAGGCGAAGCTCACCGCGGACGAGTTGACGGCGAAGCGTTCCACCGAGCTCTACGAGAAGCAGGTCATCAGTCGTCAGCAATATGACGACCAGCTTCAGACCTACGAGGCGAGCAAGGCCGCCTACGAGGCCGCGGAGGCTGCAGTTCAACAGGCGCAGCTCAACCTTGCGTTCACGAAGATCACGGCTCCCGTGGACGGACTGGCGAGCATTGCCACCGCGCAGGTCGGGGATCTTGTGGGCCCTTCCTCCGGCCCGCTGGCCACGGTCATCAAGGTGGATCCCATCAAGGTCCAGTTTATGGTGCCCGAGCAGAGCTACGTGAAATTCATCCAGCAGTTCTTTGACGATCCCGAGCAATCGCCGATCGGCACCAATCGAAGACTGGACATGCCGCTTTCCCTCGTGCTGGCCGACGGCACCCCGTATCCGGAGGAGGGGAAACTCACGAGCATCAACAACATCGTCGGCATCGACACGGGCTCGCTGTCGATGGAGGGCACCTTCCCGAACCCCGGCAAGCTGCTGCGGCCCGGGCAATTCGGACTCGTCACCGCCACGACCCATATCGACAAGGATGCGATGGTGATTCCGCAGCGCGCGGTCATCGATCTGCAGGGACTCATGATGCTCGCCGTGATTGGTGATGGGAACCGGATCGAGATGCGCAAAGTCACGCTTGGTCCCACACTTGGCAGTGACCAGATCGTGACGGAGGGGCTGAACGCCGGGGATCGCGTCGTCGTCGAGGGAATCCAGAAGATCAAGGGCGGGGACGTCGTCAATCCTCAGCCCTACGTGGAGACTCCGCAGGAGAAGGCTTCCGCCGAAATCGCGACGCCCGTCGCCTCGCCCACGCCGAAGGACTAAGCGTCGATGGCCCGCTTTTTCATCAACCGTCCGATCGTCGCGATGGTCATCTCGATCATCATGGTGATCGTCGGCATCGTCTGCGCGCTCCAGCTTCCGATCGCGCAGTTTCCGAACATCGTTCCCCCGCAGATTCAGATTCAGACCAACTACGTGGGCGCGGACGCGCTCACCGTCGAATCGTCGGTCGCCACGCCGATCGAGCAGCAGGTCAACGGCACCGAGGGCATGGAATACATGTATTCCATCAATGCCAACAACGGGTCGATGACGCTGAACGGCATCTTCGGCATCTCCACCGACCCGACGACGGACCAGATCCTCATGCAGATGCGGCAGGCGCAGGCCTCGGCGCAGCTCCCTTCCTCGGTCCGCAATTATGGCGTAACCGTCCAGCAGGCCGCCTCCTCGCCGCTGATCGTGTTTGCGCTGTTTTCTCCGACCGAGGAGTTCGACGCCGCATTCCTGGCGAACTACGCGAACATCAACATCAGCAACGAACTCGCGCGCGTGCCAGGCGTGGGACAGGTGAACGTCTACGGAGCCGGTCAATACGCCATGCGGTTCTGGGTGCGGCCCGACCAGCTCGCCAAGCTCAACGTCACCGTCAACGAAGTCGTCAATGCGGTGAACGCGCAGAACACCGTGAATCCCGCCGGCCAGATCGGCGGGCAGCCGGTGCCTCCGGGGCAGGAGTTCACGTATTCGGTGATCGCCAAGGGGCGTCTTGTCACCGAAGAGGAGTTTGGAAACATCATCATCCGCGAGGACGCGGATGGCGCAATCGTCCGGCTGAAGGATGTCGCGCGCATCGAGCTCGGCGAGCAGTTTTACAACGTCCAGGGCCGCTTCAACGGGAAGTCCTCCGCAGTCATCGTCATCAATCAGCAGATCGGCTCCAACGCGCTCGCCACCGTGAAGGCGCTGCGCGAGGAGATGGAGAAGCTTTCCAAGCGCTTTCCGAGCGGACTGGCCTACGACGTCTCGCTCGACACGACGCTGGCTGTCACCGCCGGCATGGAGGAGATCGTCGAGACGCTTTTCGAGGCGCTCTGCCTCGTCATCATCGTGGTCTTTGTGTTCCTCCAGGGCTGGAGGGCCACGCTCATCCCGTTGCTCGCGGTTCCGGTTTCGCTCATCGGCGTGTTCGCGCTGTTCCCGTTGTTCGGGTTTTCGATCAACACCCTGTCGATGTTCGGTCTCGTGCTCGCGATCGGCCTGGTTGTCGACGACGCGATTGTCGTGGTCGAAGCGGTGGAGCATCACATTGAGCAGGGGCTGTCACCCAAGGAGGCGGCGTTCAAGGCGATGGAGGAGGTGTCCTCGCCGGTCATCGCGATTGCGCTCATCCTGACCGCGGTCTTCGTGCCGACGGTGTTCATCCCGGGCATCACCGGGCAGCTTTACCAGCAGTTTGCCATCACGATTGCGATCTCGGTGATCCTCTCGGCGTTCAATGCGCTTACGCTCAGTCCCGCGCTCTCCGCGCTGCTCCTGCGTCCGAGGAAGAAATCCAACGGCCTGCTCGGAAAATTCTTCGCGTGGTTCAACCGGATGTTTGGGCGCGCGACGGATGGCTACGTGAGCATCTGCCACCATTTCATTCGCAAGTCCGCGATCTCCCTTCTGCTCCTCGCCGCGATTACCGCGGCGGGATTGTTCCTTGGCTCGCGTCTGCCGGGCAGCTTCGTGCCGGACGAGGACCAGGGTTACATCTACGCGATGGCGCAGCTTCCCCAGGCATCCTCGCTGCAGCGTTCCGCGGAGGTGGCGAAGCAGATGGAGGCGATCATCGAGAAGACGCCGGGAGTGAAGGACTGCACGACGGTGGTGGGTCTCAACCTCATCAGCTCGGTGCAGATGACCTACAGCACCTTTTTCTTCATCAGCCTCGACGACTGGTCGGAGCGCACGACGAAGGAGCTCCAGGTGCCGTCGATTCTGCAGGCACTGAACAGAAAGTTCGCCGCGTTGCCCGAGGCGATGGCGTTCGCGTTTCCACCGCCTGCGATTCCCGGCATCGGCACCGCAGGCGGTATCACTTTCATCCTTGAGGACCGTTCCGGTGGCACGGTCGAGTTCCTCGCGGAGAACACCCAGAAGTTCATCGAAGCGGCATCGAAGCGGCAGGAATTCAGCCGGATCACCACGCAGCTCATTCCTTCGGTCCCGCAGATCGGGGTGACGGTGAACATCGAGAAGGCGCTCAAGCAGGGCGTCCAGGTGAGTGACGTTTATCAGACCCTGCAGGCATTCCTTGGCGGTGTCATGATCAACTACTTCAACCGCTTTGGCCTTCAGTGGCAGGTGTATCTGGCCGCCGACGGCGAGTTCCGCACGGACATCCAGCAAATGGGACTCTTCTACGTGCGCAACAAGGACGGGCAGACCGTCCCGCTGTCGTCGGTCGTGGACATCAAGCCGCGCAACGGTCCCGAGTTCACGATGCGCTACAACATGTATCGCAGCGCGATGATCAACGCGACCACCTCGCCCGGGGTGAGCAGCGGCCAGGGAATGAAGGCGCTGGAGGAGGTCTTCGCGGAGACAATGCCCGACGAGATGGGCTACGACTACTACGGCATGTCCTATCAGGAACAGCAGGCCGCGGAGGGCGTGTCACCGGCGGTGATCTTCGGTCTGTCGCTGTTGTTTGTGTTCCTCATTCTCGCCGCGCAATACGAGAGCTGGTCGCTGCCGTTCAGCGTGCTGCTTGGCACTCCGGTCGCGGTATTCGGCGCCTATGTGGCCCTGACGCTGCGACGTTTCGAGCACACGTTTTATCAAAACGACGTCTACGCGCAGATTGGTCTGGTGATGCTCATCGGCCTCACCGCGAAGAACGCGATCCTCATCGTGGAATTCGCCAAGATGGAATACGAGAAGGGCAAGTCCGTGATCGACGCCGCGCTGACGGGCGCCCGCCTGCGTCTGCGGCCGATTTTGATGACCGCCTTCGCATTCATTCTCGGATGCGTGCCGCTGGCGATCGCGACCGGGTCCGGAGCCGTCTCGCGTCGAGTCCTCGGCACCGCGGTGATCGGCGGCATGCTTGCCGCGACATTCATTGCGATCTTCCTGATTCCCGTGACGTTCTACGTCGTCGAGAAATTCTCGGCGCGGAAGGAATCCGGGGAAGGTTGAGGCGGAAACGGATCGTGCGACGGATTACTTCACGAGCTTGATCCCGAGGCTCGTCAGGATCGCAAACGCGACAGCCCACGGGATGGCGCCAAATGCGATCGCAGCCACGACGGGCGTGCGCTTTGCGCCCAATGCGATCGCAAGCAAGGCGCCAGCCTGCGGCCCGACGGTGACGGGGGCGAGAACTCCAAGTGCGGAGAGGCCGTAGCGATTCCATGCGCGCATGACGAGATTCGGGTTTTCCGGATTGGAGCGGATGTTCAGCCGCTTCGTCAGCCACGCGCGAAGCGGTTCACCGGCGAAGGCCACGACGAGCGCGCCTGTGGAGTAACCCGCCCATGCAAAGGCCGCCGCCACCCAGGTCGGCAGGCCCATCGCAGCGGCCACCGGCACCGCACTGATGAAATAGACGAAGCCGAGTCCGAAGGCACTGGCGCAGGCACCGAGAAAATGCATGGCACGGATTTAGACGGAATTCGTGGAAATCACAGAATTACCGTGCGGCCGCTCATGAAATCATCCGTGCCGCCGGGGAGCCTTCAACGCGAGGATGTGGGCGCGCTTCTGCTCGTAGGGCAATGCGTGGAAGCGACGGATCTCCTCGATTCGCCGCGCTGCGCTGAGAGATTCCAGGAATCTGGTGTAGCGCTTTGCGAGCAGCGTGGTTTCCGCGTAGCGCGCCCGGAGCGTGCGGTCGGTGTAGGCGGCCGGGTTGCGGGATTCGAAGAGATGAAAGCGCAGCCACTTCCGGTCGAGGCGCGTGAGCGTTCCCGGCCTGCGGAAGAAGGCCATGAAAAGCATCAGCACGAGCCAGGTGTCCACGCTGGCCTGCAGTTCGAGATTGCGCACATAGTTCTCATCGCGGCTTGGCACGGAGCCCTCGCGGAACTGGATCGCGGCATGCAGCGCGTGGTTGATTTCCTCGATGAAAGCGATGAGTTCCCGGATGTTCTGATCGCTCAATCCCGCGCGTGGATCGTGGCGCTCGAGCTGCTGGATGAGCCACTGCGAATAGTAAATTCCGATCCGGAGCTGGCCGGAATCCGTCGCCCGGAGAAACGTTCGCGCATGTTCGGCGAGTTCCCGGGCCTGTGCCCCGGCAAGGGCGGCGAGCTGCCGGCTGCGCTGGCTGTCGATGAGACAGTCCTCGAGATTGATCCCGACGTTGGCGTAGGTGCGCTCGAAGAGGGCCTGGATTTCGCTGAACAACGTCTTCATTCGATCTGCGGAGTCGGCGGAGATTCCAGATGGAGCAGGCGGCTTGCGAGGTCGTTCAGGGCGATGCGTGCCTCACGGAAGCCGTCGGCGAGTTCCTCGAAGATGTCGTGGAGCTGGAGATGTCGGGCTTCTCGGGTGCCGGCGGCATGCCGGAAGCTGGACCGGCCAAGTTCCTCGTAGAAGGAGATCTCCGGAGCGCCGCGTTGCGCACGCTTGTCGATGTGTCCGGAAAACAGGCCGGTGAGGAAAAGGGCGTAGTTCGCCAGATACGTGCGAAGTTGGAATGCGGCGTGGGGTGGCGCGTTGCGGATCGCGATGAGGATGTCGGAAAGGTAGCGCAGGTCTGCGTTCTCCGTCGTTTCCGGTTGTGCGACCGGGCGGGTGGAGACAAATGCGTCGAGCATCGCGGCGATGTAATCGGCGGCGTCGCGACTCGAGACGGAGGTGTTTTTCAGCACGCGCCGGCAGAGCACGTAGAAATACAGCGGAGTGGAAATCTTCAGCGAGTCCGTCGAATCAAAGATCGCCGCGACGAGGGCGTCGTGTTCGAGAATCTGGTCGCGTGTCTCAGGATCGAGCAGGAGTTCCTGCAGTGAAACGGCGCTTTCGGTGGAGCGGGATAGGCACCGGACGATGAACTCGAAATCGTCCGCCGTGAGCCGGGCACGACAATTGGCGTGGATCATCGGAACTGCACGTAAAGCATCGCGCGTGCCGGGTGGAAGTCAAGGGGCGCGGGAATTCCTAGAAAGCTCCCCGCGATCCGGCTGCCTTGCGGGCGGTCTTTGCACGGGCTGTCATTGCCCGCCCCCGGCGGTCACAACCGAGGGGAGACTGACGGGCGTCGCAGGCTTCTCCGACGCAGCAGGGCCAGACCGGCGAGCGCCACGCCAGGCAGGACGCTCCATGCCGCAGGCTCGGGAACGGCGGTGTAGGTGAGCACGAGGTTGTTGCCGATCTGCGAGATCGCGAAACGGCCGTCGCCCGGCGGATCGTTGTAGAAGGCGCTGGTGTCGATGTGGAACTTCGTGGCGGAGAAATTCGTGATGCCGCCGCTGGCGGTCACGAGAATGTAAGTGTAGCTCTGGCCGGGGGTGAAGCCGGACGTCGCGCCGGAGGTGAGGTCCTCGGTGAGCGAGGCGACGTAAATCATGAATTTGTTTTCGGGAGTCGCGGTGATGTCGAGCGTGCCGGAGATGTTGAGCCAATCGTAGGTGATGCCCTTTGCGTCATCCGTGTCGGAGGCGTGGCTGAGTTCCCAGACGTAGATCGCGCCGCCTTCCCACGTCTGCGAGCCGGTCGTCAGCGTGCCGGGGCTGTTTCCGGGCGAGATGGTGCCTCCGGCGGCAAGGGTCACCGGGCCGACCGAGCCGGTTCCGGCCAGCGTGCCGCCGGCATTGACCGTTGTTGCGCCGACGATCGAACCCTCCACGCGGAGTGTGCCCGCGTCGACAAGGAGGGGGCCGTTGTAGGTGTTTTCGCCGGAGAGGGTGAGTGTGCCGGAGCCGGTCTTCGTGAAGGAGCCGGAGCCGGAGATGACGCCGGAGAAGGTGGTGGAGGTATTGTTGCCGCCGGTGGTGAGGGAACCGGAGCCCAGGGCGATGTTGCCCGAGCCGGCGATGGAGCCGACGGTTTCGTGGAAGCCGGCGAGATTGAAGGTGGCTCCGGAGCCTAGGGAGACGTTGGTGGAGTCGGAGAGGCGTTCGTTGCCGGCGATGGCGAGGGTGCCCTGATTGATCAAGGTGGAGCCTGTGTAGGTGTTTTCGCCGCCAAGGATGAGGGTGCTGAGTCCAATCTTGGTGAGGGAGCCGGAACCGGAGATGACGCCGTCGAACGTGAAGGAGGAGGGGGTATAGCTGATGAAGGAGCCGACGGTGAGGGAGCCGGAGCCCAGGGTGATGTTGCCCGAGCCGGTGATGGCGTCGACGGTTTGATTAAATCCGGCGAGATCGAAGGTGGCTCCGGAGGCGACGGTGACATCGGTCCAGGAATGGAGACGGTCATTGCCCCCCATGGCGACCGTGCCCGCGTGGATGATGAGGGGGCCGTTGTAGGTGTTGGCACCGGAGAGGGTGAGGGTGCCGGAACCGACCTTGGTGAGGGCGCCGTTGAATCCGGTGCCGGAGATGATGCCGGAGAAGGTGGTGGAGGTGTTGTTGCCGCCGACGGTCAGCACGCCACCGTAGATGTTGATGCCGCCGTCGCCGGCGATGGAGCCGACGGTTTCGTTGTAGGAAGAGATATCGAAGGTGGCCCCGGAGGCAATGAAGACGGCGGTCGAGTCGGGAAGACGTTCATGCCAGGTGGTGGTGAGCCTGCCCTGGTTGATAATGGTGGGGCCGGTGTAGGTGTTGACGCCGCCGAGGGAAAGGGTGCCGGAGCCGCTCTTGATAAGGGAGCCTGAACCTGAGATGACGCCGGAGAAGGTGGTGGAGGCGTTGCTGCCGCCGACGGAGAGCGAACCGGATCCCAGGGTGATGCTGCCTGAACCGGCGATGGAGCCGATGGTCTGGTCAAAGCCGGCGAGATCAAGGGTGGCCCCGGAGGCGATGGAGACCGCCGTCGCGGTGGGGAGACGGTCGTTCGCGGCGATGGCGAGGGTGCCCTGGTCGATCGTGGTGGAGCCGGTGTAGGTGTTTGCGGCGCCGAGGGTGAGGGTGCCGGAACCCAGCTTCACAAGATTGAGGGCATTCGCGCCGCCGTTCGGATTGCCGATGGAGGAGTTGTAGATGAAATTTCCGCCGGAGGCGTTCGAGGTATCGAGGCCGAGAGAGGCGCCGTCCATGAATCCCCCCGTATTGGTGCCAAGGGTCTTGAGGAGGTTGAGATCGGTGGCCGTGAACTCGCCCTCGCCCCCCGATGTGGAACGCGGCCGTCGTGCCGGGGTGGACGATGAGATTTGTGGCGGTCCAGTTCGCCGTGGTGCCGTTGTAGAGCGCGCTTCGTTTTGCAAACTGGAGCGTGCCCTGGCTGATGATGGTGGGGCCGGTGTAGGTGTTTGCGCCGCTGAGCGTGAGCGATCCAGCGCCGATCTTCACGAGCGAGCCATCCGTGAGCGCAGAGGTAATCGTCACCGCCCCGGTGCCCGTGTCGATTTCGGAGGAAGGCGCAAGTCTCAAGGAACCGCCCGAGAGCGTCCAGCCGCCGTTCTGAAACACGATTCCGCCTGTGTTGACCGGCCCAACGACATGGATGTTCCGGATCGAGCCTCCGTCGAAGACCGCGATGGAATAATCATACCCCCATTTGAACTGGGCTGTTCCATACGGGTAGGGACTTGTTCCCCAGGCGAAAATTTCCGCTCCCCAACTGTCATAGCCCTTCCAGTAGAAGGCCTGCTGCGCATGAGTGGACCCCACGATCCAGAGGAGGGGGATCAACATCCAAACCCTGTGCTGTCTCATCGATGCAAAAACTGAGACAGGTATTAAAGCAATTCCTTGAAGGGTGCAACACCCTCAAAGGGAGGAACTTGATAGAGAAAATCAACCGCGCTTCGAAAGCCGGAGGCGACAATTCGGGATCGTGTGTGCCACGCGGCAGTCAAGACGCGTGGATGCCGATCAATGCTTAGTCGAACAACTCGTCCTGCGCGCGACCCGGGGTTTCGAGCCCGAGCTTGCGGTAGGCGCGACCAAGCGCGACTCGTCCCTGCGGGGTGCGCTTCAGATAACCTTGCATGATCAGATAAGGCTCGTGGACCTCCTCGAGGGTGCCGGGTTCCTCGCCCGCGGCGACGGCCAGTGCATTCAAGCCGACCGGACCCCCATCAAATTTCATGATCAGGCATTCGATGATGCGCTTGTCCATTTCGTCGAAGCCGTCCTCGTCGACGTCGAGCATCGCGAGCGCGGCAGCCGCGACCCCGGCGGTGATGTTTCCCTGTGCGCGAACCTGGGCGTAGTCGCGCACCCAGCGGAGATAATTGTTCGCGATGCGGGGCGTGCCGCGTGAACGCCGGGCGATTTCCAGCGCACCTTCCGCGTCGATTTCCACGCCGATGAGTCCCGCGCTGCGTGTGACGATCGTCGCCAGCGCTGCAGCGTCGTAGTAGTCGAGGCGGCAATTCATGCCGAACCGGGAGCGCAACGGTGCGCTGATCATGCCGCTGCGGGTGGTTGCTCCGACGAGCGTGAATTTCGCGAGGTGCAACCGGACGCTGCGAGCGCTGGGGCCCTGGTCGATCATGATGTCGACCTTGAAGTCCTCCATTGCGGGGTAGAGGTATTCCTCGATCGCGGGCTGAAGGCGGTGGATCTCGTCGATGAAAAGCACATCACCGCGCTGGAGATTCGTGAGAAGCCCTGCGAGGTCGCCGGCCTTTTCGATCATGGGGCCGCTGGTCGTCTTGACCTCGGCGCCGACGGCGTTGCCAATGATGTAGGCGAGGGTGGTCTTGCCGAGGCCGGGCGGGCCGCTGAGGAGGATGTGCTGGAGCACATCGTTCCGCATCTTCGCGGCTTCGACCATGAGCTGGAGACGCTCGACGGTCTTCTCCTGACCCGCGAATTCCTCGAACATCGGAGGCCGCAGGGAAATGTCGAACGCCGTGTCGGGCGCGTCGGCATTGCGAAGAATCTCGTCGGGCTGCATCTCGCGGGAATTCAAACCACGAAGGAGTCGGAGGGCACGAAGAAAGACCGGGAATCGTGCGGAGCCATCGACCTAGGACTGCTGAAGCTCCTTCTGATTCAACGCCCGCTCGAATCCCGCAAGGCAGGCGTGGACGCCGGCTTCGTCGCGCAGCAGCGAAGTTCCGACAAGCGCGGCGTCGAACCGCGTGGCGGCGAGCGAAAGGTTGTCCGGAGAGATGCCGCTCTCGGCGACTCGCAGCGCGCCGGCGGGAAGGCGGTCCACGAGATCAAACGCATCGAAGCTGAGGGAAAAATCGCGGGAGGAACTGCCCGATGCCCCGACGAATCCCGAAGTGGATTTGAACTTCCGGCTGTTGATTCCAACGATGCGGGCGTCCGAAGGAAGCAGCGTGATTTCCTCCTCCGTGTGAATTTCGAAAAGGGCGTCCATGCCGAGTTCTCGGGCGAGGTCGTGGAATCCGGAGAGCCGCGACGCATCCAGCACGTTTGCCATGAGCAGGATGGCGTCGGCACCGAACGCACGGGCCTCCCGGACCTGATATTCCTCGAGAATGAAGTCCTTGCGGAGCACGGGCTTCGTCACCTGCGACCGCACCGCGGCGAGCCGCTCGATGCTCATGCCAAAGTGGTGCGCGTTCGTGAGCACGGAGATCGCCCGCACGAGAGGAGACTCCTCGTAGGCGGCGGGAGCGGCGGTGACATTTTCCTCCCGCATCGGACCGACGCTGGGGGAGCGTTCCTTGATCTCCGCAATCAAGCCAAACGACGCGGCAATCGCCGCATGGAAATCCCGCGGCGGCGGGGCGTCGGCAAGCATCGCGCGCACGTCGGCATGGGTGCGGCGGGCCTTTGTGGAGGCAAGCTCGTCGCGGACGTCGGAAAGGATTTGATCGAGAAACGTGCTCACGGAGAGGAAAATTCAACCACGGATCACGCAGATATCACGGAGATAATATCTGCACCGATCGCAGCGTGCGAGCGCGGTGGCGAAGCCTGCTCCAGGAATGAGGAGAGCGATCAGCGAGGCATACGATGCCTGCGACTTTCGCTGGGATTCGGGGAGGGATTTTGCAGCGGCCACCGGCACGCAAACGGCGCAGTCACCGCAGTTCCTGGGAGAACGTTCCGTGGATGGCGTCACGATCAGACAACGACTAGCGCAGCGCCGGGTCGATGAGAAGCCGCGGAGTGTGAAAAGGAAGTGAAGCTTTTGTGAAGTCGCTGGAGCCGGACTAGGACCCTACGTTTTCCTCCACCCAGTTCATGTAGGCAGCGGGGACGCTGCCAGGGGAGAACTCCAGAATCTCGGGAACTTCGTAGGGATGCAGCTCCAGCAGGCGTGCGATGGCTGCATGAGCTGCGGATTCCGTGGTTTTGAGAACGACGACGACCTCCTCGCTGTCTTCCATCTGGTCCTTCCAGATATAGATGGAGCGCGCGTTGCGGAAGAGCGTGCCACAGGCAATGAAGCGCTCCCGGACCAGTGTGCGGACGATCTCGGCGGCATGCTCCTCCTTCTGGAGCGTTGTGACGAGGATGCGAAGGCCGTTCATGAGAGAAGCGTCGCACGCGGGAGCGCGTTTCCTCCAGTCAGGCGGCGTGGAGCTTGATCGTGGCCGCCTGACGAACAATCCAGCCCCCCCCGACGACACGGTCGTCGACATAGAGGACTGCGGCCTGTCCCGGAGTGACCGCGCGCTGCGGGACGGTGAGCACCACCCGGTGGCGGCCGTTTTCAGCAGGGTGCACGGTGGCCGCTGCGCCGGGATGGGCGTAACGAATCTTGACCGTGACTTCGAGTGGAGCGGTGGGCTCGTTGATCAGCCAGTTTGCGTTGTCGATTTCGAATTCTTCGCGGACGAGTTCGCTCTCGGGTCCTACGATGACCCGGGAATGCTCGGGGTCGATGTCGATGACGTAGAGCGGATATGGCGAGCCGCCGGGCAGGCCCTTGCGCTGCCCGATCGTGAACATCTCGATGCCCTCGTGTTCTCCGAGGAAGTTTCCGGCGGTGTCGTAGATGCCGCCGCGATGAAATTCGCTTTCGCCGAGGTGCGATCGTAGGAAGGCCTTGTAGTCGTTTCCGGGGACGAAGCAGATCTCCTGGCTGTCGACCTTGTCGGCGACCTTGAGGCCGATCTCGCGGGCGATCTCGCGGATTTCCGGCTTCGTCATGCCTCCCAGCGGGGCAAGTGCGCGCTGAAGCTGGGGCTGACGAAGCGAGAAAAGGAAATACGACTGGTCCTTTCGCCCGTCGATGCCCTTTCGAAGCACGGCGTGGTCCTCATGGTGCTCGATGATCGCGTAGTGGCCGGTGGCAATGTAGTCGGCGCCGAGTGCACGGGCCTTCGTCCAGAGGTTGCCGAACTTCAGCTTCTCGTTGCACATCACGCACGGGTTCGGCGTGCGACCGGCGCGGTATTCGCTGGAAAAATAATCGATGACGAGCTTCTCGAATTCGTCGGCCTCATCCACGACGTAGTGCGGGATGCCGAGCTTGTGTGCGACACCGCGGGCGTCCGCAATGGCGGAGGGGCCGCAGCACTTGTCCTCGGCGCGCGAAATGCAGTCCTGCGGCCAGACCTTCATGGTCACGCCGATGACATCCCATCCGTCACGCTTGAGGAGGTGGGCGCAAACACTGGAGTCCACACCGCCGCTCATGCCGACGAGCACGCGCCTGCCGTTGCCGTTCATTCGAGCCGCGAAATATGGTCGCGGCAGGGCGGTTCGTCAAATGCGGAGGGAAGGAGGGGCGCGGAGCCCGTGGCGACAGGCTCCGCGCCGGCGGGCCGATCCCGGGCACCGCGGGACCGGCATCCGGGTCAGGGGGTGGTCCCGGAAAGCTGGCGGCCCTCCTCGAAGACGGGAATGCGCTCGGTTTTGCGCAGGTTCGCATTGCCGGCGCCGAGGCCCTGGAACGAGAAGTCGTTGGCCGGATTCCATGCGGCGGCCGGTGCGCCGGTGGGCAGCGAAATGCGGAACTGGACTTCTTTGCGGAAGCTGGAACTGCCGCCGGGCGAGATGCGCGTTCCGGTGAAGTCGGCTTCGACATAGTAAATGTGCCTCGCGGCGTCGTGCGGCTTCAGCGCGGAGACCTTCGCGCCCTGGCTGTAGTTCGATTTCACCGTGATCTGCGAGGGCTGGATGCCGGCGGCCACCGCTTCGCCCAGGTCCACGTAGTAACGGAAGGAGAGGAAATCGGATGCCGCCGGAGGATAGGCGGACCGGTTGTTCAGCAGTGCGCGGATTTCCGTGAATCCGGCACCCTGCTGATTGATCGAGGCTTCGACGAAGAACTCGTCGTCCGTGGAGCACGAGCAGATCACGGAGCCTTTCGGGCAGGCTGGCGGAAAGTCCTCGAGCGGTTCTCCGCCGTGCTCTCGAGCGAGCCGCGCGAGCGCTCCGGTGAAGCCGGCGTTGTAGTCGAGGGCGACTTCGTTCGTGATGTAGTTCTTGCGGTCGTCCACGTATGCCGAGTCGTCCGCTGCGGACGGACCACCCACGATGGCGCCGTAAAGCACGTGCCGGTTGTCGGGAGGATTGGAGATGTTGTTGTCCCACGAGCCGTGTGCTGCGCGGTGATGGGGATTCTTTGGCGGATTGTTTCCGAAGCCCACAACGTAGCTCCGACCTGCGGGATTGTCCCCCAGGGCATAGTCGATCTGCCTCTTCGCGAAATCCCGGTAGCGCGTGCCATGGTCGCGGACGGTGTCCGCGTAGAGGAAGGCGAGCAATGCGGTGTTCGCCGCATAGCGGAGCGACCCCCACTGGTCCAGCCAGGCAAGGCCGCCAGGAGTCGTTCGGATCTTCGAGCCGTTGTGTCCGACCGTCCAGTAGTTGAGCCACCGCTCCGCCGCGTCCAGGTAGATTGCCTTTCCGGTCAATGCGGCCAGTAGGACGGTGGATCCGTAGATCTTGTCGTCCCACGCATGCGTCCAGCGCAGCGACGCTCCCGTGTAGTGCTGCGCGTAAAGCGATTCCGCCTTCTGCAGGTAGGCCGGGTCGTTTGTCGCGCGGTAGAGCCATGCCGCGCCCCAGATCAGCTCGTCGAGATAGCCGGAGTGCGAATTGTAGAACCCGCGCGCATCGGTGATCGAGTCGACGTATGTGCCGCGATAGGTGTCCGCGAACTGGAACAACTGCCGGGCATGCGTGAGGAGGGTGGCCGCGTAGGTCGGATCGGTGTCCCTGAACAGGATCGACGCGGCGGCAAGTGCTGCAGCCCCTTCCCCTCCGAGCTCGCTTCCCGGTTTCTCGGGAGTGACCGCGAAGGCGGGGCGGGGCATGGTCATCGTCTCCGGTGGTCCCCAATAGGAATGGTCGGGACCGCCCGCGCCAACCTGCCCGTAAAAAACATTGGGGCTGGGATGTGCCTTCAAAATCCAGTCCGTCCCCCAGCGGATGGCCTCCAGCAGCTGGTCGCGTTGTCCGGCGGCGGCATAACCGTCGCCGTATTCGATGCCGCTCCATGCGAGCAGCGCCATCGTGCTGAGCATGGGAAGCGCGAACTTCACGTGGTCACCGGCGTCGTAGTAACCACCGGTAAGGTCCACGCCGACATCGGAGCCGTCATCGAGGGCGGAATTGCCGCGCCATTTCACGCGGAAGTCGGCGGGAAGCTCTCCACTGCGTTGTGCATCGTAGAAGAACAGGGCCTTTTGCAGCGCCTCTGCATAGTTGAAGCCGCCAGGGGGCGACGTCCGGTCGCGAATCGTGACCGTCGCCACGGCCCGGGAGATGGTTGCACCGGTCGCGTTCGAAAGGCGCACCGAGAAGGTTTCGTCTCCTTCGTCAGAGTTGTCCGCGAGGACGTCGACCGAAAACGTCCGGCGCGTCTGTCCCGGAATGAATTGGATCGTCTGCGTCGCTGCGGTGTAGTCCGAGGCCGCAAGGGCGCTGCCATTTTCCGTGATGGCGGTGACGGTGACAACGCTGCTCGATGGCGGATTGAGCGTGACGGTCAGCTCCACCCGGGCGGTGCCGGCGGCGGGTTCGGTGATGACGGCGTCCGCGATGGAAAGTTGAGACGACGTGGGAGATGGCGTGGGCGGCGGAGGTGGCTGCGGCGTCGGCGTCGGGACAGGCGTGGGTGCGGGTGTCGGCGTGGGAGTGGACGCCGGATTTGTTGCGGAAGAGGTCGTGAAGGCGAAGTTCGTGGGAGGAGAGGTGAGTCCGCCGGGGGAGGCGATGAATCCGAACTGCACCGTGCCACCCGGTGGGATGTCCTGGTTCCACGGGAACGTCGAGGCGTCGAAGATGTAGGTGTGGGCAAGCTTGCTTGCGACGCGGGCGTTCCAGATCGAGGTGATCCCGCGTTCCATGCGGAAGGCGAGTCTCCAGGCTGGCAGCGGGGAGGAAGTCAGATTGCGGATGGAAACCCTGGCTTCGAATCCCGACTGCCAGTCACTGACCACCTCGTATGCCACCTCGACTGCGCCAAGGCGCACGGTCGTATTCGGCGATGCCCCCGGGGGTGGAGCCGGCGTGGGGGCTGGGGTGGGTGTGGGAGGAGGCGGAGTCGGCTGAGGCGTTGGATTGGGCGTTGGATTGGGCGTTGGATTGGGCGTTGGATTGGGCGTTGGATTGGGCGTTGGATTGGGCGTTGGATTGGGCGTTGGATTGGGCGTCGGGAGCGGAGTGGGGTTGGGTGTGGGCCGGGGTGTTGGCGTGGGGGTGGGAGAAGGAGTGTGGACGCCGTTGATCGAGAAGCGCGAGAGTGCGACGCGGCCGTTGCCGCCTTCCGCCTGAAATCCGAACGTAAAGGAGCCGTCCGCGGCGACCGTGCCATTCCATGCTTCGTTCGTGATCGTGTAGGTGTTGCCGTCCTTCGAAACGATCCTTGCGTCCCAGATGCCGGTGATCGTTCGAGGCAGGTCGAACTTCACGGTCCAGTTGCGCAGGGAGGCGCCGGTCGGGTTTTTGACCGTCACCTTCCCGACAAACCCGCTGCCCCAGTCGCTGCTGACGTCGAGGGTGACGTAGTCCGGCTGGCTCTCAGAAGGAGGGGGAGTGGGAGTCGGCGTCGGGGTTGGATTGGGGGGTGGGTCGTTGGGATTGGCTGGAAGGAAGTCGAGATCGCTGGTCGAGAAAAATGCCTCGCCCGCCGGATCGATGCGCTGCCAGATGACGTAGAGGACATGCCGGCCGTCGCGCGAGGGAAGGTTCACCGTGAACCGGTAGTTCATTCCGTCCAGCACGGTGTCGGTAGGATCGGGAAGACGCTCGAGATCGGACCACTTCAGCGGCTTGAGCGGATCGTAGCCGGGCTTGGTCAGGTAGACTTCAAAGTAGCTCGGCTCGTGCGGAGTGTGGGCGTAGAACACGCACTTGTAGGGGCCGGACGAGACCGTGGTGGACGGCCAGTCGGCACGCGCGAGGTTCAACCCGGCGTATTTGTCGCGGCCCGCACCGGGCAGCGTGCCGTCCGGAATACGCTCGCGGTAGTCGCGCTTGGGAAAAAGTCCGTTGACTTCGTGCCAGTCGTAGAAGGCCTGCGTGCCCGCCACGGCGATGGCGGCTTTTGCGACATCCGTCTTCGGATTGTGCGGGCCTTCGAGATAAATCGCGTAGGAGCGACTGATCGGGTTCGACATCGAACCGTGGGCGAGGAGACCCGGGATCGAGGCGATGGAGAGAAGGAACGCGGCGACGAGGCGGGGGAAGGAGACTCGCATGGCGATTCAGGAATCGTCTGCAATTAGGGCCGCTTTGAACGGAATTGTCGCCTCCGAGTCGGCGAACTTGGCAAAAAAATCGATGAACATGGCCATGCCGGGCTGCGGCATTGACCGGGAGGGATGTCGTTCGCACGATGCCGCCGTGCGATCGAAGTTCGACACATGGGTCCAGACTCCGCGCGGATTCTGGTTCGCGAATGCCGCGATCTGGACCGGGTTTGGCGTTTGTGCGTTCTTTGTGCGCTGGGCTGCACACGACGACTTCGTTCGGGCTCTGGGGTTCACGATCCTGCAGGAGCCGATTGGATTTCTTCTTTCGAGTGCGATGTATCTGATCTATCGGCGTCCGGAGCTGAGCGATCCGTTTCGCGTGCGGACTGCGGCGTGGATGGTGGGACTCAGTTTCGGGGCCTGCCTCCTGCAGGCGTCGATTGCGCGGGGCTTTGCGGAGCTGACCGGATGGAGGAATCCGCTTTGGACGCCGCGCGAGGAGTGGTTCCTTCGGATCATCTTCATCTGGCTGCTCTATCTGATCTGGAGTCTCGTGTTCTTCGGATTGAAAGCGCGTGCACTCGCGAGCAGGGAGCGCGAGCGGGCGATGCAGGCGGCCGGCGAAGCGCAACGAATGGAGCTTCAGCTCCTGCGCGCGCAGCTTGATCCGCATTTCCTGTTCAACTCCCTCAATGGAATCGCCTCCGAGATTCCCACTCGTCCCGACGCCGCGCTGGAGATGGTTCACGAGCTGTCCGACTACCTTCGCTACTCGCTGGAGAACCGCCACAACATCCTCGCCCCGCTCGCGGCGGAGCTGGATGCGGTCGCGGCATATTTGCGAATCGAGCAGGCGCGGTTTGGCGACCGGATGGAGGCAAGCGTGGAGGCCGAGGTGGAGGCGAGGCGCAGACTGGTCCCGAGTTTCCTGCTGCAGCCGCTCGTGGAAAACGCGGTAAAGCACGGGCTGCGCGAGGAGCATTGCGCGGTGAACATCTATGCCGGTTGCGAAGGCGACACCTTGAAGATCACCGTGAGCAACCCGGGAACCTTCCCGCCGAATCTCGAAGTGGTGGAGGGTGTGGGACTGGAGACCCTGCGTCGCCGGCTGGCGTTTCACTATCCGGGTCGCGCGAATTTCGAACTGAGCCGGATGAATGGCGTCGTGACTGCGGAACTCGAGTTGAGGGGGGAGCCATGCTCCGTGTGATGCTCGTCGACGACGAGCGGCTTGCCAGGCAGGCCCTGCGGCAGACGCTCGCGCGAATGCCGGGAGTGGAGGTCGTCGCGGAGGCCGGCGACGCGGATTCGGCACGCACCGCGCTCGTGGATGCGAGGCCGCACGCAATGTTTCTCGATGTGCAGATGCCGCGGGCGAATGGCTTCGATCTGCTGAATGCGTTGGATGGGAGTGCGCCGAAAGTCGTGTTCGTGACCGCACATTCCGAGCACGCAGTGCGCGCGTTCGAAGTCGATGCCGTCGATTACCTGCTCAAGCCCGTTCGCGCGGCTCGGCTTGCCATGGCGGTGGATCGGCTGCGCGTTGAGTGCGGGCTCGATGCCTCGACGGAGAACCGTTACGGACGGACGGATCGAATCTGCCTGCGGACACCGGGACGAACGCTGATTGCGACGCTCGACCGGGTTTCCGTTCTCGAAGCGGACGGCGACTTCACGCGGGTGTTTGTGGATGGCGAGCCACCGATGATGATCTGTCGCACACTCGGCACTTACGAACGCGAGCTTCCCGCGCCGCCGTTTGTCCGGGTCAGCCGGTCCTTGATTCTGAACGTTGATGCGATCCAGCGCACGGAACGGGCGTCCCGCGACGAGGAACTTGTCTGGCTCGCCGGCATTTCCGAGCCGCTGAAGCTCGGACGCACCGCACAGATGCGGTTGCGCGGGAATTTGTAGGGCGCGGTTATTCCAACGACAGCACGAAGGTCGTCAGTGATTGTTTGGGAAGGATCGCATCGAGACGATGATCCTTCAGTGCGAGCGGTTCCTTTTCCGCGAAGTGATCGTCCGGAGATGTCCGGACAACGCGCGCGGATCGAACGGTCGTGGGAACGGCCGACAAGTCGATCGAGAAGGGCTGGTCGGTTTCGGTGGGGTTCATGGCGACCACGACGAGGGACCTGCCATCCGGAGGGAGGGCGGCGATCGAGGCTGCATCTCCGGTCGAGAGAATTCGGCTGCCGGGTGGAATGAAATTCGTGAACTGCCGGAGGACGTGGAACTTCGGAGCGCGCCGGCATTCGGTGGATTTTCCGTCGAGTGGATTGACGACGAGTCCCCAGCCGTTGTCCGGCTCGACTGCCTGCCAGCAGACCCATTCCTCGGCACGGAGGATGTTGAGATGATCGAGAATGGCCCTGGCCATCGTCATTCCGCTGCCGTCACCGTCGCCATACTCGGACATCCAGATCGGCATCTCTCCCGTCAGCTCGCGCAGCTTCGCGGCCCGTTCGGTGTCGTAGCCGTGGGTGGCGACGGCGCGCAGACGTTCGCGCGTTTTTGCGGGGAAATTCTCCAGCGCGCGGATCGCCTCCGCGGTGCTGAAGGTCTCCGGTGCGATCAAGCCCACCGTCATCCCTGCCTCCTCGAGTTTCGTGTGAAGAAGGTCGAGGACGCGCGCCTGCTGCGCGCCATCCATGTGGCACCCCTCCTGCCGGTTTCCATACCACCATGGGGAAAGGGGTTCGTTCATCGGTGCAATCGTGGCGAAGCGAATGCCGTCCCGCTTTGCTAGCTCGGACATTACGGTGACCAGATAGGTTGCGAATTCCGCCTCCGCCTGAGGCTTCAGATTGTTTGCGACGGGATTCAAACCGCCGGTGACGCTTCCGCTCACCGTCATCCACCATGGCGGGGAGTTGGAGAAAGCGTCGACATGTTCGACGCCTCGATCGAGCGCGTCGCGCAGGATCCGGCGCTGGTTGGAATCGGCATCGAAGTTCCACTCACCGGCCTTGTTGCGAAAGCCCTCCATGCGGGCGCGCGGATCGGACGGCAGCTCCGGGAATGCCGGGTTTTCGCCGCCGCCGATGTTGTAGCGGACGATTGTCAGGCGGAGATCCTTGAAAATGGCGTCCGCAAACTCCTCGTGATTTTCCAGGCCGCCAATGACGTTTGCCCACCAGCACAGCGATGTGCCCCAGCCGCGAAACGAGGGCACAAGCACATCGTCGGGATCGATGCGGACCGACGCGGCGTGCAGAGACAGCGCTCCGAACGTGCAGAGGCTGAGCAGAAAAAGAAATCCGCGACGGAATGGCATGGGAATGCGAAGGAAGTTCCCGGCAACCTAGTCGTCGCGATTGCCCGAACGCAATGTTCCTGCGCCGCTCCTCAGCGTGAGCGTGATTTCCCTGCCTGCCGTTGCGGGCGAGGACCGGTCAATACTTCGCCACGGACGGATCGATGCGATCGGCCCATGCGGTGATGCCGCCCTCGACGTTCCAGAGCTTGCCGAAGCCGGCGGCCTGGAGTTCGCGCACGGCCTGCGCACTGCGTCCGCCCATCTTGCAATGGATGACGATTTCGTCCGCGGTATCGAGTTCGCTCAGACGCGAGTGAAGTTCGCCGAGCGGGATCAATTTCGAGCCCGGGATCCGTGCGATGTCGTATTCGTAGGGCTCGCGCACGTCGAGGAGGACGAACTTCTCGCCGGCGTCCTGCTTGGCCTTGAGCTGCTCGACGGTGATCTCCGGAACGGGAAGCTCCGCCGCCTCGGCTGCGGCCGCCTGCGGAATGCCGCAGAACGTGTCGTAGTCGATGAGTTCGGTGATCGTCGGATTTTCCGAGCACACGGGGCACTTCGGATCCTTGCGCACCTTGAACTCGCGGAACTTCATCTTCAGCGCGTCAAAATGGAGCAGGCGTCCGATCAGCGGATCGCCGATGCCGACGATGAGCTTCACCGCCTCGATCGCCTGAATGACGCCGATGATTCCCGGAAGCACGCCGAGAACGCCGCCTTCGGCGCAGCTGGGAACCATTCCGGGCGGCGGCGGCTCGGGGTAAAGGCAGCGATAGCACGGGCCGCCGAGGTGCGGTGCGAACACGGTGACCTGTCCGTCAAAGCGGAAGATCGAGCCATAGATGTTCGGCTTCTTCAGAAACACGCAGATGTCGTTTGACAGGTAGCGGGTGGGGAAGTTGTCCGTGCCGTCGATGACGATGTCGTAGCCCTCGACGATCTCGCAGGCATTCGCGCTCGTGAAGAACGCGTCGTGCAGCTCGACCTGCACGTTCGGGTTCACGTCCTTGATGCGGTCGCGCGCGCTGTTGATCTTCTTGCGGCCGACATCCTTCGTGCCGTGGAGGATCTGGCGCTGGAGATTCGAATAATCCACCACGTCGCAGTCCACGAGGCCGAGCGTCCCGACGCCCGCGGCGGCAAGGTAGAGGGCGATCGGCGAACCGAGACCGCCGGTGCCGATGCAAAGAATCTTCGCGGCCTTGAGCTTCTTCTGCCCCTCGAGGGTGACCTCGGGCATGATGAGGTGACGCGAGTAGCGTGCAATCTCGTCGTTGCTCAGTTCGACGCTTTCGAAGCGCGAAGGATCCAGGATGCTAGGAATGCTCATTTCGTGGGCAAAAACCGTAGTCGCGACGGACGGGGGATGCAAGCGGCGGGGTGTTTCTATGACGGGCTGCCGCGGCGATCAGGGGATGGCACAATGTCCATTGATAAAATGGCCTGAAGCTCATGCAAGCTTCGCACGCGTTGGATATGTGGGGTTGTTTTGGGGGATCCTTGCTGTCTGGCCCAATGTTTGTTCCGCCGCGGCTCGCACGTTTACTGACAAACCATGCTGCAGCGGTCAAAGGCGACCGCGTGGAACGGACGACGCGCGAGAGGCCGGATGTCGGTCACGCGTTTCCCGAAGCCGGCCAGGCCCCCGCGGAAATGGTTGCTCGAAATCGCCGAGCAGGGGCTTCGCGCGAAACCTCCGGCCTGGGAACGATCAGGCCTTCACGCGCTCGATCCGGGCGCCGAGTTCGACGAGCTTTTCGTCGATGCGCTCGTAGCCGCGGTCGATGTGGTAGACGCGGTTGATCTCGGTCGTTCCCTCGGCCTGGAGTCCGGCCAGCACGAGTGCTGCGCTTGCTCGGAGGTCACTGGCCATGACGGGGGCGCCGCTGAGCCGTTCGACGCCCTTGATGACCGCCGTCGCGTTCTGCAGCTCGATGTCGGCGCCCATGCGCTTGAGTTCCGCGATGTGCATGAATCGCTGCGGGAAGACGTGCTCCGTGATCACGCTGATGCCCTGCGCGGTGGTCAGCAGCGCGCACATCTGCGCCTGCATGTCGGTGGGAAAACCGGGATACGGCTCCGTCTCCAGCTCGAGGGGAAGGTGGCCACCGTTGCGCTTCAACGTGATTGAGTCGTCGCGGGTCTCGATGGAGTAACCGGCGAGCTTCAGCGGCTCGACGATGGCCGCAAGATGATCGGGGACGACTCTCTTGAGGGTGACCTCGCGACCGCAGATCGCCGCGGCGATCAGGAACGTGCCGGCCTCGATGCGATCGGGAATCACCCGGTGTTCGGCGCCGTGGAGTTCCTTAACGCCTTCGATGATGATGCGGCGCGTGCCCGCTCCCTCGATCTTTGCGCCCATCTTTGTCAGGAAATTCGCGAGATCGACGACCTCCGGCTCCTCCGCCGCGCCATCGATCACCGTGGTGCCTTCGGCGAGCACGGCCGCCATCATGATGTTGTCGGTGCCAAGCACGGTGGAGCCAAACTTCCCGCGCATGTTGATCGTCGTGCCGCGGAGTTCCGGCGCGAGCACCTTCACATTACCCGCCTGCACGCGAACGGCGGCACCGAGCGCCTCGAACCCGCGCAGGTGCAGGTCGATCGGCCGGTCGCCAATGACGCAGCCACCGGGCAAAGAAACGGTGGCCTCCTTCTCGCGGCCCAGCAGCGGTCCGAGCACACAGACGGACGCGCGCATCTTTCGGACGATGTCGTAGGGCGCGTCGGTCATAACGTTCTCGGCCTTGATCTGGACGGTGCCGCTGGCCCGCTCCACCTCGCAGCCGAGTTCGCTGAGGATGGTGAGCATGTAGTGGATGTCGCTCAGGTCCGGCACCTGTTGAATGATGCACGGCTCCTTCGTGAGAAGCGTGGCGGCGAGGATCGGCAATGCGGAATTCTTCGATCCGCTGATGCGCACCGTGCCATTCAACTCCGAGCCTCCGTGAACGAGAATTTTATCCATGCTGCAGGGTTCCTGATTAGTGCCGCGCTGCGGGGTTGTCGCGATAAAACATCCCATCGGCGAAGCGGCATACCGCGGACGTGCGGGCGACGATTATTTTTTGTCCCGTCCCGATAAGCTGTTAGGCTGACCGCTTCCCTCAACCCCTCCCTTCCATGATGTTATTCTTATCCGCCTTCCGCGGCCTTCGGAAGCCGTTGCTCTCGCGTGTGCCCGGGAAATTCCCGACCCTCATTCCCGCCATCGCTGCCTCCCTTCTCGCGTTCAATCCGTCCGAGGCGGCGGCGGAGGATGGCTACGATCTGTGGCTCCGCTATCGGAAAGTCGGAGACCCGGTGAAACTTCGCGCCTACGAGAATGCGATCCGGGAGATTCACGTGGAGGGAGATTCTCCCACCGCCAACGCGATCCGCTCGGAGCTTGAGCGCGGACTCTCCGGACTGCTCGGCCGGAAGATTCCCTCCGTCCCGACTCCGACCGGCGGAGGAACGGTGATCGTGGGAACTCCGGACACCTCCCGTGTTGTCGCCGGCTTGAAGTGGGACGAGGCATTGCGCGACCTCGGCAACGACGGCTTTCTGCTGCGCTCGGGGGTGATGGGCGGCCAGCCCGTGATCGTGGTGGCGGCAAACACGGAGACCGGCGCGCTGTATGGCGCTTTCACGCTGCTGCGGACCATTCAGACCGGCGGCTCGATCGAAAAGTTGAACATCGCCCAGAAGCCGGCCTTCCAGCGCCGCATTCTCAATCACTGGGACAATCTCGACGGCAGCATCGAACGCGGCTACGCCGGAAAGTCCCTCTGGCGGTGGGACGAACTGCCGGGCACCATCGACCCGCGATATACCGACTACGCGCGGGCCAACGCCTCGATCGGGATCAACGGCGCGGTGTTGAACAACGTCAACGCAAAGGCGGAACAGCTCGACGCGGAGCACTTGAAGAAGGCCGCAGCGATCGCGGACGCACTGCGACCCTACGGCGTGCGCGTTTACCTCACGGCAAAATGGTCCGCGCCCAAGCAGATTGGCGGGTTGCCGGATGCGAATCCCTCGAATCCCGAGGTGCGCAAGTGGTGGAAGGAGAAGGCCGACGAGATCTATGCGCTGATTCCTGATTTTGGTGGATTTCTGGTGAAGGCGAACTCCGAGGGACAGCCTGGACCTCAGGACTACGACAAGACGCATGCCGACGGAGCGAACATGCTTGCCGAGGCTCTGGAGCCGCATGGGGGCGTCGTCATGTGGCGTGCCTTCGTTTACAACTCCCCGAAGGTCGACCCCGATCGGGCGAAGCGCGCGTATCTCGAGTTCATCCCGTTCGAGGGGAAGTTTTCGAAGAATGTCTTCGTCCAGCCGAAGACGGGGCCGGTCGATTTTCAACCCCGGGAGCCGTTTCATCCGCTGTTCGGAGCGATGCCGAAGACGCCGTTGATGCCCGAGCTGCAGATCACACAGGAGAACAAGGGCCACTCGACGCATCTCGTCTATCTCGGGCCGGAGTGGGAGGAGTTTTTCAATTCCGATACCGACGGGAAAGGAACGACTGTCGCGGCGGTGGTGACCAATTCCAAAATGACCGGCATCGCGGGAGTGGCGAACACAGGATCCGACCGGAACTGGACCGGCCACGACTTCGCGCAGGCCAACTGGTTCGCCTTCGGGCGCCTCGCATGGGACCCGAAACTTACCGCCGACGAGATCGCGCGAGAGTGGATCCGCATGACGTGGAGTCACCACCCGAAAGTGGTGGATGCGATCGCCGCGATGATGAAGGGATCCTGGCAGGCGAACGTCGACTATGAGATGCCGTTGGGCATTCACCACATCATGGATGCCGGTTCGCACTACACGCCGAAACCGCACACCGTGAACAAGGAGGCGCCGGAATACTCCGCGTATTATTACCACAAGGCCGACGCGAAGGGGATCGGGTTTGACCGGACCAAGACCGGCTCGGATGCCGTGTCGCAGTATGCCCCCGCGATCCGCGACCGGTTCGCCGATCTCGCGACGTGTCCGGAGGATTTGATCCTCTGGTTTCATCACGTCCCGTGGGAGCATCGCATGAAATCCGGCCGGAACCTCTGGGATGAGCTGGTCTTTCGCTACTACGGAGGGGTCGAGTATGTGAAGGGCATGCAGCAGCAGTGGGAAGCGCTGCGCGGAAAGGTCGACGACGAGCGCCATTCCGCAGTCAGCAGGAAGCTGGAAAAGCACCTCAAGGACGCCAGGGAGTGGCGCGACGTCTGTGTGAAATATTTTCAGGAGCAGAGCGGCCGCGAGCTTCCCTCCGGACTGCCGGAGGATTGACCCGCGGTCGTTGCGTTTGATTTGGACGGGACCGTCCGGCACAGTCCGGGCGTGGCCCGGAAACTTTTTGAAAAACGCTGCGCGGTCGTTGGGATGATTCATCTGCCCGCCCTGCCGGGCACGCCGCACGGTGGTCGGTCGGTCAGGGAAATCGTCGAGGACGCGCGCCGGGAAGGGGAGGCTCTCGCTGCGGCTGGCGTGGATGCCCTGTTGATCGAGAACATGCACGACCGGCCGTATCTGCGAACAGACGCCGGACCCGAGGTGGTCGCTGTCATGACGGCTGCAGCGCTCGCCGTGCGAAATGCGACGGGCCTACCGTGCGGCGTGCAGGTCCTCGCCGGCGCGAACGAGCAGGCGCTCGCCGTGGCGCTCGGTGCGGAGCTGGATTTTCTTCGCGTGGAAGGATTCGTCTTCGCGCATGTGGCGGACGAGGGAATCATCGAGGGCTGTGCAGGCAGGTTGTTGCGCACGCGGAAGGCCTGGGGCGCGGATCACATCCGGATTTTTGCCGACATCAAGAAGAAGCACAGTTCGCACGCGATCACCTCCGACGTCGACATCGCGGAAACCGCGAAAGCCGCGGAGTTCTTCTGCGCGGATGGCGTGATCGTGACGGGGGGAGCGACGGGCGAGGCGGTGAGTCTCGAGGAATTGGCTGCGGTCTCCCGCGTGACGGAGTTACCCATTCTGGTCGGATCCGGTGCGACGATCTCGAATGTCGCGGACCTCTTTCCCCACGTGAATGCGGTCATTGTCGGCTCCCATTTCAAGAAAGGTGGACGCTGGGATGCGGAACTGGATCCGCTCGCGGTGCGGAATTTCTGCGAGCGCGTGCGCGAGTTGCGCGCGAACGCCCCGGCGTAGTTCAGGGTGACAGGTCCCAACCGCAAAGGGCCTCACTCTGTTTAGCATGCTGGGCTCTTTGCGTGCGAAGGGAGGCGGGGCTTGTCCTTCAGATCGAGGCGGAGACGAAGCGGTCGATTCCGGCGTAGTCCTTTGTCACGACGATGTCGCGATAGCCCTTTTCCTCGAGGAGGTGCGCGACGGCCGGGGCCTGGTCGTGTCCGATTTCGAGGTGGAGCCTGCCCTGGAGCCGCGAGCGGGCGCGGTCGGCCAGGGTGCGGACGAGGTTGAGTCCGTCGGGACCGCCGTCCAGTGCCGTCTTCGGGTCGTGCTGCACCTCCCGGGAAAGGGTGGGAATTTCCTCCGAGGGAATGTAGGGCAGGTTGGCGACGATGAGGTGAAAGGGGGCGCCTTCCTCGGGGAGGAGATTGCCCTCTTCGAACCTCACGGTCGCGCCGAGGAGGTCGGCGTTCTCCCTCGCCAGCGCGAGGGCGTCGGGGGAAATGTCGATCGCGGTGACGCTGGCGCCCGGAATCTCGAGGGCGAGCGTGATCGCAATCACACCGCTGCCCGTGCCGACGTCGAGGATGCGGGGAGCGGGGGTGGATTCGCGGACCGGGAGCGCAAGTTCGACGAGTTGCTCGGTCTCGGGGCGCGGAACGAGCGCGCGCGCGTCGCAGCGAAATTCCCGACCGAGAAACTCCACGGTGCCGAGAAGGTGTTGCAGCGGGACGCCCCGGGCGCGCGAGCGGACCAGCTCGCGCATGGGAGCGAGCTCGGTCTCGGTGAGCGGACGGTCAAACTCGAGGTAGAGCTCAAGGCGTTTCTTCCTTCCGAGCGCATGGGCGACGAGATGCTCGGCATTCAGACGCGGGCTCTCGACACCGTGCTTCTCGAAATAGCCGGTGGTGGATTGGATGACCTCGAGCACTGTGGGCATGCGGCGTCTTTTCTGAGCGGAGACGGCGGCTTCGGCAATCCTTCTGGAAGAGGATTTTTCCGATGAGGCTTGAACCGCCCCGTCCCATCGAAAAGAGTGAGGGCTTACCCTCATTCCTAATTTTCACCCCTCCCCATGAAGCGAACCCTCTCTTTCGCCCTCCTCCTCACGACATCCATCATTTTCCAACCTTCCGCCGCGCACGCCCAGCAGCGGAGGGAAATCCCTCTCACCGAAATCGAGCTGGATGGCGCAAGCACCGGCTGGGGATCCATCGGCAAAAATGTCTCGGCCGATGGCAAACCGATGAGCATCGGCGGCCGGAAGTTTGAAAAGGGGCTGGGCGTGCACGCGCGCAGCGAGATGTTTTTCCAGCTCGACGGGGGTGAGGCGCGCTTCAGCGCCATGGTCGGTGTGGACGATGCGCCGTCGAAGACCGGCACCGTCGTGTTTCAGGTGGTAGCCGACGGCGAGAAGCTGTTCGACAGCGGTCCGATGAAAAAGGGAGACGCCGCGCAGCGTGTGGACGTGGATTTGAGCGGGGCGAAGATTGTCGAGCTTCGTGTCACGGATGCGGGCGACGGCATCGACTCCGACCACGCGAACTGGGCGGAGGCTGTGTTTTCCGTGGCCGGAGAGGCCCCGAGGTCGCACCCGCGCTGGGTCATGACGTTGCCGCACTACGAGGGATCGGTGGACGTGCCGGAAGCCGCTTCCGCGGTGGCCACGGTCCGGAGTCCGGACGGCTCGGTCGAGGCGGCGGTGGTTCAGCACGACGGCCAGTTGTTCATTCGCGGGACGAGGAACGGGAAGGTTGCGCTCGATTTCTCCCCGGTCGGCGTGACGATCGACGGTCAGGCGCTCGGCAACGGCGCTGTGGTCGGCAACGCGGAAACATATGCGATGGATGAGACGTTTCCGTGGCTGGGCAATTCGCGCACGCTGACAAATCGCTTCCAAGGCTCGAAAATCGCGATGAAAACCGGAGCGCAGGAGTGGACGCTCGACGTGCGTGCCTACGACGACGGTGTCGCATGGCGCTACGTGGTGCCAGGGTCCGGATCGCGGAAGGTGACCGCCGAGGCGACGTCGTTCGTGCTGCCGAAGGGATCGAGCTACTGGACGCACTTCGACACAAAGGCCTACGAGGGAAACATCACGGAGTTTCGTGCGGATGCGTCGAACGTCCAGCGTCCCGTGGCAATGCCGGTGACGGTCGAGCTGCCGGACGGGGGATTTGCCTGCTACACCGAGGCGGACATCATGGGTTACAGCGGGATGAGCCTCGGCGTGCGGGGCCGCATCCTGAATGGCATCTTCGAGGACGATCCCGAGGGATGGACGATGGAGGGGGAAATCGCGACGCCGTGGCGCGTGGCGATCGCAGTGGACGATCTCACGGCGCTGGTAAACTCGAGCGTCGTGCCGGCCGTCTGCCCGCCGCCCGATCCGAAGCTCTTTCCGAAGGGCATTCTCACCGACTGGATCAAGCCCGGCCGGAGCTTCTGGACATGGGGATTTGGCCAGTGGGACACCGCCCAATGGGACCGGATCAAGGGTTACGTGGACGATGCCGCGAAGCTGAACTGCCAGTATTACACGATCGACGATCCGTGGCGGGAGAAGCGGTCCGGCTGGCATCGCAACGGCCACGACGAATGGGCGAGCCTCAAGGAAATCACGGAATATGCGGCGAAGAAGGGAGTCGCGATTTCGGTGTGGGAGCACTGGCAGCGGATCCGGGACCTCGAGATCCGCGAGAAGTTTTTTGAGAATGTCGCCAAGGCCGGCGCGAAGGGAGTGAAGATCGACTTCATGGAAAGCGAGAGCCACGAGCGGCTGGAGTTTTACCGCTCGTGTCTGGAAATCGCGGCGAAGCACAAGATCCTCGTCAACTTCCACGGCGCCAACAAACCGGCTGGAGAGATGCGCACGTGGCCGAACGAGCTGACGCGCGAAGGCATCCGCGGCACCGAGCAGGGCGCCGCGATCGACCGTCAGCACTGGGCGGCGCTGCCATTCACGCGACTCGTCCCGGGGCCGGGCGATTTTACGCCGGCCACGCTCGATCCGAAACGTCTGCATCGCACGACGATCGCGTTGCAGCTCGCGTCCTCCGTGGCGTTCGTCTCGCCGATCGAGCATTGGGGCGACAGTGCGGAGGTCTATCTTGCGCAGCCGAAGGAGGTCATCGAATTCATTCGGAACAAGCCGACGGTGTGGGATGAGACGATTGTCCTGCCCGGAAGCGAGATCGGAAAGATCGCGGCGTTTGCGCGGCGATCCGGCGGCCAGTGGTGGATCGGCGTGCTCAGCGGAACGGCGGACGAACAGCCCTATTCCTTCGACCTCGGTTTCCTCGGCGAGGGAAGCCGCATGGCGGTGTTGTTCGAGGACGGATCGGACAAGACGGAACTGAAGATCTCCAAACGTGCCGTGAAGGCGACGGACCGCGTCTCGACCAAGCTCGAGTCGGGGGGCGGATTTGTGATGGTGATCAGCGCGCCGGAAAAGGCGCGCTGAGGACTGTCCGCTCAGGCGGCGCCCGCGTCCGCGAGGCGCTGCTCGATGTCGGCCGCATAGAGGGCCTCGATCATTTCGCCGATCTCGCCTTCGATGAACTGGTCGAGATTGTAGAGCGTGAGCCCGATGCGGTGATCGGTGACGCGGTTCTGTGGAAAGTTGTAGGTGCGGATCTTCTCCTCGCGACCTCCGCCGCCGATGAGACTCCTGCGATGTGCGGAATACTTTTCCTCCTCCTCGCGGCGTTTGTCCTCGAGGAGGCGTGAACGCATGATCTGCAGCGCGCGTTCCTTGTTCTGCTGCTGGCTGCGGCCGTCCTGACACCGCACGATGCGGCCGGTCGGGATGTGGAGAATCTGGACGGCGGAGTCGGTCGTGTTGACGCCCTGGCCGCCGGGGCCGCCGGCGCGGCAGACCTCGATTCGAAGATCGGCGGGATTGAGTTCGATATCGACCTCCTCGGCTTCGGGCAGCACGGCAACGGTCGCGGCAGAGGTGTGAATGCGGCCCTGCGCCTCGGTCGCCGGCACGCGCTGGACGCGGTGAACGCCGGACTCGTAGCGCATCTTGCGAAAGACGGACTCCCCGCTGAGGCGGAAGATGATTTCCTTCAAGCCGCCAAGGTCCGACGGACTGCTGTCCATCACCTCGATCTTCAGGCCATTGACCTCCGCGAAACGGCTATACATCCGGTAGAGATCGGCGGCGAACAGCGCGGCTTCGGTGCCGCCCGTGCCGGCGCGGATTTCCACGATTGCGTCCTTGTCTTCGTCCGGCTCCGGAGGGAGCAGGGCGACGCGCAGCGAGTGCTCGAGCTTCGGCAGGGCCTCCTCAAGCGCGGGAATCTCGGCAGCGGCGAGTTCCGCCATCTCGGGATCGTCGCCCGCGGCCATCTCACGGTTTTCGCGCAGCTCCCGCTCCGCCTTCTCGTAGGCGTCCGCCTTTTTCAGAAGGTCCTCGAGGTGCGAGTGCTCGCGGAGAATCTCCCGCGCGCGTTTGGGATCGGCATAAAGATCCGGGGCGGCGACGGCGTCCTCGAGTTCGACGAATCGCTGGCGCTTGCGCGCGATGAGGGTGGAGAAGTCCATAAACGCAGAAACGGTGATGCCGGCGCGAGGCGCGGAATCACCGTTTCGTGTGCGGGGAGGAAAGCTAGGCGCGTTTCGGACGCGAGGCGCGGGTCGCCTTCACGCTGCCGTAACGACGCGCAAATTTTTCGACACGTCCGGCGGTGTCGACAAACTTCTGCTCGCCGGTGAAAAAGGGGTGGCAGGCCGCGCAGATACCGATCTTGATGTTGTCACGCGTCGAGCGGGTGCGATACGTGGCGCCGCATGCGCAGACGATGACCGTCTCGGTGTAGTTGGGATGAATGTCAGCCTTCATGAGGAACCGCAAATAATGCCTCTGCTCCGACGGGAAGCAAGGGGAAAAACGGCCGGATGTGAATCCAAATTCCCCGCTTTACGCGGCGCGACGATGCGACGAAGGTTCCGCCCATGTCGTTCCGGCGGCTGTTGTTGACTGCGATTGCGCCCGTGATTTTTGCCTCCGGGGCGTCTGGTTTGGACGCCGTCGGCTACGCGCCATGGTGGACACTCGACCCGTCCGGCGACTACTTCCGGAACGCATTTCAGGAGCAGGCTGCGCTGCTGGACGAGGTCGTGTATTTCGGAGAGTTCCGTTTCCAGGCGGATGGCGGCCTCTACTTCTCGGATGGCAATACCGCGGTCGTGCCGATTCTCACCCCGAATGGTGCGGGCGGCTGGATGATCAATCCCGATCCCAACTACCAGTGGTATCTCGGAAGGATCACCACCGTGGTGGATGCCGTGCGCGCGGCGTCGCCGCAGACGAGGGTCACCTTCACGATCGGCGGCTGGGGAAACAGCCAGAACTTTGCGAAGGTCGGGAATAATCCGCCGGCAACGGCGAACGCCGTGGCGCAGATCCGCGCGCTGATGGATCTCGCGGGATTCGACGGCGTGGATTTCGACTGGGAGCAGGGCGACGGTGTTTCGCCGAATCTCCAGGCGGCTGCCTATGCGAATCTAACTGCTGCCACACGGGCGGTGCTCGCGCCGACAGAGCGGATCACGGTGGCGATTCAGGTGAACCAGCAGGTCGTGGGCCTGGCGATCCAGCCGAATGTGAATACCATCCGCGTGATGACCTACGACGATCCGGGCGCGGGCGGCGATCCGAACCATACGTCGGTCATCGGAGCGATCACGACGATCGAGAGCTGGATTGCCGCGGGCCTGGATCCGACCGGGCTGGCGTTTGGCGCGGCGGGATTCGGACGGCCGCTTCTTGATCCGTGGAGTGCGCAGAAGCCGTATTCGGAACTCGACGCGCAGCATCTGGCGGCGACGGGCACCTGGCTGCCGGATGACCTCACCGAATACGCGGGGTGGGGCTTCGACAGTCCGTCGAGCATTCTCGAAAAAGGGGCCTGGGCGACGGAGGAGGAACTCGCGGAGATTTTTTTCTGGGACTTGTCGCAGGACACGCGTGCGAGCGGTCACCACCTGCCGTTGACGAAGGCGCTGGCGCAGGCGGCATCCATTCCGGAACCGGGCACGGCGTGGCTGCTGGTTGCGGGCGGTATGGTCTGGATGGGACAGCGGTTTCGCATGGCTTGAGGTTCATGGAGCGGACGCTTGGCGAATACGAAGTTCACGTTGCGCGGGAGGGGTTTTCGAGCATCCGGCATCGCCCGAGCGGCGAGATCATGCACTCGCGCACGCCCCCGATGGACGAGGCGCGCTCGCTGTATGTCGAACAATCCGGCCTTCGCGAGCGATTGGGCAGGGGACCCGTGACGCTATGGGATGTGGGGCTTGGCGCCGCCGCCAATGCGATGGCTGCGATCGAGTGCCATCAGGATCTCGGCTCCGCAGCGCAACCGCTGCGGATCGTAAGTTTCGAGAACGATCTGGACTCGCTGCGGCTTGCGATCGGGAACGCGGCCGCCTTCCCATACCTGCAGCATCCCGCGCCACGGAGCATCCTCGAAAACGGAAAATGGCGTGGAGCGGGGGTGGAGTGGGAACTGGTGTTTGGAGATTTCGAGAAAACGCTGCAGTCCGCGCAGGGACCTCCCGGCATCATTTTCTACGACATGTATTCCAGTGCAACGGTTCCCGGCCCGTGGACGCAGGAAACGCTCCGCCGCCTCCACGAGCGGTGTGAGGATTGCGCGACGGAATTGTTTACCTACACCGTCTCGACCGCGGTGCGGGCGAAGATGCTGGCTGCCGGGTGGTTTGTAGCCCGCGGGCGCAACGCGGGCGCGAAGGGCGAGACCTCCATCGCGCTGACCGCCGCAGCGGCGAAGGAGCGACGACGCGACCTGCTCGGACGGGAATGGCTCGAAAAATGGGAGCGATCGGCGGCGCGGATTCCCGGGGAAATACCGCCTGAGGAGCGCACCGCTTTCGAAGCTGCGATTCGCGGGCACATTCAGTTTCGAAATTTGCAGGAGGACGCGCGGCCCGCGGAGCGAGCGGAATAGGCCCGCGCGTCCGGGATGCAACCGGACCGGGCGCGGCGGTCGATCCCGGGTCCATGAACACGACACTCCACAAAAAGCGGATCGCAATCCTCGCGACGGACGGGTTTGAGCAGTCGGAACTCGAAGGACCTCGCGATGCCCTGAATACGGCCGGAGCTTCGGTGACCGTGGTCTCCATGAAGTCCGGCGAGATCCAGGGGATGAATCACATGGAGAAGGGGGCACCGGTGCGCGTGGATCTGACGCTCGAAGAGGCGGATGCCGGAGAGTTCGACGGGCTGGTGATTCCGGGCGGGCTCTACAATCCCGATACGCTGCGATCGACCCCCGAGGCGGTGAACTTCACCCGGGCTTTTGCGGAGGCAGGAAAGCCGATCGCCGCGATCTGCCACGGGCCGTGGCTGCTCGTGGAGGCAGGTGTGGCGCGCGGGCGGCGGATGACTTCGTGGCCGGCAATCCGAACGGATGTCGAGAACGCCGGTGGTGAATGGGTGGACGAGGAGGTGGTCGTGGACAACGGCCTCGTGACGAGCCGGAAACCGGATGACATCCCTGCCTTCAATCGCAAGATGATCGAGGAGTTTGCCGAGGGCGTGCACACGCCGGCGACGGCGTAGCCTATTGCGTGTCGGTGGTGGGCGATTCGAGCGCACGGATCAGCGTCTGTGCGTCGATGGGTTTCACGAGATGCAGATCGAAGCCGGCCTCCCGGCAGCGCCTTCGGTCTTCCTCCTGCCCCCAACCGGTGAGCGCGATCATGAAGGGGCGGGGCTTCGCACTGAGCGTGCGAATGCGCGAGCAGGCTTCGTAGCCGTCGAGTTTGGGCATGCCGATGTCCATGAGGATGATTTCCGGCACGAATTCTTCGGCGGCCGCAACGGCGGCGAGCCCGTCGTGAACGACCCGCGCATCGTGGCCGAGGATCTTCATGATCATTGCAAGGCTTTGAGCGGAATCCACGTTGTCATCCACGACAAGGACGCGCCGTGCAGGCGTGCCGCCGGGGGAGGGCGGTGGATTCTGCTCATGCGGTCGCGGAGCTGCGTTGATGGTCGGGATGGAAACGGTGAAGCGGCTGCCGGTGCCCGGTCCGTCGCTGTGGGCCTCGATCGTGCCTTGATGCATTTCGACCAGTTGCCGGGCGAGCGTGAGGCCGATGCCCAGGCCTCGGGAGGAGGTTTCGAGCGCACCCTCGACCTGGGTGAACAGTTCGAAGATGTCGGAGATTTTCTCTGCGGGAATGCCGATGCCGTTGTCGGAAACCGTTACGATCACGCGGCCGGGTTCCCGAATGGTGTTGAGCCGGATCTCCCCGCCCGACGGAGTGTATCGCGCCGCGTTGGTGAGGAGATTGGAAAAGACCTGCGCGAGCCGCACGGGGTCGGCCTCGACCAGTGTTTCATCGGGAGGAAGATTGATATGGAGTCGATGGGCGCCGGCTTCGATCTCGGCCGTGCTGGCTTCCAACGCATGCCGCAGGATGGCGGCAATGGAGGCCTGCTCGGTTTTGAGAACGAGCTTCCCGCTGGTGATGCGCCCCACGTCGAGAAGGTCGTCGATCAACCGTGACATCAGCCGAAGCTGACGATCCATGACGTCGGCTGCATCGGCGTGGCTTTTCTTGTCCTCGGTGAGGCGGAGGACCTGCAGGGCATTGCTGAGCGGAGCAAGGGGGCCGCGGAGTTCGTGGGCGAGTGTCGCGAGAAAGTGATTCTTGCGCTGGTCGGCGATGCGGAGCTCCTCCTCGACCTTCTTGAGCCTGCCAATGTTGCGGGCGATCTTCGAGGCTCCGACGATGTTCCCTGCCTCGTCCTTGATCGGCGAAACGGTGAGCGAAACATCCACAAGCGTGCCGTCCTTGCGCTGACGGACCGTCTCGAAATGCTCGATGCGATTGCCCCTGCGGATGCGATTGAGAATGCCCGCCTCCTCGTCATGCCGGTCGGGCGGAATCAGCACCGTGACCGGGAGGCCGACGATCTCTTCCGGTCGGTAGCCGAATATCCGCGTCGCACCGCCGTTCCAACTCGTGATGATGCCATGGAGGTCCTTGCTGATAATTGCGTCGTCCGAGGATTCCACGATGGCGGCAAGGCGGCGGATCTCCGCGTCGATCCCCTTCCGCTCGGAGACATCCTGAAAGGCGTTGATCGCGCCGCGCACTGTTCCGTCCGCGTCGCGGATCGGATCGACATTCACCATCGTGTGAAATTCGTCGCCATCCGCATTTCGAACGGTGGCCTGCACATTGCGGAAGGAGAGACCCTCCTTTATCGCCCGGGCCATCGGCGTGCAATCGCGCGGCACTGCCGTGCCATCGGCAAGACGCACTTCTTTGAATGCGCAAAACAGGGGTTCCTCCGCGCCGAGCTGCGGGCGCATTCCCCAAAGCGCCGCCGCCTGCTCGTTGTAGTAGGTAATCCGCCCCTCCGCGTCGCAGATGGAAACTCCGATCGGCAGAAGGTCGACGATTTGCTGGTAATGCTCCACGCGTTCCCCCGCGAGGTTGCCGTTCCGGCCCCCATCGCTGGCCGCTAAATTCTCGACGGGTGGGGGCAGGTTGCGTGCGGTCATTTCAACTCATCCTAAATCGCCTGCCGGACGGTGATATCAGGGGCTTCCCGGTTCCTGGCATCAGGGAGTTACGCCGATGATTTCGCCGGCAACATCAAGGGGCCCCTCCCGACAGGGATGCCAGAGGCTTGCCTGAGAACCCTGGAGGTTCCAGTGGCGATCCCACTTCGTATGAAAACGACACGAAAAATTCTCGCGATCATGGCTGCCTTGGGAATGACCACCGCAGCCTGGGCTCAAAGCGGCGCCGGGACTGGAACGAGTGGAGGCACATCGGGATCCACCTCCGGCCAGACCGGGACAACCGGAAATTCGTCCGGAACCTCCGGGCAAACCAATGGAGGGGGGGACTCGACCGGAACGGCAACCGGGACGCAAGGGGGCGGTCAAACGGGGACGAGTGGCACATCGGGAGACACGGGCACGGGCACTTCCACGGGCACGGAGAACAGCGGACGAACAACGAATGGTTCCACCGGAGCCCGGGTGAATGAGAATACCGGAACCGGCCGTGCTGACGATGCATCGACGCGTAATCAGAGAACGGGCAACGGGGTGACCGGAATGAATCCGGATCAGGGAGTGAACCGGTCGGACCGGACTTCGCCCGCGACCGGATTGGATACCGATCCGCACTCGGGTGCCCGCCGTGATCATTCCGTCACGGACGATTCGGTGGATCGCGCCATTCAAAACAATGACGACGCACGTCGGCGTATGAACGAGGCGCAGCGCGAAGCAGAGCGGAACGCCGCCGATTGATTCACTCGATTCGTCACGAAACAGGGCGGCGCACCGGATGCGCCGCCCTGTTTCGATAACGGCCGGCAAACCATCTGCGGACGATATTCCGTCCGATGATACATGAAGTGGATGGAGTTCCTGAGCGGGCGGCCAAAAACGCCGGACTGCGATACACGAGTGACTCGTTGCCGGGCATTCGCCGGCGTCGACGCGGGGGCAGATTCGTGTATGTCGACGCCAGCGGTGTGAGCGTCCGCGATGCCGGAACGCTCGATCGAATCCGCCGGCTCGCCATTCCTCCGGCATGGGAGGATGTGTGGATTTGCCCGGAGGAGGATGGCCATCTTCAGGCGACCGGACGGGATGCTCGCGGTCGCAAGCAATACCGCTACCACGCTGCGTGGCGCCGGACGCGGGACGAGGCGAAGTTTGACCGAATGATCGCATTCGGTCGGGCGCTGCCGAAAATCCGGAAACGGGTAGCGCGCGATCTCGCGCGACGTGGATTGTGCCGGGAGCGCGTGCTGGCGACGGTGGTGCGACTGCTCGAAACGACGCTGATGCGGGTCGGAAACGACGAGTATGCGCGTGACAACCGATCCTATGGTTTGACGACGTTGCAGGACCGTCATGCGAAGATTCAACGGTCCGTGGTGACCTTTTCCTTTCGCGGAAAATCCGGACGGATGCATGTCATTGATGTCCGCAGCAAACAGCTCGCGCGGATTGTCCGGCGTTGCCGCGATCTTCCGGGCTATGAGTTGTTTCAATACCTCGGTGAAGACGGGCGACCGGTGGATGTCACCTCGACCCAGGTCAACGACTATCTGCGCGAAATCACCGACGAGGGGTTTACCGCGAAGGATTTTCGGACATGGGCAGGCACGGTCCTGGCGGCCCGGGCGTTGCAGGAGTTTGACCGGTTCGAGAACGCAGCGGAGGCGAAAAGGAATCTGCTTACCGCGATTGAAGCCGTGGCGAGGTTGTTGGGCAATACGCCGGCCATCTGCCGTCGATGCTATGTGCATCCCGTGGTGCTCGATACCTATCTCGACGGATCGTTGGTGAAGCGCCTGCGAACACGGGCTGAGCGTAAATTGACCGCCGATGCCCGCAACCTTCGTCCCGAGGAAGCAGCGGTCCTCATGCTGCTGCGCGACACGCTGACACGCCGTGCGCCGGCGGCGAAATTGCGTCGACGATCCTCGATGTCCCGACGAGCGGCAGGGCACTCGCATTCCGGTTCCAAATTTCGGAAACCTCGTGCCCGGGGGACGTAGATCCGCCTCGAGATCGCAGGGACTTCCGGAAGGAAGGTTCGCCCATTCCGTATGCGGATCTGAGCCCTAAGGGGATGCGTCGTTCCTCTCCCGTTCTGAGAATTGAGACCGGTGGTGGAACAATGCAACCAATGCCACAAGACCGATCACGGTGTGCACCGGCGGCAACGCGAGCCATGCTGCGGATGCGACGACGAGCCATCGCCAGAACCATCGTTCGCGATAGCCGTAAACGGTGATCGCGCAGATGGCACCCGCCGATCCGAAGACCCCCAGGCCCCACACGGCGTAAAGCAGCAGGGGAAATCCCGGCTGGTTCAAGAAGTCGTGCAAGGACCCTCCGATTGCATGGGTGGCCATTTCCGTCATGAGCACCACGAGGAGAAGGACATCGATGCAGAGAATCGCGCCGGACACTTGTGCCAGTCGGTGTCCCGGACGGCGGGAGGGGCCATTCCAGATCCCATCGAGCGTGTGTCCGCGAGCGGACGTTCCCATGGAGGCTGCCATGAGATTACTCACCAGGTTGGGCGGCCTCAGTTTTCGCGTGATGAGCTTTCAAAGCCTCGAGAGTTTTCTCGGCATAGGCGCGAACTGCGGGAGTTTCCGTTTTTCCAGCAACGCGTTCGTAGGTGCGAATCGTGGCGCTGTGTTCCTTCTCCATCTCATGAAGGTATGCCTCGTCAAACTCGCTCCCTTCCAGACCAGACAGGCGCTCGTAGGTTCGCTTCTGCGCGGCAGAGGGTTCGCTGGGAACCTCGATGTTCAATCCGGTCGCGATCACCTGAAGCTCCTCCTGCGCGGCCGTGTGATCCTTCTTGATGTGTTCCGCGAGATCGCGCACGCGTGCGTCAGACGATTTCTTCAGCGCCAGATCGGCGAGTTGGATTTCCGCGACGTTCCCCTGGCAGGCGTCGACAACGAAGCGTTCGTCTCCACCAGGAGCGTCCAGTTCATCGGTTGTAACCACCGGCTCGGTGTCCACGTCGGCGTTTGCAGCGAACGCATCAAGACTGCTCCATGCCAGGCCGGCACAAACAAGGGCTGTAATCGTTTTCATGACAGGAGCAGATCGGCGCCTGCGCCGACAGGGCGTTCCCGGATTCCTGGGTCGGGGTGGACGCAAGGACGTGCGTCGAGACGCGGTCTAAGAATGAATTCCACCCCAGGGACGATTCATATCCGTTTCGAAATGACCATGCCGGTCCGAAGCCAGCCGCTGCGGGGTAGCTCGAGGATCGCGCCTTTTGCTCAACCGGCCAGCAGTGACGCAAGGGTGCCGGCGTCGCGCGGAGCTTTCACTTTCATGTCATTATCGAAGTAGACGAAGATTTCCCGGATCTTCCGGTTCCGATGGCGGGTGATCAGGGGGGCGTCGGGTCGCGCGATTCCTTTTTCCCAACAGCGAATTCGGGAGGCCCAGTCCCGAAGTGCGGATTTGGTGTAGCCGCTGACGTAGATTTCACTGTCCCCGTGCAGGCGCACATACACGAAGTCGCTCGTGAGATCCTCGGCGTATGGCCATTCGCCGGCAGTGTCGGCGAAAACGAATGCCACCCGATGCCGGCGCAGGAGCTGGAAAAACTCCGGGATCAGGAAGCTCCGATGCCGCACTTCCACGCAATGCCGGATCCGGCGCCGAGGTCCACAACAAAGGCTCGCACGCGCGCGCAGTCGACCGTCGTGCCTACGGGCGAGACGCGCTGCGTCGTCGGTCGTGTTGGGAAGCAGTTCGAGGAAGGCGCGAAAGGAATCGGCGTTGAATCGAAAGGACGGCGGAAACTGCCAGAGAATCGGGCCAAGCTTTTCCCTCAGCTCGAGCACGCCGGATCCGAAAAAGTTTGCGAGGGGAGTGCGGATGTCACGGAGCCGCCGCATGTGCGTGATGTAGCGACTTCCCTTCACGGAAAATACGAAGCCGGCAGGAGTGGTTTCGTGCCACTTTCGAAAGCTCGCTGGAGTCTGAAGGGAATAATGGGTTCCGTTGATCTCGATCGTCTGGAATGCGTGCGACGCGAACGACAGCTCCATGGCCTGGGGAAGGTCGTCGGGATAAAAGACGCCTCGCCACGGCGCGTAGGTCCACCCGGAGATTCCGACGCGTGTGTGGGCCTTCACGTCGTAGGATCGCGATTTCCCGCGCGGGTGGTCGTCCACCGGTGCCGGCAACAAAGACCTGACGCGCGGTGAGCGGAGGCGGCGCGATCCCCCGTCATGCCAGCAAAGTCCAAAAAGCAGCAGAAAGCCGCCGGTGCCGCATTGTCGGCCAAACGCGGGGAAACGAAGAAGTCCAGCTTGCGCGGTGCGTCAAAGCAGATGGCGGAGTCGATGTCGGAAGACAAACTTCGCGACCTCGCGAAGACGAAGCGGAAGAAACTTCCGGAAAAGAAATGACCTGCGCGGAATGCGCCGTGGAGTCTGGAGTTTCGAGTCTACTCGGAAGCTTCGGATTCCTCGGCCGCCGAGATTCGCGAATCCCGATCGGCCTCTTCGATTCCTTCGTGAACGAGTTCATCGGCGAGGGATTCCTCGTCTTCCGGAGTTCTCGAGGGAGTATGGGTTCCTGATGATACCGCGGGAACTCCCGACCCGGGCCGTTCGGCCGGAGTGAGCTGGGTGTCGGTGAGATCCGCTGGAACAGGAGATCGAAGTTCACGGAGCGCCTCCTCGCGGTCCCGTTCGTTGGGAGTCGTGCGACCATCCCAATGCGCGATGTCCGATGCGCGCTTTTCGATCAGCGCTTCATCCGCTTCTCCAAATCCCGCTCCGCCGGTCTCGATGCGTCGTGTTTCGCCTTGATCCTTCATGATGTGTCTCCGTTCAGAAATGATTCGCAAAGAAGCGCGTGCCAAGGTGTCGGGGCAATCCCCTTGCGTTGTATCGGAGGTGGGCCGCAGCTTCCTGTGCTCCGGCTCCCGATGGGAGATTCGGGGAACATCACTAGGTGTGACGGGCGGCCTGCGCGCCGGTCAGACGCGATCCACCGCGCTATGAAACTTCAAACACTACGCGACGCATTGATTCACGAACTCCGCGACCTTCACAGCGCCGAGACACAGCTCCTCAAGGCGCTCCCGAAGATGGCCAAGGCGGCAGGTCACGAGGAACTCGTGGAGGCCTTCGAAAGCCATCTTGAGGAGACAAAGGGACACGTCGAGCGGCTCGACCAGATTTTCGAACTGCTCGACGTTTCGAGCAGGGGCGAGAAGTGCAAGGCCATGGAGGGCCTGATCGCCGAGGGCGAGAAGACCATCAAGGAGGATGCCGAGGAAGCCGTCCACGACGCGCTTTTGATCGCCGCGGCACAGCGGGTCGAGCATTACGAGATTGCCGGCTACGGCACGGCACGCACGTTTGCTGCGCAGATTGGCGAGAAGAAGATCGCGGATCTCCTGCAGGAGACGCTGGACGAGGAATCGGAGACCAACGAAAAGCTGACGGAGATCGCCGAGAGCGTCGTCAACGTCGAAGCGGAATCCGCCGCCTGATTCCCCGATTGCGGACGCCGGAGCGTTTCCGGCGTCCGCGATTTCCATTCAACGGGTGGGGGCTGCGCTCACTCCGTCTCGCGGTTCACCCACTCGACAGCGAACCGAACGAGTTCCCCGCTGTCACCGATTCGCAGCTTCTCCTTCACCCGGGCCCGATGGGTTTCGACGGTCTTTGGACTCAATCCGAGAGATGCGGCGATATCCCTGGTGCCCAGCCCGCGTCCGATCAATTCGAGCACCTCGGTTTCACGTTGGGAAAGGTTGTCCAGAGGCGAGAATTCCCGACTTCGATCGGCGTCGATTGCCTTGAAGATCAGCTGATCGCGGAAGGCGGAGCTGACATGCAGACGCCCGTGCAGGACGTCGTGAAGAGCGTCATGAACGCGAGCAGAAAGGTCTGATTTCATGACATATCCGAGCGCACCGGCTCGCAGCGCTCGAAACGCGTAGACGGATTCGTGATGCATCGACACGACGAGGATCGGAAGTCTTGGGCGTTCTGCGAGCATGGCTTTGATGACCTCCAGTCCGTCCGGACCCGGCAGGGAAATGTCGACGATGACCGCATCCGGTTTGTGATCTCGAAGCATTTGCAGCGCTTCACGAAGGTTGGATGCCTCCGCGCACACGCTGAGAGCCGGATCGGTGTCCACCAGCGCAACCAGCCCGCGACGGTAGATGGGGTGATCGTCGACGATCAGAATCTGTGCCGGGGGTGGTGACAGAATGGAGTCCGCAGTCGTGGGTGCGTGGCTAGTGCTCATTTCGAAATGGTGGTGACGGCCGTCGTCAGGAGCACGCTCAGGCCTGACCGGAACAGGCAATGCACGGCCTCGATAGAGCCTGGATGTTGTGTTTCGTGCTTGGGATCGAGGGGTCTGTCAGCGGATTCATTGGATGCAAGCGGCGCTCGTCGCCGTGGTCGCGCAACCAGATCGCATTTCGGGATCCGGGCAGCCGCAGAAAAATCCGGGCGTGGCAGCGTGCTCCATCGCGGACCAAATCTTCGTAAATCCGGACACGTGGCTCCGTCCACAGATGCGATCCCCATGCATGAAAACGCCAACCCTTCTTGCTGCCATGGCCGTCGGCCTCGTCGGACTTTCCGCCTGTGACGACCGGGGAGACCGCGAAACGCCGCCGCCGACTCCCACTGCGACGGCACCCTCCACTCCACCGGCGAATCCGCCGCAGGAGCCTGCGGCAACTCCCGCCCAGGGAGTGGACTCCACCAGCCCGCCCGCTCCGAACCCGGATGCAGGAACGTCAACGAGCATGTAGCTCACACTTCGACCACCCGCACGGGCGCGCCGTCGAAACCGGCGCGTTCGAGCACGGGAAGTGAGACGTTGTAAACGGGAACTCCGCTTGAGGTTGTGCCAAACGGTTCGCCGCGGTGTGCATGTCCATGAAAGGCCGCGGTCGCTTGCTGGCGATTCAACGGTCCTTCGAGGCGGGTTGACCCAAGGAAGGCGAAGATCTCGGGTTCCTCGCCCATCACGGTCGCGCGAACGGGAGAATAGTGCAGAAGCGCGACCTTGCGTTCCTCCTGTCCGCGAGCGAGGGCTTTCTCGAGTCGGAGTGCGTGATCGACGGCTTCCTGCACGAATGCCTTGATCATCGGTTCTCCCCAGGCATTGAGCATACGCCCTTCGAATCCGCCACCGAATCCGCACACTCCGGCGAAGCGCACGCCCTCGATCGTGACGCTCTCGCCATCGAGCACCTGAATGCCGGCGGCTTCCAGAACCGCCGTGACTTGTTCTGCATGGCCGGACTCGAAATCATGGTTTCCAAGCACGGCGAGACAGGGGATCGAGAGGCTCGACGTGAGATCGTGAGCCAGAAGTTCCGCCTCCTCGGGCAGCCCGTAGTCGGTCAGATCGCCGCAGAGACAAAGAACATCTGCGGATTGGGATGCATGACGGAAGATTGGAAGAAGGCGACCCTTGCAGTGCTTCGTGTAGTGAAGGTCTGCAATGGCGGCGATGCGGAGGCGTTCGGGCATTTCAACGAAATCGGATACATGCAGGATCGCGTGCCGAATCGTTCTTCAGTGTATGGAATCTTCGATTCGCGGCCTCGACTTCTACAGGCAATCGATGAACGTGCTCGACGCGGCGGGCATTCCTTTCCTCGTTGGTGGTGCGTATGCGTTGCGCGCTTACGCGCGGGTGGTTCGCGACACGAAGGATTTTGACCTCATGATGCGTCAATGTGACGTCGACCGTGCTCTGGCAGCTCTGCGGGCGGAGGGCTACCGAGCGCACGTGGCCTTCCCGCACTGGATCGCGAAGGCGCATCACGGCGAGGATTTCATCGACATCATCTACAACTCGGGGAACGGCCTGTGTCCAGTGGATGACGGGTGGTTCGAGCACGCACGGGCGGGGACGATTTTCGGACGGAATGTCCGCCTTTGTCCGCCCGAGGAAATGATCTGGCAGAAAGCCTACATCATGGAGCGCGAGCGGTTCGATGGTGCGGACATTGCCCATTTGCTGCGGGAGTGCGGCGACGAGATCGACTGGGAGCGACTGCTCTGGCGCTTCGGCGAGCGCGATCATCCGCTGTTGCGCGCGCATCTGATGTTGTTCCAGTTCATCTATCCAGGGCATAGCACGGTGGTTCCGGAGTGGGTGATGGATCGTCTCGCCGAGTTTCCGAACGAGGAGCCGACGACTGCCACGCCGGTTTGCAACGGCACGCTTTTGTCCCGTGCCCAGTATCTCGAAGATGTGGAGCGCAGGGGCTATGCCGACGCTCGCCTCGATCCCCGGCACTCCATCTCAGAAGAAGATCTTGGTGTCTGGACGGCTGCGATCAACGCTTCCGAACGGTCCGGCTAGGCTTGCGGCTGGGCCGCAGTGCGAACGAGCCGCCTCGAAGAAGGGATTTTCGAGAAGACGGGGGGTGGACGCGGCGATCAGCGCGGATGGGGCCGGAACCATCGGTTGCAACGGTGCATTCGGAGGGCGCTCTTTGCAATGCGACTATTTGGGAACGATCGAGATGCCGCCGCTGCGCTCCAGCACAGCAAACTTCACCTGATCCAGGCGCTCGAGTCCGTGCAATTCCCTCGCCGCCGTCAGGATGTCGTCCTCGTTCACGCGCGATCGTTTCATTCGGTCGGAAAGAAGTCTCCCGTTCTCGATCAAAATGAGAGGAACGCCGTCGAGAATCTTATCCACCAGCGGATGCCGACGCTTCCACATCGAGAGGAGAATGTCCGCAGACATGAGGGTGGCGATAAGAATGAATGCGTTCGTGAGTGAATAGAAGCTATCTCAAAATCGATTAAGGAGTATGCAGATTGACGCAAGTTGCACAAAGCCAAGGAAATTGGCGGGATGGAACTCCCATCGCACGAGGAGTCGTCGCTTGTATTGTATCCAGGCGAAGAAGC
>Ga0065721_10003616_pt1 | contig 152321 bp, 149 predicted proteins | sample Mesricmetagenome_FD_59108 | JGI IMG/M metagenome (GOLD analysis project Ga0065721, IMG submission 59108) | Mesophilic microbial community from rice straw/compost enrichment Sample: eDNA_1 v2 (version 2) | ecosystem: Engineered > Solid waste > Grass > Composting > Bioreactor | place: USA...
CGGCGCGCAGCCGGCTACACCTATGAGGAACTGGCTATTGCCAGTGGCCTGACGGTTTCCGAGATCCGGGCGATCGAGCTGGGCGCCGACATGGACGAGAACCGCGTCCGCCGCGTTGCGGCCGCGCTGCGGCTGCCCGGAATTCTCTAGCAGTTTGGGGGCCTACGCCCTGAGGTCTGCGTCGTCGCCAGCGTATTACTGAAGCAAGCGTATGGCACCTTCAGCAGCCACGGAATTCAGGACATCACATAACAATCACCCGTGCCGAGTGCACGGGTGATTGTCTCACTGAAGGAGATGGAGAGCGCAAAACACCTACGATGTCTGGAGGTTTTCCGCGTCGGGAGCGACCTCATGATGCGCGCCCTTTCCTACAACAGTCTTCACCTTCTCTCGCAACGTCTGGAAGGTGACATAGAGCATCGGGATCAGGATGATACCCATCGTGCTTGCGGCGATCATGCCGACGAACACGGGCGTGCTGACGTTCTGGCGTGCCATCATCGAGGCTCCGTTTGCCCAGACGAGCGGCAGCAGTCCGAGGATGAAGGCGATCGAGGTCATCATCACCGCACGGAAGCGGAGCTTCGCTCCCATCTCTGCCGCCTCGCTGATGGATAGCCCCTTCTCGCGCTGTTCCTTGGCGAACTCCACGATCAGGATACCGTTCTTCGCAGCAAGCGCGATCAGCACCACGAGTCCGATCTGCCCGTAGAGATCAAGCGTCAGGCCGGACGCGACCACTCCGGCAAAGGCGCCCACGACCGCAACCGATACGGACAGGAGAACGGGCACGGGGATGGTCCAGCTCTCATACAGGGCCACGAGGAACAGGTAGGCAAACAGGAGCGCGAGGCCGAGAATGACGACCGTCTGGCCGCCAGCCTGTTGCTCCTGGTAGGCCGTGCCGGTCCACTCCAGCGTGAAGCCCTGCGGCATGATCTCATCCGTCAACATCTTGAAAGCAGCCATCGCTTCGCCTGAGGAGACGCCGGGAGCCGGGGAGCCGTTGATGGTGACCGCACGGTAGTTGTTATAGCGTGTGATCACTGCCGGACCGACGATCTGCTTCAGTTCGGCGATGGACTGGAGCGGCACCATGGCTCCCTTGGAGGACCGGACATAAACGTCCCAGAGAGCGGACGTGTCCCTGCGATTGTCCGCCTCGCCCTGGACGTTCACCTGCCAGGTACGGCCGAACAGGTTGAAGTTGTTCACGTAGGAGCCGCCCAGCGTGGTCTGCAACGCCGATACGATGTCATTGATGCCGACACCGAGTGCCTGCGCCTTTTCCCGGTCGATGTCGAGGTAGAGCGAGGGCGCATTGGCTGCATAGGTCGTGAAGACACGGCTCAGCATCGGGTGCTGGTTGCCTGCGATCACAAGGCTGGTGGCGACGCTGCCGATGGTCGACGGATCGGCCCCCTCGAGAGATTCGATCACGGCTTCGAAACCGCCACTGGTGGAAAGACCCATGACCGGCGGCAGGTTGAACGGCAGGATCATCGCCGACCGGATCGCCTGTACCCGGCCGAAAACCTGACCCACAAGCGTGTGAACCTTGTCGGCGGCCGCCTCGCGATCCTCGAAGGGCTTCAACTGGACGATCATGAAGGCGTTGTTGCTGGCGGAGAAGTTGTCCAGCAGCGAGAAGCCGATGACGCTGACGACATTGGACACTTGCGGCATCTGCCGCACGAGAGCCTCGACCTCCGCGACGGTCTCGTTGGTCCGGGCTACCGAAGCCCCGTCAGGCAGTTGCACGTTGATGAAGAACGCCCCCTGGTCCTCTTCCGGGAGGAAGCCGCCGGGCGTGATCTTCGATAGGCCGAAGATACCCGCTCCCGCCGCCGCGACGATGACGATGGAAAGGGCCGAAAGACGCAGGGTCTTGCGAACCATCCAGGCATATCCGTCGCGCATCCCGTCGATCTTGCGGCTGACCCAGCCCATCACGCCGCGTTTCTCGCCGCCATGGCGGAGGAAGACCGCGCAAAGCGCGGGCGAGAGGGTGAGTGCATTGATCGCGGAGATGACCATCGAGACGCTGATGGTAACGGCGAACTGGCGGAACAGCTCTCCCGAGATGCCCGGGATGAACCCGATGGGCACGAAAACCGAAAGCAGGACCAACGTGATCGCAATGATAGGGGCGGTGACCTGTGCCATGGCTTTCATTGTGGCGGCGGCAGGAGAGAGCCCGGGCTCTTCCTCCATCACACGCTCGACGTTTTCGACCACGACGATTGCGTCATCGACGACGATGCCGATCGCGAGCACGAGTGCCAGCAGTGACACCGTGTTCACTGAATAGCCCAGAGCCAGCAGCACGGCGAACGTGCCGATGATGCTCACGGGAACCGCGATGATCGGAATGATCGTTGCCCTGAGGTTGCCGAGGAAGATGAAGACGACGATTGCCACGAGGACGAAAGCCTCGATCAGCGTGTGAACGACCGCGTCGATCGTCTCGTAGACGAAATCAGTCGAGTCATACTCGATGTTGATCTTCAGGCCTTCGGGCGCCCGTTCCTGCAGCTGGGCGATCTTGGCGGTAACGGCATCAGACGTTGTCAGAGCGTTTGCGCCGGGCGACAGAAAAATGCCGATCGCGACAGAAGCCTCGCCGTTCTTGCGGCTGAGCGCGTCCTCGTTCTGTGCTCCGAGCTCTACACGGGCGACGTCCTTGACCTTGAGAACCGACCCATCGGGATTGGCGCGAAGAATGATCTCGCCGAACTCCTCCGGGCTCGTCAGACGGCCCTGCGTCTGGACGTTGAGCTGAAACCGCTGATCGTCCGGAACCGGGCGCGCGCCGATGCGCCCGACGGGTGCCTGGATGTTCTGCGCGGAAATCGCCTGGACGACGTCGGAAGGAACCATGCCGAGGCTGGTCAGCCGGTCGATGTCGAACCAGATGCGCATCGAGTAGTTCATCTGGCCGAAGAGCGTAGCCGACCCGACGCCGGGCGTGCGCGACAGCTCATCGAGCACGTTGATGGTCGAATAGTTGGTCATGAAAAGCGCGTCGTGCGCAGGGTCCGTGCTGGTGAGCGCAACGAACTGCAGGATCGAAGACGACTGCTTTTTCACCGTCACGCCGAGAGCCTGGACCTCGGGCGGTAGCTGCGACAGGGCGGTCTGAACGCGGTTGTTGACATTCACAGTGTTGATGTCGGCATCCGTTCCCAGTTCAAAGCTGACCGTCAGCGTATAGCTGCCGTCGTTGCCGCTCGAACTCTTCATGTAGATCGACTTGTCGACACCGATCACCTTGGATTCGATCGGCTGTGCCACCGTCGCCTCGAGCACTTCCGCCGATGCGCCGGGGTAGCGCGCCGTCACCTGCACCTGCGGGGGAACGATGTCCGGCAACTGCGCTACGGGAATGTTTGTGAGGGCGAGAGCCCCGGCAATGGTCATCACAATGGCGATGACCACCGCCAGGCGGGGCCGTTTGATAAAAATATTGGAAATCATCGTTATTCGCCTCGTACAGCCACGGACTGGTCGGCGACGTCCTGCGCATCGACTGGAGCGCCAGAGCGAACCCGCTGGATTCCATCGACGATCACGCGCTCGCCGGCGTTCAATCCTTGCTCGACCGCAGCCGTATCGGGTGTCGACTGACCGAGCACGATGCGCCGAACCTCGGCGAGATTGTCGCCGTTCACCACGTAGACGAAATCACCCTGCTGGTCCTTGAGGACCGCGGCACGCGGGATGGCGAGCGCCGTTCGCGGCTCGTTGGTTTCCAGGACGATCCGGACAAGTTCATCGTGGACCAGTTCGCGGCTGCCATCCTTCGCAACGGGATTGGGTATTTTTCCGCGCACCATGAGCGAATCCGTGTCCTGAGCCACGCGGATATCGAAAAAGTCGAGCGATCCGGCGTGCTCGTACATCTTACCGTCCGGCAGCCGCACCTTGATCGCCAGAGCCTGCTGGAGACCGCTCTCTGCGTGCTTTTCCTTCAGTTCGAGCACCTGCCGCATCGACAGAGGAAAGGAGACGTACATCGGGTCTTGGCTCACGACTGTCGCCAGGGGGCCGGATGAGGGAGACACGACATTCCCGACCGTAACCGCGGCACGGCCAACCCGCCCATCGATCGGCGAGCGGATCTCGGTGTAGCCGAGGTTGATTTCGGCGGCGCTCAACGCAGCCTTCGCGGCACGAACCTGCGCTTCGGCAGTTCGCTGCTGAGCTCGCGCATCATCGAGCAGGCTCTGCGTACCCGAACCATTGCTGCGCAGTTGTTCGGCGCGGGCAAAGGCGGTTCGGGCGTTTTCCAGTTGCGCCTCGGCCTGCGCCAGGGCTGCGCGTTTCGCCTCAACTTCCGCTTCGAAGGGAGCCCGTTCAAGACGGAAAAGCAGGTCTCCCTTCTTGACCTCGGCGCCATCCTCGAAGAGCTGCTCTTCGAGAAACGCGCTGATACGCGAGACCAGCTCGACTTCTCCCACGGACTGAACCCGGCCGTTGATCTCACGCTTTTCAATGATCGAGCGCGTCTTGACGGTGGTCACGCCAACGGCCGGAGGTCCGCCGCCTGGCATTTGCGCCGAGGCAATGCCGGAGAAAAGCAAAAGCAGGGCTGCACCGGCCCCAAGGGTTTTGGTCCTGATCATGGAATTGGCTCCGAAGAAGGGATTATGATAGTGATTTACATACATACCGAACGTTTGTAAATTGCTTTTTTGCAAGAACTGGTATGCTCCGACGGCCTTGACATGACCCCGATTACCCACCCAAACGGATGATATGAAGCGAACGAAGGAAGAGGCGGCCGAGACCCGCCAAACCATCTTGGCAGCCGCGGAGCGTCTGTTCCTCGAGGAAGGCTACGAGAACGTAACCCTCGATCAGATCGCCGTTTCCGCGGAGGTTACCCGTGGCGCGGTTCACTGGCATTTCAAGAACAAGCAGGGCCTGTTGACAGCCTTGAGCGACAACGCCCAGGCACCGTTCCGGAAACTGGCCGAAACATTCGCCGACGGGACGGTGAGCGATCCGCTCGACGGGCTTTCCAAAGTCGTGAGAGATTTCCTCGGCAAGCTTCATGCGGATCCCCGGCAGCGCGGAATGATCAGGGTCGCCATGCACCACGACCTGACAGGCACCGAGGCTCCGTCCGCCCAAGGAGGGTTCCGGGAGCAATTGTCAAACAATCTCGCCCAGATCCTTCTTGTTCAGGAGCGGCTCCATCCGCTTCCGGCTCCGTGGACCGTACACGCGGCTGCGGCAGCACTGACGGCGGCTCTCGTAGGGCTCGTATCAGAGTGGGCTCTCGAGAAGAATGACTTCGATCTCGTTCCGCATGGAGCGTCCGCAATCGAAGCAATTTTGCGATCCTTTAGAGATTAAAGCCGAGCAGCCAGACATTCACCCGGAGAGCGCCAGGGTCAGGTTGCGAAGATGGCGCTCATCGAGGGGCGGAAACATCTCAGACGATGCGCTTTCCCTTCTCGTCCAATACCTGCTCTCCGTCTTCCTTGGTGAAGGCTCCCTTGTGGGTATCGGGGAGGATGTCGAGCACGATTTCAGACGGCCGGCACAGGCGCGTACCGAGCGGCGTGACGACCAACGGACGATTGATGAGGATCGGGTCGTTGAGCATCGCGTCCAGCAGCTGGTCGTCGGTCAGGCCCGGATCGTCGAGACCCAGCTCCTTGTACGGCGTGCCCTTCTCCCGCAGCGCTTCACGCACTGAAAGCCCGGCTTCAGCGATCATCCTTGCCAGCTCGGCGCGGGTCGGGGGCGTCTTGAGGTATTCAATGACGCTCGGCTCGATGCCGGCATTGCGGATCATCGCCAGCGTGTTGCGCGATGTTCCGCAGGCGGGATTGTGGTAGATGGTGACGTCCACAGTCACGTCCTCTCTGTAACGGTGTTTGCCTCAGCCCCGTGATCTGTCGAGTTTCATGATCGTCGCCGACGCGGGGCATATGCCGGACAGTTGTCGCGTTGCGCGCACAGCGCCGACCGGGTTCGCCTATATCCTCCACCGGAAGCCCGGCATCGGCGAGCGCCAGCTTGAGTTCGTCGCCCGGCCCTGTCTGGCTGAGGGTCAGTTGACGCATGATGTCGCTCCTTCCTGCGGGCAACAGGGGGTGAGATCGGCGATCAGCGGGGCGCAGAGCTCGGCGTTGCCGCCGCAGCAGTCCTTGATCAGGAACAGGGTGAGAGACCGGAAGCTTTCGAGATCGGCCCGGTAGATGATGGAGCGCCCCTGTCTCCCGCTCCTGATCATCCCCGCGCGTGCCAGCGTCGCCAGATGGGCCGACATCGTGTTCTGCGGCACATCAAGCATGCGTGCCAGTTCACCTGCCGGAATGCCGTGCGGTTCGGACTTCACGAGGAGGCGGAAGGCTTCGAGCCTCGTCTGTTGTGCGAGGGCGGCCAGAGCGGTGACAGCTGATGATGGTTCCATATATCCAGAATGATGGATATGTGGAAATAGTCAAGTCGCGCCGTCCTCGGGGAAGGCCTGTTGGCGACCGACATGCGGACGCGAGTTCCAACTTCTGAGACCGCTTCGGATGTCGGATATCGTTCAGCCCGCAGAGCGTCAGGCTGCCGCCTCGCGGATCGCCCGGGCGAAGACGGCAAGAGAGCGCTCCACCATGTCGTCGTTCGCGGTCAGGCTGATCCGCAGGCGCCCCGGCAATTGGGCGACGCTGCCGGGAAGTACCCAGACGCCGTCTGATGCGAGACGTGCCGCGAAGGCCGTGTCGTCCGGGATCGGCGAGCGTGGGATGAGATAGAAAGTCCCCTCGGGCACCGGGAGGTCGTATCCGGCTGCCCTCAGGCCCTCGACCATGCGGTCGCGGCGGCGCGCGAGGGCCGCGACGTCTATGCTCAGCGTCTCGATATCCGGCAATGCCCGCTGCAGGGTCCGGCCGGCGAAGGCCCAACCGTTCGAGACCTGCGCCATGTCGACGGCCTCGCGCAGTCTTGCGCGATCGGCCTCGGGCATGTCCGCGCCGAGCGCCAGCCAGCCCAACCGCTCGCCGGGTGCGAGCAAGGTCTTGCCGAACGAATAGGCAATCAGCGTATGCGGGTAGCTCTCGGCCGGGCTGGTATGCGCATGGCCATCGAACACCAGCCGCGCATAGGGCTCATCGGCAAGCAGGTAGATCACCTTGCCGAACCTTTCCGACGCTGCCGCCAGCCTGTCGGCGAGCGCGTCGAGTTGCGCGCGGGGAAAGATGCGGCCCGTCGGGTTGTGCGGCGTGTTGACCACCACGACGCGGGTGCGCGGGGTGATCGCCGCCTCGATCCGTTCGACATCGAGATCGTAGGTTTCCGGCGCCAGGTCGACGGGGACCGGCGTGCCGGCCGCGCCGCGGATCTCGGCGCCATAGGCAAACCAGCCGGGACGCGGGTAGATGACCTCGTCGCCCACCTCGAGCACGGCAAGGAGTGCGGCCGCCAGCGCGCCGAACCCTCCCGCCGTGATGGCGATGTCCTCCGGCCTGTAGTTCCTGCTTCGCGCCTTGCTGAGCGAACGGGCGACCGCTTCGCGCGCCTGTGCATCGTATTTCTTGTAGCCGAACCAGTGGACGTCCCGCGGTTCGGCATGGCGGATCAGCGCGTCGACAAATTCGCGCAGCGGCATTTCCTGCGGATTGCCGAACATGAAATCACAGGCATCCGGACCCAGGCCATCCTCCAGGACGCTTTGGGCGAAATCCATGACCGCGCGCATTTCCTCGGTGACGGCGAGCATCCGGCTGGACACGGTGGCGACTGGCATGACGCATTCCTCCGCTGCAAGCGGCGCATGCCCCCGATCAAACCGCCGTTTGCCGAAAATACCACTCCCGGCGGCATGGGCGTAGCGGAAAGATGTGTTTTTCCGGTGCGCGATCCGCAGCGGACCGACGCACGCAAACGTGGGCAAGACAAATGAACGCTTTGTCTACCTCGGCGTCACTTTTACAGTCGCGAAAAGGATGGAAGCCCTTCCACGAGGCGTTTGTGGATCGCGTAAAAAATTCGCATTCGTCATCTCTTAACCGCTTGACGAAAACAGCCCTAACCCTCATTTGAAGAGCGCCGAAAAGCTTTCAGCAGGTGTGGTCATTCCTGCCATCTCCCCGAGATGAAGTCACCCTAGGGTGAACCCGCGGCACCAACCCCTTTAACGTGGATGGTGTCGTGGCTGAGTTGTGACTCGGTGACGTTCCATCCACTCTTCGACAGGAGAGAAAAGTGAACGCAAAGACCATTATCGTCACTCAGATCATCATGACCTTCCTCATGGCGCTGTCGATGTCCGGCATCATGCTGTATATCGCCATCGGCTCCACCCCTGACTTCCTCACTATCTGGATGAAGCAGTTTATCGTGGCATGGCCGATCGCCTTCGTGATGACCAACCTGATGTGGCCGATCTCGAACAAGATCGCGCGCGCGATCCTGCGTCCTGAAACAAAAGCTGCCTAAGTCAGCCCTGCGGCAACGCCGGATGGTTGCCGCAGGTCCCGCTTCCGGCTGGATGCAGTCTCTTGTCTTGATGGAACGGGTTCATTTGAGGTTGTGCGCCGCAATCTTGACCATGTCGATGTGCCGGCTTTCACACGGCATCAGTGGAGTGCCGCTATGACGGCATGGGCGAGTGTCGTCGACGATGCCGGATTCTGCCCGGTCAACAGGTTGCCATCCTGGACGATGAAGGCACCCCAGTTGGGCCCCTGCTCGAAGGTCGCGCCGGATTTGCGCAGTGTGTCGGCAAGCAGCCACGGCGCATTCTCCGCTGTCCCGAACTCGATCTCCTCCTCGTCACTGAGCGAGGTCATCCTGCGTCCGGCAAACGGCCATCTCCCGTTTTCATCCTTCGCCGCCAGGAGCGCTGCCGGACCGTGGCAGACGGCGGCGATGATCTTCGACGTCCGGTCAGCGTCCACCAAAACCCGGCCCATGTCAGGGTCCTTGTAGAGATCCTCGACCGGACCATGACCGCCGGGGACGACGACGGCATCGTAATTGCGGATATCGATGTCGGCGAGAACTAGCGGCTTTTCGATCCGCGCGGCATTTTCCGCGAGATAGCTTCGCATCTTCGCCGCCACCTCGTCGCCAACCAACCTCGGATTGAGGCTGCGCTTGTCCATGGTCGGCACCACACCGCCGGGACTTGCGAGGTCGACCTGGAAGCCAGCATCGATAAACGCCTCGTCGATATCGACGAATTCCTGTGCCCACACCCCAGACTCGTAGATGGATCCATCGGCACGTGTCCATTTGTCGGCCGCGGAAAGGACAATCAGAATCTTCTTCATCTCTCTTCTCCTGGTTGCTTGGGTGTTGATGAAACCGCGTCGTCAGGCATTTCCGTCCGGCTTGACCTTCCGTGGTCGGGCGCGGGACAACTGCCTTGCGACAGTCGCCCCGGCCTCAGAGGTGCGGCTCGCGGGTCAGGTGCGGTTGGCCCGCAGATCGATCACGAACCGGTAGCGGACAGACTTGTCCTTCACCCGGTTCATCGCCTCGTTGATCTGGTCGGGGCGAACGAGTTCGATCTCGGGCTTGATGTTCCGCGTAGCGCAATAGTCGATCACCTGCTGGGTCTCGGCGATACCGCCGATCAGTGACGAACCGATGTTCTTGCGGCCGAACACGAGCATCGCACCGTTGACGTCATTCATGTTCATCATGTTGCCGATGTTCACGAGCGTTCCGGCGACCTTGAGCAGCCCCAGATAGGGATTTACCGAGTAGCTCTCCGGGATCGTGACGAGCAGGACGTCGAGCTTGCCGGCGAAACGCTGCATATCCGCCGCATCCGTGGAGAGAACGGCATCGCTGGCGCCCAGCCGCTTGGCGTCGGCGATCTTGGCAGGAGTCGTCGTGAAGACAGTCACGTCCGCGCCACGCGAGACGGCGAGCTTGACCGCAATGTGGCCGAGACCACCGAGACCGACGACACCGACGCGGGCACCGCTTTCGATGTCCCAGCGGCGAATAGGCGAGAACGTCGTCACACCAGCGCAGAGGAGCGGCGCGAAGGCGGCCTGGTCGACAGTCCGCGGAACGCGCAGCACGAACTTCTCGGGCACGACGATCTGCTCGGACCAACCGCCATAGGTATGGCCGCCAAGTATCGGATCCGGCGAATTGTAGGTGAAGACCTGCTTGCTCGGGTTGAGGCAATGCTGCTCAAGATCCGCCTTGCAGCTCTCGCACTCGCCACATGAATTGACCATGCAGCCGACGCCGCAGGTGTCGCCCACCTGGAAGCGGGTAACGTTCGCCCCGACCGCGCGAACGACTCCGGTCATCTCGTGTCCCGGCACGCTCGGCCAGAGCGTGGTCATGATGCCGTTCCACTCGTCGCGCACCTGATGGATGTCGGAATGGCAGATGCCGCAGTAATGAACATCGATCAGCACGTCATCCGGTCCGAGCCCGCGGCGCGTGATCTGAAGCGGCCGGACATTCGCAGTCGCGCTTTCAGCTCCGTAGGCGCGCGTTTCAAACGGCTCTGATGGTGCTGGCTCCGCCTCCGCGTCCTGAGCATTTGCATTGGAAGCTGCCGCCAGAAACGGAGTGGCGGCAAGACCGGCTCCGGCGAACATGAAGCGCCGGCGACCTTCGTCGGCGAGGTTTCCGAGATGGGTGGGATCATTGCAGTACTGACACATGGGTTGGGCCTTTCATGATAGTCCCAGGCTGGCCATCTGGTGCGCCTGGCGTGGAGGATCCGGCGACAGTTCCGTGACTGTCGAAAGATCTGAGGTCGTCGAAGAACGATCGACCGGGTCCTTCTCCTGGTCGTGCTCGAACTGTTCTTCGGAATTCTGCTGTCTGATCTGCCGAGACTTCCTGCCCTCGACGCCAGATTAGAGAGCATAGACGAATGCGGAACTGAGCTCGGCCTTATATCGATCGATACTTCAGGTATGAGCCGACTTCCTCGGGAGATCCGTCCCCCGTTACGGGGCGCTACCCGGGTAGCCACCGCCCGCGGCGGCCAGATGCCCAGTATGCCGGCATGCATGCGCAATCGAGCGAGCCAAGGCCGGCCGCCGATGCCTCCTCGAAGACCGACAGCGTACTCTGCGCCGTGGGAAGCGAGATCCCGCGGGCGGCCGCCTCGGTCTGCATCATTCGCAGATCCTTGCACATCGCATCGATGTCGAAGGTCGCCGGGACGCTTCGGTCTCCCCCAAGCGCTGCCGCCACGGCCGGAGCCTTGACCTTGAGAACGTTTGCTCCTCCGGCGGTTTCCGAGAAGAGCTGGACCAGCCATTCCGGGCTCTTGCCCAGGGTCCTGATGAGCGCCAGCGCTTCACCGAAACTCTGCCAGAAAACGACAAGCGGGAGGTTGATGGCGAGCTTTGCAATTGCGCCGCTGCCGACCGGGCCAAGATGCTCGACCCTGCGGCACAGCTTGTCGAGCAGCGGGCGCGCCCGTTCGACATGCGCAGCCGCACCACCCGCCAAACCGAGTAGCTGACCGGACCGAGCAGGTCCTGTTGTCCCGCCTACGGGGCATTCGATGAATGCACCGCCTGCGTCTCTGATCGCGCGTTCGAGAGCTTGCTGCGCAGCCGGCCGAATGGTGCTCATCTCGATGAACAACTTGCCGGACGCGGCTTCGATCAAACCGTGCTTGCCGAAATAGACCGCTTCAACAGCCGCCTCGTCGAACAGTGACGAGATGATCACGTCGCTCGTTGCCGCAAGGTTCGAGGCGGTGTCCGCGACTGGTAGTCCCGTCGCAACAGCCTTTTCCCGCGACCGGTTCCAGACGATGAGGTCCTCCCCGCTGTCTCGAAGTCGCTCCGCGATTGCGGTACCCATTTTGCCGAGACCGGCGATGCCTACACGCATTGCTTTCTCCAATGATGAGGATCTGCACGCCAACTACACAGATATTGCAGGTGGAGACCGCCGCGGCGTGCGCGGTGATGCGGCGGTCTCCTGCTAGATGCCGGGCCGATGTCCTGCGTTGAGGTACCGACAGCGATCAGATGTTCTGGCCACCGGATACTTCGATCCGCTGTGCGGTGATCCAGCGGTTGTCGGAGCCGAGCAGGCTGGCGACAGCCGGGCCGACATCATCTGGCAGGCCGACACGGCCAAGCGCGATCATGTTGGCAAACGCCTCATTGTATTCGGGTGTGTCGCGAACGGCCCCGCCGAGGAAGTCGGTCTCGATCGCACCGGGCGCGATTGCGTTGGCGGTGATGCCGCGGCTACCGAGTTCTTTCGCCATGTAGAGCGTCAGGATCTCGATCGCTCCCTTGGCGGCGGAATAGGCAGAGAAGCCCGGATAGCTGATGCGGGTCAGACCGGACGAGAAGTTAACGATCCGACCGCCGTCAGCGAGCAACGGCAGAAGAGCCTGGGTCAGAAAAAACACGCCCTTGACGTGAACGTTGAACAGGAGGTCGAACTGCGCCTCGGTCGTTTCGGCGAAGGCGGCCATTTCGCCATGGCCCGCGTTGTTGATCAGATGATCGAAGTTGTCGCGGTTCCATGTCGAGCTCAGGGCCGAACGGACGTTTTCGACGAAGCCGGGGATTGCGGAGATGTCGCCGACATCGAGCTGCAGCGCGACCGCCTTGCGGCCCATGCTTTCGATCTCGGCCACGACGGCCTTCGCGCCTTCTGCGCCGTTACGATAGGTAAGAATGACATCGCCGCCATGACGCGCGATGCTGAGGGCGGTGTTGCGGCCAAGACCGCGGCTGCCGCCGGTGACGATCGAAATGGTGGTCATTGGTAAACTCCTTTGTTGGTAGCAGTGGGTTGATGCGCACTATCGCCGACCGATCAGGAGCAGTGTTGCTGGTTCCTCGGTCATTTTTGCCTATTCCTCCGCTGGTGAGTCCGAGGGCTGGCTTGGAAGCCGATCGACCATTTGCCCGGCGACACCGAGATAGTTCGGCGGGTCGGTCAGCGTGACGGGAAGGAGAGGTTCAGACGCTGTCATAACCAGTGCTCCTGTGAGGCGGCTCTCCATTGGCAGATGCTCCGAATTGCAGGTGCAACCCGAGTAAGGCACTGCCGCACGCACCTTCGAGGAAGAAGGTCAGGGTCGAGGCGAGGATGAAGAGAAGGCCGGCACCTCCGACAGCCACCATGACCAGGCTCACGGCATCCGCGGGGAAGTACTCGACCTGGACGAGGAAAGCGCCGGCGAGACCGAGGACGGTGGTGGCAGCGAACAACGCCACCGCGGCATTGAGCAGGCTCAAGCCGCCAAGCTGCAACCGTATCCGCCGCTCGGCGAGTGCCACAGCGGCGAGTGGATCTTCGTATTGGCTGGAAAGCCTGTCATCCCCGGCAACCAACGAAGCATGAAACTCGCGCCATTGGGCGATCGCGAGATTGTAGCGCAGCGTCGCGCCGTTCTGCATGATGGCGCAGGCGTTCGTGAGTATTGCTGGCCCCGCGATGAACGAAAGCGGGAAGAACGGGTTGTCGACCATTTGTCTGAACCTCCACCGATAGCGACCATTGATCGAGAGAACTATTGGACGCTGACGTGCTTGGTCCGCTGGTAGGGCTCGAGGATTTCTGTCCCACCCTCGGTATCGATACCACTTTCCTTCCAACCCCCGAGTGGAGCCTCCGGATAGTGCGTCAAGGGACCGTTCACCCCGACGACGCCGTATTCGAGCGCATCGGTCAGTCTCCGCTGACGGTGGACATCATTGGTCACGACGTAGGAAGCGAGGCCGAATTCGAGGCCGTTCGCCCTTTCCAGCATTGCAGCCTCATCGGTGAACGGGAGGATTGGAGCGACAGGTCCGAACGGCTCCTCGTGCAGGATCATCGCTTCGTCCGGTACGTTTCCGAGGACAGTCGGAGCAAAGAAGAACCCGCGATTACCCACGCGCTCGCCTCCTGCAAGAATGGAGGCTCCCCGTGCCCGCGCGTCATCAACGAGGCGGGCAATCGCTTCGAGCCGACGGGCATTCGCGAGCGGTCCCATATCCGTTGAGGGATCTGTCCCTTCACCGACCCGCAGGGCATTCGCCCGCTCCACGAAACGCGCCGTGAAGCGCTCCCGGATCGGCTCTTCAACGAAGAAGCGCGATGGGCAGAGGCAGATCTGGCCGGAGTTGGTGAACTTTGCGCGCGCCAGCATATCGGCGGCGGCTTCGGGGTCCACGTCGGCGCATACGATGACCGGGGCATGTCCGCCGAGTTCCATCGTGACGGGTTTGACGAGCGCCCCTGCCGCCGAAGCCAGACGTTTGCCGATGGGGATGGAGCCGGTGAACGTGACCTTCGCGACCGGCGGCGCGGAAATGAGATGATCCGAAACCTGATCGGCGTGTCCGAAGATGACTGCTATCGCCGCAGGCGTGACACCGGCTTCAAGAAGAGCATCAGCCATCACCAGAACCGAACCGGGGGTCTCTTGCGAGGGCTTGCAGATAATGGAACAGCCGGCGCCAAGTGCGCCAGCGAACTTCTTCGCCGCAAGCGCCATCGGGAAGTTCCAGGGCGTAAACGCTGCGACAACGCCGATCGGGTGGCTCTGGATCTCGATCCGGCTGCCCGGCGCACGACCGGCAATCACCCGATCGGTTATCCGACGCGCCTGCTCGCCGCCCCATTCGAGGAAATCGGCAGATCGTTCGACCTCGATCTTCGCCTGCGCCAAGGGCTTTCCCTGCTCAAGCGTCATGGTGAGCGCAGCGGCTTCGCCGTTGGCGCGCAGGATGTCGGCCGCCTTCTTGAGAATTCTGCCTCTCTCCCACGGGGCGATGGCCTGCCATTCGCGCAAGCCGCGAGACGCTGTCGCAACAACATCGTGGAGATCGTCAGACGAAGCGTATGCGACACGACCGATCGCTTCTCCCGTCGCGGGATTGACGACGGGCTCGCTCTCCCCGGTGGAACCTGCACGCTTGCTGCCGTCAATGAGCAGATTGAAATCGTAGTTCATGGCAGACCTCCTGCTGCGGCGATCCGGCTGCGCCAGCACTCGCCGGTTCTGTGTCGCTTGAAAGGACCATCCGAAGTTGCCGGATGCTCGGTGGTTCTTGCCTATTCCTGTAAGGGGATCATGGATGGCTGCAGGGAACTGCCATCCATGGTGGCGCCGGCGATCGGGAGGCGGGAGCCAGCGCGGGGGTGAGATGACGCGGTGCCGACAACACGAACTACCAGGCTCTTTGCCTCCACCGTCACCGTCGACATCGTTGTTCTCCGCTTCCTTAAACCGTGACAACGAATATATATTCTTCAGAAATTTTGCGAAGTGACGTCTAATTTATATGCTTTGATATTATAGGTATGCTGATATGATGATTAAATCACCAATAGTAATCAGTTTTTACGCCATAAATTCATTGAAAATATAATTTTCATTTTTGAATAAATATAATGCCCTTCACGCAACACGATTTCTCAACGAATTATACTTTCTCCATGCACGGCCGCTCCAAGGATTTGATTGGAGCTGCTCGGAAGCCGGCTGTTCGCCGACGGCGCCGACCGCCTATTCAGAGATCCTCATCTCAGGATCTGACTGGAAAGACCTCACGAGAAAGTCGATGACCGCGCGTGTCCGCGGTGGCAGCCGCCGCCGCGAGGCGTAGGTGATGTAGACGGAATGGCGGCGAAGGTGAAAATCAGGGAGCACCTGACAAAGGTGACCGGCAGCGACATCGTCCGCGACGAGAACCGCCGGCAAACAGGCGATACCCTGGCCTCCAAGCGCAGCCCTGTACGCGGCGGCTGCGTTGTCCGCGCCAAATCGCCCGCGGGGCGCGACATCGCACATCACGCCGTTTGCCGCATCAACGAATTGCCACCCTCTGGCTCGGCCTAAGCGATAGTGGACGATGCAGTCGTGCTTCTCCAGGTCGGATGGATGTTCCGGTGGCGGCGTATTTGCCTGGAGATAGTCAGGTGATGCCACCAGGATATCGGCCATAGAACCGACCCGCCGGCATATCAGGAAAGCATCCTGAGGTTCGCCAACGCAGACTTCGAGGTCTAGCCCCTCCTCCACCAGATTGCCGCAACGGTCACGCAGGATGAGATCGACCGACAATTCATCGAACTCACGCAGCAGCCGGGAAATCCTGTCGCTCAGATAAAGGCCCAACGATACCGGCAGAGCCATCCGCACCGCGCCGACCGGCTTACGAGACCATAGGCCGGTCATCTGCCGGATTCCGTCGGCCGCATCGATCAGTTCCTGGGCCGGAAGCAGCAAGTTCCGTCCTTCTTCCGTGAGCGTAACCGCCTGTGTGCTCCGCTGGACCAAGCGGGCGCAGAGGTATTCCTCGAGCGCGGTTACCTGACGCGAAATCGCGGGCTGAGTGACGCCTCGTTCGGCTGCGACAGCGGAGAACGAGCGGGTCTCGGCGACGCGCACGAATGCCTGCAGGCTGCTGATGAGATCCATGGCACTATCTCCCTCCGCGGTCGACGATCTGGTTTCGCGTCGCCCTCTCCGGGCCCAAAACGGCGCGGTTTTCGACGTCGCAGACAATCGCTGCCACCGCCCGCGCAATATCCGCGGGACGCTGGACGCCTTTTGATCCCTGTGAATGCCGGCGCGCTTGCGGAAGCAGCGCAAATGTTGCCGCAAAGCCTTCGATGCCGGATGCCAATGTCGGGATGAGCGCATCGACCCGGATGCCGCGAGCCTTCAAAAGTGTGATCAGCTGGCTCACCAACCCGTCGAGACCGCCTCGAATTACGGAAGCTGCCGGATCGTCCGCGGGCATTGCGGGCGCTGTCAGCGAAAACACGAGACAGGATCCCTGCTTCATCACCGGCAGCAGTTGCTGGACGAGGAACAGCGGCGCACGAACATTCGCGGCGAACACGCGATCGAAGAATTCGTGGTTTAAGCGTTTGAGATCGACGGCTCCCGGAAGCTTTGCATTGATGACGAGGATGTCCAGACGGTCGCCGATGATGGTCCGGGCCTGATGTGCAAGTTGGTACGGCCCTTCGACACTCGCCAGGTCCACGGCGACGGCCTTTGCCCTTCCGCCGGATGTGCGAATGCGGTCCACGATCCGCTCGGCCACGACAGGAGAACGGGAGTGCTGGATCAGGACCTGAGCACCGGCCTCACCCAACGCGATCGCCACCGCGCGGCCGACTGCGCCCGAAGCGCTCGTCACAAGTGCGGTTTTTCCCGCGCAGATCCGCACACCAACCTCCATTGTCCGTTGCTGCCGCCAGTTTGCCGGCGAACTTCCGGCCAAACGCCGCCGTTGCGAGTCGATAAGCCCGCCATGCCTTAACGCTAAATCTCTCTGCTGACGAATATGAGAGTACAGGGGATTTTCTAGGAGAGAAGGACTTTGTATATGTAGCAGCCATACCTCACAGGTATGGCAAGCAAGATGGAGCTACGACACCTTCGATACTTCGTTGCTGTAGCCGAGGAAGGAAGCCTTACGGTGGCTGCCGAAAAGCGGCTGCATACCGCGCAACCATCGCTCAGCCGCCAGTTAAGAGACCTCGAGACCGAGATCGGCGTCCAACTCTTCACCCGTGGTTCGCGCGGAATCGAACTTACGCCCGCGGGCCGCGCATTCCTCGATCACGCCCGCCTTGCGCTGAACCAGGCGGCCGAGGCCGTTGCCGCCGCAAGGAGGGCCGTGCGTCCGGCGAAGACCAGTTTCTCGGTGGGTTTCCTGACGGGACAGGAGGTGGAGTGGCTGCCTCATGTCACGCATGTTCTCCGAAACCATCTCAAGGACATCGACTTCCGTGTCACCAGCGATTTCTCGCCAGATATCGGCGAGGCGCTGCAGCGAGGCGAGATCGATCTGGGTTTCTCCCGGATCGAACCTCAGCCTGATGTGACCTATAAGGTCATCGCGCATGAGCCTATCGTCGTCATATTGCCGAGCGACCACCCCCTGGCGACACAGGACGAAATCGATCCACGAGATATCGACCCTCATACTTTCATCGGATATTCGGAAACCCCGCACGTGCTCCGAGGGATTGTCGAGAGATATCTGCGTGAGCGCGGGATCGTCGTATCGCCGACCCATTTCCTGGATGGCTTTGCTACGGGCATCTCGTTGGTGGCGTCCACTCGGGGCGTGACGCTTCTACCGGCCTATGTGGAATCGCTGCTTCCGTGGTCCGTCGTCAGCAGACCACTCGCGGGCAGTCCTCCGGTCATTGAAATCGCTGCGGGCTACCGGGCGGACAACCCGTCACCGATCCTCCGTTCATTCCTGGAAAATATCGACCAATTGATCGCATCTCGATCCGCCGTCCCTCGCCAGACGCGGACCCGGTAGTAAGTACTCGCGGCGACGGCGAGCCGCTCCATAGATCAAACTCCGTCGCCGGCCACCGCGTCCGCTGCAACTCATGCGCGCTACAAGCTTCTTCTTTGCGGAATTCTCTTATATCCTGCCGGCTTCGGACTGCACCCGTGAAGCAACCCATTCCAGTTGACCGCGCACTTTATGTGCCTCGCTCTGAACAAAGGGGTTATCGTGAGCGACGATCCTCGTGCCTTGATCGCGGATGCGCCGATGCACTATCGGCAGATTGCGGCTATCGCCGTCCTGACCGCCTGCACGGCGGCCGAAGGCTTCGACGTCTATGCGATCGCCTTTGCGTCTCCGGAGATTGCCAAAGCCTGGGGGATTGATCGCGCCATACTGGGCATCACCCTTTCAATGGATCTGGTCGGCATGGGGATCGGTGCCCTCCTTCTGGGCTGGATTGCCGACCGCATAGGTCGCCGACCCGTCATACTCGCCTGCCTGTGCCTCATGGCGAGTGGAATGTGGCTGGCTTCGATCGCGAACGACGTCACCACACTGTCCGCAATCCGTCTCTTCACCGGATTGGGAGTCGGCGGGCTACTCGCCACGGGGAGCGCGCTGGCGGCAGAGTTTGCCAACATTCGGAGCCGCAGCCTGGCTATCACATTGATGATCGGAGGCTACTCCGTCGGCGCCATTGCCGGCGGCACGTTGGCATCCACGCTTCTTGCCCGTACCGATCGCTGGCAGGCCGTGTTCGAGGCTGGCGCACTTGCGACGGGTGCTCTTATCGTTCCGGCTCTCCTCTTTGTTCCGGAGTCCATTGACTTCCTGTGTCAGCGCCAGCCGAGAGGTGCACTATTCAGGATCAATCGCATCCTGAAACGGCTCGCCCTTCCCCCCATCGACCGCCTCCCCGACAAGCGCGAAGGGCGCAGCGGCGTCGCGCCCCTGTTCGAGCGCCGCATGATCGGTACGACCTTCGCTCTGACACTGTCCTTCTTCATGTACATGGTCACGCTCTACTTCCTGACGAAGTGGATCCCCAAGCTCGTGGCCGACATGGGTCATCCGGTATCGTCCGCAGGAAACATCCTGGTCTGGACGAACGTCGGCGGGCTCACCGGAACGATCGCGATCAGCCTTCTTACGCGGGTGTGCAACGTCCGATATCTCGTCGTTGGCGCACTGGTCTGTGGCGCCGCCGCCGTCGTGATATTCGGCCGGATTTCCGCCGAACTCCTGGGGCTGGGGATCGTCGCGACCACCGCCGGTTTCTGCATCATTGGCGCGAATTCCGGCTTTTACTCGATCGTAGCCCAGAGCTTCCCCTCGCAGCTTCGGGCGGGCGGCACCGGGTTTGTCATCGGCGTAGGAAGGGCGGGCTCGGCCGTCGGTCCGATCGCGGCAGGATTGCTTTTCGAAGCAGGATGGTCCCTCGGCGCAGTATCTGCGTTGATGGCTTGCGGCTGTGTGGTTGCAGCGCTGTCTGTCAGCCGGGTTCGCACCCTCGCGGCTGCGCCGACAGCATCACGTATCGAGACAACGGCACCGAGCCTCAATTAGATAGTGTCATGACACAGGGTCGCGCCCGCGTGCAGTCAAGCCACAGCGGTTGATTGCTGCTGGACGGCCTTCATGTCCCGCGCGGGCGGCCTGCCAAACATTCTCCCGTACTCGCGCGTGAACTGGGAAACGCTTTCGTATCCAACGGCGAAAGCGGCATTGCTGGAAGATAACCCCTCCGCCATCATCAGCCGCCGTGCCTCAATCAGCCGGAGCTGCTTCTGGAACTGCAATGGCGACAATGTCGTCACCGCCTTGAAATGCTGATGAAACGACGATGCGCTCATCCCTGCCTCTGCTGCCAGTCGTTCGACGCGTAGCGGCTGCGCGAACTCCGCACGCAACAGCGTCACGGCCCGACCTATGCGCAGGGCATGACCATCCGTGAGACCCAGCCGGCGGATGGCTGGGCCAAGGCGGCCAGCGAGCAACCAGTAATGCATTTCACGAATGAGCTGGGCTTGCAGGACCGGCACGGAGGCGGGTCGTTCCAGCATGCGGAGCAACCGGAGGGCGGCATCTGCCACCTCGGCGTCCGTCGGCTCCACGCGAACGGGCGCCGCGTCTCCAATCTGCACCGCCTTCATCTCCACCGACAAGGTTGCGATCAGGCTGGGGTCAAGATCGAGCACAATCGACAGATACGGCGCCACCAGACTGGCCCGCGTGATCTGGCTGATCGTCGGAACGTCAGCGGTGATGAGCAGGGAGTCACCTGCCCCGAAGGAGTAGCTATGCGGCCCCATGGTCACATGCTTCTCGCCTTGAACCACGAGACAGACCATCGGCTTCGAGATCGCAAACTGTAGCTCGGTCGGAGAGATCGCCCGGATCATCGTCAGACCGGCAATCGGCGTGCGCGCAACGCCCATACGATCTGAATGGGCTTCGGCGTATCTACGAACGGCGGAAAGAAGGTCGTCACTCATGCTGTCAAGATATACCCGCGCTCCCGACGCCGAAAGACGTCCTGGAGGAATAGGCAAAAATCTCGGAGCATGCTGCAATTCCCGTCTTGCCGGAACGCGCATTCGGTCAGTCGGACGCCCCCTCAGTGCAATCACTGCGGCTTTGGCATATTCTTGCGGGAAATCCCGGACATGAAGTTTGCTTCTTCGTTCAGTAGTCTACCGCATCTTTGGGAAGCACTGCCGACGGATGTTTCCGGATCAGGCAGCCGGCGACAGATCCCAGTTTTCCGTCGAGAACAATCCTGGTGGCCAGAAGGATAGCCAGGACGATCAACATGGAAAGCAGCACGTCGGACAGGAAATGGGCTCCGAAGGCGATGCGGTTCAGGCAGAGCGCGATCACCAGGCAGCCTATTATGGTGGCTACGATGAGGCGGGACCTCGGGCTCAGCGCCTGCAACAGGGCCAGAGAAGAATAGATCGCCATGGCACCGGCTGCTTCGCCCGACGTGAACGAACAGTTTGCCTGGCAGGCGTCAGATATCTGCCACGCGGCGGTAAAGATCTGATCACCACCGAACTCCAGCACATCGCGAGGACGGGCCCGGCCGACATACTGCTTGAAAATCACGTTGACGATCAGGCCCGCACCCAGTCCGTAGGCCGCAACCGGAAACAACAGGTCGCGGGCGCGAACACCGAATCTCGCCCGCAGCGACGGCGAGCAGAACAACAATGCCGACAAACCGAGTATCACCCAGGCGAACCACTCCGTCAGCGATCTCAAATGCTGAAGATAGCTGTTCTGTGCGAGGGGAAAGCGGACGCCATCGAAGAACAGCCGCGAAAAGGCGAGATCCAATTCAGGTTCGATTGTGAAGAGCAGACTGACCAGCAGGATCAGGATCACCACCATGGCCAGACCAGGGCCGCTTGCGCTCTTCTGCCCGGAGGCCCGCCAGAACAATCTTGAGAATATGCCAACTGGCCGAATAAAAACCGCTCGTTCCAACATCCGACGCGCTGCTCCAATGAAGCCCCGTGTCGGGTTTACGGAAGCGGCCGATGCCGTTGTGCAAGGTAATGTTAAGGCACGTTACGTTTTGTTGTGCTGTCCGCTGGCGACACATTGGCCTCCGCGTCCATGGGGGGTCTAAACCTCATCGCTGCGCGTTCTTGCGGTCGTAGAGCTCGTCCTCGGCACCTAGTTGACGACGGCGCTCACTCGAAGTCAGTCGTCGCTGCCGCAAGATCGCGTAGACCAAAGCGGCGCCGAGCAGGATTGGGCCGCCAGCCACGGCGAGAAGCCACAGGAAGTCGATCATGTCAGATGCTCCTTCTTCGAGTGCCTGCGAGGGCTTTGAAAGGAAACAGACCGCCCCCGGTTTGGTTCCCCGAGGCTTGGCGGGAACTCCCGCTCCGATGCGGGGTTTTGCTTTGCAGAAGCAAAGGAGAAAGCCATGAGCGCGAGTAGCAAAAAATCGTCTTCCTCGAAGGACAAGATCAGGAAGGACGCGAAAGGCCAGTTCGCCCCCAGCCAGGCCGATGGAAAAAACAACGGCGTCGCCAGTGCAAAGCCGACGGTTATCACCGGTTCGGACGACGCCACGGTCAATAAATGGCCGCCGGGCAAGAAGCATCCGCCGAAGGACTGGGACGTCAACTACGACATCCGCGAACAGACGAACAACCGGGGATGACGGCGCAACGCCCGGCGGCAGGCTCTGTTTGCACAGGATGAAGGCCGACCGAGCTGCCAATCTCTGGCGCCGGCGAGACGGCGATGCTAAGGCTCTCGGACGAGAGTTGGCGCGCAAGGGCATATCCGGATACCAGGCATGATCGAGACCTTCGAACGGGCGGCGCTTGCGGCGGGGCGCGAAATCCTCGCCGTCTTCGAGGCGGGCATGCACGTGACGCTGAAGGCGGACTCGACTCCTGTCACCGAAGCCGACCAGCGGGCGGAAACGATCATCCTCGACATCCTGTCTGCGGAGCTGCCGGGGCTACCGGTGGTGGCCGAGGAATCCGTAGCGGCGGGGCAGGTTCCGGATGTATCCTCCGGTCGCTTCATTCTCGTCGATCCGCTCGACGGGACCCGAGAATTCATAGACCGCCGCCCGGATTTCACCGTCAACGTCGCTCTCATCGACGGCTTTGTTCCCGTCGCCGGCGTTGTGTACGCACCGGTGAAGAAAGTTGCCTATCGCGGCTCGGCCAATGGAGCCCAACGCCTGACTGTTGGAGCAGACTTCACCGTGACGGGACGGGAGATCATCCGGGTGCGGCATGCCTCGGCAAAGATCATGGCCGTCGTCAGCCGCTCGCATTTCACGCCGGAGACCGACGCGTTCCTGCGGGAGAACGCCATTACCGACTCGTGTTCGATCGGCTCCTCGCTGAAGTTCTGCCTGCTGGCCGAGGGAACGGCGGACGTCTACCCGCGCTTCGGACGGACGATGGAGTGGGACACGGCGGCCGGCGACGCGGTACTGAGGGCGGCGGGAGGACGAACGCTCGGGCTCGATGGCGAGCCGCTACGCTATGGCAAACGCAACCAGACCGAGGACGCCGACTTCGCCAACTCCTCGTTCATCGCCTGGGGCGGACCACCGGCATAAGTCGATCCCGCTCACATTCGTTCCGCATTTTTGCAACGCTTGCAGGGATTTCCGTGTTTTTCGTCGTTTTTTCGTTTGCACCGCATTTTCGGCGGTAGCATGGTGCCCGGACGTTAAGTTTCGCATGGAATTCACATCATCATGTCTGCAGATACCCTCGTTCTCGGCGCCGGCATCATCGGCGTTTCCACCGCCATCCATCTCGCTCGTCGCGGCCGGTCCGTCGTGCTTGTCGACCGGCGCGGGGCAGGCGAGGAAACCTCGTTCGGCAATGCCGGCCTGATCCAGCGCGAGGGCGTAGTGCCCTATGGCTTCCCCCAGGAAGTCGGAATGCTGGTTCGTTACAGCCTCAATAACCGCATCGATGCCCATTACCACGCGCTGGCGATGCCGAAGCTCGTGCCGTTTCTATCGCGCTACTGGTGGCATTCCAACAAGGTGCGGCACCAGGCGATCGCGCGCGCCTATGCGCCGCTGATTGAGAACTCTGTTTCCGAACACGCCGACCTCATCCAGGCAGCCAACGCCGACCATCTGATTCGCAAGGACGGCTGGATGGAGGTGTTCCGCACCACCGCCAAGCGCGACGTTGAAGTCGCCGAGGCCGAACGGCTCGGCCGCGAATACGGCGTCAGCTTCAAGGCCCTGTCCCGGAGCGAACTTGCCGCCGAAGAACCTCATCTGAAGGGCGATTTCGTCGGCGCGCTGAAATGGGACGATCCGTGGTCAGTCACCAATCCGCACGCGCTCACCATGGCCTATCTCGCCTATTTCGAAAGCCTCGGCGGTCGTTTCGTCAAAGGTGACGCCCAGACGCTCACCCAGACCGGCAAGGGCTGGCGGGTTCAAACCGCAGACGGCAAGGTCGAGGCAAAGGAAGTGGTGCTGGCCCTCGGTCCGTGGTCGGAGGACGTCACGCGGAAGCTCGGCTACAGCTTCATCGTTGGTGTCAAACGCGGCTATCACATGCACTACGCGCCAGCCGGCAATGCAGTGCTCAACAACTGGATGATGGACAACGAGCGTGGCTATTTCCTCGCACCGATGCAAAAGGGCATCCGCCTGACGACCGGCGCGGAATTCGCCGACCGGGACGCGCCGAAATCGCCGGTCCAGCTGGAACGGGCGGAAGCTGTGGCACGCACGATCTTCCCGCTCGGCGATCGTCTCGACGCCGAGCCATGGATGGGTGCACGCCCCTGCACGCCGGACATGATGCCGATCATCGGCAAGGCACCGCGTCACGACGGTCTGTGGTTCGCCTTCGGCCATGCCCACCACGGTCTTACCCTCGGTCCGGTCACCGGCCGCCTGATCGCCGAAGCGATAACCGGCGAGAAGCCCTTCCTCGACATGAGCGCCTGGCGGCCCGAGCGTTTCAAGATCTGACGACTTTAAGGTCCGCCGCCCGGATCACTTGTCATTACCGACCCTTCTCCCCGCCCGACGGGGAGAAGGAGCTTCTGAAGCACCCTATGGCGCCTCGCGGCCTAGTGCTGGCGCTCGTGGGGTCATCAGCCTCCCTTTCAATCGGCGAACGTATCGTCAGAAGGGCTCTTGCCGCAGGGGCTGGCAAATGTGGCAATTCCGTGATAGGCCTGATTTTAGGTCATACGACCAGTTTTTCCTCCGGCCGCATTTCCTAGCTGTACTCGTTGCGCCGGACGGAAACGGGAGGCTGAAGCATGGTTCGTTTTCTGATCTACAACGCGGATTTCGGCGACCGTTAGCGTTGCCCTTCCCCATGCGTGCACGGCGTTCGCCGTGCAAAGATCAGATCGATGCAGCCATGCCGGTGCCCTATGGACATTGAAAGCCAAGCCAAAGCCTTTTTTGACGCCAATCCCGATATCGAGGTTCTCGAAGCCTTTGTCATCGACGTGAACGGCGTCCCGCGCGGAAAATGGATCCCGCGCGAACGGGCGCTCGACGTGCTGACCAAAGGGATGGCGATGCCGCGCTCGGTCTATGCGCTCGACGTCTGGGGACGCGACGTTCACGCCGCGGGTCTGGCTGAAGGTACGGGCGATCCCGACGGCATCTGCTTCGCCGTTCCGGGGACGCTTTCGCGCGTCACGTGGCTGTCACGACCGACCGCCCAGGTGCTGTTGCAGATGAAGGTGGACGGCGAGCCGTTCTTCGCCGATCCACGCGAGGTGCTGACCAATGTGCTCGAACGCTTCAAGGCACTGAAGCTGACGCCGGTGGTGGCGACCGAACTCGAATTCTACCTGATCGATCCGGTCCGCTCGGCGCTCGATCCGGTGCGTCCGCCGAATACGCGCGACGGCCGCTGGCACACGGGCCAGACGCAGGTTCTCTCCATCTCCGAGCTGCAGGACTTCGAAGAAGTTTTCCACGGCATCTCAAACGCTGCGCGCGCGCAGAACGTGCCGGCTGACACGACGCTACGCGAGAATGGCCCTGGCCAGTACGAAATCAACCTCAATCATGTGCCCGACGCTCTCGCCGCCGCCGATTACACCGTTCTCCTGAAGCGGATCGTCAAGGGCGTGGCACGTGCCAGCGATCTCGACGCCACCTTCATGGCCAAGCCCTACGGCACCCAGGCCGGCAGCGGCATGCACGTGCATTTCTCCATCCTCGACGAGGACGGCCGGAACATCTTCGTCGGCGAGGATGGACCTTCGGAAAAGCTGATGCACTCGGTCGGCGGGCTCCTGCAGAACATGGGCGAGAGCATGGCGGTCTTCGCCCCGCACCAGAATTCCTACCGACGACTGCGTCCCTCCGAACATGCCCCGACCTACGCCTCCTGGGGCTTCGATAACCGCTCCGCCGCAGTCCGCGTCATCACCGCCTCGAAGCCGGCGACTCGCATCGAGCATCGCGTTGCCGGCGCCGACACCAATCCCTATCTGGTGCTGGCGATGATCCTGTCGGCGGCACTTGCCGGGATGAAGGAGCGGCTCGCGCCGGGTGGCGCGATCACCGGCGACGATCATGCGATCAACCACGAGCCCCTGCCGACCAACTGGGATTACGCGTTGCAGCGTTTCGGCAAGTCGAGCTTTGCCTACGCGGCGCTTGGCCAGAAGTTCCGCGGCCTCTACACGGCCTGCAAGCAGCAGGAAATCTCCGAGTTCTCCCTTCGCGTCACCGATGTCGAATATGACGCCTACATCCGGACGGTGTGACATGAGCCAGAAGACGACTTCCGCAAACAATCCCGGCCATACCAATTCCTGGTACGCCTTCAGCGCCAACGACAAGCGCGTGCGTGAAACGCTTACCGGTGACCACGACACCGACATCTGCATCATCGGCGCCGGCTTTACCGGCATTTCCGCCGCGCTTCATCTTTCGGAAAACGGCTTCAAGGTGATCGTGCTCGAAGGCGAGCGGATCGGCTTCGGCGCCTCTGGACGCAACGGCGGCCAGATCGTCAACGGGTACAGCCGCGACCTTGAGGTGATCGCCAAACGCTACGGTCAGGACAAGGCCGACGCGCTCGGCAAGATGTCTCTCGAAGGCGGACAGATCATCCGCGAGCGGGTGGCGAGGTATAATATCCAGTGCGACCTCGTCGACGGCGGCTTCTTCGCCGCCTTCACCGATAAGCAGGTGCGCGAAATGGCGCACGTGAAGGCCCATTGGGAGAAACACGGCCATACCGGGCTTGAAATGGTCTCCAAGGCCGAGGTCGGGAAATACGTGAAGTCGGACCGCTATGCCGGTGGCATGATCGACCGGATCGGCGGCCATATCCATCCGTTGAACCTCGTGCTCGGCGAGGCGGCTGCCGTGGAAAACCTCGGTGGCAAGATCTACGAGAACAGCCGCGTTACCGGCATCGAGTTCGGTGCCAACCCGGCGGTGACGACGGCGCAGGGCCGCGTCACGGCGAAATACGTACTGGTCTGCGGCAACGCCTATCTCGGTGACATGCTGCCGAAGATCACCGACAAGATGATGCCCGTTTCCAGCCAGGTGATGGCCACCGAACCGCTCGATGCGAAGCTGATCGAGGAACTTCTGCCGGCCAACTACTGTGTCGAGGACGCCAACTACGTTCTCGATTACTACCGCCGGACCGCCGATAACCGTCTACTCTATGGCGGTGGTATCGGTTATGGCGGGCAGGACCCGGCGAACCTGACCGGGGTCATCCGGCCGAACATGCTGAAGACCTTCCCGCAGCTGAAGGACGTGAAGATCGACTTCGCCTGGAGCGGCAATTTCGCGCTCACGCTGACCCGTATCCCGCACATGGGCAAGCTCTCCGACAATGTCTACTTCTCGCACGGCGATTCCGGCCATGGCGTGACGACGACGCACCTGCTCGGCAAGATCCTCGGCGAGGCCGTCTCTGGCCATGCATCGCGTTTCGACGTCTGGTCTTCGCTGACGGCCTACCCCTTCCCCGGTGGCAGGACCTTCCGCGTGCCGCTTACCGTGCTGGGTGCCTGGTGGTACGGTCTGCGCGACCGGCTCGGCATCTAAGGAGCAAGACCCATGTCCCGCGTCCTCACCGTCGCCGCGACACAGATGGCCTGCACCTGGGATCGTCAGGGCAATATCGCCCGCGCCGAAAAGCTGATCCGGTCGGCCGCCGCCGACGGTGCGCGGATCGTGCTGATCCAGGAATTGTTCGAAACACCCTATTTCTGCCAGGACCAGATCGGCGAGTTCTTTGATCTCGCGGCACCGGCGGAAGGCAATCCGCTGATCGCGCATTTCTCCGGGCTCGCAGCGGAGCTCAACGTCGTCATCCCCGTGAGCTTCTTCGAGAAGGCTGGACAGGCCTATTTCAACAGCGTGGCGATCGTCGACGCCGACGGGTCGGTGCTCGGCACCTACCGCAAGAGCCATATCCCCGACGGTCCCGGCTATACCGAGAAATACTATTTCTCCCCCGGCGACACCGGTTTCAGGGTCTGGAAGACCAGGCATGCCGCGATCGGAGTCGGCATCTGCTGGGACCAGTGGTTCCCGGAATCTGCCCGCGCCATGGCGCTGAAGGGTGCTGAAATCCTGTTCTACCCTACGGCGATCGGCTCGGAGCCGCACGACCCGACGATCGATTCAGCCGCCCACTGGCAGCGCGTGATGCAGGGCCACGCGGCCGCCAATCTGGTACCGGTCGTGGCCTCCAACCGTATCGGGGTGGAGCCGGGGCGGCAGGGCACTGAAATCACCTTCTACGGCTCGTCCTTCATTGCCGGCCCGACAGGCGAAAAGCTCGCAGAGGCCGACCGGACGAGCGAAACCGTGCTCACCGCCACCTTCGATCTCGACGTCATCGCCAGGCAGCGCAGCAATTGGGGGCTTTTCCGGGATCGGCGTCCGGAACTCTACAAACCGCTGTTGACGCTGGACGGGAGTGTCTGAGCCAAGCTCAAAGGCCCCGCAGCGCCTCGTCGACGATTCCATCGACACTCTGGTCGATGTCGACCGTCACCACGCCCGGCTCGCCGGTCGGCACCTCCAGCGTCTCCACCTGAGAATCCAGCAATGACAGCGGCATGAAGTGTCCGGTGCGGGCGCCCATGCGCTCCTTCAGGAGTTCATACGAACCGGAGAGATAGACGAAGGCGAGGTCGCCGCCCGCAGCTTGACGGAGGCGGTCGCGGTAGACCTTTTTCAAGGCCGAGCATGAGACGACTATGCCCGCGCCTTTCGCCAGCGCACCGGCCATCAGGGCACCGATGGTTTCGAGCCACGGCCAGCGGTCCTCGTCGGTCAGGGGAATGCCCTTGCCCATCTTCTCGACATTGGCCGCAGGATGCAGGCTGTCACCCTCGACGAAAGGCAGGCCGAGCCGTTCGGCGAGCAGCGCCCCCACAGAGGACTTGCCGCAGCCGCTGACGCCCATGACGATGATCGCACGCTTCATTCAAACCTCCGTGGAACCGTTGCCCGCTGCCTGACCAGATGCGACGCCGGCTGTCAACGGCTTTGGCCTTGAGGCCGCACAAAGAAAAACCCCGCTTCCGGGGTCGGAAACAGGGTCGAAGATCGTGCCGATGCTGCGGCGGATCAGGCCGCCGGTACCGCGGCGCGGCGAGGCTCCAGATCGTTGATGCCGAGCAGCGTGTTGATCGACGGACGCGCCTTGACGAGATCGTCGATCGTGTATTCCGTGAGCACGTTGAAGAACGCGTTGAGCGCCTTGCGCAGCGCCGCGTTCAGGCCGCAGCTATCGACCAGCGGACAGTCGACTTCACCGTCATCCTCGAAGCATTCGGCCATGGCGAAGCTGTCTTCGGTCACGCGGACGACGTCGAACAGCGTGATCGCGTCGGCCGGCCGGCCCAGGCGTACACCGCCGTTGCGGCCGCGCACGGTCTCGATCAGACCGGCCTTGTTGAGCGGCTGAAGAATCTTGAACAGAAACAACTCGGAAACACCGTAGGCCTTGGCGATTTCAGGAATGCGGCTGAGGCTGTCCTTGTTGGCGGCGCAGTACATCAGCATGCGCACGGCGTAATTTGTCTGTTTTGTCAAACGCATGCGAGACTCCCTGTGTGATGTCGGCCCTTATATAGCGCGCTTCGTAGTTTTGAACAATTCCAAATTACTCAAGTTCACACTTCACGTGTCCGTGATGATTCGCCGGTCTCATTGACACTACAGCTTGATTCATGAATATCAAACTCAACTATAACTATGGGCAGAAACGGAGGACCACAATGATCCGGATCAACGTCATGCGCGCCGCCATGTTTTCGACGGCAATTTTCGCAGCCGGCTCAGCGTGGGCCGACGGAGAGGTGAACATCTATTCCTATCGGCAGCCTGAACTCATCCAGCCTCTGCTCGACGCCTTCACCAAGGAAACCGGCATCACCACCAACGTCCTGTTCCTCGACAAGGGCCTCGTCGAGCGAATTCAGGCGGAGGGTGCCAACTCGCCCGCCGACGTTATCCTGACAGTCGACATCGCTCGCCTCGTGGAAGCCAAGGACGGCGGCGTCACCCAGCCGGTTCTCGACAACGAGACCATCAACAAGGACATCCCGGCGAGCTTCCGCGATCCGGATGGCGACTGGTTCGGCCTGACCACCCGCGGTCGCGTCGTCTATGCCTCTAAGGATCGTGTAGCCCAAGATTCCATCACGTACGAGGAACTGTCCGATCCGAAGTGGAAGGGCAAGATCTGCATCCGTGACGGCCAGCACTCCTACAATATCGGTCTGTTCGCCTCGATGATCGCCCACCACGGCGCAGAATACACCGAGACCTGGCTGAGCGGCCTCAAGGAAAACCTCGCCCGCAAGCCGGCCGGCGGTGACCGCGAGCAGGCCAAAGCGATCCTCGCCGGCGAGTGCGACATCGCGCTCGGCAACAGTTACTATGTCGGTCTGATGCAGACCAACGAGAAGGAGCCGGAGCAGAAGGAATGGGCGGCCGCCATCAAGGTCCTGTTCCCGAACGCCGGCGACCGCGGCACGCATGTTAACATCTCCGGCATGGCGCTCGCCAAGAACGCGCCGAACAAGGACAACGCGCTGAAGCTGATGGGCTTCCTCGCTTCCGGCGAAGCGCAGAAGATCTATGCCGAGCAGGTGTTCGAATATCCGGTCATGCCGGGCGCAGAACCTTCGGACGTGGTCAAGGCCTGGGGTCCGATCAAGCCGGACGCCCTGCCGCTTGCCGACGTCGCGGCCAATCGCAAGAAGGCCTCCGAACTGGTCGACAAGGTCGGCCTCAACGAAGGCCCCACGATGTAAGCTCGACGGGTATTTCCCATATGAAACGGGCGGCTCTCTGGCCGCCCGTTTTCATTTGGTCTCCCGTACCCATTCATCGATCTGGCGTCGGCGCTCGGCCGTGCCGGGATGAGTGGAGAGCATGGAACTGTCGTCGCCGAGTTTCAGCTTCTCCTCCAGCAGCGCGAAGAAGCGACCGATCGAGGCCGGATCGCGGCCGGCCTTTCGCATCAGATCAACCGAGACGTGGTCAGCCTCGCTTTCGGCAGCGCGGGAATAGGAAAGCGTCAGGAGCACCGCGCCATTGGTCAGGATTTCCTCGCCCGCCGAGCCGATATCGCCGGCAACGAGCATGATGAGGCCCGCCGTTCCAGCCGCGCGATAGAGCTGGCGCAGCGAATGCTCCTCATCGACATGGCCAATCTCGTGGGCGAGAACGCCCATAACGCCATCGATGTCGTCGCCGGCCAGTTCCACCAGTTCGTCGGTCAGCACCAGGGTTCCGTCCGGCAGCGCAAAGGCGTTTGGACCGATCGGGCCGCCAAAGCGGAAATGGAGATTGTAGCCGTCTGCGCCGCGCTCGGCATGGGAGGCAAGCTCGCGGAAGGCGGTCTCGATCTGCTTGCGCCGCGCTTCGGGCAGCTTGCTGTCGCCGAACACGGCCTGATCGAGCGTGTGCAGCGTTCCGGAAGACAGCGCCCTCGCCGCGGCGGGCGGAGTGACAAGAACCGCGACCTCCACCATGGCCGGCAGGGCGTAGCGATAGATCGCTCCGGCGAGCAGGATCACCGCGAACACCACGGCGATCAGCCGGGGATGGAAGCGCTCCAACTCGTTGATCCAACCGGTACGATTGGCGCGCCGGCCGCGCAAGAGCGCGTCGATCGCATCGTTGTCATCGGTCTCGAACAGGGAACCATCGGCAAAAGTGATCCGGCGTGGCACGCGACCGATACGGTCGGAGATGGTAACGGCGCCGAGATCGTTGAACGCAACGGGATCACCGGGCTTTACGCCGAGGCCGACAGTCAGGGTTCGTTCCCGCAAAGCGAGTGTCGCCGCCTCGCTGCGGCTGGAGCCTGCCGGATGCCAGCGCCCCCTGGCGATGGTGCGCGAGGCTGTGGCTTGACGGTCAGAATCCAAAGTCGAAGCCCTCCATGTCGAGATATTCCGCAGTGGCGGCAGAGCCCGTCGCTTCCATCGAGGCCAGCACCTCGCCGATATCACCGTCGAACGCGATGCCCGAATGTTCGACCGAATAACGCCGCTCGCGCACCGCGGCCCACGGCCGCATCAGACCCAATGTAAGAACAGTGACGAACAGGTTGGAGACCACGATCCAGAAATAGCGCCGCCGCCCCATGTCGCTGAACAGGCGATGCCGGCCGTCGAGCAGCGAAGCGTTCATCACAACGTTGCGCACCCCGATGCGGTAGATGATCGAGGCACTCCAATAGAGCAGCAGGTATGGGATCAGCGTCCCGTAGACAGCCGCAAAAATCAGCGCCGCGGGTGCGTTCTCGTCGATGCCTGTGTCGGTCACCGTCATCGCCATATAGAGAGCAACACCGACTGCGATTACGGCCACTCCACCGATCAGGATGACCGCAAAGGCCGGCCACCAGACGCGATAGAGTTTGCCGAGCCTCGGGTCTGTCGAGAACGGCCTGTCACCGTAACGCAGATTGTTGAAGATGTAGCGATACATCCAGCGGCTCGACAGCGGTGCCAGGATACCGAGCGTCAGGATGGCGACGAGCCCGCCGAGCACTACCGATTTGAACGCGCCCCAGGTCGTGCCGGTGAAATCGAAACGCACGTTGCGATAGCTCGTAACCCGCGCCGAAAAGCGCAGGCCGCGCGCCAGCAGGAAAGGCAAAACCACCGCGAAGATGACGGGAGCGGCCAAGGCCAATAGCGGCACGAAGGTGGTGACGAGGTTGATGACGATCAGGATGGCGAGCACAATCACCCGACCAATGAGTATCTGCAGGCCCCGCGCGTGGTAGTCGAACGAGTGCCCGTCAACGAAGGTGCTGCCATAAAAATACCGGTTGCGGCGCACCTTGGCCCAGGCGGAATAGATGCCGAGGGTAATGATCGTCAGCAGGATATTGACGATCCAGATGCCGAAATATTCCGATGCGCTGCCGCGAAATTCGCCACGCGTCACCTGTCGGCCGGCAAAGCTGCCGGCTGCCGCCTCATACATGGAAACCCTCGTCCTCGATCCGTCCGCTCGACCGCATGTCCCTATGCGGGCCGTGGCTGCCCACATGATCACGCCGGATCGGTATTCTCAAGAGGGGGACGGGAGAGCCCGCACTTCACTCCTGATGGTAGGGCAATCGCATGGGGGATTGCCCTACCCTTGAGGGGCGATGATGGATCCGGCCGCGGACTTCGTCTTCTCCCCATCGGGGGGAAGGTGGCCCGAAGGGGCCGGATGAGGGGGCGCAAGCCAAGGCCTTCGGCCTCCCCCTCATTGCCTCGCTTTGCTCGGCACTTCTCCCCGATGCGGAGAAGAGAGCAGTCAGATTACTTCATCGTCGGCATGACGAACTGGGCGCCTTCCTTGATGCCCGACGGCCAGCGGCTGGTGACGGTCTTGGTGCGGGTCCAGAACTTGATGGAATCCGTGCCATGCTGGTTCAGGTCACCGAAGGACGATGCCTTCCAGCCACCGAAGGAGTGGTAGGCGAGCGGAACCGGGATCGGAACGTTGATGCCGACCATGCCGATGTTGATGCGCGAGGCGAAGTCACGGGCTGCGTCGCCGTCACGAGTATAGATCGCGACGCCATTGCCGTATTCGTGCTTCATCGGCAGGTCGAGGGCTTCCTCGTAGTTCTTCGCGCGGACGACGGAGAGAACCGGTCCGAAGATTTCGGTCTTGTAAATCTCCATGTCCGGCGTGACGTGGTCGAACAGGCAGCCGCCGACAAAGTAGCCGTTCTCGTAGCCCTGCAGCTTGAAATCGCGACCGTCGACGACGAGCTTCGCGCCTTCCTCGACACCCTTGTCGATCAGGCTCTTGATGCGGGCCTGGGCTTCCTTGGTGACGACCGGGCCCATGTCGGCCTTCTCGTCCGTGTAAGGACCGATGCGCAGGCTCTCGACCATGGGGGTCAGCTTTTCAATCAGGCGGTTGGCGGTTTCCTCGCCGACCGGGACTGCAACCGAGATTGCCATGCAGCGTTCGCCGGCCGAGCCGTAGCCGGCGCCCATCAGGGCGTTGGCGGCCTGGTCGAGGTCGGCGTCGGGCATGATGATCATGTGGTTTTTGGCACCGCCGAAGCACTGGGCGCGCTTGCCGTTGCTCGCCGCCGTTCCGTAGACGTAGCGGGCGATTGGGGTCGAGCCGACGAAGGAGATCGCGCCGATATCCGGATGGGTCAGCAGGCCGTCGACGGCCGACTTGTCGCCGTTGACGACGTTCAGGATGCCTTCCGGCAGGCCGGCTTCGATCATCAGTTCGGCAAGGCGGATCGGAACGGACGGATCGCGCTCGGACGGCTTCAGGATGAAGGCATTGCCGCAGGCGATCGCCGGGGCGAACATCCACATCGGGATCATCGCCGGGAAATTGAACGGCGTGATGCCGGCGCCGATGCCAACCGGCTGGCGGATCGAATACATGTCGATGTTCGGACCGGCGCCTTCAGTAAACTCACTCTTCGACAAGTGCGGGATGCCGATGACGAATTCGCAGACCTCGAGACCGCGAATGATGTCACCCTTGGAATCCTCGATGGTCTTGCCGTGCTCGCTGGAGAGCAGCGCTGCGAGCTCGTCCATGTTCTTGTTGAGCAGTTCGACGAACTTCATGAACACGCGGGCGCGGCGCTGCGGGTTGGTCGCCGCCCACTTCGGCTGCGCGGCCTTGGCGCTTTCGACGGCAGCATCGAGCTCGTCCGCACTCGCCAGCGCCACCTCGGCCTGAATTTCGCCGGTGGCCGGATTATAAACGGGCTGCTTGCGACCCGACGTACCGGCAACCTGCTTGCCGCCGATGAAGTGACCGATCTGACGCATGGATCTTCCTCCAGGATATTATGAACTGGAGGGAGTATGCGCTTTATTTTGCACAAGGCAATGCCGCTTTTCACGCATCCGTTGTGCAAATTTGCTCATAGGACATGGCGACACTCGATACTCGATAGCACGTTGGAGGCACGCTCAGCCTCGCCTCGCCGCCTCGATCGCAGCGACGTCAATCTTGCCCATCCCCATCATTGCCTCGAAGGCGCGGCGCGCTTCATCACCTCCGGCCGCCAGCGCATCGGTAAGGACGCGCGGCGTTATTTGCCAGGAGACACCCCACCTGTCCTTGCACCAGCCACAGGCGCTCGGCTGGCCGCCGTTGTCAACGATCGCATTCCAGTAGCGATCAGTCTCCTCCTGATCGTCGGTGGCGATCTGGAAGGAGAAGGATTCACTTTGGGTGAAGACCGGGCCGCCGTTGAGCCCGATGCAGGGAATGCCAAAAACAGTGAAACTCACCGTCAACACATCTCCGGCCTTGCCGGAGGGAAAATCGGAAGGCGCGCGAAACACCGCCTTCACCTCGCTCTCCGGAAAAACCGAGGTGTAGAAGCGAGCCGCTTGTTCCGCTTCCTTTTCATACCACAAGCAGATGGTGTTCTTGGCAGCTGCCATCGGACGTCCTCCCATCCTTGAAACCGCAGGAACAACGCGCAAGGTTCACTGTCGTTCACCGCTGTCTGTGAGACTAGCATCCTTCCCGCCAGAAGATGGCAGTATCAGGCACGGAGCCGTCTGACCGCCCTCGGGTCCCTCCGGATCAGCGAGCGATGCACCATGGTGAAGGCGCTGAGGCTCACGCCCACATCAGAATGCCTGAACCTGCCTTCGAAGCATTCAAGAAATTGCACAACGAACATTGCCGCGTTAGCGTGCGGCTGTGCGATTTCACTTATACGTCCACTATTCACTCGTATCGGAGCCATCCATGAACTGGGACGATGTGCGTATCTTTCTCGCTGTCGCCCGATCCGGCCAGTTTCTCGCTGCCGCACGGCGGCTGGGAGTGAACCACGCCACCCTCTCCCGCCGTGTCACTGCACTGGAGGAGACGCTGCAGACGCGGCTGCTTACGCGGCGAACGAATGGCTGCGAGCTCACGCCCGAGGGAGAGATCTTCCTGCGAGCCGCCGAGCGGGTGGAAAGCGAGATGCTGGCGGCGCAGTCGAACATCGGGCGTATCGACCGCGCGGTCGCCGGCACCGTGCGGATCGGCGCGCCCGACGGGTTCGGCGTCGCCTTCCTCGCACCACGGCTCGGACGGCTGATCGAGCGCTATCCGGAACTCAAGGTCCAACTGGTGCCGGTGCCGCGGGCGTTCTCCCTTTCCCAAAGAGAGGCGGATATCGCCATCACCATCGAGCGGCCCGAACAGGGCCGGCTGATCTCCTCGCGGCTCACCGACTACACGCTGGCGCTCTATGCCTCGCGAGCCTATCTCGACCACGCCGGAACTCCGGACGCGGTCGACGATCTCGCCGGGCATCGCCGCATCGGCTATGTCGAGGACCTGATCTTCTCACCCTCACTCAATTTCACCGGTGAGGTGATGCGCAACTGGGACGCGGCTTTCGAGATCTCCTCAGCCACCGGTCAGACGGAGGCGGTCCGGTCCGGCGCCGGCATCGGCATCCTGCACAGTTACATCGCCCGGCAATATCCGGAACTGGTGCGGGTGCTGCCGGAGATCGAGATCCGCCGCTCCTACTGGACGACCTATCACGAGAGCGCACGTGAACTCGCCCGGGTCCGCGCCGTCGTTGCCTTCCTGCAGGAGGAAGTGAGTGAAAGCCGGGCGATCTTCAATTGAACCTACAATCCGAGATCCAGGGAGCGCCGTCATGTCCGACGCCAGACCGAAGACCCGCCCGACCGGTGCCACAGCCGTGCTCGGCCGCACCGGTTTTCCGCAGATCACCTCCGCAACCGGCGGCGAACTCGGGATCGTCACCGGGCCGTCGCAGCCGGGCTTCAATCCGCTCGACCTGCTTTACGCCTCGCTGTCGGCCTGCCTCGCCATGAGCGCCCGCATCGTCGCCAGCGAAATGGGCGTCATGGACCGGATCGTTTCGATCACCGCTGCCGTGACCGGAGAAAAGGCAACCGAAGGCCTTTCCCGTGTGGAGCGGTTTGACGTCGAATTCAGGATTGCCGGGGAAATCGACGAGGAGACACGGGCAAGGATTGCCGAGCGCGCGGAAAACGAGGTCTGCACCGTAAGCAACACGATCCGGGGAAGTCCGGCATTTTCGACGCGCGTTACCGGATAGTTTCTTTGGCCGACCGGCCAATAGTCAGATCGGCAGACAGGAACCGATTGCCGGCTCGGATGTTTCTCCAGCCATGGACACGTTGCTCGAGGACTTCAGCCACGACACCCACCTCGATCCGCTCATCATGGCGGCGAGAATGCTGCTCGCCCTCGTCTGCGGAGCCGTGGTCGGTTTTGAGCGGGAATATCAGAGCCATGCGGCGGGTCTCAGGACCCATATCCTGGTCAGCCTGTCGGCGGCGGTGATCGCCCTCATCGCAATCGAAATCACCCATCTGCCGACCTTTAGCGATTCCTCGATCCGCATCGATCCCATCCGCCTGATCGAGGCGGTGACGAGCGGGGTCGCGTTCCTCGCCGCCGGCATGATCATCTTCAGTCGCGGCAAGATACTGGGCCTCACCACCGGCGCCGGCATGTGGCTCGCCGGTGCGATCGGGCTGGCCTGCGGCCTGGGCTTCTGGCAGATCGCCGCGCTTTCCACGGTGGGCGCCATCATCGTGCTCGCGCTAATGCGGCGGCTGGAGGCCAACCTGCCGCCAAAGGATGGGAAAACAGGGGAACCGCATAGGGCCGAGAACCGTTCGGATCACTAAGAGCCGTCCCAAAAGGAGAAGGATCCGACCGATGGACCAGAAAACTTCCCGAACCGAGCAAACCGTAAAGGACCAGCGCGCCATCCAGGCGAAGGTCGCGAAGGCGGATCAGAAGCAGGACAGTTCCGGCAAGAAGAAGGGTGCAGTCCAGGCCGGGGCGCGTACCTATCCGGAGCCGCCGTTTCCAAAACAGCATCAGCCGAAACCCGGTTCCGAAGCGCGCCTCGATCCGGAACCGATGTATGACGCACCGTTCTACAAAGGGTCAGGCAAGCTTGATGGCATGGTAGCTCTCATCACCGGCGGGGACTCTGGCATCGGCCGCGCGGTCGCCGTCCTGTTTGCCCGCGAAGGTGCGGACGTCACAATTGCCCACCTTGCGGAAGACGAGGATGCGAAGGAGACGCGCGAGAGTGTTGAGGCGGAAGGCCGCCGCTGTCTCGTCATGCGCGGCGACGTGCGGGATGGCAAGTTCTGCAAGCAGCTTGTCGAGCGCACAGTCGATGAATTCGGCAAACTCGATGTGCTCGTCAACAATGCCGCCTTCCAGGTTCACAGCAAGCGGCTGGAGGACCTGAGCGACGAACACTTCGACGAGACGATCAAGACCAATCTCTACGGCTATTTCAACCTGACCAAGGCGGCCCTTCCCCACCTGAAAAACGGGTCCTCAATCCTCAACACCGGTTCGGTGACCGGGCTGCGGGGTAGTGCCGAGCTTCTCGATTATTCGATGACCAAGGGCGGCATTCACGCTTTCACCAAGGCGCTCGCCTCCAATCTGGTCGAGCGCGGTATAAGAGTGAACGCAGTGGCGCCGGGGCCGGTTTGGACGCCGCTCAACCCGTCCGACCGCGAGGCGGAAGACGTCTCCAAGTTTGGCAGCCAGGTGCCGATGAAGCGCCCTGCGCAGCCGGAAGAGATAGCGCCAGCCTACGTGTTCCTCGCGTCGCCGCAGACAGCGAGCTACATCACAGGCGAGGTTCTGCCGATCGTCGGGGGATGAATGGAGAAGAAGGAAAATGGTACGGTTGGGTGGATTCGAACCACCGACCTCAGGTGCCACAAACCTGCGCTCTAACCAACTGAGCTACAACCGCACGAACGGCGCTAAGTGCGCGTTGGGGGTCCAATACGGGCAGTCGGCTTTTTTTTCAAGCCCTTTCTGCGCGTTCATAAAAAAGGGTCGGGACCTCATGCCCCGACCCAGTCCTTGGGAGGAAAATTCTTCGATCAGGCGGCCTTGAAAGTGGAGATGACCTTCTCGGCTGCTTCCTTGCCCGGCTTGGCAACGGTTTCGGCGACCTTCTTGGCGGTCTCCTGCATGGCCTTGGCCTGCTCCACGGTGACTTCCGCCTGCTTGCGGATGAAGGAGGTCTGCAGTTCGACGAGCTCGGCGACCGACTTCACACCGAGGAGTGCTTCCATATGGGAAAGAGACATGTCGGCATTGGTGCGCAACGCGTCGATCGCCTTGAGGCCGAGCTCGACCGTACCGGCCTGGGCCGATTGCAGCGTGGTTTCAATGGTCTTGGTGGCGTCTTCGGCCGCAGTCTTCATCTTGGCGTAGGCTTCCTTGGACTGGGCGGCGCCCTTTTCGGTGAATTCGCGGAAGCTTTCGGAAAACTTGGAGGGATCAAAAGCGGAAAACGAGAAGACGTCAACATTCTTGGCAGCCATGGTATGCTCCTGTACCGGTCTCGGGCGCGCAGCCCCTGGATGAATTAGATACTTCCTATATAATCCAGATTATTGTGCATTGCAATATCATTGTGCGATGCACAATAGATAAAATTCTCAGGTTAACTCTGATCGGCAAAATCGCGGTCCGGCGCTGGACCCGAAAGCGGTGCCCGGATATTAAATTTCAGTTAATTTGCCGGACCATGAAGGTTTCAGGCGCGACAGGTTGATGACCATGCCCGCAACACAGTATCCGTTCATAGACATCGCCGTGCACGGGACGGTGCGCGACCGCTTTGCGCGGGGCGAAGCGCTGGTGCTGTTCTCGGCCGACATGCAGAACGTACTCTGGGCCAATGGCGCCGGGGCTGCCCATTTCGGCAATCCCTCGGTCTACGATTTCCTCGAACAGGGGCCGAACCGTAGCGAACTGTCCTTCCGTCAGCTTGCCGCGGCAGCAGGTCAACTCTCCGCCGTGGGTGATATCCGCTCGGTGGTCGTGCGCATTGCCTCCGGCTTCCGCAGCGTGCCGATGCAGGCACAGGTCGAACTGACCGAGATGCGTCAGGGCGAGCGCGCAGTGCTGTTCTGCCTGCCGACCAGCACTGGGCAACCATCCTCTGACGAACTCGCTCGCCGCATGCTCTCCGGCTTCGATGACCCCGACACCCATATGGCCGTGCTCAGCGACGAGGGTGCGGTGATCGCCGCATCGCCGGGGTTCAGGGACCTCGGGATCGCCTCCGCCTCCATACGCAGCTTTATGACCATGGTAGACAACGAGGCGAGCCATCTGCTGAAGCGACCGCTCGCGACCGGCCGCGGCTACCTGCCCGCCGCGATCGGCAAGGTGTCCGACACACCGGGAATGTATCTGGTGCTGGCGATCGAGACCATTCTCGGCAATTTCGGCCCGGCGGAAGAGCCGGCGACAGAGGAACCGCAAGCACCGGCCGTCGAACAGCCGGTCGAAGAGGTTGCGGCAGCTGCGGTCGCCCCATCGCCCCAGAATGCGACGGGGCCGGATATCGAAACCGATATCGCGGACGAGCCGACATTCGTTCCCGATGAGCCAACGGAAAGCGATATCGAGGCGCCCGAGGCTCCAGTGCCTTCCGAAATCGAACACCCGACGCCGGATGTGGTCGCATCCGAAGCGGCGCCGGAAAAGACCGAAACAGACGTGGACGAGTCTACGCCCATTGACGAGGCTGCTGCGCCGGCAGCCGAGCCTGCGGAACCTTCGACCTTCGCCTTCGAGCCCACCAGCCGCGCCACGCGATTCGTCTGGAAGATCGACGCCGACGGCCGCTTCACCGAGGTGTCACACGAATTCGCCGCCGCGGTCGGCCCCCGCGCCGCCGCGATCGAGGGCGTCGCCTTCGTTGATCTCGCCGCACTGTTCAACCTCGACCCAGACGGCAAGATCGCCGAGCTGCTGAGCAAGCGCGACACCTGGTCGGGCAAGACGATCTACTGGCCGGTCGAGGGAACCAGCCTGCGCGTGCCCGTCGACCTCGCTGCCCTGCCGACTTATACCCGCAGCCGGGAATTCGACGGCTTTCGTGGCTTCGGCGTGGTGCGGCTGGCCGATGCTATCGAGGATCCGCTGAAGAGCGGCCTGATGCTTGGCGAAAATCTCGAGCCGGCCGAGAGCGCCGCTCCGGAGGAGCCCGTGGCAGCGGATACGTCTTCCGAGGAGGAAGCGACGGCTGATGTCCCCGAAATCCTGGCCGAGGCGGATGCCTTGTCGGCCCAGGCGAATTTCACGGCCGCGGAGATCGCGACCGACAACGAAAGGGCGGATGATCGGGAGCGGGAAGAGGAGCAAGCGCCGACGCCCGAAAGCCCACGCGACGAGCCGCCGGCGATCATTCATGCCGAGGCGCCCGTACAGCGGGCCACCGACAAGATCATCCAGCTCGACAATCGCCGCCTGCGCTCGCGCGAGGGCTTAAGCGCCAGCGAGGAAGCGGCCTTCCGTGAGATAGCCCGCAAGCTCGAACCCATCGGTCCGCGCCCGGCCGATACCGAGGCGACCACGGAGCAACCGGCGATCGAAAGCAAAGCCGACGCGGCCGCGCCCGTAACACCTGCCGAGACGCCGCGCACTCCCGAGCCGCCAGTTTTCCAGACCGCGACGCCGGCACCGGCCAGCTTCAGCACGTATCGCCGGGATATCGGGCTTAGTCCGGATATCATCGATCTGATGCCCGTGCCGCTTCTGGTGCATGTCGCGGACCGGCTGATCCACTGCAACCCGGAATTCCTGAAGCTCACCGGTTACGACAACCTTGAGGCTCTGGCCGAGGCCGGCGGCCTCGATGCGCTGCTGCAACGGGAGGAACTGGAGGAGGCAGAGGGTAAGGCGAGCCGCATGTTGGTGGTGCGTGCTGACGACACGCTGGTGCCGGTCACCGCTAAACTTCAGTCGATCCGCTGGGAACAGGCGAGCGCACTGATGCTGTCGCTCGTGCCCTCCGAGACGGCTGAAACCCCGACAGACGAGCCTTCCGCAATGCCGGACGAGCAGGCGAGCAAGCTTTCCCGCCTGAGAGTCGAGGCAGACGAGATGCGCTCGATCCTGGAAACCGCTACCGACGGCGTCGTCATCATCGGCACCGATGGCGAGATCCGCTCGATGAACCGCTCGGCCTCGGCGCTGTTCAACTACGACGGCGAGGAACTGCGCGGCAAACCCTTCGTCACGCTGTTCGCGCACGAAAGCCAGAAGGCGATCCTCGACTATCTCGGCGGGCTTGCCGGCCACGGTGTGGCGAGCGTGCTGAACGACGGTCGCGAGGTGATCGGTCGCGAGGCGTCCGGCGGCTTTCTGCCGCTGTTCATGACGATCGGCAAGCTGACGTCGTCGAACGGCTATTGCGCGGTGATCCGCGACATCACCCAGTGGAAGCGGACTGAGGAAGAACTGCGCAACGCCAAGCGCGCGGCCGAGACGGCGAATGCCCACAAGAGCGAATTCCTCGCCCGCGTGAGCCACGAGATCCGCACGCCGCTCAACGCCATCATCGGCTTCGCTGACATCATGGCCAGCGAGCATTTCGGCCCGGTCGGCCATGCACGCTACGCCGAGTATGCCAGCGATATCGTCCGCTCCGGCCGCCATGTGCTCGATATCGTCAACGATCTCCTGGACATATCGAAGATCGAGGCGGGCGAGATGGATCTCGACTTCACCGCCGTCGGCCTCAACGAGACCGTGTCGCAGGCAGTCGCCATCGTGCAACCGCAGGCGAACAGCCAGCGGGTGATCATTCGCACCGCGTTGTCCCAGGCCGTGCCGAACGTCGTCGCCGACCTCCGCTCGATCAAACAGATCGTGCTGAACATCCTGGCGAACGCGATCCGGTTCACGCCATCGGGCGGCCAGATCATTGTCTCTACCGCCTATGAAGCGAACGGCAGCGTGGTTCTGAGGATCCGCGACACCGGCATCGGCATGAGCCGTTCCGAACTCGAACAGGCGATGAAGCCGTTCCGGCAAGTCTCCCCCGGCACGCGACCACGCGGCGACGGAACCGGACTCGGTCTGCCCCTGACTAAGGCCATGGTCGATGCGAACCGCGCGAATTTCTCGATTTCCTCAGCTCCGAACGAGGGCACACTGGTGGAGATCACCTTCCCCTCGCCGCGTGTCCTGGCGGACTGATCCGCGGGCACGTGGCCGGTTGCGAAAGAGCGTGGAGCGGCGGTGTCCGCCAGTGTAGGAGACACACCTCAGCCCGCCGCTCCACCTCTCCCCTTCGGACGAGACACGGCAAGGATTAACGGGGGAGATTACCCCTGCCGTAACTGTCCGAAGGCTTAGCTGCCAACCTCTGTGAGTGAATGCCGACTCGATGCTGCGGGCTTCACTCGCCTTGATGTCTAGAAATGGATTTGCAACGGGGTGGCGCCCGGGTCACCGCCTTCCAGGCGGCGGATGGCGGAAGGAGGCTGTTGCGGCAGGACGATCCGCGAGCGCGGCGTGGCGCCCGGCTTACCGCCCTGACGCCGGCCAGCCTGCCGATACCGTGACCACTCACCAGTCATCCACCCTCCCCGAAGCGCTTTGGAAAGACCTAACGTTTCCGCTCTATTGGCTGCCGCGAGTGAAAGGATCAACGCGATGGACGGCTCCGCATAATCTTTAGCGCTCGTGCATAATTTTTTCCGATTGGTAAAAATTCCTGCTGCCAGAAGAAGCCGCATCCTCAGTCAGCGTTCTCGGAACGGCGATGCTGGCCAGGTGGAATTCCGAAGCGCCGACGATAGGCGATAACGAAGTTCGATAGCTGGCTATAGCCGACAGACCAGGCGAGGTGCTTCAGCGGGATGTCGCGACTGTCGCGGATGATCCGGTGCGCCGCCTGCATCCTCGCCTCCAGCAGGGCCTCGAATACAGTCATGCCGAACAGGTGCCGAAATCCCTGGTTAAGCCGCCTCGCCGGCAGACGGGCATAGGCGGCGAGCTCATCGAGCGTAGGCGGTGTACGAAGGTCGGAGACCAGATACTGGTAGGCCTCGCGCACCCGGGTGAGATCGCGGGCATTGAGCGAGGCAGTAGCAGCTGGCGTCTCCTGCATCTGGTCGAGCAGATGGGCCAGAAACTCCATCGCCTTGCTTTCCAGCCACAGCTTCCCCATCGTGCCACGATAGACGGGGTGGAGCAGGCTTTGGGCAACGCGTGCCACCTCCTGACTCCGCGCGAACACATGCGAAACCGGCTTGCGACCGTTTTCCAGGACACGGCGCGCCAAAGGGGGCAATCCTTCATCGGTCATGATGCGGTCGAGCGTGTCGGGGTCAAGAATCAGCGTAACAGCCTGCCACGGTCCGGGTGCTTCCAGCCGATAACTGATCTCGCGTTCAGCAAGGCTGAGCGCAAAGGGACGACCAGACCCGCGCCACGACTTGCTTTCGTTGCCCTTTGCCTCGATAACACCTGCTCCATCAAGCATTGCTCCGACAACCAGATGGCCGGCCGGAGAGTCCCCTTGCGCCACCAGCTTCCAGGCATGGCTGGAGGTTCCCGCCAGCCGGTAGAGGGACACGCCCGGACGCGCGGTGCGGCGCTCCATGAAGCCGCTGAAGGGGCCATCATCGAAAACAATCCGGCCTCCGCCGTCGAAATCGTACGGATCGGTGACGTCACCGGCATCAACGGTCCATGACACCCTATCCATCAGGGCGACCTGAGAAGATTTAATATGCATGCAATACGCATATTTTTACCGCTCTTATTTGTCAAATGGGGTCTGCGAGGCAGGCAAAAGGCGGCCAAAAAGGCCGCCTTCAGGATTAAAAGACCATTTGCAGTCTAGCGGCACCGGAGACGGTGGCATCCAGCCCCTCAGTGGCGGCATGCAGGGACAGCGAGAGCAAGGCGGAATCCGTCAGTCTTACATCCAGATCAGCGCCTATACGGGCCCAGAATTCGTCATAACTGCCACCGCCGATCGAAAACCCGTGCAGACCGAGAACCCGACCGTTCGCCTGCGCGGCGTCGCCACCCGCGTAGATCAGCTCCGCTGTGCCTCGCAGACCGACTTTGTCGGTCAACTGGTTGTAAGACGCCATGCCCAGACGCACTTCGCCGGAACGAACCGACTGCGCATCAAACTGCGCCGGGAAAGCGCCGCCGCTTTCGGTGTAGCCATCGATCCGCGACCAGTTCCAGGCATAGGAAGCGTAGGGACTGAATGAGGTTTCACCCAGCCGGAAGGCGTCTGTCCAGTCTGCTCTCAATCGTATTGCCCCGGTGTGCATGTCCGTCTCGCCCTGCGAGTAATTTGTGACGCCACCGTTGGAGTAACCACGCCGGATATCGAGGTCACCTCCGCCATAGAGGCTGGTGAGAGAAAAAATGACCGGTGACCCGGCCGGGCGCCAGTTCGCTTCCCCGATCAAATAGCGACCATCGAAATCGGACTTGCCGTCGTTCGCCAGACCGAAGTTCGAATGGGCGATACCCACGCCCACCCCGAGGCGCACCGTATCATCAGCCAGATCGCCGCAAAGTCCCACCTCGGCCAGCGCGCTGTTTCCGTCGTCGTCACTGTACCGGGCAAGATCGCCGGCGCTCCAGGTGCAGATCCCGCTGCTGGCACTGGAGAAATCGCTCAGCGGTCGATGATGCGCTCCGTTGAATGCGAAGCGAGAAAGGTTATGCCGAGCCCAGCTTGCGTAGGCAGCACCGTAGATCGTGCCGTTGTATTCCTCGACGTCAATAACGCCGGAACGTCCGCCTTCAGTTACTCTTGCTATGAACGCACGGTTCGACATTCCATCGGCGCGGACACCCGTGATCACCATGCCGTCGTCCGACACGCCATTTGCAGCCTCGAATACCCAGTCAGTGTCGACACCCGAGTCCCGCAGCCAGTCGGAAAGCGATACCATACCCGTTTCCCGGGTCCACCGGAAAGCCGCATACGTGTCGTCAGCCAATGTGGCCTCACCCACGACCACATCGCCATCGGCGTTGACACCGCGCGCAATACTGAACTTCCCACCCAGGGTTCCAAGGCTCTCCATTTGCGGATTACTTGAATCACCCCAGTTCCCGCCCTCTTCCCAGCGAAACGCCTCAGAATTTCCGTCGATGTTGTCCGCCTCACCAACGACCACCCGACCGTCACGGTTTACGGCTATGGCACGGGCATCCGATCCGCCCAGCGTGCCGAGAATCTGGTAAGAGGCAGTACCGGTCGTCTCTATGTGCTCAATATCCCAACGGATCGCCTGAAAGCCCGAATAGAGCGAGATTTCGGAGGCCCCTACCACGTACCGGCCGTCCCCGCTGATGCCCGCGGCTTCCGATCTGCCGTCGACGGTGTGTAAGCCGGACAGTTCGTACATCTGGGCATTGTCTGCGACGCCTGTGGTCGCCCCCTCGACCCAAACAAATCCACGATGTATATGCGCCGCCCCGCTCATCTCGCTGTTACCCACGACCCTGCTTCCGTCGTCAGACACACCGTAAGCGTAGCTGCGAACGTTCGTTCCGAATCCTGCGAGGCTACCCAGATCCTCGAAACCACCCTCGAGCGTCCATCGAAAAGCGTTTACAGCGCTTGGGGAAGCGGTAGCGCTACCCACTACCACCCCGTGATCGTTGACGTCGTAGGCCCTTACGTGAGGATTGGGGATGGCTGGTGTGCCCAGATTGTAAATCCGGCCGGTCTGAAAATCATAAAGGTAGGAGCGCGTATTCGATCCTACGGCCGTCATTCCCTGTCCGACGGCATATCTGCCATTGCCGCTTACCGCCGCGCCGGTATGCCAATAGACGCTACCGTCCGACTCCTGCGGCGTGATGACTTCGCCTCCCGCCCAAGTATCCGTGGCGACAAGAAAGGTGAGCAAGCTGGTGGTCCACGCCAGCGAGAGCGTTCTGCCCCGCAACGAAAGCTGCTGCTGTGCGCCACCATTTTCTCTTCTCGGCATATGTCGTCTCCAAGCGCCTTGAACTGTTCATTCGAAGTGCCTCCATAGGCCGTAGGTTGTGGTGAGGTTCAACGCGCTCGGTATCGATAAATAACTATTCGGCAAAGCGCATAACTTTTTCCAACCGGTAAAAAACAACGCCCCGGTAGGGGCGTTGTTGGATAGCTTGCCGTTTCGGTAGGGGGACGCCGCTGTCAGGCCGACTCGCCACTGCGTCGATCCTGCCCCGGCGAGATACCAAAGCGGCGACGGTAGGCGTTGATGAAATTGGACAGCTGGTTGTAGCCAACCTGCCAGGCCACGTTCTTCAACGGAACCTCCGGACACTCGCGCACCATGTAGTGAGCTGCCTGCATGCGAGCCTCCAGCAATGCTTCGAACACGGTCATGCCGTAGATTTGGCGGAAACCCTGGTTGAGCCGGCGCGGTGACATCCTCGCCGCTACCGCCAGTGCCTGAATATCTGGTGGCGAACGCAGGTCCGACAGCAACATTTCGTGTACCTCGCGGATGCGTAGAACGTCGCGGGCATTGAGATCCGGTCGTACCGGCGAACTTTCCGCCAGTCGATCGAGCTGGCAGGCCAGCAATTCCAGCGCTTTGCTCTCCCTCCAGAGTTTTCCCATCCGGCCCCGGTAGGGAGAGTCGAAAAGCTCATGTGCCAGGCGCGCAATGGTGCGATCAGCCTTCAGGACCTCCAATACAGGCAGATATCCATTATCGAGAACTGCGCGGACAATCGGCGGCAACTGCTCCTCCGAGGCCAGATCCTCAAGCGCCTCCGGCTCAAGCAGCAGAGTCACGGCCCTCCATTTTTCGTTGGCCTCGATACGGTAGGCGATCTCGCGATCGGCGAGGCTCAGAATATAGGGGCTCCCGCCAGCCCGCCATGTCCGGCCTTCGTTACCGTCAGCGTCGATGGTGCCCGCACCACCCAACAGCGTACCCAGAACCAGATTTCCTGGCGGTGAGCTGCCAAGCGCAGAGAGAGTCCACGGATGATCGGACGAACCGGAGACGCGATAGAGCGCGGTGCCCCGACGTAACGGGACCCGTTCAATGAAACCGCGAAAGGATCCATTGTCGAAGTTCAGCAGCTCGCTGCCGTCGAAATGTTGTTCCTCCCGCCCACCAGGGGCTTCGATGATCCACGCGCTCTCATCCATGCTTGCAACGCTGCTCCTCGAATTTCACGGGACAGTAAATTACCCGCTCAGGGCGCTGTTCTTGGAAGGCCCACACTCTTTTTGTCAACTCATCGCCCAAAAGGCTTGAACGATACAAAATTCACCTCTTCTTTTTGAAGAAATCTACTTATGCGCGCAAACTATATTTGTTTTTGCATGATTTGATATTCATATCGTAGCGCGGATATGCGCGGTTTCCTTCGGCGGGCGTTTGGGCTAGATCAGCAGCAAACAGCCCAACGGAGAACCGGAGTGTCGATAGAGGCTCCTCCCGTGGCGTCGACCGGCCGACCGGTCGCAGGCCATGGCCCCAATCGCCTGATGATCGCCGCCTGCGTCGTGGCGGCTGTCGTCGTCATGCCGATCGTGGCGATCGTCTGGATCGCGCTCTCGAACGACGGCGAGAACTGGCGGCACGTGATGAGCACCGTCGTGCCGCGTGCGACCGCCCGGACGCTGGAACTCCTGTTCTTCACCAGCCTGGTAACCGCCGTCTTTGGGATTGCCACCGCCTGGCTCGTCGCCTCCTTCGAGTTTCCGCTGCGGCGTCTCTTGTCAATCGCGCTCGTCCTGCCGCTGGCGATCCCCTCCTATCTGGCGGCCTATGCCTTCGGCGAGTTCCTCGACTTCACCGGCCCGGTGCAGACGTTGCTACGCCGGACCTTCGGCTTCCAGACGATCCGCGACTACTGGTTCCCCGATATCCGTTCGCTCGGCGGGGCGGTGTTGGTGATGAGCGCGGTGCTCTACCCTTATGTCTATCTCGCCTGTCGCTCGATGTTCCTGATGCAGGGGCGCGCTGCAGCCGACGTCGCGCGCACGCTCGGCGCCGGGCCATTGCGCGTCTTTCTCAAGGTGCAGGTGCCGATGGCGCGCCCGGCGATCATGGTCGGACTGACGCTGGTGATGATGGAGACGCTGAACGACATCGGCGCGGTGGAATTCCTCGGCGTTAACACACTGACCTTCTCGATCTACGACACTTGGCTCAACCGGGGCAGCCTCGCCGGCGCGGCGCAGCTCGCCTGCGTGCTGCTCCTCTTCGTCGGTGGCCTGATGATACTGGAACGGTGGGCGAGACGACGCCAGCGGTTCGCCAGCAACAAGACGACGGCGGCGGTCCACGACATCGTGCGGACGAGGCTCGCCGGCGGGCGCGGCATCGCCGCTGCGGCCTTCTGCGCCCTTCCCGTGATCGTCGGCTTCGGCGTCCCGGTTTTGGTTCTCGGGGAATTCGCCCTGCACCGACTGGAGGATTTCGCCGAGCCTCGGCTGATGAAGGCGCTCTGGCATTCGGTCGTCGTGTCTTCGGCCGCCGCGTTTTCGGCAGTGCTGCTCGCCTTCGTCCTCGCCTATGCCGCCCGCACTGCGCGTTCGACGGCCACCAGTGTCGCGAGCCGCCTCGCCTCGCTCGGCTACGGCGTGCCCGGCACAGTGCTTGGTATCGGCGTGCTGATCCCGCTCGCCGGCTTCGAAAATGCGCTCGACGGTTTCCTGCGCTCCCATCTCGGCGTGTCGACAGGCCTGCTGCTATCCGGCACCGGTTTCGCCATCGTCTATGCAGCGACGGTGCGGTTCCTGACCATGGCGGAGGGTACGGTCGACGCGGGCTTCCAGAAACTCTCGCCCCATCTCGACATGGCGGCCCGAACGCTCGGACGGACCGCGGGCCAGACGCTAACCGGGGTGCTGCTGCCTAACCTTCGGCCCGCCGTACTCACTGCGGCGCTGCTCGTCTTCATCGAGACGCTGAAGGAATTGTCGGCGACGATCCTGCTCCGGCCGTTCAACTTCAACACGCTGGCGACACTGGTCTACGAGGATGCCTCGCGGGCCATGGTGGAGGATGCCTCAGTGGCGGCGATGATCATCATCCTCGCCGGACTGATACCCGTGTTGCTGGTATCGAGCTCTCTGGACGGCCGGCGGTAAGCTCCATCAGCCTCCGGAACAGGGACGGCTTGCGCTCCTCCTTCAAATGGCGCGTTACTGCCTGAGGTCCGGCAGGTCCCGGAACAGATCCAGCGCCTCCGGGTTGGCCAGCGCTTCCTTGTTCTTCACCGGTCGGCCGTGCACCACCTCGCGCACCGCCAGCTCGACGACCTTGCCGGACTTGGTGCGGGGAATGTCGGAGACGGCGATCACCTTGGCCGGCACGTGGCGCGGCGAGGCGCCGGTGCGTATCCGGGTTTTGATCGTCTTGACGAGATCCTCGCTGAACTGAACTCCAGGGGCGAGGCGAACGAACAGGACGACGCGTACGTCGTCCTCCCAGTCCTGACCGATGCAGAGCGCCTCTACCACCTCTGGCAACTGCTCCACCTGATTGTAGATCTCAGCGGTACCGATGCGGACCCCGCCCGGATTGAGCGTGGCGTCGGAGCGACCGTGTATGATCAGGCCGCCGTGATCCGTCCATTCGGCGAAGTCGCCGTGGCACCAGACATTATCGAAGCGCTCGAAATAGGCCGCCTTGTACTTGGCACCGTCCGGATCGTTCCAGAACATCACCGGCATCGAGGGGAAGGCTTTGGTACAGACCAACTCGCCTTTCTCGCCTTTCACCGGCCTGCCGTCGTCGTCCCAGACGTCAACGGCGAGACCGAGACCCGGCCCCTGGATCTCGCCGCGCCATACCGGCTTCAGCGGATTGCCGAGCACGAAGCAGGAGACGATGTCCGTGCCGCCGGAAATCGAGGCAAGATGCACGTCGGGCTTGATACCCTCATAGACGAAGGAAAAACCTTCCGGCGACAGCGGCGACCCGGTCGAGGTGATCAGGCGCAGGCTGGATAGGTCGTGCGTGGTGCGCAGCGTCAGACCGCTCTTGCGCACCGCGTCGATATATTTCGCTGAGGTACCGAACACGGCGAATTTTTCGTCGGCCGCATAATCGAACAGGACATTACCATCCGGCGCGAAAGGCGAGCCGTCGTAAAGGCAGAGGGTGGCACCGACGGCCAAACCCGAAACCAGCCAGTTCCACATCATCCAGCCGCAGGTGGTGAAGTAGAACAGCCGCTCGCCCTTCTCCACGCCGCAATGAAAGCGATGTTCCTTCAGATGCTGCAGCAGCGTGCCGCCGGCGCCGTGGACGATGCATTTCGGCACGCCGGTCGTGCCGGAGGAAAACAGGATATAGACCGGATGGGAAAACGGGAGCCGGACATATTCCACCGCCTTCGCCTCGAACGGCGCGACGAAGTCGGCGAGCGTCCTGCCATCCGACAAAGATGCGGCGAGCGCCGGGGCATCGCCGGCATAAGGCACGATCAAGGCGGGCACACCGAGTTTGGCAACGACGGCGCGCACCTTGTCGGCGACGTCCTGCTTCTTGCCATTGTACCAGTAGCCATCGCAGCAGATGAAGAGCCTGGGGCCAATCTGGCCAAAGCGGTCCAGCACGCCCTGTTCGCCGAAATCGGGCGAGCAGGACGACCAGATCGCACCGATCGAGGTGGCCGCCAGCATACAGGCAACCGTTTCCGGCAGACTCGGCATCATCGCGGCGATCCGGTCACCCTCACCGATGCCCATGGCACGGTAGGCCTGCTGCAGGCGCGAGACCATGGCGGTCAGGCGCTCCCAGGACCAGCGGTCGACGACCTTGTCCTCACCACGGAAAATCATCGCCTCACCCTCTGCGGCACCCGCCAGCAGGTTCTCGGCGAAGTTCAGCCGTGCTTCGGGGAAGAACCGGGCTTCGAGCATCCGGTCACCGTTTTCCAGCGCAACCGAACCTTTCTCACCCTTAACCCCGCAATAGTCCCAGACGGCCGACCAGAACGCGCCGCGATCGGCGATCGACCAGGCGTGGAAGGCGTCATAGTCCGCGAAGGGTTTGTCGGCTCGTTCGCCACACCATTGCATGAAATTGAACATAGGGGTCGATTGGCGAAAGTCCTCCGACGGGATCCAGAGCGGTTGATCCTGATTCATGCGCGTCCTCCACTGAACTATAGGCTGTATAGCAGTTTGCATTGCAATATGTAGTCTTCGTGCGGCCTCATCTCCCCGCGAAATTGCCAGATTGCGGCATTTCCTATAACGGGCTCAGCACGACACGAACGAACGCGGTTTCGCTTCACCGGACGATGGCATGACGGATCAGCAGACGGCCCCAGAGGAAACGACGCCGCAGCCCTCGCGGCTCCACCCGGCAGCGGCATTGTTTCGCCGGCCGCTGACACTGCTCGTGCTGTCGCCGCTATTGCTCTATTTCATCTTGCTCGGTCTTGCGCCGCTGCTCGTCTCCACCGGCGTGGTACGGGGCGCCTTGGAGGGTGCGGTATCCGAATGGAGCGGTCATCAGGCGACGATCAGCGGGCCGCCGGAGCTCACCTTCTGGCCGGAGCCGGAGATCACCCTTCCCGCCGTGACGATCCGCAGCCGGCGCGCCGGCAACGACATCGTGCTGGCCCGGATCGAGCGACTGTCTGCCTCGTTCGGCCTGCTCGACGGTATGTTCGGTCAGCCGGTTCTTGGCGATTTCCGGTTGACGCGGCCGGAATTCTGGCTGCGCCGCGACAGTGACGGGAAGATCGACTGGCAGGGCGACGGCCTGCTCGCCACAGCGATCCGCGCTGCGATTTCGGATGACCCTGATGTGAAGCTCGCCGATACCGCGATCGGCACGGTGAGAATGACCGGTGGACGCCTGATCATCGACGATGCCGTGACAGAACGGCACTTCCAGTTCGACGACATCACCGCCCGGCTGGATTGGCCCAGGCTCTCTTCGGCGATGACGCTCACGGCGGAGGCAAGGCTCGGAGGCCGCCATTTCGGTTTCGATCTAAGCTCCAGCAAACCTCTTCTTCTCTTCGGCGGCGAGGATGCCGGCATGAACCTCACCCTCAGGCTGCAAAGCCTTAACGGCACGTTCGAGGGAACAGCCAATCTCGCCAGCGAATATCTGTTGAATGGGCTGCTGCGGATACAGGCGAACGACCTTGCCGGCTTCCTCGGCTGGGCCGGCCTAAAGCTCCGGGGCACGGAATATATCAAGCACGCGGAACTCTCCGGTGAGCTTACCACCACCGGCGACAGCTACAGGCTCGACGGGTTGAAAGCCTCGTTCGATGGCAGCGATGCAACCGGCATCATCGAACTCACGCCGCCGGGCCAAGGCAAGGCGAACCTCGGTGGCACGCTCGCCTTCGACCGCATCGATCTTTCCGATCTGCTGGACGCCTTCATGCTCATGCCGGGACGAGGGCAATCCGAGGGACAGGATGCCGGCCTGCCGCAATGGCTAGACGCCGACATCACGCTGTCTGCGGACAAGGCAGAGCTTTCGCCTTTCACGCTGGAAGACCTGGCGGCAAGTATCGTCGTCCGCGGCGACAGCCGTCGGTTCGACGTGCTCGACGGGACGTTCGAAAAGGGCCGATTGACCGCGCGGCTGGTGGACAGCGCCGACGGCAAGCCGGGCGAGCTCCATCTTTCTGTCGCCAACGCCGATCTGGAGGAACTCTTCGACCGCTTGGAGCCGGCCGGTCCCCTGCCCCATGGGCTCGCTTCCGGAGACGCGGCGCTCACATTTTCCCGGCCGGTGGCGAGGGCGTCGTTTAGCGATCTTGCAGGCGAAGTGACGCTGAAGATGAACAATGGGACGCTTCGGCCATTCAACCTGACCGAGATCCACGCACTCGCCGCCAAGCGGACGTTCTTCCGGCTGAGCGACACTTCCGGCGGGGAGCTCGATTTCGACGAGGCATCCTTTCGGATAGGCCTGCGCGGCGGCGTCGCGGAAATCCTCGAAGGCGACGCCCAGACGGAAGAGGGGCGGCTCGTGCTCAGCGGCCTGGTGCCTTATGCCAGTAACAGTCTCGCCCTCGGCGCTTCCCTGGGAGACGACAATTCGGCGGAGCCGCCGCTTCAGTTGTTCATCGGCGGCTCCTGGCCGGACCCCATACTCTCCCCAGTGGCACGACAGGGGCCACAGGCGTTAGAATAGGACAGAATCAACGCAGGAGGCCGCGTGTCCCGTAGCGCCGCAGTGCTCTTCAAGATTCTGCTCGCCTCGCTGCTGGCCGGGATCGCGCTGACGTTCCTCGACGTGACGCTCGAGATGATCCTCAGCCTTGTCGGCCTCACCCCTGGAATCGTCATGGACTTCGGTCGACGGCTCATCGCCTGGGCTGGGCCAACCATGCTGCTCGGCGCTGTCATCATCCTGCCGGTCTGGCTGCTCACCCATATCTTCCTGCCGCCGCGGGACTATTGATCCCGGCGGCGGTCAAGGCGTCTGTGCAGCGAAGTGCTCGTCGCGCTGGCGTTGCAGCTCGCGCTGTTTCATCGAGATGGAAGAGATGATCACGCCGATCGTCACCAGAGCAATGAGAATGGAGCACACGGCGTTGATCTCCGGCGTTACCCCAAGGCGCACCTGGCTGTAGATCTTGATCGGCAGCGTGGTGGCGCCGGGACCGGTGGTGAACGAGGCGATGACGAGGTCGTCGAGCGACAGGGTGAAGGCCAGCATCCAGCCGGAGATCACCGCCGGTAGGATCAGCGGCAGGGTGATCCTGAAGAACGTCTTGACCGGCGGGCAGCCGAGATCCTGCGCCGCCTCCTCCAGGCTCATGTCGAAGGTCAGCAGGCGCGACTGCACAACGATCGCCACATAGCACATGGTGAAGGTGGTATGGGCTATGGTGACTGTCAGCATGCCGCGATCGAAGCCTACCGCAACGAAAAGCAGCAGCAGCGACAGGCCGGTGATGACCTCCGGCATGACGAGCGGCGCATAGACCATGCCGGAGAACAGCATACGGCCTGGAAAGCGGCCGTAACGCACCAGCGCCAACGCCGCGAGCGTCCCGAGAACGGTGCCGAGCGTGGCGCTGAAGAGGCCGACGCGCAACGTCACCCAGGCGGCATCCATCAGGCCTTCATTGTGCCAGAGCGAGGCATACCATTTCAGCGAGAACCCGCCCCAAACGGTTACCAGTTTCGATGCGTTGAACGAATAGACAATCAGAATGATGATCGGGATATAGAGGAAAGCGAACCCGAGGGTCAGGAAGGTGGCGTCGAACTTGCCCGGCTTCATCGCTTACACCTTCTCCTGCTGGTTCTGGAATATCATGATTGGCACCACGAGAAGCAGCAGCAGCACGACGGCAACGGCGGAAGCCAGCGGCCAGTCGCGGTTGCCGAAGAACTCGGTCCAGAGCGTCTTGCCGATCATCAGGGTGTTCGGTCCACCGAGCAGGTCCGGAATGACGAACTCGCCGGTAATCGGGATGAAGCAGATCATCGAGCCGGCGATGACGCCCGGAATAGAGAGCGGGAAGGTTACCCGCCAGAAAGCCTTCCACGGAGGGCAGCCGAGATCGCTTGCGGCTTCCAGAAGCGTACCGTCCAGCTTTTCCAGCGCCGAGTAGAGCGGCAGCACCATGAAGGGCAGGTAGGAATAGACGATGCCGATAAAGACGGCCGTATCAGTGCGGAATATCTGCACCTGTTCGTCGGGTCCCATGAGGCCGATGCTCTGCAACACGATGGTCAGCAGGCCCTCGGGCTTCAGGATACCGATCCAGGCATAGACGCGGATCAGGAACGAGGTCCAGAACGGCAGGATCACCAGCATCAGCAGCGTCGGCCGGATCATCGTCGAGGCGCGGGCCATCGCCAGTGCCATCGGGTAACCGATCAAAAGGAGCAGCAGCGTCGAGATTGCCGCGATCCGGAGAGAGGAGAGATAGGCGCTTAAATAGAGCGGGTCCTCAGTCAGGAAGACGTAGTTCTCGAAATCCAGCTCGCTGAGGAATTCGCCAAGTGAACCGAGCCCCTCGAAGACCGGTGTATACGGCGGCATCGCGATCGCCGTATCCGAGAGCGAGATCTTCACGATGATGATGAAGGGCACCAGGAAGAACAGGATCATCCAGGCATACGGAATCAACACCACCAGCCAGCGGGCCGGCGTAGAAGTCGTTGGGGCTGCCGTCGCGTCGCTCATCGCCCCTCCCCTTATCGCGTCAGCACGAGGCCGGCATCAGGCGACCAGGTCAGCCAGACCTTGTCGTCCATCAGGATCGGACGATCGACAAGACGGGAAACGTTGGCCTGGGCAGCGCGGAACATGCGGCCGTCGGTGAGCTTGATGATAAAGACCGAGAAATCGCCGAGATAGCCGATGTCCCAGACCTCGCCCTGCAGGGCGTTGACCGAGGTATCGGATGGCTTCTCGGTAGAAATCCTCACCTTTTCCGGACGGATGGCGAAGGCGACGTCGTCGCCGGGCTCGGCGGGGCAGGACGGCTGCTCGACCTTGACCTTGTGGCCCCCCTCGCAGACGACGGTAAGGACCAAGCCTTCTCCCTGCTTCTGCGTGGATTCAAGCTTGCCCTCGACAATATTGATGTCGCCGATGAAATCCGCCACGTAGCGGCTGTTCGGCGCCTCGTAGATTTCCGCGGGGGTGGCTACCTGGACGATGACGCCCTTGTCCATCACGGCGATGCGGTCAGAGACAGTCATCGCCTCCTCCTGGTCGTGGGTGACGATCAGGAAGGTGAGGCCGAGATTCTGCTGGATGTCCATCAACTCGAACTGGGTTTCCTCGCGCAGCTTCTTGTCGAGCGCGCCGAGCGGTTCATCGAGTAGCAGCACCTTCGGACGCTTGGCGAGCGAACGGGCCAGCGCAACACGCTGGCGCTGGCCACCGGAAAGCTGGCTCGGCTTGCGCTTGGCGAACTGCTCGAGTTTCACGAGCTTCAGCATCTCCTGGACGCGAGCCTCGATCTCCCCCTTCGGCAGCCTGTCCTGCTCGAGCCCGAACGCAATATTCTTCTCGACGGTCATGTGCGGGAAGAGCGCATAGGACTGGAACATCATGTTGGTCGGGCGCTTGTAGGGCGGCGTGCCGGAGATATCCCTGCCCTGCAGCAGAATGTGGCCTTCGGTCGGCTCCTCGAAGCCCGCGAGCATGCGCATCAGCGTGGTCTTGCCGCAGCCCGATGGACCGAGCAGGGAGAAGAATTCACGTTCGTAGATGTCGAGGCTGAGATTGTTGACGGCGGTGAAATCGCCGAAGCGCTTGGTGACGTTTTCAAAGCGGATGAACGGGCGCTCGGCCGGATCGTTCCAAGGTGAGAATTTACGCTTTACCGGCCCCAGTGATTTCGCCATGCCCCGCCCCGTGTTCCCCTGTTGTGTACGATGCTTTTCGGGATAGAGAAACACCGGGCGGAAGAACCGCCCGGTGTGGTTGAGTTTCGGTCAGCTGCCGGTCTTGATCTGCGTCCAGACCCGGTTCAGAATCCGCTGTTCCTTGGGGCCATAAGGCGAGATCGTGAAGAGCTTCTTCACCGTTTCCGGGTCCGGATAAACAGCCGGGTTCTTGAAGACTTCCTCGTCGAGCAGCGCCTGCGAGGCAAGATTGCCGTTCGCATACTGAACGTAGTTCGAAGCCTTGGCGATGACTTCCGGCTTCATCAGGTAGTTGATGAGCTCGTGAGCCTCCTCGACGTTCTTGGCGTCCGCCGGGATCGCCAGGTTGTCGAACCACATATAGGTGCCTTCCTTCGGGATCACGAACTCGATGTTGACCCCATTGTTGGCTTCTTCCGCGCGGGCCTTGGCCTGAAGTACGTCGCCGGACCAGCCAATGGTGATGCAGATGTCGCCGTTTGCGATGTCATCGATGTAGGCGGAAGAGTTGAAGGTCTTCACGAACGGACGGATGTTCATGTAGACCTCGCCGCCCGCCTCTAGGTCAGCCTGCTCCTTGCTGTCAGGATTCTTGCCGATGTAGTTCATCGAGATGGCAAAGGTTTCGTCCGAAGCGTCGAGGATGTTGATGCCGCACGACTGCAGCTTCTCGGCGTTTTCCGGCTTGAACAAGATATCCCAGCTGTCGACGACGACATCTTCGCCGAGCACGGCCTTGATCTTGTCGACGTTGTAGCCGAGGCCGGTCGTGCCCCACATATAGTTCACAGCATATTCGTTGCCGGGATCATACTTGGCGAGGCGTTCGGAAATCTCCGGCCACATGTTGGAGAGGTTCGGCAGCTTGGACTTGTCGAGCTTCTGGAAAACACCGGCCTGGATCTGGCGAGCGAGGAACGGACCGGTCGGAACGACGACATCATAACCCGAACCACCGGCGAGCAGCTTGGTTTCAAGAATCTCGTTCGAGTCGAAAACGTCATAGACGACCTTTATGCCGGTTTCCTTGGTGAAGTCTTCCAGCACCGACTCGTCGATATAATCCGACCAGTTATAGACGTGGACGACGCGCTCCTGAGCGCTCGCGCTACCGGCAACAACCAAAGTTGCCACGGCCGCGGAGGCCCAGCGAATGAAATCGGCTTTCATGTTTTCTCCTGTTCTTGATCAGGCGGGCAGAACGCCCTGACCCATACCCCTGTTTTTTGGAGCAGACTAAAAAGGAAATGGACAGGCGACAAGCCAAAATGTTCGCACTGCGGAAACAGGCGCCTATTGAAAATCGAAGGCGCTGAGACCGGTCACCATCTCGTCGAGACCGAGGGGCCGGGTGACCGGCGGCTCCGACCGCGCAAGACAGCCCTGGCGTTCGCAGAGGCGACAGGCAGCGCCGATCGCGACCGGGGGTGCCGCCGCCAGCGCCTGGCCGTAGACGAGTTCGTCCTTGTGGGCAATGTCGCATCCGAGAAGAAGCGCGGTGCGGCGGACCCGCTCGGAGAAGCCGGCCTGCGGCCCCTCCAGCGTGCGCGCGATCGTAAGGAACCCGGTTCCGTCCGGCATCTCGACCGCATCGACCAGAACCTGGGCCGGCTGAGCGAAGGCGGCATGCACGACGAGCTTGGGACAGCCGCCGCCGAACTTCGCCCGCGGGAACCCCTGCGCGCCGGCGCGGCGGAACCCGTGGCCGGCACCATCGATCTCCATCATGAAGAATGGAATGCCCACCGCGCCCGGCCGCTGCAGCATGGTCAACCGGTTCGCCGCCTGCTCGAAGGAAACGTTGAAACGGGAACGCAGCACGTCGATGTCGTAGCGCGCACGCTGGGCGGCGGTGAAGAAGGCACCGTACGGCATCATCAGCGCATGGGCAGCATAACGCGCCAGTTCGAAGCGGGCGAGCCGGTTTGCCTCACCGGTCGAGAAGGCAAGCCCGTCGAGCTCCGCCACAATCTCCTCGCCGAGCGCCAGAAGCGCGGCCTCCATCGCCACCTCGCGCAATTGGTCGAAGGGCGACAGCCGCTCCGAAAGGAACAGACGCATGGAATGCCGGTCATAACGGCGCCTCAGGTTCGGCATCGCATGGACCGGCAGCGCACGCACGACGATGCCGTGCTTCGTTCGGAGCCAGGTTTTCAACGCAACGGCCAGATCGTCTCCCGGCGAGAGGCCGAGCGAGGCATGGAAGGCTTCGGCCGCGTCCTCGATGCGGGCGTAGAAGTTGGGCCGCCGCTCGAACCTCTCACGCACTTCATCGCTCGGCAGTCGAGTGCCGGAAAGCGAGGTCTCATGCCCTTCGCGCGCCAGTAGCTCGGCGAGATCGGTGAGGCGCGCGGCCTGCTCGCGATAGGCGCGGTAGAGCTTGACGATGCCCGCTGCCGCGTTCGGCGCGGCCTCGGCGATCTCGATCAGCTCCTGCTCGCCGGGCAGCTCCCCGGCCAGCAGCGGATCGGCGAAGACCTCGCGCAACTGGCTCGCGGTCCCACCCGCCTCTCCCTGCAGCTCATCGAGGTCGACTTTGTAGACGCTCGACAGCTTCAGCAGCAGTTGCACAGTCAACGGTCGCTGGTTGCGCTCGATCAGGTTGAGATAGGAGGGCGAGATTTCCAGCGCCTCGGCCATCGCGGTCTGGGTCAGCCCCAACCCGTTGCGGATGCGCCGGACCCGCGGACCGGCAAAGATCTTGGCTTCAGCCATTTGACAAACCTTTTACAAACCGATGCGGATGCATCGCTTCTGCCGATTTACAATATTTACAAATTTACATCGCCGCCTTGTCAAACGCAAGACAGTCTAACCTCTTTCCAGGCGCTGAAAAGCCTTTTGTTCTGGCGGCATTTCGCGCCGCATTGTAAATTCAGTCACATCAAACCCGAGGTCATCATCCACCCAAAGGACGATACCTCGCCTGCTGGACCAAGAGGGAGTTCTCTATGACTGATTTTTACAATCTCGTTCCGTCGGCACCCAAGGGCCGCTTCGAAGGCATCGAGCGTCCTTACACCGCTGAAGACGTCAAGCGTCTGCGCGGATCGGTCGAGATCAAGTATTCGCTGGCCGAGATGGGCGCGAACCGCCTGTGGAAGCTGATCAACGAGGAAGACTTCGTCAACGCGCTCGGCGCGCTCTCCGGCAACCAGGCCATGCAGATGGTCCGCGCCGGCCTCAAGGCGATCTATCTTTCCGGCTGGCAGGTTGCCGCCGATGCCAACACCGCTTCCGCCATGTATCCGGACCAGTCGCTCTACCCGGCGAATGCTGCGCCCGAGCTTGCCAAGCGTATCAACCGCACCCTGCAGCGCGCCGACCAGATCGAGGTTTCGGAAGGCAAGGGGCTTTCGGTCGAAACCTGGTTCGCGCCGATCGTTGCCGACGCGGAGGCCGGCTTCGGCGGCCCGCTCAACGCCTTCGAAATCATGAAGGCGTTCATCGAGGCCGGGGCCGCCGGTGTTCACTTCGAGGACCAGCTGGCCTCTGAAAAGAAGTGCGGCCATCTGGGCGGGAAGGTGCTGATCCCGACCGCGGCCCATATCCGCAACCTGACCGCCGCGCGGCTTGCCGCCGACGTCATGGGGGTCCCGACCCTGATTATCGCCCGCACCGACGCCGAGGCAGCCAAGCTGCTGACCTCGGACATCGACGAGCGCGATCAGCCCTTCGTCGACTATGACGCCGGCCGCACGGCGGAAGGCTTCTACCAGGTGAAGAACGGCATCGAGCCCTGTATCGCTCGCGCGATCGCCTATGCGCCGCATTGCGACCTGATCTGGATGGAAACCGGCAAGCCGGACCTCGAACAGGCACGCAAGTTCGCCGAAGCCGTGCACAAGGTCCATCCGGGCAAGAAGCTGGCTTACAACTGCTCGCCGTCGTTCAACTGGAAAAAGAACCTCGACGACGCAACGATCGCCAAGTTCCAGAAGGAGCTGGGTGCCATGGGCTACAAGTTCCAGTTCATCACGCTCGCCGGCTTCCACCAGCTGAACTACGGCATGTTCGAGCTCGCCCGCGGCTACAAGGAGCGTCAGATGGCTGCCTATTCGGAGCTGCAGGAAGCGGAATTCGCAGCCGAAGCCAACGGCTACACCGCGACCAAGCACCAGCGCGAAGTCGGCACCGGCTACTTCGATGCCGTCTCGCTCGCCATCACCGCAGGCCAGTCCTCGACGACTGCAATGAAGGAATCGACCGAAACCGAGCAGTTCAAGCCCGCGGCCGAGTAATGCGACCACCCCTCATCCATCCCTAGAAGAGAGGGATGAGGGGCTCAGTTACCCGAAGACCAGCATTCAAGAACCCCTGAGAGAAGAGGAGAAATGCCATGACAGTTCAGACCAGGGTCAAGGAACGCGCGGAAGAACAGGCTTCCGCCATGACGCCCGACCAGCAGGCGGCGATCCGCATGGTCGCCAACGACCTGCACCGCCTCAATCAGTCGGTCATGAAAGCCGTCGAGGCAGGCGTGTCCGTCGAGCTCGTCCGCTCGGCCCGCCATCACGGCGGCGGGGGCAACTGGGGCGACCTGCTGATCCCGGTCGTGGTCACACAGGCGCACTGAGGTTTTCCGAGTCCGGAGTGTCAAGTACCGGGCTCATGCGGAGCGTGAGGCGTGGGGGGCCTTGCGCTCCGCGTTTTTCATGAAACACCGCCGCGACGCTACGGCCTCGGGCTCCTGCCTTCGAACAGGTCGCGATGACCGCGCAGGAGTTCGCGCAGGCGGTCGGCAACCGTACGAATCTCGCGGCGGTGGCGGTCGTCGACATTCATGACGATCCACTGGCGATGCCGGAGACTCTCGATCTCCCCGCCGACCCGTTCGAGGCGCGGTTCCAGATCACCGGCGAAGCAGGGCAGTACAGCCATACCCGCACCGGCTATCGCCAGATCCTTGAGGGAACGCGCCCTTGTCACCGTGGCGACGATGCCGGTTCCATGTTCCTGGTGCGGCCAGCGCAGATAGGGAGAAACCGCGTCCTCGGCTGTCACCGCCAACCAACGACCCGTCGTCGCCTCGGCGTTCCTCGCCCGATAAGCGGCATAGGCCACCTCGCTCACAAGCTGGGCGGCGAGATTGCGCTCCTCCGGCTCGACGGCGCGCAGACCGATGTCGTTCTCGCGATGCGAGAGCTGGGCGCGCTGTTCGGCAACGGTCATTTCGATGCGGATGTCGTCGCGCGGGCCGATGAGCCGGCCGAAATTCTCCGCGATCAGCCAGGCGTTCCAGGTGCCGCAGGCGATCCGCACCAGCGGGCCGGCCCCGGCATCGCCGCGCCAGGTCTCCACCTGCCTCGCCGCGGCCTCCATGTCGGAAAGCATGGCGAGCAGACGTTGCCCCTCCGGCGTCAGGCGATAGCCTGTCTGACTGCGCTCGAACAACACGGAGCCGAGCCGCTGTTCCAGATTGAGCATCCGCCGGCCGAGCGTCGCCGGGCTCAGCCCGGAGGTTTCGGCACCGCCCGTCAGGCCGCCGCCGCGCGCAACAGCGAGAAACTGCTGATACAAATCCCATTCGATGTTTTTCATCGATGAAAAAACTAGCGCGTTTTCGTCGGTTCATAAAGCGGAATTGAAAGTATAAATGCGGTGATGGTTCAGCAGATTAGAGGAGAACCATCATGATTGAGCTTATCGCAGCCTATGTTCACGAGCGGAACAAGACGCGATCTCCCCTCGAAGAGGAGGATTTTTATGCGCGGTACGCGCATATTCCGTTTTCGGGGGTGTCATCGTTCATCGGCCGGATGACGAGCCGGGTCGCCCTATTGGGCGTCAAACGCTCCGCAGGCACGGAAGCGAACAGCAAGGCATGCGCCTTGAACCGTAACGATCCGGAAAATCCGGATCAGTCGTGTCTTCAGCAGGTCAGCCGATGAAAGCGAAGGCCAGGGCGGTGAGTGTGGCCGAGGCGCCGAGGCAAATCAGAGCAAGCCGGCGAAGGGCGGTTTCCGCTTCCTGGGCTCTGGCGATTGCAATGGCGCGTGGCTTGCGGTGCTGTCTGTTCATCGACGAGATCCTGCGATGGCCGTTGTTACAATCATTGCGCACGATACGCGCATCGGGTCCGACTTCATGTCCGTTCCGCTTGCGGAACCCCGGCATCGGACCAGAGTGACTCAGGCCCGTTAACAAGAACTAAATTACGACGGATTCATCACTAACGGTATAGGCCTCACGCAAAGTGTGCCTTGCGAATTTTGCACGTCTCCGGAACCGACCGCTTATGCGGCGCGATTTACCTGACGGCGCTCGGGGCCGCCAAGACGGAACTGGCGAACCAGCTCCATCAGCGCATCGGTCTCGCCGGCGAGGTCATGGCTGGCGGCGGTCGCCTCCTCCACCATTGCCGCGTTCTGCTGGGTCATCTGATCCATCTGGTTGACGGCACTGTTGATTTCCTGCAGCGCCGAGGACTGTTCGCGGCTGGCGGTAGCGATCATCTCGACCAGCTGGCTGATCGTGCCGATCTGCGTGCCGATGCGCGAGAGCACCTCGCCCGCCCCCTTCACATGGGTTGCTCCTGCGGCGACCTCCTGGGTCGAACCGTGGATGAGCACCTTGATGTCCTTGGCGGCGACGGCAGACCGCTGGGCTAGCTCGCGCACTTCCTGAGCGACGACGGCAAAGCCCTTGCCAGCCTCTCCGGCGCGGGCAGCCTCGACGCCGGCATTCAGCGCCAGCAGATTGGTCTGGAAGGCGATCTGGTCGATCACGTCGATGATCTGTTCGATCTTCTTCGAGGCATCCTCGATACGGTCCATGGCGGAGATTGCATTGCCAACAACGACAGCGGATTCCTCTGCATTGCGGCGGGTATCGCGCACCACGCCGTTGACCTCTTCCGCCCGCCCGGCCGTGGCGCGAACGGTCGCAGTGATCTCGTCGACGGCAGCGGCCGTCTCCTCCAGCGAGGCAGCCTGCTGCTCGGTGCGCTTGGAAAGAGAGGCGGCGGACTGCGCCATCTGGCGGCCGTCATTCTGGATCAAGCCGACGTTGTCGGTGATACGGATCATGGTGTCGCGCAGGCGCGCCAGCGACAGATTGAAGTCGGTGCGAAGCCGCTCCAGCCGACCGGCGAAGTGGCCTTCGATCTCGAAGGAGATGTCGCCGGCGGCGAGCCGTTCCAGCGCGGCGGCAAGCTGACTGACGGCATGGTCGATCTCAGCATCCAGTGCCCGCCTTTCCTCATCGTTGCGACGGCGCTCCGCTTCGGCGCGTTCGCGCTCCCGGGCCCCCTCTTCCTCGACCTTTATCTTCGATCGGGCATTGGCCTTGAACACACCGAGCGCGCGGGCCATCGCGCCGATCTCATCGCCACGTGTTTCGCCGGCAATGGCCGTATCGAGATCCCCTGAGGCGAGCCGGCGCATCACGCCGGTGATCTGACCGATCGGCCGCTGCAAGGTGAGGATCAGCGTGAAGCCGCCGACGATCGCCAGCAGAATGCCGAGCGTGGTGGCGCCGAGCGACAGCGTATTGGCCTCCCGGCCTTCATTGCCGGCCGCCTGACGCTGGGCTTCGGCGAATTCGGTCAGTGCGGCCCAGCCGCGATCAATGACGGTCGCAGCATCGGCGAAGCCGGCAATGCGCTTTTCGCTGGCGGTCACCAGCGCCGCGCTGTCCGTCCTCAAGGCCTGGAGCGCGGGCGTGACGAGACCGGAAAGTTCGCCAAACAGCGCGTCGTCCCGGATCGAGGCACCAAGGGTTTCGAGGTTGGATGCGATCAGGCCCGTCTGACGCAGAAGGGCACCGCGTCCCTCCTCGGTCCGATTGGAAAGGAAGGCAGAAAGGTCGAGGCGGAGGTCATAGACGCCAGAGACCAGCGTGCGGCTCTGGGACAGCACTTCATTGACCTTCACGAGTTCCGTATCGACGGCGGCGAACCGCTCGATCGAGAGCGCACTCTTTTCACGCGCGGCGGCGGAAATATCCTTGCCGAAGGCTTCGAGTTTGCGAACGAGCCCGAGGATTTCGACGGTGTTTTCAAAACTGATGTCGTCGGATTTCGCCCGCTCTGAAATTTCCGAATTGAGGGTGGCGAAGGTCTTGGCGAGCGCTGCGCGCTCCTTGGGCAGCGCGGTCGCGATGCGACGCTGGGTCTTCACCAGTTCCGGCACAGCCTCGGTCAGCACCGACTTCTGATGTTCGGGGAAGATTTCGGCGCGATAGGCGGCGGTCACGGCAGAAATAAAGTCTGCGCCGGAGGTGAGGCGATCAGCCTCACGGAAGGCGGTCTTGGCTTCGTTTTCCTGATTGGCGACGGCGCGCTGCATCTTCACCGCCTCGTCGGACAGCTTCATCTGCGCAGCGACAAGGCCTTTGAGACTGTCGTTCAGCGCCTGCGACAGAGATAGCTCGATCTGGTAAAGCGTCCAAAGATCGTCGATGCGGGCGGAAACCTCACGGGTGTCCGCAAGCGCCCGTTCGAGGCTCTCGCGGCCGACGGCCATGGGGTCGAGCGCCGAAAGGCTGGCGCCGAGACCCGCTTCCTGATCCTTCAACTGCGCCAAAACCCCGTCGCGACTCTCCTCGCTGGTGCGGTCCAGGAAGGTGTTCATCGCCTCGCCGACATCGCGAAACCCGCTCAGCGCCCGCATCGTGTCGTTGGAAATGTCCATCCGATGCTGCAGCATGCCGGACGCATAAAGCCCCGTCACGCCGACCGCCGAAATGCTTGCCACGAAGGGCACGACCAGAGCCAATACCTTGGTCCTGATGGAATAACGCGACAGCAGCTTGTCGATGAACATGACCCCTCCATCCCCACCTTCCGGCCACACCGCCGGGCGGCCGCCGACATGAAGAACGACAGCCGTAAAGTCCTCGACCGCAGCCTGACTTAAAACGATTTAATTTGGATTAAAGGGATCCGCTCCGCCCTTGTGGCGTGAGCAGTCAGACGGCCTGGCCCGCAACGTGTCCGGAGGCCCAGGCCCACTGAAAATTATAGCCGCCCAACCAGCCGGTGACATCGACACATTCGCCGATGAAATAGAGGCCGGGCACGTTCCTCGCCTGCATCGTCTTCTGGTCGAGCCCGTTCGTATCGACGCCGCCCAGCGTCACCTCGGCGGTGCGGTAGCCTTCCGATCCTGCCGGCTTTATGCGCCAATCGTGCAGAGAGCGACCGAGTGCTTCGAGTGCCTTGTCGGGCAGGTCGGCGAGTGGACGTGTGATGCCGTGCTTATCAGTCCAGTATTGCGCCAGCCGCTTCGGCAAATGCTGGGAGAGCGCCGTCTGAACTGATTGCCGGCCGTTCTCTCGCTTGGCGGTCTTCAACACCCCGGCGAAATCAATGTCGGGTTCGATGGTGATCGCGATCTCGTCGCCCTCGCGCCAGTAGCTGGAAATCTGCAGGATTGCCGGACCGGAGAGACCGCGATGAGTGAAGAGCAGCGCCTCTCGGAAGGCGGTCCTGCCGTGACGGATTTCGGCATCGACGGCGACTCCGGAAAGGTCGGCGAGTTCTGACAGAAGTGCCGGATCGAGCGTCAACGGTACGAGGCCGGGCCGAGTCTCGATCACATTCAAACCAAACTGCTCAGCGATGCGGTAGGCGAAGCCGGTCGCGCCCATCTTGGGGATTGCCTTACCGCCAGTCGCAACCACCACGCTCTCCGCCCGGATCGGACCGTCCGACGTCGACACCACGAAGCCCGCCGCTGCCCGCTCGACACGGTCGACCGTGCAGCCGAGCCGGAGTTCCACACCAGCCGCCTTCATCTCGCCGGTCAGCATCCGGATGACGTCCTTCGCGCTATCATCGCAGAAAAGCTGCCCCAGCGTCTTCTCATGCCAAGCGATACCGTGCGCATCGATCATGGCGATGAAGTCGGCCGGTGTATAACGTGCGAGCGCCGAACGGGCGAAATGCGGATTGGCGGAGAGATAGTTCTTCGGTCCGGCATTGATGTTGGTGAAGTTGCAACGCCCGCCGCCGGAGATGCGGATCTTCTCGCCCGGCGCCTTCGCATGGTCGATCACCAGCACCCGCCGACCGCGCCTTCCAGCCACGATCGCGCACATCATGCCGGCGGCACCGGCGCCGAGAATGATCACGTCAAAAGTCTGCAATCGCGGTTACCGAAAATCTGTTCCGTCCGTCCTTTTCCAGCTCCGCGACAAAGTCAATCACCCTCCCCCTCGCCAATCGGCAAAGTCTGGCTATGATGGTGGCCTTCAACAACTAACTGGTGAGACATGCCTCCGAAGAAGAATATGCTCAGACCCAAAGGCGCGGCATCGAAAAAGGCATTAATCCCTCCAGACATTCAGAACACTCGTGGCGTTAATGGCTGGAAGGAGGCCACCGCCTGGCTGCGCGCGCGCGGTATCGAGGACATCGAGTGCATCACTCCGGACCTCGCCGGCGTCCCACGCGGCAAGATGATGCCCACCTCCAAGTTCACCGGCGAATCCTCCCTGGCGCTGCCGTCGGCAATCTACCGTCACACGATTTCCGGCGAATATCCGGAAGAGACCGAGAACTTCCGCTACGAGCCGCGCGACAGCGACTTAAAGCTGGTGCCTGACCTGTCGACCCTGTCGGTAGTGCCGTGGGAAACCGATCCAACCGCGCAGGTGATCTGCGACGTCGTCGGTTCGGATGGAGAGCAGGTCGCCTACACGCCGCGCAATGTCCTGAAGAATGTGATGAGGCTCTATGACGACAAGGGCTGGAAGGCGGTCGTCGCTCCAGAAATCGAGTTCTATCTCGTCGCCATGAACGACGATCCGGACTATCCGTTGCATCCGCCCAAAGGGCGTTCGGGGCGTTCGATCCTCGGCGGCCAAGGCTATTCGATCGCCGGCATCAACGAATTCGACGAACTGATCGACGACATCTACCACTTCTCCGAAAAGCAGGGCCTCGAGATCGATACGCTGATCCACGAAGAAGGCCCGGCCCAGCTCGAGATCAACCTGCGCCACGGCGATCCGATCGAACTGGCCGATCAGGTATTCCTGTTCAAGCGCACGATCCGCGAGGCAGCGCTCAAGCACGGCATCTATGCCACCTTCATGGCGAAGCCGATGCAGGGCCAGCCGGGATCGGCCATGCACATCCACCAGTCGGTGGTCGACGCGGAAACCGGCAGGAACATTTTCTCCAAGTCGGACGGCTCGGCTTCCGACGAGTTCTTCCACTTCATCGGCGGCATGCAGAAATACGTACCGGCCGCACTGGTCATGCTCGCGCCTTACGTCAACTCCTATCGACGCCTGACGCCGGACATGGCCGCTCCGGTCAACAACGCCTGGGGTTACGACAATCGCACCACGGCCTTCCGTGTGCCGGTTTCGAATGCCGCCGCCCGCCGCGTCGAGAACCGCCTCCCGAGTTCGGACGCCAACCCGTATCTCGCGCTCGCGGCGTCGCTTGCCTGCGGCTATCTCGGTATCGTCAAGCGGGTGGAGCCCACCGCCGCATCCGAGGGGTCGGCAAACGAAGGCTCGGTCGATCTGCCGCGCGGCCTGCTTGAGGCGGTGGCGCTGATGGAGGCGGAGGAGGACTTCATCGACGTGTTCGGCAAGGAGTTCATCGGACTTTATGCAGGTGTCAAGCGTGGGGAATTCGAGACGTTCATGCAGGTGATCAGCCCCTGGGAGCGGGAATTCCTGCTGCTCAACGTCTGAATCTGCATCTATCTCAAGGAGTACCCCCATGGCTTGGCAAAGCCCCATCGCACCGGGAATTTCCTGGTATCAGGATACTGTTGGCGAACGCCCGGAGTATCCGTCCCTCGACGGCTCGAAACAGGTCTCCGTCGCCATTGTCGGCGGCGGTTACACAGGTCTGCAGGCCGCCTATACGCTGGCCAAGGCCGGAGTATCGGTGCTGCTGATCGAAGGCGTCCGCATCGGAGACGGCGCATCGGGCCGCAACGGCGGCCAGTTCGGCACCGGTCAGCGTTGGTATCCGGACGAGCTGGAAGACGAACTCGGCTTCGAGCGATCGAAGGCGCTGTTCGACCTGGCAGAGAACGCCAAGAAACACGTGCTCGACTTCGCCGCCGAGCACGGCATCGACATGGAGTTCCTGCCGGGCCAGCTCAACGTCTCGCACAAGGCGAGCTACGAGCGCGACTATCGCAATTCGGTCGAAGCGATCAGTACCCGCTACGGCTACAAGCACATGACCTTCATGGACGCAAAGGAGACGGCCGAGCGGGTCGGCTCCAAGCGTTTCTACTGCGGCACGCGCGATACCGGCACCGGGCACATCCATCCGCTGAAGCTCGTGGTCGGCCTCGCCAAGGCGGCGAAGGCGGCCGGCGCCGAAATCTACGAGATGACCAGAGCGAAGTCGATCCGCCAGTCCGGCGGCAAGACGATGATCGAGACGGCGAAGGGCACGATCACCGCCGATCGCGTGCTGATCGCCACCAACGCCTATATCGAAAACCTGGAGCCTGTGACGGCCGCACATGTCATGCCGATCCGCTCGTTCATCGCCGCGACCGTGCCGCTCGACAGGTTCCCGAACGTGATCCCGGGCTCGGAAGCGCTCGCCGATTCGCGCTTCGTCGTGCGTTACTGGCGCAAGACACGCGACGGACGCCTTCTGTTTGGCGGGCGCGAGGCCTATACCTCCGACACGCCGCGCGACATTTCCGCCCACATCCGCCGGCAGATCATCGAGATCTATCCGGAACTCAAGGAGATCGAGATCACCCACAGCTGGGGCGGTTCGGTCGGCATCACCATGCCGCGCAAGCCTTTCGCGCGTGAGGTCATGCCCGGCGTTACCTCGATCGGCGGCTATTCGGGCCATGGCGTAATGCTGTCAAACTACTGTGGGAAGCTCTACGCAGAAGGCATTCTCGGTCGCTCATCCGAACTGGATCTGATCAAGGATCTGAAGGTCGAGTCCTTCCCCGGCGGTCCGCGCTGGCGAAGCCCGCTGCTGTTCCTGGCGCTCACCTGGTACGCGTTGCGCGACCGGCTGTAGCCGGTCGCGACGGATTTTACTGCGGCACCACTGGCTTTTTTAAATCGATTAGATTACATAACCGGCAAGTGATGCACGCAAAGGAAATCCCGCATGAGCAGCCAGATCATACCCGTGGAAGCCTTCGACTACGTGGTGTTCGGAGCGACCGGCGACCTTGCCGAACGCAAGCTTTTGCCAGCGCTCTATCACCGCCAGCTCGCGGGACAGCTGACTGAGCCTACCCGGATCATCGGTGCCTCGCGCACACCGATGACGGACGACGAGTTCCGTCAGTTCGGCCGCAAGGCGCTGAAGGAATTCATCAAGAAGGACGAGTGGGACGACGCCGAGGTCGAGACCTTCTGTCGCCGGCTCTTCTACGTCGCCGTCGACGCTAAGGCTGACGGCGGCTGGGAGACGCTGAAGAAGCTGCTCGAGCCCGGCAAGGATCTGGTCCGCGCCTTCTATCTCGCGGTCTCTCCCGCGATCTTCGGCGACATCGCCGAGAAAATCCGGGACCACAAACTGATCACCAAGTCGACCCGCATCGTCGTCGAGAAGCCGATCGGTCGCGACCTCGCCTCGGCGGAGGCGCTCAACGACACGATCGGCAAGGTGTTCCGCGAAGAGCAAATCTTCCGCATTGACCACTATCTGGGCAAGGAGACGGTGCAGAACCTGATGGCGCTGCGCTTCGCCAACGCGCTCTACGAACCGCTGTGGAACTCCGCCCATATCGACCACGTGCAGATCACGGTGGCGGAGTCCGTCGGGCTCGAAGGTCGCGTCAGCTACTACGACAAGGCCGGTGCGCTGCGCGACATGGTGCAGAACCACATTCTGCAGCTGCTCTGCCTCGTGGCGATGGAACCGCCGGCATCGCTGAATGCCGAGGCTGTCCGCGACGAGAAGCTGAAAGTGTTGCGCTCCCTGAAACCGATCCTCGGTAGCGATGTCGAGAAACAGACGGTTCGCGGTCAGTACCGCGCAGGTGCCTCGGCCGGCGGACCGGTGAGCGGCTACCTCGAAGAACTCGGCGCCCCGTCGGACACCGAGACCTTCGTTGCGATCAAGGCCGAGATCAACAACTGGCGCTGGGCCGGCGTGCCCTTCTATCTGCGAACCGGCAAACGGCTTGCAGAGCGCATGTCCGAGATCGTCATCACCTTCAAGCCGATTCCGCATTCGATCTTCGATGAGGCGGCCGGCCGCGTTGTGGCCAACCAGCTCGTCATCCGCCTGCAACCGGACGAGGGCGTGCGCCAGTGGCTGATGATCAAGGATCCCGGTCCCGGCGGCATGCGCCTTCGCCATGTGTCGCTCGACATGAGCTTCGCCCAGGCCTTCGACGTCCGCAATCCGGACGCTTACGAACGGCTGCTGATGGACGTCGTACGGTCCAACCAGACGCTGTTCATGCGCCGCGACGAAGTAGAGGCGGCCTGGCAGTGGATCGACCCGATCCTGAAGGGCTGGGAAGAAACCGGACAGAAGTCGCAGGGCTATACGTCAGGAACCTGGGGACCGAGCCAGGCCATCGCGCTGATCGAGCGTGACGGCCGCACCTGGCACGAAAACGACTGAGGCGCGCAATGACCAGTCGTCTCCACAGTTTCACCGATCGGGAAACGCTCGCCAAAACGCTCGCCGAAACCGTCGCGGCGACACTCGGGAACGGCATCGAGGATCGCGGCTCGGCTAGTCTTGCCGTATCGGGCGGCTCGACCCCCAAGGTCTTTTTCGAGACGCTTTCCGGCTTGGACCTCGACTGGGAGAAGGTGACGATCACGCTGGTCGACGAACGCTTCGTACCGGCCGACAATCCGCGTTCAAACCATCTGCTGGTGGCGACCCACCTCCTGAAGGACAAGGCGGCGGCAGCCCGTTTCCTGCCGCTCTACCGCGATGCCGTCTCCCCACAGGCAGCGGCAGATGCAGTTACTCTGGATTCAAGCGCTCTCCGTACCCCGTTCGACGTGGTGATCCTCGGCATGGGCACGGACGGGCATACGGCCTCGTTCTTTCCCGGTGGGGATCATCTCGAACGCGCGCTGGATCTCACTCTGCCCCGGCTCGTCCTGACCATGGAAGCGGACGGTGCGGGCGAACCGCGCCTCACCTTTTCCTTCTCGGCCTTGCATGACGCACGGCTGCTCGCGCTCCATATAGAGGGGCAGGAGAAGAAGGACGTTCTGGACAGGGCGCTTTCAGGCCCGGACGAGCTGGAAATGCCTGTCCGCGCCGTACTCAACCGGGCAGCGACGCCCGTCGACATCTACTGGGCGCCCTGACGGCACCCGATCCTGCCGCGATCCCGAGCGGCAAACCGCAGCACGGAGAGGCGCCTGGCTCCCGACACGCGCGCCCGTGACCCGAAGAAGGATATTGGACATGGCCGCCGACCGCCGCATCGAAGAGATTACACGCCGTATCGTCGAGCGCTCCAAACCGACCCGCGAGCCTTATCTCGAAAGGGTCCGGAGCGCAGCCGCCAAGGGCGTGCATCGTTCCGTGCTATCCTGCGGCAACCTCGCGCACGGCTTCGCGATCTGTTCCCCCGCCGAGAAGGAAGCGCTTGCCGGCGACACGGTTCCTAACCTCGGCATCATCACCTCCTACAACGACATGCTTTCGGCCCACCAGCCGTTCGAGACCTTTCCGGCTCTGATCCGCGAAGCAGCGCGCGAGGTCGGCGGTGTCGCCCAGGTGGCCGGCGGGGTGCCTGCCATGTGCGATGGCGTCACGCAGGGCCAGCCGGGCATGGAACTCTCGCTGTTTTCCCGCGACGTGATCGCCATGGCCGCCGGCATCGGCCTTTCGCACAACATGTTCGACGCCGTCGTCTTCCTCGGAGTCTGCGACAAGATCGTGCCCGGACTGACAATCGCCGCGCTCACCTTCGGCCATCTGCCATCCGTTTTCATTCCAGCCGGACCGATGACCTCGGGACTGCCGAACGACGAAAAGGCCAAGGTCCGCCAGCTCTACGCGGAGGGCAAGGTCGGCCGGGCGGAACTGCTGGAATCGGAATCCAAGTCCTATCACGGCCCCGGCACCTGCACCTTCTACGGCACGGCCAACTCCAACCAGATGCTGATGGAGATCATGGGCCTGCACCTGCCGGGCGCCTCCTTTATCAACCCCGGCACGCCGCTGCGCGACGCGCTGACCAAGGAAGCCGCCAAGCGCGCGCTCGCCATCACCGCGCAGGGCAACGAGTTCACCCCTGTCGGAGAAATGATCGATGAACGGTCCGTGGTGAACGGCGTCGTCGGCCTGCACGCGACCGGCGGATCGACCAATCATACGCTGCACCTCGTCGCGATGGCGCGCGCTGCCGGCATCCAGCTTACCTGGCAGGACATCTCCGACCTCTCGGACATCGTGCCACTGCTCGCCCGCGTCTATCCGAACGGGCTCGCCGACGTGAACCACTTCCACGCCGCCGGCGGCATGGGCTTCCTGATCAAGCAATTGCTGAAAGGCGGCTTGGTGCATGACGACGTGCGCACCGTCTGGGGCCAGGGGCTGGCGGCCTACGCCATTGATCCGAAGCTCGGCGCGGACGGCACGGTCGTGCGCGAACCGATCGGGGACGAGAGCGGCAATCCGAAGGTGCTGGCGAGGATCGAGGAGCCGTTCCAGCCGACCGGGGGGCTCAAAATGCTAACGGGCAACCTCGGCCGTGCCGTCATCAAGATCTCGGCTGTGAAACCGGAACGGCATGTCGTCGTCGCGCCGGCAGTCGTTTTTCACGACCAGGAGGAACTGCAGGCGGCGTTCAAAGCCGGCAAGCTCGACCGCGATTTCATCGCCGTCGTCCGCTTCCAGGGTCCGAAAGCCAACGGCATGCCGGAACTGCACCGGCTGACGACGCCGCTCGGCGTGCTGCAGGATCGCGGCCACAAGGTGGCGCTTATTACCGATGGTCGTATGTCCGGAGCCTCGGGCAAGATTCCGGCGGCGATTCACCTGACGCCGGAAGCCGTCGACGGTGGCCCGATCGCCCGGATCAAGGACGGCGACATGCTCCGGCTCGATGCAGCCAACGGCACGCTGGAGGCAATGGTTGACGCCACCGAATTCGCCGCCCGCGCACCCGCCAACCCAGACCTCTCCGGTAACGAATACGGCATGGGCCGCGAACTCTTCGCGCCGCTGCGTCGTGTCGCTGGTGCTGCCGACATGGGCGCCAGCGTGCTTTACTGATCCGCGTGGCGGTGGATGCCGCCATCGGCCAAACGAACAAAAGGCAACGGCAGGCTTTCGCCTGCCGTTGCCGGTTTTGCTACCGTTTATCTTCAAGCCGCCGCAGGAACCGGGGCGCGTGTACGTACACCGAGCATAATGCTCACCGCCGCGAGGATCAGAACGATGCCGCTTGCGGTTATCGTGCCCGCACCACCGGCCAAGTCGAAGATCGCGCCGCCGAAGCCGGCACCGAGCCCGATTGCGAGCTGAATAGAGGCGACAAACAGACCGCCGGCGCTTTCGGCCTCGTCAGGTACGGTGCGGGCAATCCAACTAGACCAGGCGACCGGGATGCCGCCGAAGAACAGGCCCCACAGTATAACCGCAAGGATGTCCGAAAGCGGTTTGGCGCCCATACCGACCATGACGAGAGCCAGGGCCCCCATCAGCAGCGGCACGACGATCATTGTCAGGCGCAGGCTCTTCTGCACCATGCGGCCAGCAAGAAGGGTGCCGAAGAAATTCGCGACGCCGAAGCCGAGCAGAATTGCCGAGATCGCTTCGATCGAGAAACCGCTTCCGCTTTCGAGATAAGCGCGCAGATAGGTGAAGAATACGAAATGGCCGCCGAAGACGAGGAGGATAGCGAACATCCCGAGTCCGATGCCCGGCCGCAACACAACATCGAACAGGGTTCTGAGCTTCGTCACACCGGAAGGACGCATCGCCGGCAGGGTACGCCACTGCGTCAACAGGGCGACAAGGCCGAGGGCGGCTGCCAATAGAAAGACACCACGCCAGCCAACAATCTCGCCGAAGTAGCTGCCGATCGGAGCAGCGAAGACGGTGGCTGCGGATACGCCACTCATGACGATCGAGAGTGCGCGCGGCACCATCGTCGGCGGAACGAGACGCATCACGATGGCGGTGGACAAGGCCCAGAAACTGCCGAGCGCGACACCGAGCAGAACGCGGCCGATGAGAAGCAGGGGCAGACCGGGGGCGAACGCCACGAGGAGGTTTGCGACAATCAGCAGCGCGGAGAAGAACATCAGCAGATGACGGCGGTCAACGGCTCTTGCCGCGGACGAAATCAGCAGACCTGCGAGGAACCCAAAGAGTGCGGTCATCGTCACGGCCTGACCCGCAACGCCCTCGCTGATCGATAGATCGGCGGCGATCGGCGTCAGCAGGCTGGCGGGCAGGAATTCGGCAGTCACCAGACTGAAAGCGCCGAGCGCGGTCGCGACAACGGCACCCCAGGCGGGTGGCTGCTTGGAGTCGGGGGCGAAGCTATCGTGGTTGGCGGAGATCATAAGCTTGTCCTTTTGCAGTGCGGGAGGAACAACACTGCCCATAGCTATGCTGGACTCTCCGGACTTTCTATGTCACAAAATCCGTTATGCTTGATCGTAAGTCCGAAACTTTCCAGCCTGCGGGAGCGGTCGATCCAGATGTGGTCAGTGAATTGCTGCTCGGCATGCGGCTGGTCGGTGTCGACTACCGCCGGGTGGAACTGGTGCCGCCCTTCGCCTACTCGTTCGGTGAAGGGGACCACCGGGCGAAGTTCCTGTTCGTCGCCCGCGGCTCGATCGCGTTGCGAGCCCCGAGCGGCGCACCGCACGAGTTGAAAGCCGGCGGTGCGGCGCTGATGCCGCGTGGCGGACAACATCTCATCGGCTCTTCCGATGATTTTTCCACCCCGTGCACCGATCTTGCCAGCCTGAAAAAGGCGCCGCTCTGCAATCTGGTAAGTGAGATCAGCACCTGCGAATGTGCCAACCATCCGCCTGATAAAAGAGTGCTGCTCTTCTCTGCCTGTATGGATTTCGACCTCGGCAGCATGCATCCGCTTGTGTCGCTGATGCCCGAGGTGATGCGGGTCGATACGCTGGTAAACCGTTATCCGGAAATCCTGCCGATGCTGGAGGCCATGGCGCGCGAGGCCAAAGAGGGCCGTGCCGGTTACGCCGGAATTCTCTCCCGCCTCGCCGACGTCGTAGCGGCTTCGATCGTCAGGGCCTGGGTAGAATGCGGCTGCGGCGACGCGTCGGGCTGGATCGCGGCGCTGCGCGATCCGCGGCTCGGCCGCGTGCTCGTCGCACTGCACCGGGAGCCGGGCCGCAACTGGACTGTCGCCGAACTCGCCAAGCAGATGGGAGCCTCCCGTTCCGTCTTCGCCGAACGGTTCCTTGCCGTCACGGGCGTGCCGCCGCTCCGCTACCTCACCGAGATGCGGATGCGGCTCGCCGCGCAATGGATGGCACGCGAGGGCCTGCCGATCGAAACAGTGGCGCTACGCCTGGGCTATGGATCGCAGGCCGCATTCAGCCGCGCGTTCAAGCGGGTAACCGGCTATCCACCGAGCCAGGTGCCGACCGCGGCCTGAGCCTCGCTCCTCTCGCGAGCACTTCGGAGGATACAAAAAAGCGCGGATTGCTCCGCGCCCTTTCTCCTGGATCGGACCGTTCGCCTCAAGCCTTGAAAAAGGCCAGCATGTCGGCATTAAGGACATCGGCATTGACGGTCAGCATGCCGTGCGAATAGCCCTCGTAAACCTTCAGCGTACCGTTCTTCAAAAGCTTGACCGCGAGACGGGCGCTGTCGTCGATCGGCACGATCTGGTCATCGTCGCCGTGCAAGACGAGAGTCGGCACCTCGATCTTCTTCAGATCTTCGGTGAAATCGGTTTCAGAGAAGGCCTTGATACCGTCGTAATGGGCCTTCGCGCCGCCCATCATACCCTGGCGCCACCAATTCTGAACGACAGCCTGGGAAACCTGGGCGTTCGGCCGGTTGAAGCCGTAGAACGGACCCGAGGCGACGTCGTGGTAGAACTGCGCGCGGTTGGCGGCGAGCGAGGAGCGGAAGCCGTCGAAGACCTCGATCGGCAGGCCACCCGGATTGGCTTCCGTCTTCACCATGATCGGCGGGACGGCACCGACCATCACCAGCTTGGCCACCCGGCCTGCTCCATGACGGGCGACATAGGCGGCGGCCTCGCCTCCACCGGTCGAATGGCCGACATGGATGGCATTGCGCAGATCAAGCTTGCTCGTCAGAGCCGCAACGTCGGCGGCGTAATGATCCATATCGTGACCGTCGGAGACCTGGGTCGAACGACCGTGCCCGCGCCGGTCATGGGCGATGACGCGATAGCCCTTGCCGACGAAGAAAAGCATCTGGGCATCCCAGTCGTCGCTGGAGAGCGGCCAGCCGTGGTGGAAGACGATCGGCTGGGCATCCTTCGGACCCCAGTCTTTGTAGAAGATTTCAACGCCGTCTGCGGTCTTAACGAAATTCTCGGTCATGGAACAACTCCTTCGGTTGGTGCCGGTCACGCCAGCGTTATTTAAATCGTTCACGATCAAATCGTGTGCGATTTATATGACTCCATCTTCACTCCATGTCAAGCGCTTGCGATTAAGTCGTGCGCGATTTATATTTGCAGCACGATCAAAACCGGAAAAGATAACCATGTCCGACATCAAAGTTCCAGCCGAGACGGCATCACTCGACCTAGACACCTTTCTCTGTTTTGCGGTCTATTCCGCAGGCCATGCCTTCAACCAGCTCTACCGTCCGCTGCTCGACGCGCTCGGGCTGACCTATCCGCAATATCTGGTGATGGTCACCCTATGGCAGCACGACGACGTGACGGTGAAGGAGATCGGGCAGCGGCTTTTTCTGGAATCAAGCACACTGACGCCTTTGCTGAAGCGGCTGGAGACACTCGGCTATATCAGCCGCAATCGCGACCCGGAGGACGAGCGGCAGGTACGCGTGCGGCTGACGTCGGCCGGAGCTGACCTTCGCGAGAAGGCGCGAACCATTCCGCCGTGCATCGGGGCCGCGACGGGCCTGTCATCGGAAACGCTGAAGCGTCTGGTCGCCGAACTCGGCGCCACCCGTGATTCCATCCTGACATCGACCGCAGGCTGATGCGTTGTCCGCTGGTACGGCACGATCGGGAAGCCATAGCAGCCGTGGTGACCGAAAATGAAAAAGGCCTGGTGAGAGGGGGCCCTCGTTACAGCATTGCCAGATAGCGCGGCAGTTCGGCCATGCGCGGCACGACGATCAGGTGCGCGACCTGACCCCGCTTGAAGGCGTTGAGGAAGCGATTGTACTGCGGGAAGACGACGCAGCCGGAAGAATCGCCGGGTACCCGCAGCAGATAGGTATGCGTCAGGAAGCCGTCGCGGCCGTACATCTTGCCGTCGCCGACCGGCAGCATGCGGATCGCCTCGACACCGTGAAAACGGGATTCTCGCATGCGCAGCTTATAGACGTTTGGCGGAGTCGAGCCACGGTTCTTGACGTGCACGTATTTCGGATTGTCGCGATAGGGACCACGACCGGAATGGGCTTCCAGCTTCTCGCCGTTCGGCATGTAGACCACGCCGGCCGAGATGTCGTAGACGGCGATCCGGCTGCTGGCCTTCGGCAGCGTCGCCTTGCGGCCAAACAGCGAGGGACGCTTGTCGTCCTCTTCAATGATCGGATTGTCCGGCCGAGCAACAGCCAGCCGGCTGGGCCTTGCAGTATTCGGCGTCAGCTTCGGCTTGGAAGGTTCCGGCAGATCAGGTTTGGCGAGCGGCACCGGAATATCCTCGATGAGGCCGGCTTCAGCCTCATCGACGCCCGAGAGAACACGATCGAACGGATCTTCGGCATCCGTCATGGTGTCCGCGGCCGAGCGGGCGGGCGCGTAGGCGAGCATCGCGCCGGACGGGACAGAGCCGGTCGTCCGCGCATCCGCATCGGTTTCGAGCGAGGCCAGCATCCGCGCCTCACGCGACAATTTTAGGTTCTGCTTGCCGAGTTCGGCCGCAAGCGCCAGCCGGGCGGTGCGCTGGTCGGCTGCATCCTGCAGAGCCTCCCTCAGGATAGCCACGGCGCGTTCGTCACCCAGCACGCTGGCGCGGGCCGGACGGATCGACTTGTCGACGGCGGCAAGCGTCATCGCGTCTGGCAGAACCGCTATGGCGGGGTCCTCGGTGGCCGCGAGCGCCGCGAGCATCTTCTCGTGGGTTTCCTCGTACTCATGCTCGTTTGTGACCTCGAGGCGGCGGACCGTCCTCGTCGTCTCATCCGTCTTGCTGTCGGCGCTCGTCTGCACAGCGACAATCCGTCCATCCGGCAAGGCCGCATCAAGCGAACGGGATGTAAAGGCACCGAGCGCCAGAACGGCGGCACCGAGAACCAAAACGGAGGAAAGACCGGCACCGACCAAAATGCCGCAGGTGGTCAGACGGGACGTGCCCGCACGGGAAGGGGAACGGCGAACGGCTTGGCCATCGCGGCTGGACTTCATCGAGGACGCCATACTTACACTCGCACCCAGACAGGTCACCCGGTCGGCGGTTACGCTGGAACTCTCACCGCATCGACCGCTCCGGCCGTCATCGAAAGCCATGAAGCCCCCCAACCGGATGCTCTAAACTATGAAAGAACTTGGTAACCAAGTCCTTTACGCATCCAACCTTTATTTAGGGAGGCAAGTAACCGAACGAAATGGCCTTTTTTGCGTCCAAAATGTCGCAGCGCGGGCGTCAGACCGAGCGCGTGAGCCCACCGTCCACGCGGATGTTCTGTCCGGTGATGTAACCGGCACCGTCGGAAGCGAGGAAGGCCACGGTCGCGGCTATTTCCTCGCTCGTGCCATAACGCTTCATCGGCACACCCTCACGCCGTTCCTCGGTCGCCGGCAGACTGTCGATCCAGCCGGGCAGGACGTTGTTCATGCGGATGTTCTCGGCGGCATAGGTGTCGGCGAAGATCTTGGTAAAGGCGGCAAGCCCGGCGCGGAAGACGGCCGAGGTCGGGAACATGGCCGAGGGCTCGAAGGCCCAGGCGGTGGAGATGTTGATGATCGTACCGGACTTCTGCGCCTGCATGATCGGAGTGACGAGACGGGTCGGGCGGATGACGTTCAGCAGGTAGGTATCCATCCCCTTCCCCCACTGTTCGTCGGTGATGTCCAGGATGGCGGCGCGCGGTCCGTGGCCGGCGCTGTTGACCAGCACGTCTATCCGGCCGAAGCGTTCCATCGTGCCGTCTACGAGACGCTTCAGATCGTCCTGCGACTGGTTGGAACCGGTGACGCCGAAACCTCCGAGTTCTGCCGCCAGCGCCTCTCCCTTGCCGGAAGAGGAGAGGATTGCGACCTTGAAGCCATCGGCGGCGAGCCGCCTGGCTGCGGCAGCGCCCATTCCGCTTCCACCCGCGGTGACGATCGCGACCTTCTGCTGCGACATGCTTGTATCTCCCTGAACTGATCGGGCGCGATCATTCAGACGAGGCCGGTGATTGTCCAGTCAGAAAAAGTGAAGCCGGCGCAAGCCCCTTGCACCGGCTTCACCTGAAACTCTGTCAGGCCGCGTTACCAGCTGCGCACGTCGAGAACGCGGTCCTTGTGTGCCGGATGTGTCGAGAACACGAAGATACGGTCCAGCTCCTTCTGCGTCAGCAACCGCAGGAAGCGAATTTCCGCCGTGTTGTTGGCGAAGGTCTTCATCAGGATGGCGCCGACCTTGCTGATGCGGGCATCCGGGATGTCGAAATAGAATTGCTTCGGCAGGCTGACCTGCGTGACAAACGCTATGATGGCACCGCTCAGGGAAATACGGATGACGTCGCAGCGACGCGCCGCCACATGGGTCATGCCGTTTTCGGTGTATTCGAGACGACCGGCGTTCATCGTATCCTCCATCTTGAACCGGTTTTCCCGGTCATACATGAAGGATTCCTCGCGCTGGAGGTAAGTCGTCGACGGACGGTTTGCCGTGGCCATATGTTTGCCCCAACCTTTTTGTTTGAACCACGCCCGAGAAACTAACCACTGACATTTAACAGTTGGTATTTCCGGGCCTGACAACATTTGACCACGGCGGACAAGGAATGGGACGTGGCTAACAATAGGTTATCGGCTACCGACCTAACGGCGATAAGTTCGCCCGGTCTCGTCGAACAGATGCAGCCTCTGCGGGTCGGCCGAGAAGCGTAGTTTCTCACCCTTCTTCGCATCGACGATACCCTGAAGCTTGACCACGATCGGTTCGACCTCGACCGGGCCGTCGATATAGAGAAGCGTCACCTCGCCCAGTTGTTCGACGATCGAAACCGTGCCCTCGAACAGGTAGGTATCGCCGGTCGAGATCGATAGGTCTTCCGGGCGGACGCCGAAGCTCGCCGCCTTTCCGGCTTCGCTCGCATCCGTCGCGACGTCTACCGTCACGCGGCTGCCGTCCTTCAGACTAATCACCGTGGCGGGGCCGGTCTGCTCGATCCTGGCTGGCAGGATGTTCATCGCCGGCGAACCGATGAAGCGCGCGACGAACAGGTTGGCCGGCTGCTCGTAGAGCTCCAGCGGCGGGCCGACCTGCTCGATCCGGCCGGCCGACAGCACGACGATACGGTCGGCGAGCGTCATCGCCTCGACCTGGTCGTGGGTCACGTAGATCATCGTGGTGTCCGGCATCTGCTCGTTGAGCTTGGCGATCTCGATGCGGGTAGCGACGCGCAGGGCCGCATCGAGGTTGGAAAGCGGTTCGTCGAACAGGAAGACCTTCGGATCGCGGCAGATGGCGCGGCCGATCGCAACGCGCTGGCGCTGGCCTCCGGAAAGCGCCTTCGGCAGGCGGTCGAGATAGGGTTCAAGCTGCAGGATAGCAGCAGCCGACTTCACGCGGCGGTCGATCTCTTCCTTGCTCTCGCCGGCGATCCGCATGCCGAACGCCATGTTGTCGTAGACTGTCATGTGCGGGTAGAGCGCGTAGGACTGGAACACCATGGCGATACCGCGCTTGGAAGGCGGCACATCGTTGACAAGCTGGCCGCCGATCCACATCTCGCCCGAGGTAATATCCTCCAACCCGGCGATCATGCGCAGAAGCGTGGACTTTCCGCAGCCGGACGGACCTACGAAGACGACAAACTCGCCCTGCTTGATGTCGAGATCGATCCCGTGCAGGACCTTCACCTGGCCATAGGACTTGCGAACGTCTTTCAGAACGAGGCCCGTCATGCTCTACCCTCCCCTTTAGGCGTGGCGCGCGAAATGTGCGCCCCAGGCCGGAAGTTGAACCCTGTTGTTATGCACCTGGCTGTCAAAGCCGTGTCCGCTCAGCGTCTCCCACTCGCCTTCCGGCATCCCCGCTTCCGCAGGTTCCGCCGACATGTTGAACATGCACAACAGCGTTTCATTGCCCATCGTGCGGCGATAGGTGAGCACACTGCCCTGCACCTGATCGAAGGCGATACCGCCCTTGGCGAATGCCGGATAGTCGCGACGGAAAGCAAGGAAGCGGCGATAATGTTCCAAAACTGAATCCGGCTTGCCATCCTGCGTGTCGACCGCCTTCAGCACATGCTCGACCGGAATCGGCAGCCAAGTCTTCGTTGCTGTCGAGAAACCGGCCTGCGGCGCGCGGCTGTCCCAGACCATCGGCGTGCGGCAGCCATCGCGCCCTTTGAATTCCGGCCAGAACTGGATGCCGTAGGGATCCTGCAGATCCTCGAAGGCAAGGTCGGCCTCGGTGAGGCCGAGTTCCTCGCCCTGATAGATGCAGACCGAGCCACGCTGGGTGAGCAGGATGGATGCGAGCAGCTTGGCGAAGGCGTCGCGGTCAACGATATCGAGGCCCCAACGGCTGACATGACGCACCACGTCGTGGTTGGAAAAGGCCCAGCAGGCCCAGCCCTCCGGTGCGGCATCGGCAAAGGCCTGCTGCACCTCGCCGACACGAGCCGGAGTCAACGCATCCGGTGCCAGGAACTCGAAGGCATAGCACATCTGCATCTTGTCGTTGCCGGACGTGTATTCGCCGACAATCTCGAGGCCGCGCTGGCTGTCGCCCACCTCGCCGACGGCGGCGATCGCCGGGAACTCCTCCAGCACGGCTCGGAAGCGCTTCAGGAACTCCAGGTTCTCCGGGCGGTTCTTGTCGTAGATATGTTCCTGGAAGTTATAGGGGTTCACCGCGGGCGCCGTAGACGCGTTTCGGCGCTCGGGCGCGAGCGCCGGATTGTCGCGCAGTTCCTTGTCGTGGAAGTAGAAGTTGATGGTGTCGAGGCGGAAGCCGTCGACGCCGCGGCGCAGCCAGAAGCGAACCACTTCCAGCAGCGCGTCCTGCACTTCCGGATTGTGGAGGTTGAGGTCCGGCTGCGAGGTCAGGAAGTTGTGCAGATAATACTGCATTCGGGTCGGGTCCCACTGCCAGCCCGAACCGCCGAAGATCGACAGCCAGTTGTTCGGCGGCGTGCCATCGGGCTTGGGATCGGACCAGACATACCAGTCGGCCTTGGCATTGGTCCTGCTCGACCGACTCTCGACAAACCAGGGATGCTGGTCGGAGGTGTGAGAGATGACGAGGTCGATCATCACCTTGATGTTGAGGCGATGGGCTTCCGCGATCAGGCCGTCGAAATCCGAGAGCGAACCGAACATCGGATCGACGTCGACATAATCGGAGACGTCGTAGCCGAAATCCTTCATCGGCGACTTGAAGAAGGGCGAGATCCAGATCGCATCGGCGCCGAGGGAGGCGACGTGCGGCAGGCGGGCGGTGATGCCCTTCAGATCGCCTATGCCGTCGCCGTTCGAATCCTGATAGGAGCGCGGATAGATCTGGTAGATGACGGCACCCCGCCACCAGTCCTTGTCCGGCGCCACTACGGATGTCGACCCTGAATTCATTTCCATTTCACTGCCTTTACCATGATGAAAGCCTCAGCCCCCCTTGACCGAGCCGGCCAGAAGGCCGCGCACGAGGTAGCGCTGAAGCGCGAAGAAGACGAGCAACGGCACGATGATCGTGACGAAGGCCGAAGCGGTCAGAATCTCCCACTTGCCGCCGCGGCTGCCGAGGAGGTTGACGAGCCGGCCGGTAAGCACCAGTTCGTCATTGCCTGTGCCCAGGAAGACCATGGCAACCAGCAGATCGTTCCAGGTCCACAGGAACTGGAAGATCGCGAACGAGGCGAGCGCCGGATAGGAAAGCGGCAGGACGATTTTCGTAAAGATCGTGAAGTCGCTGGCACCGTCGACGCGCGCGGATTCCATGATCTCGCGCGGCAGCCCGGCGATGTAGTTGCGCAGGAGATAGATGGCGAGCGGCAAACCGAAGCCCACGTGAGCGAGCCAGATGCCGAGATAGGTCTTCGACGGCACACCGAAGAAGGCGCCGATATTGTTGTACATCTTCAGAAGCGGGATCAGCGACATCTGCAGTGGCACAACGAGAAGGCCGACGATGACCGCGAGAAGCAGCGAACGACCTGGGAACTTCATCCAGGCAAGCGCATAAGCCGCAAAGGCGGCAATCAGGATCGGAATAACGGTCGACGGGATGGCGACGGTGAGCGAATTGATGAACGAACTCCCGATCCCCTCCGCCAGAAGCACATTCCTGTAGTTCTCCAGGGTGAAGCGTGGCGGGACGGCGGCGGTGAAGAAGATGCGGTCGCCGCGCGTCCCCTCGAAGGCCGTTTCAGATTCGAAACGGAAGTCGCCGTTTTCCTGGACGGTCAGGCGGCTGCCGTCGTTACGCTCTGCGGTGGCTCCCGGTTCGAACTCGGCTGGCCGGTTGATGTTGGTGCCAAAGGCTGAGACGGCGCCGGGACCGCCTTCGAAGACATTGCCGGAAATCACGTAGACGCCGTTTTCCTCCACCTGCTCACTCGGTGGCGGGGCGCGGTAGATGGCGTTCTGCGACGAGGTGGTGAGCGCCGTCCACCAGCCGGAGGCCGTGATCTGGTCCTTATCGCGGAGCGAGGAGATGAAGAGCCCCGCCGTCGGCAGCGTCCAGAGCACGACCAACAGGATAACCGAGATGTGGACGAACCAGGTGAGCGGAGAGCGGATGCCGGGTTTATACATCTCAGCGTCCTCCCATTTCGCGCTGGGCGTTGCGGATGTTCCAGATCATGATCGGCACGACCATGATCATGATGACGACCGCGATCGACGCACCGCGGCCGAAATCGCCGCCGCCCCGGAACATCCAGTCGAACATCAGGTTGGCCAATACCTGGGTCTGCCACTGACCGTTGGTCATGGCGAGGACGATGTCGAACACCTTGAGGACGAGGATGGTGATCGTCGTCCAGACGACGGCGATCGTGCCCCAAATCTGCGGCACCTTGATCTTCAGGAAAATCTGCCAGGGATTGGCGCCGTCGATGACGGCCGCCTCGATGGTCTCCTCGGGAATGCCGCGCAGAGCGGCGGAGAGCAGCACCATGGCGAAGCCGGTCTGGATCCAGACCAGGATGACCATCAGGAAGAAATTGTTCCAGAACGGAATGGTGATCCAGATTTGCGGATCGCCGCCGAGCGCCACGACGATGGCGTTCAGGATGCCGATCTGTTCGCTGCCAGCATCGCGGTAGTCGTAGACGAACTTCCAGATGACCGAGGCACCGACAAAGGAGATCGCCATCGGCATGAAGATCAGCGACTTGGCGATATTGCCCCACCAGATGCGGTCTGTGAGTGCGGCAATGATGAGGCCGAAGAACGTGGAAGCTGCCGGTACGACGATCAGCCACAGGATGTTGTTGAAGATCGACTGGCGGAACTCCGCGTCGTTCAGCATCCAGCGATAATTGGCGAGACCGACGAACCTGGTGCCGGACCGGTCGTACAGCGAATAGGCAACCGAGGAAAAGACGGGATAGACGAGATAGACGGTGAGCGCGATCAGCGCCGGTCCGAGAAAGAGCCAGGGACGCACCAGCGCAGCGATGCGCAGGTTTCGCGTCGCACGGGCCGGATCGGAAACATTGGCCGGGAAAATCCACTCCAGGATGAGATTGGAGCCGTAGAAATATCCGATGGCGCCGGCAATGCCGATGACGATCGTCACCAAGGCGTAGATAAGCTGTTCCATGCGTCCTCCCCCTGTAGCGTACGGCACGCTCTGTCAGGCCTTCGGACCTCCCGGCGCACCTTCTTAGGCGGAGACCGCCGGCCCACATGAGGAACCGGCGGTCGCTATCATGTCGGAAGCGGTTACTTCAGGCCGTCCCAGGCCTTCTGGATGTCGGCGGCGACGTCAGCGGCGGGCTTGCCACCGGTGTAGTCGACCATGCCGGTCCAGAACGCGCCGGCGCCGATCTTGCCGGGCATCAGGTCGGAGCCATCGAAGCGGAAGGTGGTGGCGTTCAGCAGGATGTCGCCCTGCTTGGCCATCGGCGCGTTGGCATAGGTTTCCTTGTTGGCGCTCTTGAACGGGGTCAGGAAGCTCGACTGTGCCATCCAGACCTCATGCGCGATCGGCGTCTTGAGGAATTCGATGAAGGCGCGGGCGGTCGGCGAATCCTTGGTGATGAGCGCGAGCGTACCGGCGCCGAGCACCGGATTGCCGAGATCAGCCTTGCTGGCATAGGGCGGCATGTAGAAGAAGTCCGCATCCTCACCGACCACCGTGCCTTCCGGGAAGAAGGACGGGATGAAGGACGCCTGGTGATGCAGGTAGCACTTGGGCGGCGAAGAGAAGAGGCCCTTCGGGCTGTCGCGGAAGTCGGTCGAGGCGACCGCTGCCGCGCCGCCATCGACGAACTTGTCGTTCTTGGCGAACCAGCCGAACTCCTCGATCGCGCCGACAACAGCAGGATCGTTGAACGGGATCTCGTTGGAGACCCACTTGTCGTAGACATCGGCCGGTTGCGTGCGCAGCATCAGGTCCTCGACCCAGTCGGTTGCCGGCCAGCCGGTGGCACCGCCGGAACCGAGACCGATGCACCAAGGCGTGCCGCCGTCGGCGACGATTTTCTCGGTCAGTTCCTTCAGTTCCTCCATGGTCGTCGGCACTTCATAACCGGCGTCCTCGAAGTTTTCCGGCACGTACCAGACGAGTGACTTCACGTCGATCTTGTAGGGGAAGGCATAGATACCCTCGGCCCCGTCCTTGCCCTTGAAGGTCGACAGGTCTACCCAGGACTGGCCGGCCGAGTAATTCTCCAGAAGCCAGGTCCTCACGTCGTCACCGAGCGGGACGAGATAACCCTTGGAGGCAAGGTCGGCAATCAAGCCCGGCTGCGGCAGGATGGCGACATTCGGCGGGCTGCCCGCCTGTGTGTCGATCACGATCTGCTGTTCGTAGTTTTCCGATGACGAATACTGGACGTCGATACCAGTGGCTTCCTCGAAATAGGCGAAGACGCTCTCGAAAAGCGTCTGGTCCTCGCCGCGCCACGGACCGAAAATGGTGAGCGTCTGGCCGGCGAGATCACCATGGGCCTGCTTGAACTCATCAAAGCTTCCCCAGTTGAACCTGGTGTCCTCGCCAGGGACAAACTTCAGGTCGGCAGCAAGAGCCGACCCCGCCATCAAGGCAACAGCGGCGGCCGTGAGCAGAAACGTCTTTTTCATGTAATCTTACCTCCCAATAGCTTGTGCGCCGCCTCATGTTGATCTTGAGGCGAAGCAAGAAACGCCAGTTCAAAGCGCTTTGACCTCCGCCATCTTCTTCCCATCACAGAAGAAAAAGAGCAAGTCTTTTTCTCTCTTCGGGCGAAAGGACGCAGCTTCCCTAAATTTTGACGTGCGCGATTCCGTCTCATTTTCCAATTGTTTCGCCCGGCGTGCCTGTGAAATAATCACAACGCTTTGAGCCGGGAGGCGGATATGCGCTCAGGGCATTGGGGAGGATTGCAGGATCGTGAATCTAAAGCAACTGTCACATCTGCTGGGATTGTCGCAGACAACCATCAGCCGAGCTCTCAATGGCTATCCGGAGGTCAACGAAGAGACCCGCCAGCGGGTGTTGCAGGCTGCGAAGGAGACGGGCTACCGCCCCAACCGGGCCGCACAGAGGCTCGCCACCGGCCGGTCGGGATCGATCGGGCTGGTCATGCCGGTGGCACCGGGCCAGTACTCCGACGTGCATTTCGGCGAATTCCAGGTCGGTCTCGCCGAGGAATCGCTCCGCCACGACTTTCATTTCGTCATCACTCCGGCCAATCCCCATGACGAGGAGCAGGCGATCCGCTGGATGGTCGCGAGCGGCAATGTCGACGGCTACTATCTCGCCTACCTGCGCGAGAACGATCCGCGCATCGCCATGGCGCTGTCGCTCAACGTGCCCTTCATCGCCCATGGTCGCTCGATCGGCGTCGAGGCCGACTATCCCTATCTCGACGTCGACAACCAGGCGGCGTTTCGGGATGCGACGAGACTATTGCTCGATCTCGGGCACAAGCGTTTCGCGCTGCTCAACGGCCCCGAGGAATTCGACTTTGCGATCCGCCGACGCCGGGGTGTGGTGGAAGCGCTTGCGGAACGCGGCCTCCGTCTCCACCCCGAGAACACACGCCAGACGGTTATGACCGATGAGCACGGCTATCGCGGCATGGCGGAGCTTCTGGCCGGAAACGAACCACCGACGGCGGTCCTGTGCGCCTCGACTGTACTGGCGCTCGGCGCCGTCAGGGCGATCATGCAGGCCGGGCTGACGATCGGACGCGACATCTCGCTGATCGCGCATGACGACGAACTGCCACTGCTCAAGCCGGAAAACTTCACGATCCCGCTGACCATCACCCGCTCGTCACTGAGGGCCGCCGGCATCCGGGTGGCGCAACGTCTGATCGCCGAGATCAAAGGCAGCGAACCACAGCCGCGCCACGAACTCTGGCAGGCAGAGCTGGTTGTGCGGGCCTCGACAGGCCCGGCACCCAAGTGCTGAGGATCAGAAGGTCGGCACCGGATGGCCGGCCGTGCGGCTGGCTGCGATGACGGTGTTGGCCATCAGCATGGCGATGGTCATCGGCCCGACACCGCCCGGAACGGGGGTGATGGCACCGGCGACCGGGGCGCAAGCGTCATAATCCACATCACCGACAAGCTTGGACTTGCCCTCGCCCTTCTCCGGCGCCGGAACACGATTGATGCCGACGTCGATGACGGTCGCACCCGGCTTGACCCAATCGCCCTTGACCATCTGGGCACGGCCGACGGCCGCGACGAGAATATCGGCGTTGCGGGCAAGCGCAGCGATGTCGCGCGTCTTCGAATGGGCGACGGTGACGGTAGCATTGGCGGCGAGCAGCAACAGCGCCATCGGCTTGCCGAACAGGTTCGAGCGGCCAATCACCAGCGCGTTGAGGCCCGAAAGATCCTTGCCGTGGATTTCGCGCACCAGCACCATGGCGCCAGCGGGCGTGCACGACAGGAGACCTGTATCCAGATCACCGGTCGCGATCTTGCCGGCATTGACGACATTCAGTCCGTCGACGTCCTTTTCCGGACGTATCGACTGAATGACCGGCTCGGAGTTGAGGTGCTTCGGCAACGGTAATTGCACGAGGATGCCGTGGATCGACGGGTCCTCGTTGAGCGAGGCGATCAGGGCCATCAGCTCTTCCTGGGAGGTCTCCTCGGGCAGCGTATGCTGGACGGAATTGAACCCGCATTCCTTGGCCATGCGACCCTTGGCGCCGACATAGGCATGGCTGGCAGGGTCGTTGCCGACGATGATCACGGCGAGACCGGGCGTAACTCCCTTGGCCTCTTCAAGAGCGCGCGCAGCCGATTTCACCTTGTCGATGACCGAGGCGGCCACCGTCTTGCCGTCGAGTACAGTCGTCATGAGCATCTCCCCCGCTTCAGGCGTTGACGCGCGCAATCTAGCGTCGGCGTGGCCGCGGAAATTGCCTGCTTCCGCCGTATGGTGTCAAAAGAAGGGGAATGCAATAGCAAATTCCGTCGCACCAGAGCGCCCCGGACCGGCCGGCGCTCATGCTCGCAAAAACCGATTTCATTAGCGTTATCGCGGCGTCCTGCGCATATCGCTGCCGCCGAGACGGCTGCGCAGGACATGCCACATGAAGACCGGAATGCCGATCAGATAACGACGCCACAGACGCCTCGGCTCGCAGAGAAGTCGGTAAGCCCATTCGAGGCGCAGGCGGCGTACCCATTGCGGCGCGCGAGGCATGGCGCCGGAGGCGAAATCGAACAGGGCGCCGACACCGATCACCAGTCGGGCATGCTCCTCGCGGATATTGTCGGCGATCCACTTCTCCTGCAGCGGCGTGCCCATGCCGACGATCAGGATGTCGAGCTTCCGGTCGGCGAGATCGGCGATGACCGCATTCACGTCGCGCTCTTCGAAATAACCATCCGAGACAGCAATGAAGGTGTGCCACGGAGCGTGGCTGCGGAACCGCTCGGCAGCCTTGTGCAGCACTTCCTTGCGCGCGCCGATAAGGCCGATGCGACGCGGTGTCGACATATAGGTCAGCAGGGCCGGAACGAAATCAGTGCCGTTGAGATTGGTGGTAAATGCCTTGCCGTTCAGCACCCAGGAGGCAATGTCGACACCAAAACCATCCGGCAGCACGACGTGATCACTGACAATCTCGCGATAGCGCGCATCGGAATGCAGGATGTTCGCATTATTGGCATTCAGGAACGACACCTGAACCTGACCAGACGGAAGTGCAGCGAGTTCGGAAACGAACGACAGCGCGCGCTCCCAGTCGAGGTCGTAGACCGGAAGGCCGAAGACCGAACGTCGCGAGGCGACGAGAGGAAGGAACGGGGTAGAGCTTGACTGTTTGCCTATTCCGCCGAGCTGCAAAAGCTGCCCGCCAAAAGCAATTCCATCCTGCGACGCGGGAGCGGCCTCACCCGAATGGGGCGTCGCGCTCTCCTCGAGAATCAGCCGGCGCGGCGTGGAAGTGCTCATTGCTCGCATGACGGAACCAAATGAAGACAGGATACGCATTGCCTATCAGACAAGTCTCACATTCGGCTTAATCCGATCGCTCAAGCTTTAGTCCTGTCGGTCATTTTCCGTTTACCCTATCCGGGCATCCGACAAAAAAGCCCTCCCGGAGACCGGGAGGGCTGGAGTTTTTCTGCTGACAAGTGGCAATCAGTGTCCGGCGCTCTTCGGCTCGTCCACAGTGGTTCCCTCGACGATCTTGATCGGTTCGTTCGGCATGGTGCCGGCCGTATCGGCAGCTCCGCGAACGTCCTCCTTGGCGAGGTAGTCCAGTTGCTCGACCAGGACTTCGTCGATCATTGCATCGCCGAGACGCTTGTTGAGATCGTCCTTGATGCTTGTCTTGAACGTCTCAAGATCGAAGGCGCTCGTATTGCCGAGGTCGACCATCTTGTTGCCCACCAGCAGCGTGAACAGCTCGTCGGTCATCAGCTCCGTCATCGGCAGATCGACACCGGTGATCTTTTCCTTGTCCATCATGAAGGACATCCGGCCAAGAAAGTAACCCTTGACCGCGCCGTCCGAGATCAGCGGGATCGTCACCGTTTCGCCGCGCACCAGCTGGAGCTGCGCCTTGCGCGCGTCCTCGTCGCTGGTCTCGGGCGCGGTCGCCAGATAGACCGAGAAATAGACCGAACCGAGCGTGACCAGGCAGACCCAGACACCGGCAATCAGCAGCTTGACCATCAGGACTCGCAGTAAAGGAATTGTTCCTGGGAATAGGTGCCGTCGGCGTCAGCCTCCTTCATCGCATTCTTCAGGAGATCAGCGACGGCACGCACGGCGCTCAGGTGCGCCTCAACGCGCTTGGCGTTGAGCGCAAGTTTCTTCTTCAGGCTCTGGATCTGCTCAACGTAGCCAACCGCCAGTTCCTGTGTCTCCGTGTCACGGAAGAGCATGGTGAGCTCGTACAGGCAGCGACTCTTGTGGGCGTTCGAAACCTTCAGGTCGAACTCTGCATCACGGCCGATGCGCTGATTCTCGTTGTCGATAATGCGTTCGAGCCGTCCGAGAACCGTCTTGATGCGATAGTCGCTAGAAACGATTTCCATAGTTCAACCCCCACCGGTCAGTCTTGTTAAATATCTTTGGTTTCACCGACCGACAGACCGAGCGTCTGACGTTCGATCTCGGTGATCATGCTGATCGCGCGATTGCGATCATCGTCATCGGTCGTCGGATTGACCATGGCCTGCCGACGCTGCAGCGCCAGCATCTCGGAATACATCTGCTCGGCGATGCCGATACCGCCGCGCTCGGAGATGACCTCGCCGATCTGCTCGGCCATCATGCTTTTCCAGATCTCTCCGGCATTGCCCTTGCCGTAGACGGACTCGGTATCATCGGGCATCATTTCCTTGACGAAACTGTTCAGCACCACGGCTTCGAACTGCTTGTAGGCCTTCGGAATCTCGGTTGAATTGACCCGCTGCGCGTTGCCGAGCCCGGCCTTCGTCGCGGCGTCGTTCAGGATGCCGACGGCGGTATCGAAACCGGCGCCCTTTTCGGCAAGGCTGGTCGCGGCGAAGGCCGCGCGGTTGGCCTTTAGCTTTTCCTGGGCGGCCGCGACTTCCAACGGATTGGCAGCCCGCACGACGTCCAGGACCAGATCGCTCGGAGGGGAAATAGCCACTGCATCATCCTCATTTCACCAGATGAAGAGGACTATGGCTCCCGAAGCTTGCTGGAGGCTGGCGTGGCAAATCGCATGTCAACGATGTCGTAGATAGCATCGTCGTCCCGCTCACGCTGCTCCTGCTCGCGCGCCTCCTTCATGTTCTCCTCCAGCCGGTCGGCCTTCGCGCCTTCCCGCAGCACCCTGTTCTCCTGCACCTGCTGCAGGCCGGCGAGTTGCTTGTCGGCAACCGAGAGGCGGTTGAAGCGGTCGGCATAATTCTGGGCGAACAGGCGGTGAACCGGATCGAGCGAACCGATCGCCTCCATCACCGTGTCCATCGACTGGCTGACTTCGGTCCGCTGGCGCGAGGTGGCGGCGAGATCGTTCTCGGCCATCCGCTCGATATGCCTCTGCACGGAGAGCAGGCGTTTCAACTTCTCGGATTTGGACTTGGGGGCCATGGCGTCATCCCAGGAAAATCGCTGAGAACCCGCCGGCGAACTGCCGAATGAAGGCGGCGATCGACAGATACATCAGGAATATGCCGCCCATCAGCAGATAGGGGGTAGACACGAAATAGAGCGGAATCTGAGGTGCCAGCTTGTTCACCAGACCGACCGCAACGTTGAACATCAGGCCATAGATCAGGAACGGACTGGCGAGCCGCAGCATGATCATGAACACCTGCGCCAGCGTATCGGTCATGGTGATCAGCATCTTCTGCGCGGACGGATCGCCGCCGAGCGGCATGATCGTGTAGGAATCCGCGAGAGCCTTGAAGACGATATGGTGGAAATCCAGAATGAAGAGCACCATCAGCGCGCTGAAGCTCAGGAAGCTGGCCAAAGGGTTTTCCGAGGTGTCTTCAAGGATGTCGGCTCCACCCGGAGCGGAAAAGCCGATCGACATCGCCAAAATCGATCCGGTAAACTGCATGCCGAGCGTGTAGATCCGGGCGATCAGCCCGTACATGGTGCCGATCAGCACCTCACCGAAGATCAGCCGCATGTAGACGGCAGGGTCTCCGCCGCTGACCCTTGGATAGATCGTGTCCCACAGAATCGGCAGAAGGGCCAGCGCCAGCGCGAACGAGACGAAGAACCTGATCTGCATCGGGACGCGGGCGGAGGAGAAGCCGGGCAGCACCATCATGCATCCGCCGATACGGCAGAAGGCGATGAACAGGGCGAGGGCTGTCCCCTCCGGGTCGCTGATCATGAGATGGCGCCGAGAATCTTGATCTCGATGCCCTTGGCCAGTTCGACGTGGGACAGGACCGGCAGCGTGGCAAAGAGTCGTTCGATGATCATGCGCACATAGGACCGCGTTTCCGGCGAAGTGACAAGCACGAACGGCAGGCCGCGATCCATGAATTCACGGATAACTTTGCTCGCCTGCTCGGAAAACTCCTCCAGAGCGCGCGGATCGATGTCGAACTCGACGACTTCGCCCTTGGCATCGCGCTTGAGCGCCTGGTGGAACACCAGATCCCATTTCGGACCGAGTCTGAGGACACGAAGGACGCCGTTGTCGGTAAGGTCGCCGCAGAGCTGCTGGGCCATGCGCACACGTACATGCTCGACGATCTGCTCGGTCTTGCGCACATGCGGCGCGAGCTCGGCCACGGCTTCAAGGATGAGATGCAGGTTGCGGATCGAGACGCGCTCGGCGAGCAGCAGCTTGAGCACCGCCTGAAGGCCGGAATAGGACATGTGCGACGAGCATATTTCGTCGGCCAGCTTCTTGTATTCCGGATCGAGACGATCGATCAGGATCTTCACGTCCTTGTAGGAGAGCAACTGCGGCAGGTTGTTGCGGATCACCTCGGAAAGATGCGTCAGCACCACCGAAACGTTGTCGATCGGATGGAAGCCCTCGCGCTTCAGGTCCTCGGTGAAGGTTTCCAGGATAGAAACCGCCGGCATGCCGAAAGCGGGTTCGCGGATATCGTCGCCCGGCACGCTCGGCTTGCGACCAGACCCGGTGACGACCAGGACTTCGCCGACGCGCAGCTGGTTGGAAGCGACCGTCGTGCCGTGGATACGGATCTGATAGCTCTTTTCCGGAATGGAGATGTCGTCGGAAACCTTGATCTCCGGCACCACGAAACCGTACTGGCTGGCGAACTTCTTGCGCATCTTGCCGACACGGAAGGCAAGCTCCTGGTGGGCGCCAAGCAGGCGGGTGGAGACGAGTTTGCCAAGCGCGAGTTCGATTTCGGCCGTCTTCAGAACGGACTTCACCGAATCCTTCTCGGCTTCCTTGGTCTGCTGGGCAGCTTTCTCCTCCTGCTCACGCTTCGCCGCTTTCTCCGCCTCCATCTGGCGCGGAATAAACCAGGCACCGAAGGCCATGATGCCGCCGAGCGCCATGAACGGGATCATTGGCAGGCCCGGCACGAGCGCCAGGAGACCCATGAGGATCGAAGCGACCATGAGCGCCCGGGGATAGCCGGAGAGCTGGTTGACGACGGCCTGATCCGTGGAGCCGGGCGTACCGCCGCGCGATACGAGAAGGCCGGCGGCCAACGAGACGATGAGCGCCGGCACCTGCGAGACGATACCGTCACCAACCGAGAGCTTGACGAAGACGTCGGCCGCTTCGCCGACCGGCATGCCATGGCGGAAGTAGCCGATGATGATGCCGCCGAAGACATTGATGGCGGTGATGATGAGGCCGGCGATGGCATCGCCGCGCACGAACTTGGATGCACCGTCCATGGCGCCGAAGAACGAGCTTTCCTGCTCGAGTTCGCGGCGCCGATGCTGCGCTTCCTTCTCGTCGATGATACCCGCCGACAGGTCGGCGTCGATCGACATCTGCTTACCGGGGATCGCATCGAGAGTGAATCGGGCGCCGACTTCCGCGATACGGGTGGCACCCTTGGTGATGACGATGAAGTTCACCGTGATCAGGATCATGAAGACGATCAGACCGATGACGAAATCGCCGGACATAACGAGACTGGAGAAGCCGGCGATGACGCCGCCCGCCGCGCCGTGCCCTTCATGACCATGCGACAGGATCACGCGTGTCGTCGCGATGTTGAGCGACAGGCGGATCATCGTCGCGATCAGAAGAATAGTCGGGAAGGACGAGAAATCGAGCGGGCGCTGGATCCACAGCGCTACCATCAGAATCAGAACAGAGAAGGCGATCGAAAACGCCAACCCCATGTCGATCAGGAAGGGCGGAATCGGCAGGAACAGAATGCAGAGAATGACAACGATACCGAGTGCGAAGCCAATATCGCGGCCCTGCGGGCTGACCTTCGGTATGATGATTGCGTTCGTTTGCGCCATCTTGATTCCGTCTCTTCATGAGAAGGCAGGCTACGGACACATTCCGCGACCCTATCGCCGCCAGAAGTAGCGGGCGAACCTTGCGCGAAAGTGGCAGCCTGGAACCGGCTCAGAAGCCGGACTGGACGCGCGAGAAAACCAGATTGGCGAAAAGAGAAATTTGCTGCCCCACGAAGGGTGCTGAAACACCGATCGCCAGGAAGACCGCAATGATCTTGGGAACGAAGGTGAGGGTCATTTCCTGCACCTGGGTCAACGCCTGGATCAGGGCGATGGTCACACCGACGACCATCGCGGAAAGCACCGCCGGCCCGGCCGCAACGAGCACGGTCCAGACGGCGGCCTGCATGATATCTAGAGCATCTGCCTCATTCATTTCGGCAGCTCCTGATCTTGCTGGACGAATCAGTGACGCGGGAAGCGCCTTGCTTCCCCTATCACCACGTCAGGTATCGGTCGAGCCGCCATCCTCGTCGGTCTCCTTAGGCAGCGGCTTGCCGACGGTGACACCGACGGTCAGCGGAATTTCCTTGCCGTTGTCGGTGTATGCGACGATCGCATCGCTGAAGACCTTGACCGATTCGATAACGCCACTGATCGTGCCGTCGAAATTGGTGATGGTCTTGCCGATGAAGTCGGACGCGTTGGTCAACGCGGAGCCTGCAAGCAGGTTCTCGAGGTGCTTGTTGGTCTGGATGGTCTGCTCGACCTGCGAGAAAGTCGCAAGCTGCGCGACCTGTTCGCTGGCGTCCATCGGGTCGGTCGGATCCTGGTTCCTCATCTGCGTGATGAGGAGCTTCAGGAAGGATTCGTAGTTGATCGAAGCCGCCGAGGATGCACTCGACGAAGCCGTGTTGTTCGCAATCCCATTGTATGCGTTGACGCCGTCTACCGCCATGGTGCGATCTCCTTGCGGATTTGTTCGATGGTCGCCGGGGCCATCTCCTGATTGTTGAGAATACGATCCTCGATCGGATAGAGCGCACGGATCGCCTTCAGGGCGTCAAATGCACGACCCGAGGCCACCATCCCGTCGACGCGCTTGAGCTCAGCGAGGATTTCCTCGTTCTCGAAGCAGGTCAGCAGCATGATGATGGACTTGCGGAACATCGCCATCGACTGCTCGCGCCCCTCCGGATTGATCAGCATCATCTGTGCGATGAAGTAGAGCTGGCGCAGAGGCGTGGTCGCATCTTCCGGCTGAAGGACGTGGTTTTCGAGAAGGAACGTCACGTCGTTCAGGAACTCCAGGGCCACCTTGCGGTCAACGCGCAACACCGCTCCGTTGATGAAAATTCGTTCGCCCGATTTGAGCGAGATGCGCAAAGTGCTCTTCATTTCAATCCATCCCTGATGATGGTGGTGACGTCGATGATGCCCTGGTAGTTCGAGGACTGACGCTTCCGGATACGATCGCATTCCTTCAGGATCCAGATTGCGATCGATATCAGGTTGGCGCGCAGCTCGGCTTCCAACTGATTGTCCGGCTGCTTCAGGTCCTCGATGAATCGGATCCAGACGCGTCGGGTATAAAAGAGGGCCTCGATGGCGGCTCGCGAGTAGTTCTGCTCGTCACGCGCCGCGGCCAAGAGCTCGATTGACCGGGTCAGCGCCTGTCGCTCACGGTCTTTCGCGTCAGCGACTCCGTCCTCCATGATCTCTGCATATGAGAACTGGTACATCTAGAGGTCCTTCATCTTCATTTCTCACCTTTGTTCATCAAAGGTAGTTGACCAGGCTAAGTTGCTGGATTTTTGCAGTAAGTGTGTAGGATGCTTCCACGAGCGACAGGAGGTTGTTCACCCGCGTGGATGCTTCGTAGACATCGACTTCAACCATCGAGGTGAAATTGGTCTCGATGATATCCTGCTGGATTTCCAGTGATGCGTTCGCCTTCTCGAGGCGCTCCTGCGACAGGCCGAGCTGCGTTCTCTGGGCGTCGACGCCGGAAATCGCCTTTCCGGTGTAGTCTACCGCTTTTTCAGTAACGACGTTGAGAACCTCGGAACCGAGGTTAAGGGTCAGCAAGCCCATGGACAACACGGAGGCGAGGGCGAAGTTGCGCATGCCCTGGCTGTTGACCGAGGTGGAGGTCGCGATCGTCTCGCTGGTGCTGACACGAGACATCATCACGTCGCTGGATGCCGATGACCAGGCTGTATCCCATTGCGTCCCGGTGCCGGTGAACATCGGCTCCACTGTGTTGGTGATGAAGTCTTCCATCTGCGCCGCAGTGATGGTCGCCGTCTGGGCTGCGTCGGTACTCGCGAAGCCGAAGTAGGCGGTGAAAGCCGTCTCGAAGTCCGCCATGAAGGTATCGGAGCTGACGAGCGGCTCCACGTCGGTATTGATGCCGGCGAACAGATATTCGCCCGAGACCGACATGTTGGCCATGGCGAGGAAGTTGTCGAAGGAATCCGAAGCCGTCTTTCGGGCGACCTCCAGATTGTTCGAGTCCGCCGTACCGCTGACCACGACGAGGCCGTTCATCATGCTCTGCGCGGAGGTCGCCATCTGGTTCATGGCTTCCTGCGCCGATTCGAGGCGCTGCTTCGCAATAGCATTCGTCTCGATGAGGGACTGCAGGCGAAGGCTCTCGCGGGAGAGGTCGAGCGACATGGACGTACGCGAGCCGAGCTCGTTCCCGACGTCGTAGTATTTCCCGGTCGTGACTTCCTGCTGGCTCTTCAGCAGCTCGTTCTGCGCCTGCATGATGGTCAGGCGCATGGCATTCTGGATCGAGAGACTGGATACCGTTGACGTCTTCATGACTTACCCCGCAGCCGCAATCAGCGCTTCCAACATTTCATCCACCGTCGCCAGCAACTTGGAGGCCGCCTTGTAGGACTGTTCGACATCGAGCATCAGCGACAGTTCCTCGTCGAGGCTGACGCCGGTCTCGCTGTTGTAGGCTTCGGTGGCACGCAGCAGCATCGCGGTCTTCTTTTCCGCACCGCTCTCTGCGTTGGAACGGTATTGCTCCAGCCAGCCGACCGAGTTCGTGGAGAATTCCAGAAGACTCGTGTTGTCGTCGAGCTGGGTCGCCGGGTCGAACGTCATGTCGCCCGTCATATTGTTCAGGAAGCTGGACAGCAGGTCGGTGTAACCGCTGTAGTCGTTCACGTTGTGGTCATAGTTCATACCATCGCGGAGCAACATCGGGTCGCCACCGGCGGATTGCTGAACGAGAGAATTGACCCTGATCATCGAGGCCAGGCCGGGCTCGACAGTCGCCGCCGCCAGAGCCGTACCGCCCGACCAGGTGAACAAACCGGGAGTGTCCAAACCGACGCCCGCCGGATCGCTTTCCGTGAATGCGACAATCAGGCCACGCGCCACTTCATCGAGCTGGCTCTGGAAAACCGGCGCGATTTCGTCACGGATCTGAAGTGATGCCGCGATGGAACCGCGAGCAGATGTGTCGCCGCCTACGCCGAGCGCCACAGCTACTCCGTCGATGTAGACCGAGTTGCCGACCACGCCGGCGTCGTAGTTGGTCGTCGACGCAAATGAGACCGTGCGCGGGATCGTCTCGAACAGCGTGGTGCCATCCGAGGTATAGAGCACCACATCGTTATTTTCGCGGGTCTGGACCGTGATGCCGACCAGCTTGGAAATGTCGGTCAGGATCTTGTCGCGCTGATCGAGGGCGTCGTTCGGATCATCACCGGTCGCCGTGGCCTCCACGATGAGATCGTTGACCTTCTTCAGGCCCGACAACAGATCATTCAGCTGCTGGACCGCGGCCGCGATATCGCGATCCGCCTGTGCGCGTACTTCCTGTACCGCGGCCGAGGCCGTGTTCAGCGAATTGACCACGTCCACAGCAGCCGCGACCGATGTCTGGGCGAGAGACAATTCGCCGGGCTTGGCGGCGAACTGCTCGAGGCTGTTGTAGAATTTGGCGAGGTAGGAGGAAGGCGCCAGTTCGTAGTCGTTACCCCCGAGGATCGACTTCAGCTGATCAAGACCTTCGACAAGGGCGTCCTGACCGGAACTCTCGGAGCTGGCCAGGAACATCTGCCGTTGCAGTATCTGCTGCTCGGCCCGGTTGGTGGCGACGACCGTCGCCCCGTCCAGGGTCGTCATGATGACCGTCGACCGCTTCACATAGCTTTCATTGCCGGCGTTGGCGATATTCTTGGAAATGACTGCCGACGTCTCGCCGGAGTTGGTAAATACGCTTTTTGCCGAATGCAGTGCAGATGTGAGCGTCATAGGATCATCCTAAGGCTTGGCGTTGGCCAAAGTTACCGTTTGAGGTTTACGAGCACCTCGAGCAGTTCCGAACCCGTCTGGAAGACCTTCGAGTTCGCTGTATAACTGCGCTGAGCTTCGATCATCGCGGTCAGTTCTTCCGCGATGTCCACGTTCGAATCTTCGAGAGCACCCGACAGGATCGAACCGAAGCCGGAGTTCTGCGCGTAGCCCAGAACGACAACACCGGAGGTATTGCTCTGGGTATAGAGGTTGCCGGCGACCGGGTTGAGGTTGTCCGGCGACTGAACGGTCGCGAGAGCCACGCGGAAGCGCGGCACCAGTTTGCCGTTGGTGTAGAGAACGGAGACGATACCGTCCGCGCTGACTTCGTAGCCCTTGACGGTCGCAGCCTGGTTGCCGTCGATATCCGCATCGACGGAGAACTCGGCGTCGAGCTGCGTCGTTCCGGTGATGTCGATCTCGATAACGGGCAACTCGGCGCCATCCAGGTCAGCCGTCGTCAAGGGAGTGGTCGTCAGCGTTGCCGGAACCGGAGCGACGAGCTGGCCGTTCGCGTCGAACTCGAGCGTCGTCGGCGCGAGAACCGTGATCGGAGTACCGTTGTTGTCATAGCTCGCCTCGACGGTCCACGTGTCCGGGTTGTCCCCCGTCTTGGTATAGGTGAAGGAGATCAGGCGCGTGGTGCCCTGACTATCGACCGTGACAACCGAGGTCGGCTTGCTGTAGCCGACCGTCACGTCCGCGGGAACGTTAACGAGCAGCAAACCGCTGGTGGAGGCCTTCGCCTCGATCCCGGCCGCGGCAAGATTGATCGGCGAGAGGCCGTCGAAACCGTTGACAACGATAGTCGGATCTTCGGTCGACGAATATTCATAACCCATCAGCGTGTAGCCGGCCGCATTCTGCAGCGTGCCGTCGGACATCGGAACGAAAGAGCCGGCACGCGTCATGTAGTTGGTGCCGTCCTCGCCCTGCACGATGAAGAAGCCTTCGCCATTGATGGCTAGATCGGTCTTGGACGTCGTGTAGGAGAAAGTACCCTGGTCCGAGATGCTGTAGCGAACGATGCTGTTGACGCCGCCGGAATTGTAAGCGCCAGCGGTCGAGGGGAGGATCATGGAGGAAAACTGGATATCGGCCTTCTTGTAACCGACGGTGCTGGAGTTGGCGATGTTCTCGCCGACCGTACCAAGACGGTTTGCCTGGGCATTCATGCCGGACACGCCGGTACGCATGGTTCCGTAAAGGCTCATATTAAGTCCTCACTAAGATGTCTTGGGAGAGATTATGAAATGGGCCTTGCGTGAAGCTGTCTGGAAAGTGGCGGTCCGAACATTTTCGTTTCAGGATGTCGGACGCCCCAAAGCCCCTGAGAAATCAATCAGTTCCAGTCGATGCAGTAGCCGAGGAAACGCTTGGAATCGATCGGGTCGAAACCGAGCTTCTTGCGCAGCTTTTTACGAAGCTTGCTGATATGGCTTTCGACCACGTTTTCCTCGACCTCGTCATCGAACAGGCCATAGATCGCGTTGAAAATCTGCGACTTGGAAACGCGGCGTCCGCGGTTCTGGACCAAGTACTCGAGGATGCGCCGCTCACGGCGCGGCAGGGGGAATACTTCTCCGGAAATCTCCGGATCGCGACCGTCCGCGAAGATGCGAATGGGGCCAATTTCGGTGAAGTTGCTGATCGCCTTGAGCCGCCGCCGGATGGCCGCCGCCCGCGCCATGATCTCACGGGGATGAACGGGCTTGCGCACGACGTCATCGACACCACAGTCGAAGAGCGCCAGCGTCGATTCCAGCGAGGGCTGATCGCTGACTGCGATCACCGGCGCCGTTGTCCGCTCACGAATCGCGCGAGGAAGTTCCAGCGTGCGATCACCCTGGCCGAGAAGAAACGCTTCGACAGCTGCAATATCCGAATCGGCCGCAGAATTGACCCATTCGCCGAACTCCGCCGGGTCAAACCCCGTCGAAGGAATTCCTTCACGCCCAAAAAGGGAAGTGTATCCGTCTTTAACGAGCTCACGCTCATCAACCACTACGATCATTCGTCCGCCTCCGAATCAGTGTGGTGCCTCGATGGACCATGGGTACGAATCGGGCGAATCGCGGACAAGGGTGGAAAGTTAATGATAGTTATTAATAATTGATTAACTATCGTCTGGCGATTTGATCTACATATAGTGGCTAATTTTTGTTTGACACACAATTTTCTTGTGAGCAGATAAGCGATCACTTAAAAAGGACTTGCCAGACTTTTTTTGTCCTCATTCCTGCCTTAATCGCCCAGATTCCGGAAAAATGATTTGTCCACAATCTTTGGTTGTTATTCACCGCAGAATTTTTTAGCGTTGGATGTCCACTTTCCGTAGCCTGTCGCCACCAGGTTTGAGATCACGCGGCACACATATCGCTTCTGCGCAGGATCGTTGTTCGGCCCCGCGTGGTACCTGGCCACAGCCATCGTCCAGGTTTCATGACGCTGGTGAAGTCGCGTCAGGAACTGTGCCGCATATTCGACATTGCGATGCGGGTCGAACATCGCTTCCACGGAGGTAAAATTCTCCCCGTGAAAATGATGATTGATCTGCATGCAGCCGACGTCGATCAGCTTCGCCCCGGCCTGTCTCGCCTGCACGAATGCCTCAAGCGCCTGCTGTTTGCTGTCTAGGAAGACAGCCTTTCCTTCGATGTTCATGGCGTAGGGCTGGAGCGATCCCTTGCGTCCCGTTTCCGTCAGTCCGACCGAATACAGAATGCCTTCGGGAATTCCATACTTGGCCGCGGCGCTGCGAATTTCGCGTTCGCAGGCACCGGTGGAAGCCGAAACCTCAGAGATAGACGCCGCCAGTCCGATTGCCACCGTTGTCAGCAACAGTATGGACCGCAGACGAATCTTCATTACCGGAACCCTGGGTGTCAAAACCGTTCGAGAAGGTGGAGGAGCCGTCACCACCCCTGCCGCTGCCCGCGGAACCCTGCCGGCCATCGCCCTGCGGCGCCTGACCGAACTGTTGCTGTTGCCCGCTTGCCTGGTTATCCGCGGAGCTGCGATCGGTGCTGGCGATCGATATCTGGATGCTGTCGACCGCATATCCCTGGGAGCGAAGCGCCTTGAGAATATCGCTGTGATCTTCGGTGAGCTTGCGATAGGCCGCACCGTTCTCGACAGTCAGATGAACGCTCAGTGCCTCGCCGGACAGACGTAACGTTGCCGTGACCGTCCCGAGCTCGATGGGGCTCATCTGGATCTTGAGCGTATTCATCACCTTGCCGGCATTCGCCTGGGCGGTGGTACTCGGATCGGCACTGGATTGTAGCGCGCTGACCCAATCGCGGTCACCACTCATAGCCGCCGCAATGTTGGCGGCATTGCTGGTCGAAACTGGCGCAATGAAGCGACGGGAATCGAGAACCGTGACCGTCGCCATGCTGTCATCCCGGGCTGCGGCGGTATCGTTCTCCGCAGTCTGCAGCACCAGAGGCTGCCCCTTACCGTCCGCACGAACGAAACGGAAGGATGCTCCACCTTCATCGGCAACATCCGTGGCTTCCGCATGGACTGCCGTATCAGGCTCACCAGTGAGCAGGCTGTCGAGATCGAGCTTCGAAGTCGCGGCATCGTTTCCGACCTCAACCGACTCGGCGTCCTTAATCCCCTTGTTGTGCTTCTTGCCATCGATCCCCGGTTTACCCTGAAGGGAGGCAGCCGCACCGGCCGCTTCGCCGCCGGTAGCAAGAAGAGTGAAAACGTCCTCGAGTCCGTTCGCCGACAGCGCCTCGGCAGTCGCGGCATCCTTGGCCTCGCCCTTGCCCACGCCCTCCGCGCCTTTCTGGCCAGCGGTGACTTCGTCCGCTCCTTCGTCCATGCTCCCTTTCACGGCTCTCTTCGCTGCCGACCTTGCACCGGCGGTCGTCCTCTCTCCGTCGACGGTCTTGCCATCAGAATGAAGGTCGATACCGTTTGCGGAGGCCGAGCCGCCGCGATGCATGCCGTGATTCAGACCTGGAATATTGGCTGTACGAATGTCGATGATAGGCTTTCTGGAACGGCTGTTTTCCTGCTGAGCAGAAACCTCCGCCTCGGGATCGCCGGGCCGTACATCCGTTTCGTTCCCGACCCGCCCTTCCTCACCGCTGGACGCCTGCTGGCTCGCCTGCCCGGCGCCCGAAAGCGCGTCCGAGAACCCCGGCTCCGCGGTGGACTTACCACCCTTGCCGGCTCCGTGAGCCGCGCTTTCGCTGGCATGCACTTTCGGCGGGATGCTGGGGTCGATCATGGGGCGGAACTTTCCTGATTCAGCAGGCTGTCGATTTCCTCCAGCTTGCTTCGGCCTTTTTCAACAAACGACTTGAGTTCAGGATCATCCTGCGCCGGCGCCTTAATCTCGCTCGCGACAGCGGGCTGCACCGTGGGAATATCGATCGCGACGGGCATTTGCGCGTCGACCGGAGTGTTGGTCTTATCATCCCCCGTGATAGAGATAATCTCCTCAGCTTGCGTGAAACTGTCCGGGTCCGGCACTTGAAGGACCTCCCGGGCAATCGTTTCGGCGGCGGACTTCAGGACACGGTCTGAGGGGGTCAGCATTGCGTCGGGGATCTGCGAGATCCGGTCAACGACGGCACCGACTTCGGCCGTCGGGATATCTGCAAGGCCACCGTAAAGATCGGCAAGGGCGCCGAGATTGTCGCTTCCTTCGCCCACCAGTTGCTTCGCCTTCTCCGCAGCGTCCCGCGCGAGCCCGTTCTTGCCGGAAATTGCCGCCTGACGCGCGATGCGAAGATACGTCTCCCTGCGACGGTCGATATCCATGATCTCCAGCGTCGCCACCAGATCGTCGTGATCGAGTTCCTCATAGTGATCGACGGCCAGCTTCACGAAGAGATCCGCGAACTGGCTTGCATAGGGAGAGTGCAGGAAGCGACGGGCATAACGGGCCGAGTAATCGAACGCCCGATCCACCATCTTCGCGTCCATCGCCGCGGACAGGGAGCGACGCAGGGCTGCTTCCTCGACGATCGTCCCCGGCGCGGTCAGGCGCGCCCAATCATAGAACTCGAGAGCCCCGGCCGGGTTCTCGGTGATGGTCACGTTCCCTGCCACCAGAGCCAGATAAGGCGCGATCTTCGCGTTACGGTATTCCTTCGCCATGTTGCCCAGGCTTCGGGTGATCAGCGTTCCCTTGCCGCTCAGATACTTGCGCAAGGCGTCGCTGACACGGCTGTCGAAATTACCATTGACGTCGCGCGCAACGAGATATTCCAGCGTCGCCGGGTTGCCGCCGCTCATGGCATAGACGAGTGCCGCATCGACATTGCGGACATCGTCAAAAATCGAGGGATCGGCCGTGCGCAGGCGCTGGTCCATCGTCTCCAGCATGAAACGCTGCATCTCGGCGGCCGAGTGATCGCCTAGAACCACCGTGTCCTGCACGAACTGAAGCGAGCGCAGCATCCGGTAGGGCGGCAGAGCCTCCGGATCCTCCGCCAGAGCCGGCGCAGGCAGCATGAAGCCTACTGCCATAAGGCAGAAGGATAGCCTTGAAATGCGCCTGCGCTGCATGGCTTATCCCTGCTCCGCCTCAATCAGGATTTCGATGCGGCGATTGGCGTCCGCCAGCGGATCGTCGGAGATGAGCAAGCGACGGTCAGCGTAACCGGTGACCTGCTGCACGCGGCTCTCCGCAAGACCACCGCGCACCAGCATATAGTAGGCGCTGTGGGCGCGGGCCATCGACAGGCGCCAGTTGTCGTTTCCGGTTCCCTTGAACTGGCGGCCATCGGTATGGCCGCGAATGACGATCGAGCCCGGCCGCTCCTCGAGCAACTTGCCGATCTTCTCCATCGCCAGCACCATTTCCTTGCGGGGAACGGCGGAACCGACATTGAACATCGGACTGTCGGACTGGTCGGTGATGCTAACCAGAATGCCGCCTTCTGCCGGGGTAACGATAAGCCCCTCGGCGAGCTTGCCGGCAACACCGCCGATTTCCTTCTCGATCTCGGCCTTCAGCTCGTCTGCTGTCTTGACCTGCCGCTCGAACGCCTGTTTTTCAGCAAGATCCGCAGCCTCCTCCGCGGACATCTCCGCCTTGGCCATTTCAGCGGTCTGGGCTTCGGTCTCCGCGGATGGCATCTGCTCTTCGGCAGGGTCGGTCACCGCCTCTTCCGGTTTGGTCTCCTCGGTCTTCACCACCTGAAGCTCACGCGGCCTGTCCTTCGGCAGCATTGCCACCTTCGGCTGCTCGGCCGCCGGATCCATGGGGTCGACCGGCTCGTCCTGACCGGCTGGCGGCCGCGTGGCCGGCACCGGCCCAGGTTCGCCTTCCGTCTTCTGCACCTGCCGGGTCCAGAAGTCCGGATCGAACGGGTCGCGATAGGCCTCGCCGCCGTCGGCGCCCGTGCTGGGACCGGAATCGGCAGCCCCGCCCTCGCCCTTGGCGCTGACATTGGCCTGCTGACCGACTTCTTGGGCGATTTCGGCCAGAACCGAATAGGGATTCTCGAAGAAATCCGCTTCCGAATAATTGGTCTCATCGCCGGAGGCGCCGGTCTGATCCTCGCCGGTCGCGGCAGCCGCACCAATCGTTTGAGCGTCGGCCTCGACGTTTGAGCGTTCCTTCGTCTCCTCGCCTTCCTCCTGGTCGGCGGGTTTCTCGATACCCTTCTTGGTGGGACTATCGTCCGACAGCTTGATCGGATTGAAATAGCTTGCGACCGAGGCCTTGGTCTCCTCGTTGGCGGCGTTGACGAGCCACATCACGAGGAAGAAGGCCATCATCGCCGTCATGAAGTCGGCATAGGCGATCTTCCAGGCGCCGCCGTGGTGACCGTCGTGGTCGCCGCCGCCGTGACGCTTGATGATCAGGATTTCGTTCTTGCCGTGGTGGTGATTTTCGCCGTCGCTCATCCCATCACTTTCTTAAGACTGGCAGTCCACGCCGAAATGCGGGTTACGAGGACCGTAGCGCCGACATCGACCGACAGATCGAGGTCATCCGCCGGAACATGACGAAGCATGTCGCCCGCTTCGGGCAGCGTATCTTTCAACTTCTCGAAAAGGCCGGCCGGCCCCTTGACGACGATCTTGCCCGCTTCGCCGGCAAGCAGTGCGGCTTCCAGCTTGCTCGCCAGTTCGGCGATCGCTACCTCGGCAATCGATTCGGACAGGAAGGGCGCTATGCCCTTTGCGACCTCCTCGCTGATCGAGGCGGAAAGGTCTGCCACCATGCGCCGGAGATTTCGTGCAACCGCATCGCCCCAACGCGCGTCGCGCTCTTCGGAAAGCTGCTTCAACTGTTCGGCATGAGCTTCCTCGATGTCCACACGCTCGGCCGTGTAGCGCTGGGTGAGCTCGGCTGTCGCCGCTTCATAGCCCTCGGCATAGGCCTGCCGACGCTCTTCCTCGATATCCACCGGTTCCGGGGCAGCAAGCGGAGGGAAACTGTCCTCCAGATCGTCGAAACCGCTCGGAAGCTCCGGCTCCGGTACCGGGAGCGGAGCGGGAACTGAAAAATCCTTGAGATAGCGGGTGAGTTGCACGCTCATGACCGATCCTCTTCCAGCAGGAGGCGTCCACCAACGGATACGTCCGCTACGGCGTCTTCCTTCAAGTTCCGGTGACGGATTGTCATCATGCTGCTTCGATCCACCTGCATCGGCCGGCAACGCTGAGCGCCGATGACATTCGTCTCCATTTTTCCGAAAGGTAGGGGACCAAACTTGTGCGAGGGTTAATGAGGGGCCCTTTACAAAAAAGGGCCTGCATGAGGCTCGCGGCGGAAAGCTGGCGGACTGCCGCCGCGAGGAACGCCCGAACCTCTTACTTGAACAGGCTCAGGATCTTTTCGGCGCTGGTATTGGCAATCGAGAGCGCCTGGATACCGAGCTGCTGCTGGGTCTGCAGCGCCTTCAGCTTCGTCGATTCCTCGTTCATGTCTGCATCAACCAGACGCCCCACGCCCTTGTCGATCACGTCCATCAGATTCGACACGAACTGCTCTTGCATATCTATGCGGGTACTGATCGCGCCGAGAGTGGACGCCGCGTCGGTCAGTCGCTCCAACAGCGAATCTACGACGCTAATCATATCGTCCAGCTGATCGTCGCCAGTCGTATTGTCGATGGTAATTTCAGTGCCGGTCGCAGGCGTCGTAGAACCGACATCGAGCAGATAATATTCGCGGGCCGTGCCGGTCGCCGGCGGCCTCAGCAGATCCGCATCGACGGTCTTGGTCAACAGTCCCCGTTCTGCGTCCTCGGTGTCGATGAGAACCGAATCCGCGGTATCGAAATCGAGCGTGGTCACATCGACGCTACCGTCGGCATTGCGGACGAAGGACGAGACGACCTGTTTCGTTCCGAGCGCGGCCGTATCGGTATTGTAGAGCCAGTTCTGACCTGAGAACGAGGCCGACTGGGTGGTGGAGATGAGCTGATTCTTCAGCTCGTTCATTTCTTCGTTGATCTTGATCTTGTCGACACCCGGCTCGCGCGCGGCGACGAGCTTGGCCTTTATCTCGGTCATCACGTTGATGACGTTGTCGAGTGCGGTGTAGGCCGTATCCACCGTCGCGGCGCCGAGACCGAGCGCGTCCGATACGGTCGAGAGGGACGCATTGTCCGAACGCATCGTCGTGGCGATCGACCAATAGGCCGCGTTGTCGGCAGCGGTCTCAACGCGGTAACCGGAGGACACGCGACGCTGCGTCGTCTCAAGATTGCTGTCGATGGAGCGGAGGGTCTGCAGCGCAGCCATAGCGGCTGCATTAGTCAAGATACTTGTCATTTATGAAGCCCTGTTGCGCATCACGACACATCCGGAAACCGGCAATGACGGGCGGGCATCATGCAGGCGACGCCATATCGGCGTGGCCCCCGTCATTCGTTAACAAATCGTTAACAGCGTCATTTAACAAAGGCTGAACAAGCTTGGCAAGGCCGAGACCCGCAATATTTGAGGTGGCGGATACCCGCCTAAAGCCTCGCGCAAGGCCCGAACGACGAAAACCGCGCCCCGGTGGGGGCGCGGTTCTTCTGGAACATTCGGTTGTCAGGGCGGGACGAAGTAGCCCCTAGCCTTGGAGCTCCGCTTACTGACGGAAGAGGGTCAGAATGTTCTCGGAAGCGGTGTTGGCGATGGAGAGCGACTGGATGGCGAGCTGCTGCTGGGTCTGCAGAGCCTTCAGGCGGGTCGATTCCTCGTTCATGTCGGCGTCGACCAGGCGACCGATGCCGCTATCGATCGAGTCGGTGAGCGAGGAGACAAACTCTTCCTGCATTCCGATCCGCATAGCGATCGAGCCAAGGTCCGCGCTGGCGCTGATCACCGCCTCCAGAGCCTTGTCGACCGCGCTTACCATGACATCGAGCGCGTCGTTCGACAGCAGGGTTATATCAACGGTATCGATCGAGTACGGAGCTTCAATATTGTCCAGGGGCTCGTTAAGCGTGTCGACGCCGTAGAAATCGGCACCGTTAGTATATGCAGCCTCCTGGGTGGCGTCCGTAGCGAGAGCGACAGCCTTCACCCATGTGTTGGCATTAACCTGCACAAAGAAGTCGCCGGTAGCGATGACCGTCACGGGCACCCCATTTACATCGACATCCACGTCGGCAGTTGCTTCGGCAAGGGTCTTCGTGGTCTCACTGCCGTCAGGATTTGTGACCGTGGAAGTGGTGAAGGTTGCGCCTGCAGCCAGCAGTTCTTCGACAGAATATGCAGCAACCGTATAGGTCTTGGTGTCGCCGTTGATATTTACCGGAACGCCCACGGCTTTCTGGGATACGTTAAATATCCTGTCGAGGATACCTTCATTTCCTACGGTATCAAAAAGTACAGAATCACCGCCAAGTGCGTATTCAATCTTCTTAACAGCAACACTTCCATCTTCGGAGCGAACAAACGAGCCCACCACATTCTTCGTCACGGGGCCGCCGGAAAGATCTGCCTGCAGCCAATTCTCACCGGAGAATGATGCCGAAGATGCGATCGTACGCAGCTGTTCCTGAAGCTGGGCAATTTCTTCCTGGATCTTGCTACGGTCTACGCCCTCTTCGGTCGCAGCAACCATTTTTGCCTTGATTTCCTTAACAACTTCAACGGCAGTTTCCATCGCAGCATAAGCCGTATCAACCTTTGCCGCGCCGAGCCCCAGAGCATCCTGAACGGCGGAAAGGGCCATGTTGTCCGAGCGCATGGTGGTCGCGATCGACCAATATGCAGCGTTGTCTGAGGCGGTACCGACGCGCAGGCCGGAGGATACACGTGCCTGGGTATCGCGCATATTTGTATCGATGCCGCGGAGGGTCTGGAGAGCGGCCATTGCGGCGTTGTTGGTGAGAATGCTGGTCATGGTATTGCCCCTTGTTTGGCTAGAATGAGGGACATCCCGGAAACGCCGGGTACGATGGCAGGGCATGATGCCGTTAACCGCTTCTTCGTCTTGGTTAACCCATCGTTACGATGGTTCCAGATAAAGCTACGATGGTTAACAAACCCTAAATGCCTGATAATAATTGTTAAGGACGCAAAATAAGAAAGGCCGCGCCCCGAGGGGCGCGACCCGAAATTTCCGCGTAGTGCGAAAAATTTAGCGGAAGAGCGAGAGGATGACTTCCGAGGAGGAGTTGGCAATCGACAGCGACTGGATGGCGAGCTGCTGCTGGGTCTGCAGGGCCTTCAGGCGGGTCGATTCCTCGTTCATGTCGGCATCGACCAGACGGCCCACACCCTTGTCGATCGACTCAGAGAGCGACTTGACGAACTCTTCCTGCATGTCGATCCGCATGGAGATCGAGCCGAGCGAGGCCGCAGCGCTGGTCATGTCCATGAGAGCCGCGTCGACGCCGGAGATGAGGCGCCCCAGGTCAGCCGAGTCCATGCCGACGATGTTGATGTCTGCAATCGACTGGTCAGCGCTAATGGTAGCCGCGGGCGCGTTGTCCGTATCGACACCATAGAAATCGTTGCCGTCCGTGTAGGCGGCTTCCTGGGACGCGTCAGCGATAGCAACCGCCTTCACCCAGGTATCCGCATCTACCTGTACGAAGAACTCGCCAGCAGTGATGGCGCCCGCGTCATTGGCAGCCTCAGCAAGCGTGCTGGTCGTTGTTGAGCCATCCGGATTGTTAACCGTCGACGTGGTGAAAGTCGCATCGGCAGCAAGCAACTCCTCTACGGAATAAGCCGCAACCGTATACTGCTTGGTTTCACCGTTGATGTTGATGCTGACTTCAACAGCCTTCTGGGAAACATCGTAAACCTTGTCGAGGATACCGTTGCCTTCACCGCTGGTGTCATACAGAACCGTATTGGTATCAAGGGTGTAGTCCACCTTCTTGACCGAGACGTTATTTTCGTCATCGCGAACGAAAGAGGCGACTACCGACTTCGTCACCGATGCGCCAACGCCGCCGAGGTCTGCCTGCAGCCAGTTTTCACCCGAGAACGATGCAGCAGAAGCAATCGACGACAGCTGATCCTTGAGCTGATCGATTTCTTCCTGGATCTTCTTCTTATCAACGCCGTCTTCGGTGGCGGCAACGAGCTTTGCCTTGATTTCCTTGACCACTTCGATGGCCGAGTTCATGCCGGCATAGGCGGTATCAACCTTGGCGGCGCCGAGGCCGAGAGCGTCGGAAACCGACGAAAGAGCCATGTTGTCCGAACGCATGGTGGTCGCAATCGACCAGTAAGCGGCGTTGTCGGACGCACCGCCAACACGCAGACCGGAGGAAACGCGAGCCTGCGTCTCTTCCAGACCGGAGGAGATCGAACGCAGGGTGGATAGTGCAGCCATTGCCGCGACGTTGGTCAGAATACTCGTCATAATGATGTGCCCCTTGGCAGAATGTGAGACAGGGACATTCCGGAATTCACCGGGAACGGGTGACGTGCCTCATGCATGTTAACGCCCCTGTTACTGGGTTAACCGCCCGTTCGTTGAGGGTGAAATTATCCGGCCATGGTTAATCAATGATGAACTAACCTTCTGTTTTTAATAAATAAATTCCTAACGACTGAAACGTTTGCTTAACGAAGATTGCCCGTTCGTTAACAGATCACGAGGCCGAGCTGAAAATCAGACAATGGACGAAAAGCCTGCCAGTTAAAACACCAGGGTTTTCAACTAGGAGTGTGACGGTGCCCCACCGCAGCGGGAAGACGCGATGAAAATGGGCTCGGCCGGCCTCATTTCTTTCCGATGAGAATTTGGGATTAAATTCGCGACGGATCGACGACGCTCGTCCGAGATACGTAGAGAGCCGTAAATGCAAAATCGGCCGCACCCGAGGGTGCGGCCGACGAAAGCGGGATTGGCTCGTGCCGATTAACGGAACAGCGTCAGGATGCTCTGCGAGTCCGAGTTGGCGATCGACAGTGCCTGGATGGCGAGCTGCTGCTGGGTCTGCAGGGCCTTCAGGCGGGTCGATTCCTCGTTCATGTCCGCATCGACCAGACGACCGATACCAGCATCGATCGACTGCGAAAGCGACTTGACGAACTCTTCCTGCATGTCAATGCGCATGGAGATCGAACCAAGCGAGGCTGCTGCGCTGGTCNTNTCCNCTNNGTGCCTTGTCAACGCCAGAGATCAGATTGCTCAGGTTTTCCGCGCTCATGCCGACAATATTGATGCCAGCGACGGACTGAGGAGCCTCAAGGTCATCAGCAGGCGCGTTATCGGTGACGATACCGTAGTATGCGCCATTACCATCCGTGTAGGCAGCTTCCTGGGACGGGTCGGTGATTTCCTGAGCCTTGACCCAAGTGTCCCCGTTTACCTGTACGAAGAACTCGCCAGCAGCGATAGCGCCGGCGGCATTGGCGGCCTCAGCAAGCGTGCTGGTCGTTGTCGAGCCATCCGGATTGTTAGCCGTCGACGTGGTGAAAGTCGCACCGGCAGCAATAAGTTCTTCCATCGAGTACGCGGCAACGGTGTACTGCTTGGTTTCACCATTGATGTTGACGCTAACGTCGACACTCTTCTGCGACACGTTGTACTGCTTGTCGAGAATGCCGCGGCCTTCGCCGCTGGTGTCGAAAAGAACCGTCTTGGCGTCAAGGGTGTAGTCCACCTTCTTGACCGACACATTGTTGTCCGAGTCGCGAACAAAGGAGGCGACTACCGACTTCGTCACGGAGTTGCCGGCTTGGCTGAGATCATCCTGAAGCCAGTTTTCGCCGTTGAACGATGCGGCAGAAGCAATCGAAGACAGCTGATCCTTGAGCTGGTCGATTTCTTCCTGGATCTTGGCCTTGTCAACGCCGTCTTCGGTAGCGGCAACGAGCTTTGCCTTGATTTCCTTGACCACTTCGATGGCCGAGTTCATGCCGGCATAGGCGGTATCGACCTTGGCGGCGCCGAGACCGAGCGCGTCAGAAACCGACGACAGAGCCATGTTGTCCGAACGCATGGTCGTGGCGATCGACCAGTAAGCGGCGTTGTCAGACGCACCGCCAACACGCAGGCCGGACGAAATGCGAGCCGAGGTTTCTTCGAGGCTGGAGGAGATCGAACGCAGGGTCGACAGAGCGGCCATTGCGTTGGTGTTAGTGAGCACACTAGTCATTTAAGCTGTCCCTTGAAACTAAATACTGGAGGGGACATACCGGACTGAAAACTTACCGGTTAGCGACCGTTGGCATCATGCCCTTTGGTGTCACCTCGGCGATCACCAGACTGGTCGTGTGAGGACAAATTTCACCGCCAATTATTGCCAACGGCTTAACAGGACAGGTCTCAATGAACCTGTCCGGCCAATATAGTAAACGGTTTGTAAATATCTAAAATGCTCAGGCGAAGGAGCGTACGAGACTTCCGACCATCAGATTCCAGCCGTCGATCAGGACAAAAAACAGTACCTTGAACGGCAGCGAAATGGAGGTCGGCGGCAGCATCATCATACCCATCGCCATGGTGATCGTGGCGACGATCAGGTCGATGACCAGAAACGGCAGGATGACCAGGAAGCCGATTTCAAAACCACGACGGATCTCCGACAGCATGAAGGCCGGGATGAGGACGCGATAATCGACGCGGCCCTCGGTGACTGTCGTCTGGCCACGCTCATTGGCGAGGTCGACGAAGAGCGCCAGATCCTTGTCACGCGTGTTGGCCTGCATGAAGGTACGGAAGGGTTCGGCGATACGTCCGACCGCCTCCATCTCGGTGATCTGGTTGTCGAGAAGAGGCTGGGCGCCGTCGCTCCACGCCCGGTCCATCGTCGGTGCCATGACATAGAAGGTCATGAACAGGGCGAGGCTGACGAGGATCATGTTGGAGGGAGTGGTCGCGAGACCCATGCCGGATCGCAGGATCGAGAAGGCGATGACGAAGCGCGGAAAGCTCGTCACCATGATCAGAATGCCGGGCGCGACTGAAAGAACCGTCAGCAGACCAAAGGTGCGGATGATCCATGCCGCAACCGACCCGTCTATCGGCTCGTTGAACACGTTCGGAAGCTGCTGGGCGTGAGCCAGCTCCGGTACCGTCATCATGACGGCAAGCAAGAGAAGGAATCGAATCATTCGATCACAAAGGTCCTGAACATCACCTTCGTTACTCGGCCTTCGGAACGCAGGTCAACACGCTCCTGAATGTCATCCCGCAAATATTGAAAGCCGCGTGGCCCCTCAACCTGCTGCAGCGAAACCGTGCGCAGATAGGCGAGTATATCCTGATGGATGTCCTCTGCGATTGCCACGTCCGGGGGGCCCTTGAACAGCAACGCGACCTCAAGCCGGATCCAGTTGTCGGACGGATAAGCGAGGTTGGTCGTAATCGGCTCGAGCTGGACGACGCCGTTCGCTTCGGTGGCGATATGGGGAATGCCTTCCTCCTTGCCACCGTGAGCGCCCTCCTCGGCCTTCTTTACCGCCTCTTCGGCCGCCTTGATCTTCGGCGCGACCATTCCGCCGACCAGCCAGCCGCCGCCGGCGCCGAGCACCGTCAGTATGCCGATGGCGATCATCATCACTACCGTCGGCGAGAGCTTTTTCTTCTGACCTTCCTCGGCTTCCATTCCCGTATTCCTGCCTCGCGCGTTGGATTGCGATCCGCCCTTTCTCAGAAGGGCGAATACAGATCGACCACCTGCTGGCCGACGGGCGGCTGCTGCACTTCCGTCAAGCGACCGCGGCCACCGTAGGAGATACGAGCCTCGGCGATGCGCTCGTAGGAGATCATGTTATCGGCATCGACGTCCTGGGGCCGCACGATACCGGCAACGTTCAGGATGCGGATTTCGTGGTTCACGCGCACTTCCTGTGAGCCGCTGATCAACAGATTTCCGTTCTCCAGAACGCCCGTAACGACAGCCGCCACCATAAGCGTCAGCTTTTCCGATCGCTCGGTCGAGCCCTTGCCCTTCGAACTGGTGTCCGAATCGGAGCCCAGGTCGCCACTGGCGCCGGTATCCGTCGAGAAGCCGAGGAAGTTGTTGACCTTCATGCCCCACTTCAGGCCGGTCGAGTTGACGCGGCTGCGGTCGGTTTCGTTCTCGAACGAAGCCTTGTCGTTGATCTGGATGTTGACTGTCAGGATGTCACCGACGTTGAGGGCACGCGCATCCTTGAACAGAGCCGACTGATTGTCGCTCCAGAGCGAATAGCCCCGCGCCACGTGCTGCGGCTGCTTCGGATAGAGTGCCATCTGCGGCGTCTGGCTATAGCGCAGGCCGCTGCCGATCGGGCTCATGGACGGCGCGTTGCCTATCTCCCTGACCGTCTGGCTTTGGCAGCCTGCCAGGAAAACGAGTGCCAGTACGGCCGGGGAACGCTTGGTCATGTCGGGTCCTTCGAGGTATTGGGGTCAGTTGCACTCGACATGATCGAGGCGACAATGGCAGCCTTATCGGGCTCCATCTCGGCTAGGATGAGGCTCGACTGGCGCGGCGGCAGTTTCATGATGATGGCCGCCGCCAGGATCGCGTCCGTCTCCTGCAGTTGCGGGGCAGCGGCGTCCGCCGGCATCTTCCGGTAGATCTCGACGAGCTTCCCTTCGGCCTGCTTCATGAAGTCGTTGCGGCGCTTGAGCCAGTCTTCATATTCGGCCTTACGCTCCTCGAGCACGGCGATACGGCTGTCAATGTCGGACTGCAGCTTCTCCAGCTCCTGCTTCTGCATCAGGTAGCGCTGGTCGCGGGCAGGCTCGATGATCGAACCACAGAACTTCTGGATCTCCTCCTGGGTCGCCGAATCGAGCACCGAAGGCTGGGACGCGGGAGCTGTCGCCTGTTGCGCGAGCGTCATCCAGGCGGAACCGAGAAAGAGGCCGGAGGCGAGGAGGCAGCCGGCGGGAAGAGTGCGCTTCACAAGATCAAACCTTGTCATTGCAGGACGAGCTCCGCTTGCAGGGCGCCAGCCGACTTGATGCCCTGAAGGATCGCGATGATACCGTCGGGCTTGACGCCGATATTGTTGAGACCGGCCACCAGCGTGCGCAGATCCGGACCCTCGACGATGGCGACGTTTCCGCCCTCCTTTTCCGCGATGATATCGGTCTGATCCTGGATGGCCGTCTGACCGCGGGAGAAGGGTTCAGGCTGGATTACCTGCGGCGTCTCGGTGACCTGAACCGTGAGGGTTCCGTAGCTGACAGCCACCTTGGCAACGCGGACGTCGGCGCCGATGACGATCGTGCCGGTGCGTTCGTTGATGACCACCTTGGCCGGACTGTCGGTTTCGACAACGAGATTTTCGATGTCGGCCATGAGGCGGGCGAGATCGGCAGTCCGCGGCTTTTCGACCACGACTTCCTGGGAATCACGTGCCTCGGCAATCGGGGCGCCGAAATTGGCCCGCGCATAGGCATTGATCGTATCGGCGATGCCGATCGCGGTGGTGAAGTCGGGATTGCGAAGCTGCAGGACAAGATTGATCGCATCCTTGAACTTCGACGGCAGCTCGCGCTCGACGATTGCGCCGTTGGGGACGCGTCCGGCGGTCGTGACACCTTCCGTCACGCTCGCCGCCTGGCCCTGGGCACTGAAGCCGGATACGATGACCGATCCTTGCGCAACGGCGTAGATCTGCCCGTCGGCGCCGGACAGCGATGTCATGATGAGCGTGCCGCCGCGCAGCGACGTGGCGTCGCCGAGTGAGCTGACGGTCGCGTCGATCCGGCTTCCGGGGCTTGCGAACGGCGGAAGATTGGCGGTCACCATAACCGCTGCCGTGTTCTTGGCGTTCGACTGGCCGCCCTGCGTGGAAATGCCGAGATTCTGCAGCATGGCGCGCATGGACTGTTCGGTAAATGGCGAGGAACGAAGGCTGTCGCCGGTTCCCTGCAGGCCCACGATGAGACCATAGCCGATCAGCTGGTTGTCACGACCGGATTGCAGGGAGGCGATATCCTTGATGCGCGACGTGCCTGCAGCCCCAACGGAGACCGGCGCCAGACTGATGGCGAGAGCCGACAGGATCGCGAGACCGAAACGGAAAACATTCATCGGGCAACCACCTGCACCGTTCCATCGGCCATGACCGTCCCCGTGACGATCACGCCAGAATCGAGATTGCGGACCTTGATGACGTCACCGATGGCCGCATCCTGGAGCGGCGAACCGGCGGCGGAGATCAGCATGCTGCCGATCGAGAAAGTCAGCCTGAGATTGCTGCCGCGCTTGACAGCATAGGGTTCACGTAGCGCGCTGACAGGAATCGTCCGTCCCGGAAGCAGGGTCCGTTTGCTGACCATGCCCACCACCTGATCGATCGAATCGGCGTAACCGCCTGCGAGGTTGGGGTTGGTAACCTCGACCTCCTTGACCTGGGTGGCAGCGATTTCCTCACCGGGGTAGATGATGGAGTTGGGCACAACGGCATAACCGCTCTCGGCAGCGGCAACTACGGCCGATCCCAAAAGCAGCGATGCAGCGGTGAAAATCACCGCCATCGCCCGGTTACCGATCCTTTCGCGGCAAAACGTCATGTTCGCCCACCTCCGTTGCCTTACTTCAGGTTCTTGCTGACGATCTGAGCCATCTCATCTGCGGTCTGAATGACCTTGGAGTTCATTTCGTAAGCACGCTGTGCCGAGATCAGGTCGGTGATTTCCTTGACCGAGTCGACGTTGGATGCCTCAAGGTAACCCTGCTTCATGTAGCCGAAGCCCGGATCCTCCGGAGCGGCGACGATCGGCTCGCCCGATGCTGCGGTTTCGGCAAACAGGTTGTCGCCGAGCGGCTTCAGGCCAGCTTCGTTGACGAAGTTGGCGATGGTGAGCTGGCCGAGTTCGGTCAGGTCCGCGTCGTTACCGATGCGGGCGGTGACGAGGCCGGTACGGCTGATCGCGATTTCGCTCGCATCCTCCGGAATGATAATTCCCGGAACGACAGCATAGCCGTCGATCGTCACCAGCTGGCCGTCGGCATTGGTGTTGAACGCGCCCGCGCGGCTATAGAGAGTGGTGCCGTCCGGGGATTGAATCTGGAACCAGCCGCGGCCGATCAGTGCGATGTCGAGCTCGTTGCCGGTCTGGGTCAGCTCACCCTGGGTATGGATGTTGCGGACCGCAGCGGTCTGCACGCCAAGACCGATATTGGCGCCTTCCGGCACGATCGCCTGGTTGGCCCGGTTGGGAACCCCCTGCGCCCGTTCCGTCTGGTAAAGCAGGTCGGCGAATTCAGCACGCGCCCGCTTGTAGCCGGTGGTGTTGATGTTGGCGATGTTGTTCGCAATGACCTCAAGATTGGTCTGCTGGGCGTCCATGCCCGTTGCTGCAATCGCAAGCGCTCTCATATGTACGTCCTCAGCTCAATCAAATCTGCATCTTGGTGATTTCGAGGTAGGCGTTGACGATCTTGTCGCGGAACGCCAGGGCCGTCTGCAGCGACTGTTCGGCTGCCATGACCGCGTCGACAACTTCGCGGGTATTCGCCGTTCCCTTGATGCCCTCGAAGGACATGAACTCGGCCTGCTTGACGTTGTTCATGGCATCAGTTGCCATGCCGCCGAGGACCTGGGTAAAGCTCATGCCCGTCTGCATGCCGGGCGTGATGCCCTGCTGCGACTGCGTGCCGGTTACGGACATGTCCTTGGTGATGGACCCCAGTCCGCTCGTCAACGAAAGGGAGCTTACGTTCTGAACAGTATCAATCATTGAGAGGCCTTCAGAAGGTTGATAGTCGCGGAAATCAGATCCCGCGTCTGCTTTATGGTCTGCAGATTGGCTTCGTAGGTGCGGTTGGCTTCGCGCATGTCCGACATTTCGATCAGCATGTTGACGTTCGGCATCTTCACGATGCCGCGTTCGTCGGCTGCCGGATTACCCGGGTCGTATTCCTCGATGAAATCGGAATCATCGACCCCCAGTTTCTTCACCGCAACCAGCTCGGTTCCGGTTACCCTGTCCAGTTCCGCCCCGAAGGTGATCGTCTTGCGCCGATAGGGATCGGCACCCGGCGTATCGCCGGTGGAGCGGGCGTTGGCAATGTTTTCCGAAACGATGCGGAGGCGGGTCGACTGGGCTTCCAGTCCGCTTCCGGCGATCTTGAGGGAGGCAGTCAAGGGATCCATGGTCTTACTTCTTCACCGTCATCAGCATCATGCGATGGAAGGACGCGACGAGATTGGTGTTGAGTTCGTACTGTCGCTTGATCTCGCCGGACTTGGTCAGCTCTTCAGCGAGCGAAACCGTGTTGCCGGATTCCTGAACGCCGATCTCATCGTTGAGTTCGGCCTCCTCGACGTCGAAGTCGCCCTTGCTGCCGATCGCCGCCATATGGGCGGGATGAGTTCTCGCCATGGCGCTGGACGTCGTGGATTCGAGAACCACGTCGAAGGGCGTGATATCCTTGGCCCGGAATTTCGGCGTATTGGCGTTGGCGATGTTACCGGCGACCACTTCCTGGCGGATACTCAGCCAATTGGCTTGTCTCGACGCCAGCGAAAAGAGCTGGATGGGATTCATAAGGCTTCTCCGATCGTTCTGTCTGAAGCCTAGGCCGGTAATCTTGCGTGGGACTTACCCGGCAGAAAACGCCGCAAACGGCGTTTTCAATGGTTTTCGTAGACATCGCCTTTCGAGGTGACGATGACCCATTTGCCATCGCGCATTTCGAGCGTGGCGACCTTGCTGTTGTCCGGCAGGACCGAGCCGATTCTCACCATGTACATGCCGGACCCGTCCTCGATCAGCGCGCGACCGTTGGCGACATGAAGGAGGCGGAAACCGGTCCGGCCAGGAAAGGGCTGGCCTTGGGGCGCGAGTTCTCCGTCCTCTTCCTTGCCGAGCTGAGACACTGTCGCGGTGACGACCTCGTCCACGCCCCTGCCGTCCTCGATTGTGGGGCCACTATCGTCCTTGTCCACCATCGCCAGCGGCGAGACGCTGAAGACGTTGCGGCCCGGACCTTCCGGCAGGTCGCGCGTATGCTCCCACTCGGCGATGCGGATACCGAACTTCTCCTCGTTGAAGAAGACGTACCAAGGGAACACGGCGGCAGCGCACGCAAGCGCGATGCCGGTGCCGGCCAGAAGACGGTCTATCATCGGGATAGCAGCCCGCTCCTGCACCTTCTGTGCAGACTCTTCCGGCTCATCATCGAATTCGGTCACGATCATCCCCTCGGTTTGGCTGCTGCGGGCTGGTTGGCCGCGGTTTTCAGGGCGGTGGCGAGATCGGCATAGGCATCGGCCGCCGGACGCTCAGACGGTAACTGCTTGAGGACGTCATAGACGATCGGCACCTGCTTGATCGCCATATCGAGGTCCGGATCGCTGCCGGCCCGGTAGCCGCCGATCAGGCGCAGGTCGCGCGTCTCCTCGAAACGGTGGATCAGCGTCTTCAGGCGGCCGACGAGCTTTTCCTGCTCCGGTGTCCATGCCTTGCGGGCCATACGCGAAATCGATGCGAGCGGATTGATCGGCGGGTAGCGGCCCTCCTCCGCGAGGCTGCGGTCGAGCACGATATGACCGTCAAGAATGCCGCGCGTCGAGTCGGCGATCGGGTCATTGTGATTGTCGCCGTCGACGAGGATCGAGATGATCGCCGTGATCGTCCCCTGCCCTTCCTCGCCCGGTCCTGCCCGCTCGAGCAATCTAGGCAATTCGGTAAAGACGGAGGCCGGATAGCCGCGCGCGATCGGCGGTTCACCGGCTGCCATCGCAACCTCGCGGATCGCGTGGGCGAAGCGGGTGATACTGTCGGCGATGAAGAGCACGTTCTCGCCCTTGTCGCGGAAATGTTCGGCGATCGTCATGGCGCTCAGCGGCGCCATCTTGCGCAGCATCGGGCTTTCGTCGCTGGTCGCGACGATGGCAATCGACTTGGCCATGTTGTCGCCGAGCGTGTCCTCGATGAACTCACGGACTTCTCGTCCGCGTTCGCCGACGAGCGCGATCACCACGCGGTCGAATGCATCGGCACGCGCCAGCATGGAAAGCAGCGTGGATTTACCGACGCCGGAACCGGCGAAAATGCCGAGGCGCTGTCCGAGGCAGAGCGGCGAAAAGATATCGATCGCCCGAACTCCCGTGCGGAAACCCTCGTCCACACGCCGCCTCGACATGGAAGGGGGGGCGCTTGCCGAGATCGAACGGCGGCTATGGCCGGGCGACAGCGGTCCGCGACCATCAATGGGTTCGCCGAGCGCGTTGATGGTGCGCCCGCACCAGCTCTCATTGGGAGCAATACGGAAAGCACCCTTTTGAATCACAACGTCGTCGATACCGATCGGCTCTCCGGGTTCGATCGGACATACATAGACGACGTCCGGCTCGACGCGGACGACCTCGCCGAGATGAATTCCGGTCTCGCTTCGGTGGGCTACGAATTCGCCAAGCCGTACATGGCGGGAAAGGCCGGTTACGGTATAGTGACCAGCGGCGATGGTGCGCACACGCCCGCCATGTGTCACGGAGTGTTCGGGGCTGGCATAACGCCTGGCGAGGTCGGCGAGCTGAGTCAGCTTGCCCGACGCCGGGATGGCCGGAACTTCAAGTTCAATCATGGTTCAATAGCCCCCGAAGTCGTGATCAGCTCGAGCCGCCGAGCGTCTTGATCGCGTCGGACAGTGACCGTTCGCTTTCGGTAATCAGGGATGAGATGCTCTCGAAGGCGCGATTGACCTGGATGAGCTGCGTCATCTCGCCAATGCCGTTGACATTGGAATTCTCGATATAGCCCTGGAGCACCGACACTTCCGGATCGTCTACGACGGGCTGCGGCTCATCGACCATGATGACGCCGCTGTTGTCATAACGGAGAAAGCCTTGGCGGATATCCGCGGTGAAAAGGCCGAGCTTGGCGACCTGCACGCCATCCTGCACGATCGTGCCGTCGGCGCCAACCTCCGGCGGACCGCCTGCGCGGTTCAACTGGATCGGCGCGCCGCCGGCATCCAGGACGGGATAGCCCCTGACCGAGACAAGCTGGCCGGTTTCCTGAATTGTGAAGCGGCCATCGCGGGTGAGCACCATGCCGGCCGGTGTGTCGATCGCGAACCAGGCGTCGCCCTTGACCGCGAAATCGAGCGCATTGTTGGTCTGCTGCAGCTCCCCCGAACGGGTGGACAGATAGTCGTTACCCTGCGACACGAAGGCGATGCTGGCGTTGAGATCGTTCTGCGTCTTGCTGAGGATCTCGTCGAACTTGACCTCGGTCGAGCGGAAGCCAACAGTGTTGAGGTTCGCCATGTTGTCGGCGATCGTCGTCAGGCGACGTTCCAGCGCAATCTGCGACGACAGGGAAACATACAATCCGGACTGCAACTTAACTGCCTCCTAGCTTCAGTGAATTGATGGAGATGAGCAGATCCGGCGAAATGCCGTAGCCCGTGGACGAGCCAAACACGGCCAGCGGATCGTAGCTCTGCGAGGGATTCTTCAGTTCCCACATCGCGGTGAACCGTTCGAGGAACCTGCCGACGTATTCGGGGTCCTGCATGCTCTCGATGTCGAGCCGCTTTTCGAGATATTGCGCCTGCTTGTCGATGTCAGAGGCGGCCACTTCGTCCGGCAGGTCAAGCGCCACGCGCACGACCTCGGCCAACGCATCGTCGGCGAGAATGTCGTAGCCCGACGTGATCTTGCTCGCGTTGCGTTCGAAGTATAGTGCAAGCCGCACGCCGGTATTGTCGGCACCAGCCTCCTCCTCGAGCGTCTGGCGCATGTAGAGGTCGACGACGCCCTGCTGTGCCTTGGTGAAGGTCGTGGCGGTCGCGCCGTAGGCTTCGAAATTGAAGGTCTCGGCAAGTGCCGCATAACGACTGTCGCTCAACTGATTGGCAAACGCATCGTCGCTCGCGACGCCCTCGGTCAGCACCTTGCGGATGAAGGCCTTGGCGTAGGCCATGTCCTCCAGGCCATGCGCCTTGAGTGCATAATTATATAACCGCGTGTCGGCCATGAAGTAATCGACCGATTTGATCTCGCCGATGCGCGACAGATAGTATTCAGTCTCGCGCGCAACATCAGGCTTCTGCGAAATGCGCTCGATAGACTTGTTTATGTTACCGCTGATCTGCTGGTAGCTGATGTATGTCGTCGTCACGGCCTTGGTGCCTCTTGATTGAAACAATCGGGCTTCCGTTATCGCTCTAAATAGCAGGAAAGGCTTGCGCGAAACTGTTTGTAGGTTCACAAACCGTGAAGCCCGCAACCGACAGCCTCACGCAAGGAAGTGTCCTTATCGGTTGAACTGAAAAGTAACGTTCTGATGCGGGCACGACATGAACATCATAATCGGATTTGTGATCAGTCTCGGCTGCGTGATCGGCGGCTTCATGGCCATGGGCGGCCACGTCGACGTGCTGATACAGCCCTTCGAACTGCTGATCATCGGCGGCGCCGGCGTCGGCGCCTTCATCATGGGCAACCCGATGAAGGTGGTGAAGGATTCCGGCAAGGCCATTGCGGAAGCCTTCAAGTACGCCGTTCCCAAGGAACGCGCCTATCTGGACGTGCTGGGCTGCCTCTATTCGCTGATGCGTGACCTGAGAACCAAGTCGCGAAACGAGATCGAGGCCCATATCGACAATCCGGAGGAATCCTCGATCTTCCAGGCCGCACCTTCGGTCCTGAAAAACAAGGAACTGACGGCCTTCATCTGTGATTACGTCCGCCTCATCATCATCGGTAATGCCCGCTCCCACGAGATCGAGGCGTTGATGGACGAGGAAATCAACACCATCCTCCACGACAAGATGAAACCCTATCACTCGATCATCGCAATCGGCGATTCCTTCCCCGCCATCGGTATCATCGCGGCGGTTCTCGGGGTCATCAAGGCGATGGCCAAGATCAACGAGTCGCCGGAAGTTCTCGGCGGCCTGATCGGCGCCGCACTGGTCGGCACGATGCTCGGTATCTTCCTGTCTTACTGCGTGTGCAACCCGCTCACCTCGCAGATCAAGATCGTCCGCAACAAGCAGCACCGCCTTTACATCATCGTGAAGCAGACGTTGCTCGCCTACATGAACGGCTCGGTGCCGCAGGTGGCGCTGGAATACGGCCGCAAGACGATCTCCTCCTACGAACGTCCGTCGATCGACGCGGTCGAGCAGGAAATGATGAACCCCGGCGGTGAAAACAGGGCGGCCTGAAATGAGCGAGACGGATATGACCCCGCAACCGGCCATGGATCATGCGCTGCTAGCACGACTGACCGGCGGCCTCGGCGACAAGAAGACCCTCGAGCGCCTCTGCCACGACTTCGGGCGCCTGTATATCGAATTCCTTCCCGATATGATCCAGAGCGAAACTGGCCTCGTCGTCGAAGTCTATTACAAAGGTTACGAATCGGGCCTGAAGAACGACCTCATAGCCGATCTGGGCGAGAACGTCGCTCTCGTTGACGCCTCGCTTCGCAACTGGTCCCCACATTTCGTGCTCGCCTGCGGCAACGCCTTCGTCATCACGCTGATGGAGAACCTTCTCGGCGCGCTTTCCGGCACCATCGAGCAGCCGGTCGAACGTCCACTGTCGGGCATCGAACTCGACCTGTCGAACATGATTTTCGAGAAGATCGGCAGCGTTCTGCGCTCCGGCGTCAATGCCCCGGGCGGCTTCGAAACCCATCTGGAAAAGGTGCACAACGCCGAGGATCGTCCGAAGCCGGACGAGGATCTCGTCGACGAATACGCAGTGGCGATTCGCCTGGGCATCGATCTCGGCCCGGTCGTTTCCGAATTCGTGCTGATCATCCCGCAGAAGGCGCTTTTGAAGACCGTGGTCACGCTGCCTCGCTCGAAAGGCCAGTCAGGTCGCAACAAGGAATGGTCCGAGCAGCTCGCCGAACAGGTCCGTCGGTCGCAAGTCACGCTGGAGGCGAGGATTCGGCTGCAGCCGCTGACGCTCGGCACCATCGCGCGCCTGGCTCCGGGCGACGTGATTGCCTTCGAAGAGCGCGGCGACGTAACGGTCGATGTCAGCGCCAACGGCAAGGAACTCTACAAATGCGAGTTCGGACGCGCGGGTGAAAAATACACGGTGCGCGTCAAGGACAACATAACCACTGACGACGAAATCCTCCGACACCTGATGGGATAAGTCGGCAGGGCATCGCAACGAGGCAGGTTGAGGCAAGTTTCAACGGGAATAATGAATTCATGGCTACGAAAAAGAAATCTGTGACCGAAGACGATGCGCTGGAAATGCCGGCGGCGACCGATGCCGATTTCGACCAGGCGGTCGGCGACCTGCGTGGCGTGCTGAAGAACGACGAAGAAGGCACACTGCCCGATCTCGGTGGGGATTTCGGTTCCGAATTCGGCGACTTCGCTGCGGGCGGCGACACGGCAACTGCTTCGTCCTTCGATTCCGATTTTGGCGGTGCTGATCTCGGTGGCGGCGACTTCGGTGGCAGCGATTTCGGCGGCGGGGACTTCGGTACCGACAGCTCCTTCGACGGCGCTACGTCGAGCATGCAGGAGCCGGGCAGCGCACTGACCGCCAATCTCGACCTCATCATGGACATTCCGATCGAGGTACAGATCGTGCTCGGATCGAGCCGGATGCAGGTATCGGGACTGATGAGCCTGGAAGAAGGCGCCATCATCGCGCTGGACAAGAAGATCGGGGAACCGGTCGAGATCATGGTGAACGGCCGCAAGATCGCTCGCGGCGAGATCACCGTACTGGAGAATGACGACAGCCGTTTCGGCGTCAAACTGATCGAAGTATTGAGTACAAAGACGCACTGACCCAGTTAGGGCCAGAGGGGAAAGACCATGATGGACTTTGACGACTTTGGCGGACCGGTAGCCGGCAAACCGCTTTCCCAGGCAGACAAGGCAGCCGCGGTGCTGCTTGCCATGGGCAAGGGGGTCGCCGGCAAGCTGCTGAAGTATTTCACGCAAGCCGAGCTGCAGACGATCATCGCGTCGGCGCAGACTCTGCGTGTCATCCCGCCGGACGAGCTCAACGAGCTCGTCAACGAGTTCGAGGACCTGTTCACCGAAGGTGCGGGCCTCATGGACAACGCGCGGGCGATCGAAGCCATTCTGGAAGAAGGCCTCACCCCCGAAGAGGTCGACGGCCTGCTCGGTCGCCGCACCGCGTTCCAGGCCTACGAAGCCTCTATCTGGGACCGGCTGCAGGACGCGGAACCCGATTTCATCGCGCGCTACCTGATGCGCGAACATCCCCAGACTGTTGCCTATATCCTGTCGATGCTTCCTTCCGGCTTCGGTGCCAAGGTGCTGCTGAAGCTGCCGGAAAGCCGCCGCGCAGACATCATGAACCGCACGGTGAACCTGAAGAACGTCAGCCCGAAGGCCGCACAGATCATCGAGAACCGTATTCAGGAACTGATCGCGGAGATCGAAGCCGACAAGAACTCGGTGGGCACCAGCAAGGTCGCCGACCTGATGAACGAACTCGACAAGCCGCAGGTCGACACCCTGCTCAACTCGCTCGAATCGATCAGCAAGGAGGCCGTCAACAAGGTCCGCCCGAAGATCTTCCTCTTCGAGGACCTCCTGTCGATGCCGCAGCGCAGCCGCGTCATGTTGCTCAACGACATCTCGGCGGAAATCCTCACGATGGCGCTGCGTGGCGCCAGCGCGGAGATCCGCGAGGTCGTCCTTTCCTCGATCAGCCCGCGTTCGCGCCGCATGATCGAAGCGGACCTCGGCGCCGGTGCCGGCAACATCAATCCGCGCGAAATCGCGATCGCCCGCCGCGCCGTGGCGCAGGAGGCGATTCGCTTGGCGAATGCCGGTCAGTTGCAGCTCAAGGAAGGCGAAGAAGCCGCCTGATCCGGCGACAGTTGTTGATAAACATCGGGTAATGCTCCGGCCGATTGCAGGACATCGGCCGGAGCATTACGTTTTCCGGACCGAAGGTGCCGGACGCGCCGGACCCTACACGCGCAACGGCATGGTTTTCGGACACGCCGCCGCGAATTCGCCCTAACGACGAGGCGAGAGCTTGGCCGACGACGAAGACAAAGAGAGTAAAACAGAAGACCCGACAGAGAAAAAACTGCGGGACGCGATGGAAAAGGGCAACGTGCCCGTTTCCCGCGAAGTGGCTATCTTTGCGTCTTCGCTTGCCTTCTACGTCTATCTGGTCTTCTTCGTCCCTGACGGCGTCGCCAGACTCGGCGAAACGCTCCGCGACCTGTTCGAGCAGCCCGACCAATGGCACATCTCGACAGCATCCGACGTGGTGTCGCTTTTCGTTCATCTCGGCTGGGCGGCGGCAGCCCTGCTTGTGCCGGTCATGTCGCTGTTCATTCTCGCCGGTCTCGTATCAGCCTTCGCGCAGAACATCCCGCAATTCGTCATGGAACGCATTCGGCCCCAGGCGGACCGGATTTCGCTGATCAAGGGCTGGAAGCGACTGTTCAGTGTTCAGGGCCTGGTGGAGTTCGGCAAATCCCTGTTCAAGATCGTGATCGTGTCGGTGATCATGGTCTTCGTGCTGCGCAACGACTACTTCGCGGTGCTCGATGCGATGTTCTCCGAACCGGAGACGGTGTTCGTCCGAATCAATTCATTGATGCAGCGCGTGATGATCGTGATTCTCGCGGCCACCGCCGTGCTTGCCGCTATCGACCTGTTTTGGACGCGGCACCACTGGTACAGCCAGTTGCGCATGACGAAGCAGGAAATCAAGGACGAATACAAGCAGTCCCAGGGCGACCCGATCGTCAAATCCCGTCAGAGGTCGATCGCGCGCGACCGGGCCAGACGCCGCATGATCAACAACGTGCCGCGCGCGACCCTCGTCATCACCAACCCGACCCACTATGCCGTCGCACTGCGTTACGTGCGCGAGGAAACCGACGCTCCGGTGGTGATTGCGAAGGGCCAGGACCTGATTGCACTGAAGATTCGCGAGATTGCCCGGGAGCACGACATCCCCATTTTTGAGGATCCACCCCTCGCCCGATCCATGTTTGCGCAAGTCTCGGTGGATAGTGTCATTCCGTCAGCTTTCTACAAGGCCGTCGCGGAACTCGTGCATCGAGTCTACGTGAAGCAGGCGCAGAAACAACGGATGCCTGGAACAAGATGAAAAAATGCCCCTACACCGAGGAACGGGAAAAGATCGTGGCGCAGGCGATCAGCCCGGTGGCTTCCGAATTACGCCTGCTCGACGCCGCGGATCTGGTGGCGCTCCTGCGATTCGAATTCTACAGCAGCCTGGCTGACCTGGTGGCTTCGGCTGCGGAGCTCTATTTCCATCCCGGCACCGTCATCTTCGGCGCCGGTGGCGAATATCGCCTCGATTGGGGCGACAAGCCCGAGGTATCACTCGATCTCGAAATCCGTCCAAAGGACGTGACGATCTATGCCAAGCTCAGCCTCGCCGAACAGCAGGCCGGCCTGGAGATCAACCATGTCGCGTTCGCGAATCCGAGCCCGGACCCGCATGAGAACACCGCATTCCTCGCCCGTGCGCTGGACGAGGCGCGATTCGTCAAGCAGGGCGGTTCGGCCGTTTACGGGTAACGCACCCGTTCCCGTCATCGACGCGGTTTTCAAGAAATATCAGTGGATGTAGCCAAGGCGGATAGCCTTGGCGATCGCCTGGATGCGGTTGACCGAATCCAGTTTGATTGTCGCCGACCCCAGATAGGCGTTCACGGTATGGACGGACAGGCCGAGCTTGTCGGCGATCTCCTCGCTGATCCGCCCGTCTCCCGCAAGCTGCAGACAGGCGATCTCGCGGTCGCTGAGCGCGTCGGACGGCGTCAGCCTGCGCTCCTCGAGCGCGAGTATGTCCATCATCAGTTTGCAGCAACGACCGTGTGCGTCGAGGATGGCCTCGCCACTCAGGTCCATGCCGCTGTTGGTCGCGAAGATGACGATGCCGTTTCCGACCGCCCCCAGGCGAACCGGGAAGGCAATGCCGGAATTGGAAAGAAGGCGCGGTTTCATCTGAACGATGAAAGGCGCGAAGTCCGAGACATCCGCGAAACTGTCACCGCTCTGTGCGTTCCAGACCAGTGGAAGCAGCGAGGCGTCCAGGTGCTGCAGGAGCAGTTCCCCATAGGCTGCGATGAAGGCCGATGAGCCGCCACCTACGACCGGATCCCAGTTCTCGACGTGGGATTCAAGCTTTCGCCTCCCCGGCATCCCGACGCCCGCCACTCGCAGGGCGGAGAAGCTTCGCGCCTTCAGCGCCTTCTGTATGGCCAGAAGGCGGGGAAAGACATCCGATCGGCTGGCTGCCTTGCTGAGCTGTACGGCGGGCATTTCGAACCGCCCTTTTTCCGATATGTCGCCGCTATAAGCCATCGTTTGCCTTCGGTTCTAGACCAGGTTGTTCCGCACAGCGTAGGCGATCGCTTCCGAACGGGTCTTTGTCGCCGTCTTCCGCATCACGCTGGTGATGTAGTTGTTGATCGTGTTGCGGGAGATCCCCAGGATCATGGCAATCTCGTCGCTCGTCTTGCCTTCAGCGATCCAGTAGAGACATTCGAGTTCGCGATCCGTGAGCTCGAACTCCCTGTCAGTCTTCTGGCCGCGCGACGCAGACAGGCTGACACAATAGCCGGCGAGCAGACCGACTTCCCGCAGCCGATCCGGCGAGAGCGCGATATCGACCGGAAACAGCATTAGCAGCGCCAGTCGGGTGCGACCGACATTGAAGGTCAGTGAGCAGAAGTGGCGATCGACGCCGGCCGGTACTTCCGCGTCGTCCGGCAGTAGCGCGAACTTAGGTTGCAGAAGCGACTGGCATTTGTCCAGTTCGGTGGTGCGTGCATAGGCCGTCGCCAGTTCGGCTTCCACGCGACGGACAAGATCGAAGGGCCAGTTGGAGCAAACTACGAAATCGAGGCCAGCTTCCTGCACAAGGTCGTAGCGTGCCAGAAGATAGAGGGAAGCGCCGACGTATTCCGTCAGAATGCGGAGGCCTGCCCCGATATTGCCTGATCCAGCGACCATCGAAAGCCGGGCAATCATCTGTTCGCGGGTCGGACCGCCCGTGGGAGCACGAACATCGACCGGTAATCCCGGTCGCTCGGGCTCCTCCCTGAGATAGTCCACTTCCATTTTTTGTTTCCCCCTCTCCGGGATGAAACGGCAAGCTCCGATCTCGTCGCCGCTCACCGGGATGCCGCTATTTCCCGACTCACAGGCCTCAATTCGGTCATCGAATCATAGATATACTATGGAGCAACCCTGTCTTGACGGTAACCCGAATTTTCGGATTCCCCAGCTTTCCAGCTTTCGCAAAGCAATTTCCAAGCAAAATCCCCCCCCAAATTTATGGATGCCGCGTGATCTGCTCTGCACCATACGGACAAGGCCACTCCAAGCTCATGTCATCTTCATTCCGAATCTAGAGGGCGCCGCTGCCTTCACCCCGCTTCTCCGTGACCAAACAAAAATGCGCCGGGCGATGCCGGCGCATTTTATTATTCCGAGCGTTCGGGGGATCAGGCCGCCCTGTCGACCGCCCACTTGCGGAGGATCTTGGCCGCACGCTCCTCGCTGATCTCGACCATGCGGGACAGACGACGCTCCGGACCTTCCTTGACGCGGCGATTGAAGCCGGAGTTCGGGTCGTCGCCAAGGTTGAGCAGGTCTTCGGTGGAATCGAAGCCGAAGTCCGCTCCGAAACCGTCCATGAGGGCACCACCTTCGACGCCGCCGATAGCGGGCGAGAAGTCGGGCAGTTCGAGGCCTGCTGATTCCTCGATGCCGCCAGTGGCGAGGGTCGCCGTCGTGCCACCGACCGAGCGGACCATCGGACGGATGCCCATCCAGACGATGAGGAAGGCGACCGCGACGAAGGCGAGCGAATTGATGATGCCACCCAGGTTGCGGCTGAGAATTTCCATCACGCCCGGACCAGCGGCGCTTTCGTCCAGCAACTGATTTTCCAGGAAGTCCATTGCCGTCAGCGTCACAATGTCACCGCGATCGGTGTCGAGACCGGCTGCGGAGCTGACAATCTTCTGCATCTCGGCGAGATAGGCGTCGATCTTGGCCTGGTCGACCGGCTCACCAACCATCTTGGCGACACGACCACGGTTCACGACGACAGCAACCGACAGCTTCTCGATCGTGTAGCCGTTCTTGACGGTTGCGACGGTCTTCGAATTGATCTCGTAGTTGGTCTGCTCTTCCTTCTTGTCGCTTTCGTCATTCGACTGCGGACCGCCTGCCCCACCCTGAACGTTACCCTGCGGAACGTTCTGCTCCACCGTCGCGGCCGTGTCCTGCAGGTTCTGCTGCGACCGCTGCGCTTCCTTGGTGATACGGACGGAGCGCTCGACGCGCGATTCGGGATCGAAGATCGTTTCCTGGATCTGCTGCGTGTCGGTGTTGAGAACGGCGGTGACGGACGAACGGAAGTTGTCCATGCCGAGGAACGGCGCCAGCGCCTTGTCGATGTTCGTCTCGATTTCCTGCTGGACGGACTGGACAACGCCGAGTGAACGGTTGGCCGTGCCTCCGGTCTCGTCGCCGCTTGCGAGCAGCTGGCCGGTTGAATCAAGAATGGTCACGTCCTCGACGTCGAGGCCGGGAACGGACGAGGCCACGAGATGGCGGATGGAGGCCGCGGCCTTACGTCCCGCTTCCGCGCTGGCGCGGATCATGACAGACGCGGTCGGCTTCTGCTCGCCGCGCCGGAAATTGCCGACGTCCGGCATGACGATGTGGACGCGGGCTGCGGCGATGCCTCTGATCTGCTGGATGGTACGGGCGACTTCGCCTTCGAGGGCGCGCACGCGGGTCACTTCCTGCATGAACGAGGTGAGACCGAGCGAGCCGACATTGTCGAACAGCTCATAGCCGGCGTTGGCGCTGTTCGGCAGGCCGCGTTCGGCCAGCAGGAGACGGGCCTTGCCAGTCATGCCGGCAGGGACGCGAATACTCTTTCCGTCCGTTCCTACCTCGAAATCGATGTTTGATTCGGCGAGAGCGATGGAGACCTGGTTCAGATCGATCGTTTCGAGACCGACATAGAGGGTCTCGAAGGCGGGTTTATTGACGTATAGCGCGCCTGCCAGGATCAAAGCGATTGATACAACACCAACGCCAGCCAACGCCATCAGGCGCGCCTGTCCTAGCCCCGCCAGGTTTTTAACGACCTGAACTAATTGATTTAACAGATTCATTCTGTCTCACACCATCAAACGAAGGGTTCAAGGCTTTTTGCCCTTGCTAGGACCATAGAAGCCGAAACTTGTGCGAACGTTTCGTTTTTTGATGAAAGACAGCAGTGCTGCCCGAATTCGGGAGGGTCAGAAGAGGTCGAAGTCGCCAGCGGCCTTGGTCAGGGGCTGCGAGTGACCATGACGGATGCCCGCGCCAAGCGCCTTCTGCATGTCGGCGAGCTTGACGAGGCTGAGCGCCGTGGTGACATCCACGATCCAATCATTCGGGATGGTGCCGGTGATGGTATCGATGAACTCGGCGAGACCGCGCGTCTTCTGCACCGCGAGATCGATCCCCTGGAGAACCTTGAGAGCCTCCGGCGACTGGAGCACTTTTTCGCCGCCAAGTGCCAGGACCTGAGGCTCGATACGCTCGATCAGATAGGCGACGTCGTGCAGTTCGGACACGACGCGCATCAGGACTTCCGGCAGGGTTTCTTCCACGGTCGTGTCTCCATGAACTTTCCGCAGCACGCGGCAAATGCGGTTTAAAAGAATTCGATAGCGTTTTCTGCGGGTTTGCTGATCGGCACAGGCTTCTGTTCGAGGGCCACGGTCCGTTGCGTTTCGGCACCTGTCAGCGGGTACTGCCGAGCGCGGCCGCTTACCGGCCAGTACTCAAGCTTACGGCCGTGCTCTCCGCCCGTGGAGCCTCCGACCACCTTGATGCCCTCGTCCTGCAGGAACTTCATCGCAAACTCGGCATTCTGCTCTCCGACGTTGGAGAAGGTCGCGATCGTTTTCGCACCGCCGAAAACCTTGGCTTCCAGCCGGTCACGCCGCGCGCCCTGCTTCAACAGACCGTTGAGTCAGAAGCTCCATCAGATGAACGCCATAGCGGGTGGCATCTCCGCCGCCTGAGCCTGGGGTTGCCGAACCGGGCAGGAGGAAATGATTCATGCCGCCAACACCGGCGACAGGATCGCGCAAGCAAGCGGCCACGCACGAACCAAGGATCGTCGAGAGAACCACGTTGGGATCGCTCACAACCTTGTATTCGCCCTGGATGATGTGGACCCGCTTTGCAGCGCTGTCATCTATCATTTCAGCGCTCCGAACACGGCCTCGATGGCAGCCTTCATCTTCTCGATGGTGAAGGGCTTGGCCAGAACGTTGTTGGCGCCGAGCTGCGCGGCCTTCTGAACAAGCGCGCGGTCGCCCTGAGCGGTCAGAATGATGAACGCGGCCTTCTTGGTAGCCGGATTGGCACGGACGTGCTGCAGGAAGACCAGACCATCCATCTTAGGCATGTTGAAGTCGGAGATGACCAGATGATGCGGCTGCGCCTGCATGATCTTCATGCCCTGTTCACCGTCGCCGGCAGCAGTGATCTGCTTGAAACCCAGCTGCGTCAGCGCGTCGCTCAGCAGCAGGCGGCTGGTGACCTGATCGTCAACGATCAGAACTTTGATTTTTTCAGCTATGGACATTATTCGATACCTTCTTTTCGGGCGGCTGTAAGTTTGAGAATTTCTTCGCCGATGGAACCGAGCGGCAGTTGATGCTCCACGGCACCGAGCTCATGGGCGACGCGGGGCATGCCATAGACCACGCAGGTCTTTTCATTCTGCCCAATGGTGCGAGCACCTGCGTGGCGCATCTTGAGCAATCCTGCCGCTCCATCGCGGCCCATTCCGGTCAGTATCACTCCGACCGCATTCCTGCCGGCCAGTTCGGCGACAGAATCGAAAAGAACATCCACCGACGGCCGGTGACCATTCACCGGGGGACGTTCGACCAGGCGGCAGCAAGGGGCGGACATGTTGACCACCTGAAGGTGGCGGTCACCGCCCGGCGCCAGATAGATCTTGCCGATTTCCAGCCGTGCACCATCGGTCGCCTCTTCAACGACGGGTGCGCAAAGCCGGTTCAGACGCTCCGCGAAGCTCTTGGTGAAGGTCGGCGGCATGTGCTGCGTGATCACCGTCGGCGGACAATTCCGCGGGAATTTCTGCAGAACGGTGATCAGGGCCTCAACCCCACCGGTCGAGGAACCGATCGCGACAATCTTGCGTCCGACCCGAAATTCGGTTGCGGGCGCATTGGCCGCCAACGGCGGGGCGAGCGAGCGTTGGCCGTAGCGCCACTGCGAGCGGGCCGCTGCCTTCACCTTTTCGGCGAGGTCGCCGAAGGGATTGCGCTCGCCCGGGCTCGGCTTGCTGACGCAGTCAAAGGCGCCGATCTCCAGTGCCGCCAGCGACGCATCGGCGCCCTGGTGAGTCAAGGTCGAGACCATGATGACCGGCATCGGACGCAGCTTCATGATCTTTTCCAGGAACTCGAGGCCGTTCATGTTCGGCATCTCGATATCGAGGGTGACCACATCGGGATTGAGCTGCTTGATCGCGGCGCGCGCCTCCATCGCATCGCCTGCCTGACCGACGACGCTGACCTCCGGATCCTGGCTCAGCACGGCCGTGATCAGTCCGCGCATGGTCGGTGAATCGTCTACGACAAGAACTCGGGCCGCATTGCTCATGCTTTCCTCCCCCCCGAATTGCCGAGATAGCGGTAAGTCGTGATACCGATGTTGTCGAAGGCGTTCTTCGATTCACCTGAAACGCGTTCGGAATGGCCGATATAGAGATGCCCGCCCTCCGCGAGGAGACCGGCGAAACGGCTCCAGATACGCATCTGCGTCGGCTCGTCGAAATAGATAGACGACGTTGCGGCAGAAGATCACATCGAACGGCCCCTTCAGCGGCCACTGGGCCATGAGGTTCAGCTCGTTGAAGGTGATCAGGCGCTTGACCTTGTCATCGATCTGGAACTTGCGACGACCGTTGATGTCCACCTCGCGGAACCATTGCTTGCGCATGGCGGGACTGACCGTCTCGAGCGCCTGCTCGTCATAGGCACCGGTCCTTGCGATCGCGAGGATCTTGGGATCGATGTCGGTCGCGAGAATCTTGAAATCATAGTCCGCCGCATTCGGCATCGCCTGCAGCACGGTAAGGGCGATCGAATACGGCTCCTGGCCGTCAGAACAGGCGGCGGACCAGATACGGACGCGCCCGCCGGACTTTGCCCGCGCGATCAGTCCGGGCAGGACCTCGTCGCGCAGATGCTCGAAATGATGGTTCTCGCGGAAGAAGCGTGTGAAGTTGGTGGTCAGATGCGACAACATCTCGCGGCGCTCGGCCGCACCTTCCGGCGAGGAGACGAGATTGCAGTACTCGCGAAAGCCCTTCAAGCCGAGCGCGCGGATGTGCTTCGACAGGCGCGAGTAGACGAGCGATGCCTTGGAATCGTTGAGCGCGATGCCGGCATCGGCATAGATCATAGCGGCAATCTCGTTGAGGTCGCGGCGGGTGAGCGGATATTCCCCGCTCGCCAGGACCTCGTCGTCATGCAGCCTCGCTGTAGCCTGAACCAAACTCATGCAGCTTCACTTTCGGAATCGGAGAACAGGGCGTCGAGTTCGACCAGACAGATCATGCGTTTATCGATGGCGAGGATGCCGCGTGCGTACTGCTTTTCGAGATCGGACGAGACTTCGGGCACAGGCTGGATGTTCTCGTCGGTGACGGTCAGGATGTCGGATACGGCATCAACCAGCAGGCCGATGACCCGGGTCCTGACCTGGGCGACGATGATGACATGGCGGGCGGTGGGCTCAGCCGGCTTCATGCCGAGACGTTTGGCGAGATCGACGATCGGCAGGACGGCGCCGCGCAGGTTGATGACGCCCATGACATAATCAGGCGCATGCGGGATCGGCGTGGCCGGAGTCCAGCCACGAATTTCCCTGACCGACATGATGTTAACGCTGAATTCCTGGTCGCCGATCCGGAAGGCGATCAGCTCCCGATTTCCCTGACTCAGATTCTTGACGGCGTATGACATCGACCTCTTACCCTATACTCACCCTGCGACTGCCAACGACATTTCCTGTTTGAGAGACTGGCCACGCGAGGCCGCGACAACGGCGTCGACGTCGAGGATGAGCGCAACGCGACCATCTCCGAGGATCGTCGCCGCGGCGATGCCCGGCACATGCGTGTAATTTGCCTCAAGACTCTTAATAACGACCTGACGCTGTCCCTGGATGGCATCTACCATCAGAGCGCGCTGGCCGCCGCCTTCGGACTCGACCAGCAGGGCAACGCCCTCGATCGGGTTCGCCTGCGTGGCGCGGAAGTTGAGAATGCGACCGACATCCACGAGTGGGCAGAACGAATTGCGGATCGAGATAAGGCGCTGGTTGGCACCGAAGGAGTGAATGTTCTCCGCTTCCGGCTGCAGCGTCTCGACGATCGCCGTAAGCGGAACGACCAGGGTCTGCCCCGCGACGGTGACGACCATGCCGTCGAGGACGGCCAGTGTCAGCGGCAGGCTCATGGTAAAGGTCGAGCCCTGACCCGGACGCGAGTTGATCGAGATGCGGCCGCCGAGCGCCTGGATCGACCGCTTCACCACGTCCATACCGACGCCGCGACCGGAAATGTCCGAAATCTTGTCGGCGGTCGAGAAGCCCGGCATGAAGATGAGGTTGTCGATTTCCTCGTCCGACAGATTGGCGTCGGCCGGGATCAGGTCGTTGTCGATCGCCTTCTGGCGGACCTTCTCGCGGTTGATGCCGGCACCGTCGTCGACCAGCTCGATGACGATACGACCCGAGCGATGCTTGGCGGTCAGCTTGACCGTGCCTTCCGGGTTCTTGCCGGCGGCGATGCGCTTCTCAGGCGTCTCGATGCCGTGGTCGACGGCATTGCGGATCATGTGGGTCAGCGGCTCGGCGAGCTTGTCGATAACCGTCTTGTCGACTTCGGTGTTTTCACCTTCCGTGATCAGACGGATCGACTTTCCTACCATGTCGGCGACTTCACGGACGATACGCGACATGCGCTGGAAGACAGGCTTCACCGGCTGCGCGCGGATCGCCATGACCGAATCCTGGATCTCGCGGGTGAGCTGCTGCAGCTCTTCGAGCCCCATGTTGATGGACGAGGCGCCACCATTGTTGTCGTTCTCGATCACGCTCTGCGAGAGCATCGCCTGGTTGATGACGAGCTCACCGACGAGGTTGATGAGGCGATCGACGCGATCGAGATCGACGCGGATCGTCTGGCCTGCGGAAGTGCTGGCTGCGGCGTTGTTCTGAGCTGTCGCAGTCGCGGCGGCCGCGGCGGAGACGCTTTCCTTCTTCTCGCTCTTTGCCGCCAGGTTCATGACGTTGGTCACCGTTTCCGCGGCAGCGACAGCGGCATGGACTTCGGCGGACGGCGCAGCCGCATCGGCGGCACCGGCTTCCGACGGTTCGTCGAGGATCGACAGATCGAAGGGAACGGGCACCATGGGCGGCTCTTCACCCTCGGTGGCCGGAGCTGCTTCCTCATGCGCCTTCACATCGAGATCGCAATCCCATTCCGCGAATTCGAAGACCTGGCGAATCGCATCCTCACCCTTGTCGGTGCGGATCTGGATCTTCCAGGAGAAGTAGGCGGCTTCCGGGTCGATGTCTTCAAGCGTCGGCAGACTGTCCATGTTGCAATGGATGGTCATCTCGCCGAGGCGGGACAGGTCGCGCAGAAGAAGGGCGGCTTCGTTGCCCTTGGCGTAGAGATCGTGACGCGGCTTGAAGGTGACGTCGTAGGTCGGCGCGGCGGCGGCAGCCACTTCCTCTTCCTCACCGAATCCGTCGAAGGAGAACGGGATCGGTTGGAAACCGCTATCGTCGGTCGGCGCAGGCGCTGCGGCTTCAACTTTCGGCGCGGGTTTTGGAGCTGGCGCATGGGCGGCGCTCGACGCCGGCGCCCCACCGTTTGCCAGGGCTTCGAGTTCCTTTACCAGGCCGCTGGAGCGGCTCTCATCGACGCTGCCGCCGTCGCGAGCTGCGTTGGTCAGGTCCGCCAGCACGTCGGCCGACCTGAGCATGACCTTCATGACGTCCGGGCCGGGCTCGAGCTTGTTGGATCGAACGCAATCAAGAGTCGTCTCGAAAACGTGTGCGAAGGCCACGAGGTCGTCGAGACCGAAGGCACCGGCGCCACCCTTGATGGAGTGGACAGCGCGGAACACGGCGTTGACCGTCTCGGGATCGCGGTCCCCGTCGTTCATTTTCAACAGACCGGATTCCAGTTCCGCGAGTTGCTCTTCGCATTCCTGGAAGAAGATCTCTTTGATTTCGTTCATATCCATGGGGAAAAGGTCCTGGATTAGGCGGTTACGCGCTCAATGGCATCGATCAGCTTGGTGGGGTCAAACGGCTTGACGATCCAGCCGGTGGCACCAGCCTGGCGGGCGCGGTTCTTCTTTTCCGCATCGCTTTCGGTGGTCAGCACCAGAATCGGGATGGCGCGGTATTTCTCGTTGCGGCGAACGCCTTCAATGAACCCGAAACCGTCGAGGCGGGGCATGTTGATGTCCGTGACGATGACATCCGGGTTGCATTCTTCGAGGACTTCCAGGCCTTCGACGCCGTCTTCGGCCTGGATTGTTTCGAAACCAGCGTTGTTCAGGGTCACCAGAAGCATGTTCCGGATCGTCCTGGAATCATCGACGGTCAATACCTTCTTCTTCATTTCGCAATCTCCTTCGCGAGCAGGTGCTCGATATTCACGCCGATCAGTTGCATCGTTTTGAGAAAAGCATCGGAAGCCTTGGCAAAGGAGAAGGCCTTCCCATCCGTCTCCCAGGTCTTGGCAGCGGCCATAAGGACCTGAACGCACTGGGCACCGAGCCGCTCGACAGCGGAAGCGTCGATCGCGACGGCCTGGCCACGCATCGAAAGAAGGTTGGCCTTGAGATTGGAGGCCTCGTTCAAGTCCAGCACGGCCGCCAGCTTGAAGTTGTCCTGATCACTCTTCTTTGCTGCCATCAGTTGCTTCCTTGCCTGTCATTTCGTCCAAAAAGAGCCCGGGGATTTCCTGTCGGCAGACGGCGCTCCACGCCCTGCACGCCACGATTTTCCACCCTCGTGGTTCCTGTGTAGCCAAATGTGGTAAACAATCCCCTCATGCTCCGAGCCCTGCGAGATGGTTTGGATAATAAAAATCGGACTCTGCTGGCGATTGTGCCGGTGGGGCGATCGGTAGCCTCTGCTCGACCGCGCTGATTTCGACCCGCCTTGCTGGCTGGGGTTCATATCGCCGCTGCAACCTGAACTGACGGACGGTTTCGCCGAGTTCCAGAATGACGGTATGGAGGTCGTCCGCCTCGCCCTTGGCTGCGCCCATCTCTCCGGCCAGTTCCTGGGCCTGCGAGCCGATGGAACGAAACGTTCCCGACAGATCGCCCAGACTGCCGGCATGCTCCCCGGTACGAACGGAAAGGTCGGAGACGGTTTCGTTGATGCCGGAGACCTGTGTGGCGATCTCGCCGATCACGCGCTGGGTTTCTGCGACGATATCGACCCCTGCATCCACCTGCGTCTTTGTCGTGGCCACCAGCGTCTTGATTTCCCGGGCCGCCTCCGCCGAGCGCTGGGCAAGTGCCCGCACCTCCTGGGCAACGACCGCGAAGCCGCGTCCGGACTCGCCCGCGCGCGCGGCCTCGATGCCCGCATTGAGGGCCAGGAGGTTCGTCTGGAAGGCGATCTCGTCGATGGCGCCGATGATGTGGCCGATCTGCTCGGCCGAGGATTCGATTTTGGCCATCGCGTCGATGGCGCGGCCGGCAACCTGACCGCTGCGCTCGACCGACTGGCGCGTAGCGGCTACAGCTTCCTCGGCCTCAGCGCTCCGGGTGGCGCTTTCACGCATGCGGGTCCAGATACTCTCCAGTGCGGCGGTAGCTTCGGCAAGTCTGTCGCTCTGCTCGGCTCCAAGCCGACTTTGAGCACCCTGATGCTCGGCAAGCCGTCCGGTCGCTTCCTGGGTCGCGGAAATCCGCTCCTCAAAGGTCTCGACGACATCTCCGAGATCGGCGAGCCCGGCATTCAGCAACTCGGCCAGTTGCCGATAGTCTTCCGGCATGTCGGCGCCGGTATCAACGCGAACGGAAAGGTCGCGCTCCGCCAGTGCCTGCAGCGCCGGTGCAAAGAGCGCGATGGTCTGTGAGCGTTCGCGGTCACGCAAGGCCGTCATCTCGTTGTGATGCTTCACGCGGAGTTCGTTGAAACGCAGCGAGACGGCAATCTCGGCATCGACCATCACCAGGCGCACGACGGCGGCGGCAAGCTGCGCCATCTCCTGGCGGTGGCGCTTACCACCAGACAGCAAGCCACCGCCCATCTGGGCGAATATGCCGGATAAAAGATGTTCCAGCAGCACAGCATGGCCGGCGACGAGCCAGCGGGGATCGAGCCCCATCTTGCTTTCGGTATCCGACAGGACCTTAACGCGCTCGGCGTAGAGCGCATCGAAGCGAGCATCCGTCAGTACGTCGAAATGGGAGCTCAGGAGGTCATGGAGCCGGTCGATCTGGCGCTCGCTGGTGAAACAGCGGGCCGAATCCGGGAAGGTGGCGAAGCGCTGGAAGAGGTCGCGAAGTCCGCGCTCGATGAGGGGCTGGACAAGGGCGCGGTTCCGGCGCAGCAGGTCGCTGGCCTCGGTATCGAGGCCGGCAAAGCGCAGGCGATCCCTCAGGCTGCTGGCCTGCGTCCCTTTCCCTCCGTCTGTCGGCAGTTCCTGCCCCACACCCGATCCTCATGCCATTGGCCGGCCCGTCGGGCAGCCATGCATCCGTTCCAGGATCGCTTCTCAAGATGTGTACCGCGACGTTGTCCCGATCGGAGACAACTGAAGCCGTTCCCATCGAAGCCTGCTCCTGGCATTTCTTCAATGAAAACATACCGGGTCGGAACCGGTACGGCGGGCGGCGTCATGCCTCGCAGGGATCACAGGTCGCTTGTCCCACTCCGACGTATCCTTCAAGTTTTATGGTTAATTCCTTGCTTGAAGGTTAATAAAATCTATAGATCCTCACCGTTAACGAAATGCCGGAACGCCAACCACTGAAAAACTGCGACGTCCGGCCCGAGTAAGGAGCCGCTCTCATCCGTCGTGCCCGGCGGTCACGACATCCTCGTCGACGACGGCCAGCGCCCGGTCTAGATGCCCCTCGAAGACGAGCATCGCCTCGTCCGACACGACGGAAAGCTCCGGTTGCCCCTTCATCCGCACCACCTGGGACTGCGACAGACCTTCGGCAAGCCCGGACTGAAGCAGATCGAAATAGCGGGCCCCCGGTCCCGTCACCGCAATGGGCAGGTGTCCGTAGAGGCTCAGAAGACGTGACAGACCGTAACCGAGCGCCAGCCCTGCCTCGCGGAAGGCATAGTTCGGCATCCGCTCACCCTGCCGGGCACGAGCCGCCAGCTTGTCGACTTCCACCAGCGGCACGAACTTGGCGGGAATGGTGTCCTTCGGCACCTCGAAGGCTGCCCGCAGGATGGCATAAAAGCCGGAGTGAGCCTCAATGCAACCGTGGGCGCCGCAGCGACAGAGCGCGCCGTCCGGTACATGCAGCATATGGCCGAAGTTCGGAGCGCTGACTTCCAGGCCCTCGTGTCCCCGGATCGACAGACCGAGCCCGATGCTATGACCGAGCGAGAGCGTCACGAGCCCGCGGAAGTTGGAGCCCAGCTTTCGCTCCTCCTTCTGGCCCAACGCGCGAGCAACAAGAAGTGTTTCGTTACTCAGCAGGACCCGCGCCGACCATCGGGACGCAAGGCCTTCGGCGAAATCGACGCGTTCGGAACCGAGGACCGGAGACCACAGCAGCACCGGCGCGTCCGGATCGACCAGTCCTTTACTACTGATCGAAATCGCCTTCACCGAGGAAGTATCGATCCTGTTCCTCTCTATCATTCTGTCGAGCGCGAGACCCACGGACTGCATGAACGAACCGACGCCGCCCGGTACCCGCGGTTCGGTGAACCGGTCGATGAGCGTTCCTGCATAATCGGCAAGTGAATACTGCACCACGTCAGAGGAAATGATGACGACGAGGAGATAGCTGTATCCGCGTCGCTGGCTGAAGAGCACGCGGGGCCGGCCTCGACCGACGAGCGGCTTCTGCTCGGACTTCTCCAGCACGCCGGTGCTTTCGAGATCGGCGGTGATAGCGGATACCGTAGCGGAAGCCAGTCCGGTGTAATCGGCAATTTCCGTATGCGAGAGGGGACCATGCAAACGTAGGGCCTGCAACAGCAGCATGCTGTTTTGCCGGCGTACGAGTTCGGTGCTCGATTTAGCCAGCATGCCTTGTACTCACAGGCCGTCGAGACGGCATTCGCATCTTCCTCCTCCGCGGGCAATCCGGCGGCCTTTTCGGCTCTCGAGTCATAGTGTTGACAGCTCTAGAATTCTCTGACATTTAATTTCTCGACTGTCGAGAAAAAACACTTTTTCTTTCCCGGCAGATTTTCGGCGGTGGCCTGGAGGGGCAACCGACCATGTCACTTTGGGAGGACATCATGAAGACCATTTTCAAGCTGATGGCCAGCGCGGCCGTCATCGTTACCATGCACAGCGCCGCCATGGCGGAAACCATCGTCGGCGTCTCCTGGTCGAACTTCCAGGAAGAACGCTGGAAGACGGACGAGGCCGCCATCAAGGCCGCCCTGGAAGCCGCCGGCGCCAAGTATATCTCCGCGGACGCACAGTCCTCGGCCGCCAAGCAGCTCACTGACGTCGAATCGCTGATCGCGCAGGGCGCCAATGCGCTGATCGTTCTTGCCCAGGACGCCGACGCCATCGGCCCGGCGATCGAAAAGGCCACTGCGGAAGGGATCCCGGTTGTCGGCTATGACCGCCTGATCGAAAACCCGGCCGCCTTCTACATCACCTTCGACAACAAGGAAGTCGGCCGCATGCAGGCCCGCGAAGTGTTCAAGGTGAAGCCGGAAGGCAATTACGTGTTCATCAAGGGCTCGTCCTCGGACCCGAATGCGGACTTCCTGTTCTCCGGTCAGCTCGAGGTACTCAAGGAAGCCATGGACGCGGGCAAGATCAAGAACGTCGGTGAAGCCTACACCGATGGCTGGAAGCCCGAGAACGCCCAGAAGAACATGGAGCAGTTCCTGACGGCCAACAACAACAATGTCGACGCGGTCGTCGCCTCCAACGACGGCACGGCCGGCGGTGCGATTGCCGCGCTCGACGCGCAGGGCCTCGCCGGCTCGGTCCCGGTTTCCGGTCAGGACGCCGACAAGGCAGCCCTCAACCGCGTGGCTCTCGGCACGCAGACGGTGTCGGTCTGGAAGGATTCCCGTGAACTGGGCAAGAATGCCGCTGAAATCGCTCTCGCGCTGGCCGAAGGCAAGTCCATGGACGAAATTCCGAACGTCCAGACTTTCAACGGCGGCCCGAAGGGTGTCGAGATGAAGTCGGTCTTCCTCGCTCCGCTGCCGATCACGAAGGACAACCTCAACGTCGTCATCGACGCCGGCTGGATCAGCAAGGAAGAGGCTTGCCAGGGCGTAGCGGCCGGCACGGTCGCCGCCTGCAACTAAGAGACTTATCGCGAGACTGAACATCCCGGCGCTATCCGCCCACGGGCGTAGCGTCGGGATCGTCATGACGGCAACACCGCTTCATGCGACGTTGCCAAAGCCGGCGCAGGCACGGGAACCACCTTGGCCGTGCTCCAAGCGCCCGAAAAGGTAGGGACGGCAAGAATGGCCGATATGACACATTCGACGACAACCGGCGGGCCGCGACAGTCGGACGCCAACTTCGTGACGCGCTTCTTCCGCGCGACCGAGATCGACACGCGCCTTCTCGGCATGATCGGAGCCCTGCTGGTCATCTGGGTCGGTTTCCATTTTCTGACGGGCGGCCTTTTCCTGACGCCCCGCAACCTCTGGAACCTGACGGTCCAGACGTCCTCCGTCGCCGTCATGGCGACCGGCATGGTCCTGGTGATCGTCACCCGGAACATCGACCTTTCGGTGGGCTCGATCCTCGGCTTTACGGGCATGGTGATGGGGGTGATGCAGGCACAGGTCCTGCCCCAGCTACTCGGCTTCAATCATCCCGCCATCTGGATCCTGGCGCTCGCCACAGGTCTCTTCATCGGCGCGCTGATCGGCACCCTGCACGGGGTGATCATCGCCTTTCTCGGCGTGCCGTCCTTCATCGTCACCCTCGGCGGCCTGCTCGTCTGGCGCGGCGCCACCTGGTACGTGACGAGCGGCCAGACGGTTGCTCCGATGGATGCCAATTTCCGCCTGATGGGCGGCGGCACCGAGGGCTCGATCGGCGCCACCTGGAGCTGGATCGTCGGGCTCGTCGCCTGCCTCGCCGTCATCATCGCCATCATCAATGCCCGCCGCCAGCGCAAACGTTTCGCCTTCCCACGCAAGCCGGTCTGGGCGGAATACGTGATCGGCGCCATCGGCTGCCTGATCGTGCTGGGCGCGGTGCTGGTCGCGAACAGCTATTACTGGCCGGTGGCGATCGCCCGCCGGTATGCCGACGCCAACAATATCGCCTGGCCGGAAGGCGGGCTGCAGATCTCGCACGGCATCGCCATCCCCGTCCTGATCGCGCTCGCAGTCGGCATCGTGATGACCTTCATTTCCACCCGCCTGCGCTTCGGTCGCTACGTCTTCGCGATCGGCGGCAATCCGGAGGCGGCGGAACTGGCGGGCATCAAAACCCGCTGGGTGACGGTCCGCATCTTCGCGCTGATGGGTATTCTCTGCGCCATAGCCGCGGCGATTTCCACCGCGCGCCTCAATGCCGCGACGAACGCCCAGGGCGAGCTCGACGAGCTCTACACCATTGCCGCGGCCGTGATCGGGGGAACCTCGCTCGCCGGTGGCATGGGCACGGTCGCCGGCGCCATGCTCGGCGCGCTGGTCATGCAATCTCTGCAGTCGGGCATGGTACTCCTCGGCATCGATACCCCATTCCAGCGCATCGTGGTCGGCGTCGTTCTTGTCGTGGCCGTCTGGCTCGACACCGTCTATCGCGCCCGCGCCAAGTAATCAGGAGTTCCATCATGACGGAGCAACACACTCCCCTCGTGGAAATGAAAGACATTTCCATCGCCTTTGGCGGGATTCACGCCGTCGAAAAGGCATCCGTCGACCTTTATCCCGGCGAGGTCGTGGCTCTTTTGGGCCACAACGGCGCGGGCAAGTCGACGCTGATCAAGATCCTCTCCGGCGCCTACAAGCGCGACAGCGGCGACATCCTGATCAACGGCGAGCCAGCGGATATCCGCAATCCGCGTGACGCAAAGGCATTCGGGATCGAGACGATCTACCAGACGCTCGCCGTCGCCGACAATGTCGACGCCGCCGCCAACCTCTATCTCGGCCGCGAACTGAAGACCCCGTGGGGCACGCTCGACGACGTCGCCATGGAAGCGAAGACACGCGAGGTCATGGGCCGCCTCAACCCCAACTTCAAGCGGTTCAAGGAACCGGTGAAGGCGCTTTCGGGTGGCCAGCGGCAATCGGTGGCGATCGCGCGCGCCATCCTCTTCAATGCCCGCATCCTGATCATGGACGAGCCGACCGCAGCGCTCGGCCCGCAGGAGACGGCGCAGGTCGGCGACCTTATCAAGCAGCTCAAGTCGGAAGGCATCGGCATCTTCCTGATCAGCCACGACATCCACGACGTGTTCGACCTCGCAGACCGTGTGTTCGTGATGAAGAACGGCCAGGTCGTCGGTAGCGCCCGCACCCAGGACGTGACCAAAGACGAGGTGCTCGGCATGATCATCATGGGCAAGTGCCCGCCGGGGGCGATCCCCGGTCCAGGAGCGATCAAGAGCTGAGGTTTCCTCCCAAGCATACATATGAACGCCGCGCCCACTGAAGATCGGCGCGGCGTTTTCGTTTGTTCGAGATTCGACTGAAATGGATAGGTCACCGAAATCGGGGAACACGATCTAATGCACATACGCCGAGGGCATCAGCGCGAGACGCCACGACTGCGGGCGAGACCTCGCACACATTCGACCTGCCAAGCAGCTGCGGTGTCAAAGAGAATATTTAATTTGATGGTGCCCGGAGGCGGATTCGAACCACCGACACGCGGATTTTCAATCCTAGTCGGATGCTGGTTTATCAGGCTTTCCGTAAAAATGTGTTGCAGATGTGTTGCATAAACACAGATTCCGCACGTTACGCCATGAGCATTCTCTCGGCCTCTGCCAGTTCGTCCAGATCGTCGCCGCGAGGGAACAGATGCCCGTACACGTCCGCAGTCATCGTCACGGAAGAGTGCCCCAGCCGCTCCTGAACGACCTTCAGCGGCAGGCCGAGACCGCCGTCTTCCTTCCGGTTGATCAGCCAGCTTGCGAAGAAATGCCGGAGCGAGTGCATACCCGTGTATTTCGCATCGAGGATCGGCTGGCCGTCTTCATCCTTCTTGCCGGTATCGATCGTCACGCCTGCCGCCATCATGGTCGGGATGAGGCCGCGTCGGCGGATGTTCGCAAGCTGCTCAACGGTGCCGGCTCCAGTCGGAAAGACCAGACCAAGCTCGCCGGCAGGACAGATGGTCTTCCATTCGGTCAACGCGGTGACGACCATAGGCGGGAGCGGCACGGTTCGCTCACCGGCTTCCGACTTTGGGGCGCCGATATCATTGAAGCGGTCGGCCCGCTGGCGGACGTGAACCTCGCGCTTATCCAGGTCCACGTCGGCCCACTTCAGGCCACGCAACTCAGATGCGCGCAGGCCGGCGAAGATAGCCATGAGAAGCAATGGCCTCCAGCGCCCCTCGGCGGCGGTCACAATGGCCTTGATCTCTTTAGCGGTTGGAATATCTACCCCGACCTTCAGCTTGCCTTTCTGGCGCTTCTCTGCGCGCGTATCGCTCGCCTTGCGCCTGGTTCGGCTGCGCTCACGGACCACGTTCCTTGCCACCTTCCCGCGCTCCTGCGCATCGGCCAAGAGACTGCCCAGGCTGACCATCACCTTCTTGGTCATGGCAGGGGATCGACCTTCAGCCCGCAGCCTATCCTCAAACTCGCGCGCGGCAGGGACGCTGAATTTCGAAAGCAGGACATCGCCGATCAGCGGTTTTATGTGCAGTTCTATATGCTGGCGATACTGATCATATGTCGATTGTTCGCGGCCAGCAGCCTTCACCGCCTTGAGCCAATCGTCTGCGGCGGTGGAGATCGTGACGGATTGGCTCTCGGCGACGTGAATGCCGTCGCGAACCTCGCCCCGTACTGTAAGCAGGAATGCGTCCGCATCCTTGCGCTTGTCGAATTGCTTGAAGCGGCGCTTGCCGGCTCCATCTCGGTATTCCGCAAGCCAGACGCTGTTGCCGGATGGAAGGGTGCGCTTTCGGATCGTTGCCATATCCACGGTGTAGCGGACACGCGGAATATATGCAACGTGTTGCAAACGAAGAAATCGCTTGACAAAGATGTAAAAATGTATTAGTGTGCGAAACCTTGGATGAAATAAGCCAAGTAGAGCACGTAAGTCAACTATCGCAGCCTAGTGCAAAAAAGTCAAGAGGGAGAATCAGAAAAAATGCAAGCAGCCAATGACAACCTGTCCGCCGACCTTCTGCGGGGCGCTGACGCGATAGCCGCGTTTCTCGGCTTCCCGCGCCGGACCATCTACCATGCGGTGGCGAAGGGGCATCTGCCATCGTTCCGAGTGGGGGAGACGGTGTGTGCGCGCAAGAGCACGCTGACGAACTGGATTTCTGAGCAGGAGCGGAAGGCGTCGTGACAACCGCTCTCATCCCGCTCGACACCCTCGGCGCGACGATCAGGGCGCACATAGAAAAGGGTGACGCTTCCATCGAGAAGGCAGAGCAGCATTATAAGTCTGCCGGTCTACACCTCGCGGAAGCGAAGGCGCGGGTGAAGCAGACGCCGGGATTGACCTGGCCGCGATTCCTATTGGACCATTGCCAGATTCGCCGCGCTCGCGCAGACGAGTTGATTATGATTGCCGACGGGCGGACGACACTCGCCGATCTTCGCATGAAGAAGGCAGAAAGCGTTCGCGCGACGAGGGAGCGCAAGCGTGAGGATTTGCCACTACGTAGTGGCAAACCTCTCGCAGCCATAACCGAAGAAGCTGCATCGCCGGACGTGCTTCCTGATGGAGAGGTTGCGCGGCTCAAGGCGGAAATCGAAACACTCAAGAAGAAGCTTGCGAAGGCCGAAGAGACCATTGCCGAGAAGGAGGCCCAGCGCCGGACGCAAGAATCCATGGCCCTTATTGCCGACAAACAGGCGAGGGACGCCGCCAATCGCGCGATGTTTGCTGAGGCAGACAAGGAACGCCTCGCTAACGAACTGGCAGCGTTACGTAACGACGCACCAACGGAAGCTGTTCTGGCGTGGCTGCGTAAGGTTGACCCAGATGACGAAGATCGCGAGAAATTCCTGAGAGATATCACCCACCTCATAAGTGATTGGTTCGTGCCGATACATTGGTACCATGATTGCGCCGCAGAACTCCATCTTGCTCGCGGGACGCCGATGCCCGAGGGACTGGCAAAGAAGCGCGGCGCGTTACGTAACGCCTAACCACAAGGACACCCCATGAAAATCCTATCGATCCGCCCGGCCCCGCCAGGCGGCAAGACCATTGCGCGCTTTGATGTCGAGCTTATGCCCGGCGTGAAGCTCTATGACCTGAAACTGATCCGGGGCGAGCGCGGCTATCGCGTGTTCGGCCCGTCCATCGGTGGCGGTGCTGCTGCTACCTTCGCCCCGGCCATCGCCGACAAGCTTGTTCAACTCGCACTGGGGGACGTTTCCCGACATGACGCCAGCCGCGCAGCCTGAGACCATCGGCGAAAGCCAGAAGTATTGGACGCACGGCGTCGAGACCTTCCCCAGCCCTGTTGCGCAGTTCCGAATGGCGCAATTGGTAGACTTCGACGACCGTCTGTATGAGACGGCGCGCGTTGTCTATCGGTTCATGGTGGGCTGGTATCATGAAGGCTATGGCGATGCCCTCCTTTCCCAGCGCCACGTAGCCAGGGTGATGAAGCAACGCGCCCCGGCCGGTGCCTCCGTCCCGTCCCGCAATGCTGTTCAGCGTGCAATCATCACGCTCATGGACACCGGGTGGGTCGTGCGTTCATTCCAGGGGCGTGGCAAGGGCAAGGGCGCTTCCCGTTATGTGCCTGTCATGAACGTGCTGGAACTTGCCGCCCAAGGTAAATTCCCTGAACCGGCCCACGCTACCGGGCCAGTTGAACTGGCCCACCACAATGGGCCAGTGGTGGCCCACCACAATGGGCCAGTTGATGATGAACCGGCCCACGCTACCGGGCCAAAGACCCTACTACCTGACTCGGCTGGAGAGCCGAAGACAGGTAAGGAGGACATAGACTTTGCCCCGCCTGCACCCGCCCTTGCGGGCGGTGCGGCGGCAAAGGAGGGATATGACGATCTATACGCCGCCTACGGCGTCCGCGCCGAATATGCGGCTGGCCGGATCGAATATGAGAAGCTGGCGCCGTCTGCGGACCTTCACGCTGAAATGGTTCAGGCTGCGAAAGCATGGCGCGACGCGGCGGGCGACATAGCTCGGATGCACCTTGCGCGATGGATTCGCGAGCGACGGTTCCTCGAGGATCCGAAAGAGCGGAAAGCCAAGTCAGCCAAGCCCGAACCGGCAGCAGCCAGCGAGCCACCTGAGCCTGGGAATGACAACACCCCAGACTTCATGCGCGGCAGTCCAAAGCTGTGGCCAGTTGGCCGCCACTACGGCGAATTCGTCGAAGGCGAGGTCGTCAGGCAGGGCGGCGACACGGAGGTGCGCATGACGTTTCGACGGGATGATGGGAAGCTCCTGCTGCACCACTTCTATATAGATGCGTTCATCAAGTCATTTCAGGACGAAGGGCAGGCCTTCTTCCGGGGTATCCTAGATGCGCTCGGCATGAGCAACTGCGAGGACACCGACGAGTTGCTTTTCAAGCCTCTTGCCGTGACCGCGGATGGCGAAACCTTGACCTACAGCAGCATCAGCGAGGCAGCTTGATGGAATACGAAGACATGCGTGCCGCGATGCTCGACGCAATGGAGGAGCACGTGAAGAAGCAAGAAGAGCGTGCGCCGACTGTCGCGTCGGGCATGCTGGCGATCGAACCGTTCGACGCAGAGAACATCGAGGGCGAGACGTGTCGTGCTATCGGAGTGGTGACAAATCCAGACGCCGACTACATCGAGTTTATTGTGCTGAAGACGGTCGATGGCGGGGAAATTTTCCCAACAACTGAAGGAAGTCTCTGGCGGCGCGAGGCGGCGGCCCTTACACCAACCCACGCAAAATAGCAACCCCCATATTGACAAAATTGTAAAAATGAACTATGGTGTAGAAATCGCGGTTTGACGGTCGCGATTCTACATCAAAGTCGCCGCTCTGACGGCACCCGCGCGAAGACCCAGAAAGGGCGGCGCTTCTATCTTTGGGGAATATCATTGCCATTCATCACTGACGCAACGTGGACTCCGTCCACTTATCGCCGCGCCCATACCGCATGGGCTGCCAACGCGCCGTCCTCCGAAGGGGAAGCGACACCCCGCAGGGCTACCACCAAAAAACCAAAGCACGCCGCTCTCAGCAAGCAGCTGCGCAGCCTCCTAACCTGGCGAGCCATGGCGGGTGGATCCGACTGGACCAGTGTCGCGGATAACGACAACTTCGACGATGATGAGCAAACGATCGCACCGAATGTCGATTGCCTCCATGAAGTCCGTCCACGGGTGACAGAGATCATGGTGGCGATCAAGGGAGTCGAATTCGCCGAACGCCGCGAGGCGAAACTGGGTGGCGGCGGTGATGTAGTTATGGTTCCCGTCGGCGGTGACATGGAGCGCGGACAGACGAAGAAACAGGGCAAGAAGGAGAAGCCTGATTGCGTTACACGTCTTGGTCGATTGATGTTCTCAAATGGCGAGACGGAGGAACCCGCCCTCATCAGCGATGAGATGGGTAGAGTCGTGCGCGGCTCGGTACGCATACCCCTAGGGGGCCTTGTCCGTATCGGCCCGCATCGTCCACGCGACATGTTCCGTAAACCGAAAGGCGCAGAGAACGATAACATCGACCCTACCGTGGGGCGGTCACTTACCGCTTCGGCGGGTGCTTTCGATTTCGTCGACCCTATCGCGGACATGCAAGAGGCCGAATATGTGCGGAAGGCGGTTGGTAGAGAGACTGCGGATATCCTCGACCACGCCCTTGTCGCCGCCAACTTTGCCGAAATCGGTGAGCGATTGGGGTTTGAGGGCAAAACGGCGGAACGTCGCGGAAAAGCTGCCGTCCTGAAGGCTTGCAAAGTCCTTGACGAAAAACTGGCTGCGTAGCCGTCCCTAAATCGCAGTTCAACCGGTACTTCCATAGAGGAAGGTCGCTTAGGTGGCCTTCCGTCGCTCTCGGCGACGCCCCATCGTCGACACCTGGCAGCCAGTCTGCCGATTTTCTTCCCCCCCCCCCCCATCCCC